>Ga0209807_1000558_pt1 | contig 17068 bp, 16 predicted proteins | sample GraSoiAngelo_154_FD_186168 | JGI IMG/M metagenome (GOLD analysis project Ga0209807, IMG submission 186168) | Grasslands soil microbial communities from the Angelo Coastal Reserve, California, USA - 14_1009_13_20cm (SPAdes) (version 2) | ecosystem: Environmental > Terrestrial > Soil > Grasslands ... | reverse complement strand
GTCACTTCTTTAGTCTTGTCACCGGTCAGTTGTCACTTTTCACTCCTGCTCGATGGAGCGGCCGTCGATCTGGGTCATTATTGTCGTGCTGTTGCTTGGCGTTTTGTTCCTGCGCGAGCCGCGGTTCCAGCGTTCTGAGGAAACTTTTTTGCGCTGGCTGATTCGACATTCGCAACCGGCGGTCAAGGCGGTGCCGATCACGATCGTTGAAACCGGGCGGGAGAATCCGCCTTCACCGCTCGAGACCGCCTTGCTCCTGCAGGGCGCGCTCGAATTCAAACCGACGGTCATTGCGATCGAACCCGTTTTGCAATGGGGCGAGCGCAGCAAAGATCAGGAGCAGATTTTTATCGATCAGGCGATGCGAGTTCCGAAGCTGGTGCTGGGCGCGGAGTTGACCGCTACGCCTGATCCGGATGCGTCGGTCGCCGAAATTCCTGGCTTCACGCGAGTCACCGGTCGCCGCGGAGATCTTCCGGAATTTTCCGGGATCGAGCATCAACCTGGCGAAGATGTTCGGATTCTTTCCACGCTTGGCTTCATCAATTTGCCGGAAGAAAGCGCCGCCGATCTCCACGTGCCGTTATTATTTCAGTATCGCGGTGACGTAATTCCGTCGTTTGCGCTTCAAGCCGCGCTTCTTTGGATGCGTCTCACGCCGGGCGAAGTAAAGATCGACATCGGATCGGCAATCACGCTTCCGAACGGAACTAAAATTCCGATTCGTTCCGACGGCACACTCTTAATCAATTCACGAACGGTCCAGCGTGCGCGTCGCATCACACTCAACGAATTGTTGCTCGCGGCCCAACAACACGAAAGCGGCGCGGCTACTGCAATTCGACTCGAAGATACGCGAACGCACCTCATGCTGGTGCGCGTAGAGACGAACGCGCCCGACCTTTTCGCCGCCGCCATTGGCGCGATCCAAACGAATTCGTTTGTCCGGCGCGTGAGCTGGATCTTCGATTGTGCAATGGTCGTGATTGCGGCGGCGTTCAGCGGCGCGCTCCGGAGATTCTCGCGCATCGATCTAATCATCGGAGCGATCGCGTTTTCCGCCGCGTATTGTTTGATCGCGCTCGCGATCATTTCGCGTTTTTCAATCTGGATCCCGGCCTGGTTGCCGCTCGGAGCGGCTTGGATTTCGGTCTTGTTCGCGATCATTCTTCCAAAACCAAAAGACTCTGTGCGCACGGTTTCGATCGCTGCGCCGCCTCCGGCGCCGTGATGAAATCGAAGGAATCGATTGAAACGCAGGTCGAGCGATTACACACCGGCGGTCTTATCGACATGCATTTCGACTTGCCGATGGATTTGTACGAAAAGCGCGCTCAGCCAAATGTTCTCGCCGCGGAATTTTTGCCGGAGTTCGAAGCGGGCGGCATTGGTTTGATCGGCGCGGCGATTTACATCGAAGACCGATATCTTCCTGGGCGCGGGCTGCAGGTAGCGCTTGATCAGATCGCGCGGCTTTACACCGAAGCCGAACAATCGAAGCGGTGCGTCATTTGTCGCACGCATGATGAAATTTCGCGCACGCTCGATTCCAAAAAGATCGGCTTTCTCATTACCCTGGAAGGTGTCGAGCCGCTCGGTGACGATTTGGATTTGCTGCGCGCGTTTTATGAACTCGGTGTTCGCGCAATCGGACTGACGCACGCGCGCACGAATGCCGCTGGTTACGGCGGCATCTTTGCGGCCAGCGGCTCATCGCCGGAAGGATTGACGCCGTTCGGTCGCGAGCTTGCCCGCGAATGCGAGCGACTCGGTGTTATTGTCGACCTTGCCCACATCAATCCAGCGGGCTTCAAAGAGATTGTCGACCTCACAACGAAGCCGCTGGTTGTTTCGCACACGAACGCCCGAAAATTTTACGATGTTGAGCGCAACATCAGCGACGAGCAGATCAAAATGGTCGGTCAACGCCGGGGCGTCATTGGTATCAATTCAGTCCTGGTCAGTCCCGCACAAAAGGAGACCACGCTGGACTGTTATGTCGATCATATCGAGCACGTCGCGAGTCTGATCGGCATCGATTGTGTCGGGATCGGCTTCGATTTCTTCGAATTCATTTACCGGCAATGGCCGGAATCAAAGAAGAAGTGGATGGCCGAGAAACTGACGACGCCGCATTTCATCCCTGACCTGACAAATCATTCGCACGCCAAAAATCTCACGCGCAAATTGATCGAGCGCGGTTTCACTGACGACGACATTGAAAGGATTCTGCGCGGAAACTGGCTGCGCCTTCTAGGAGAATGGCTGTAGTGCGCCAAGAGCGAAAGTTCATTTGAAATTCATCAACCTGACGCGCCGAACTGAGATTGGCGCCAATTCGTACTATTTAGAGGCTGGCGGACGTCGGCTCATTCTCGACTCGGGGATGCACCCGAAGTTTGAAGGGGAGGAAGCGCTGCCGAATTGGAAAGCGCTCGGCGACCGCCGGCTCGAAGCGATTATCGTTTCGCATTCGCATCAAGACCACATCGGCACGTTGCCGGTCTTGATGCGGCGCCAACCGCAGGCGCGCGTCTTCATGACCGAGCCGACGACGGAAATCGGCAGTGTATTGCTGCATAACTCAGTCAACGTGATGACGCGCCAACGCGAACAGTTAGGAACGACCTTGTATCCGCTCTTCACCCATCGCGAAACCGATCGTGCTACCGAGCGCTGGCAATCGTGCGCTTTGCGGCAGGCTTACACGCTTGCGGGTGAGCGAGCACCGAATCCCGACGGTGACGCAGTTACGTTCGAATTTTTCGACGCCGGACACGTTCTTGGTTCCACTGGAATTCTCATTCGTGCTGAAGGACGCAGGCTGTTTTACACCGGCGACGTTAATTTTGATGACCAAACCATCGCGCAGGCGGCGGTTTTTCCCGAAGAGAAGATCGACATCCTCATTATGGAATGCACGCGGGGCGATACGCCGGTGCCCGCGACCTGGTCGCGTGCAGGCGAAGAAAAACGGCTCGGGCAGGCGATTGAAAACGCATTTGTGCGCGGAGGTTGCGTCCTGATCCCTGTGTTCGCGCTTGGAAAAACGCAGGAAGTGCTGGCGATGCTTTACAAATTGCGCCGGGAAAAAATTCTCGATTTTCCGATCTACATCGGCGGACTCAGCTCAAAGATCAGCGACATTTACGATCTTTGCGCGCAAACGGGACGGCGTCAGCTTCCGCGTCTGCAATTGATGGATGAATTGCGCCCGTTTGTTTTGAACGCCGAAACCATTCACGAGGCTCGAACACGGGCGGGACGTGTTTACGCGCTCTCCAGCGGGATGATGACTCCAAAAACACTTTCCAACATTTTCGCGCAACGAATCGTCGATCAACCACGGCATTCCATTTTCTTCGTTGGTTACGCTGATCCGGAATCGGCCGCCGGAATTCTGCGCAACGCCCTGCCAAACGAACAGGTGACGCTTGATCCAAGCGAAGCGCCTCAACGCGTGCGCTGTCACATCGAACAATTTCAGTTCAGCGCGCACGCGTCGCGCGAGTCGCTTATTGGATTCGCGGAGCGGCTGGCGCCGAAAAAAGTGTTGCTCGTCCATGGCGATCCTTTGGCGGTGGAGTGGATGCGTGCGCGTCTGGCGTCCGATTTGCCCAATTCAGAAATCATCGTGCCGACGCCTGGCGCGGAATTGGAATTCTAGTGAAAATTGTCTCCTGGAACATCAATTCGCTGCGCAAACGTCAGGATCGATTGTTCGCGTGGCTGGAAAATACTGCGCCCGATATTGTTTGTTTGCAGGAAACGAAATGCACCGACGAACAATTTCCGACGCTGGCGCTGCAATCCGCCGGTTACGACGCTGCTTATCACGGCGAGAAATCTTACAACGGCGTCGCGATCCTTTCGAAAACGAAACTGACAGATGTTCGCGCATCGCTTTGTGATGAAGTGGTCGATCCGCAAGCGCGCGTGATTTCGGCAACGATCGGAAATCTGCGAGTCTATTCCATTTACGCGCCGAACGGCCAGGCCGTCGGCTCGCCGGCTTACAAATATAAATTGGAATGGTACGCGCGATTGCGTGATTGCCTGGCCAAAGAGAAAGATGTCGATCTCGCCACGGGACAAGTCCATCCGAATGGCGGACTTGTGATTTGCGGCGATTTCAATATCGCGCCGGAAGATGTCGATGTTCATGATCCACAGCTGTGGCGCGGAGCGATCATGTGCTCCGACGGCGAGCGCGCGGCGTTTCAGCAGCTTTGTGAAATCGGTTTGCGCGATACGCTGCGATTGCATCCGGAGGAGCCCGGCGTTTTTACCTGGTGGGATTACCGGATGCTTTCTTTTCAGAAAAACCGCGGCCTGCGGATCGATGCTGTCCTGGTTGACGAGTCGCTTGCAGAGAAATGCACGGCCTCCGGCGTCGATCGCGAGATGCGCAAAGGCAAAGATCCTTCCGATCATGCGCCGATTTGGGCAGAATTTAGGTGAGTGGATCGAGCAGTCCCTTGCTCGACGTAAAAAATGGCGGCGAAGCCGCAAAATTAATAGCATCGCCCGACGGAGTGGCCGATCCACCGTGCGCTCGAAATCGAGACATGCCATTACACGTTTCTAATCCGCCGCCAAAGCCGCTCATGATTTGGGACGGCGATTGCCATTTCTGCCGGCGGTGGATCGAACGCTGGCGGGAAATCACGCGCGGTGAAGTCGATTACGAAATTTCCCAAAAAGTCGGTGACAGATTTCCAGAAATTCCGCGTGAACAATTTGAGCGCTCGGTCATTTATGTCGAGACCGACGGCGCCGTTTTTTCAGGAGCGGAAGCTGTCTTTCGATCGTTACGCTGTCGATCTTCGAAAACGTGGTTGGCGTGGAGTTACTATCATGTTCGTGGTTTCGCGTCGGTCTCGGAAAGTTTTTACAAAATTATTTCGCTCAATCGCCGGTTTGCTTCGGCGATCACGCGACTTCTCTGGGGCAATGACGTTCGCCCGCCGACTTATTTTGTCGCGCGGCGATGGTTTTTGCGCGCGCTCGGTTTGATTTTTCTGATCGCGTTCGTCTCGCTCTGGGTCCAGATCGACGGACTCATCGGGTCGAATGGAATTACTCCAGCGCGCGAATTTCTTCCGGCGGCCCGCGTTCAACTTGGCGACCGCGCATTGTCGATCTTACCGACGCTGTGCTGGTTCAGTTCGAGCGACGCATTCCTCCATTTTCTCTGCGGCGGCGGGGTCGCGCTATCGCTGCTCCTGATTTTCGGGATCGCGCCAGCACTGTCACTCGTTGGGTTGGTTGCTTTTTATCTTTCGCTCACAATCGCCGGCCAAACATTTCTCAGTTTTCAATGGGATATTCTCCTCATTGAGATGGGCTTCTTGTCGATCTTTCTCGCGCCATGGCGGCTTTGGCCGAAACGCGGACTCGATCCTCCTGTTTCTCGCGTCGCGATTTTTCTGCTCAAGCTCCTGCTGTTCAAACTCATGGTGATGTCCGGCGTGGTAAAACTCACCAGTGGCGATGATTCATGGTGGGACCTGACCGCGCTCGATTACCACTACTGGTCGCAACCATTGCCGACTGTGATCGGTTGGTGGGCCGATCAAAGTCCTGAATGGTTCAAGAAATTTTCGGTCGCATTCTGCCTCGTCGTTGAAATCGTCGTTCCGTTTTTCATTTGGGCGCCGCGCCGATTGCGGTTGCTTGCGTGTGGGCTTCTCGTTTTTCTCCAGATCACAATCGCGGCGACGGGGAACTATTGTTTCTTCAACTTGCTCGCCATCGCGTTGTGTTTGTTGCTCATCGATGATGCGATTTGGCGTCGACAGCGCGGCGCCGTCCAAACCGATGGAGGGACATGCGCCGTCGTGTCCCATTACTTAGCGGATCGATTGTCGATCTACGCCGCGGCCGTTGTCATTGTTCTGACTTTGCCGCTGAATGCGCGGCTGATTTACAGCGCGTTCGAACCGGAAGCGGAGTGGTCGCGCCTGCTCGGATCCGCTTACGCTCGAGCGGAGGCGTTTCGAATTGTAAACGGTTACGGTCTTTTTCGCGTGATGACCAAAGATCGGCGCGAGATTGTGATCGAAGCGAGCGCTGACGGACTTGATTGGCAGCCTTACGAATTTAAATGGAAGCCGGGCGACGTAATGCGCGCGCCGGGCTGGTGCGCGCCGCATCAGCCTCGGCTCGATTGGCAAATGTGGTTTGCCGCGCTCGGGTCGTATCGACAGAATCCGTGGTTTGTTCAAACAGTCATTTGCCTGTTGCACGGCAAACTGGAAGTCGTTGCGCTGTTCGAACGAAATCCGTTTCCGCAAACTCCGCCGCGCTACGTTCGCGCGACCCTTTATCGCTATCGTTTCACGACTGCCGAGGAACATCGCGAAACTGGCGCGTGGTGGAAACGTCAGGAACTCGGCGAATACTTGCCAAGCGTCTCGCTCGAAGACGTCCGCTAAGCTTGACATCTTCCGGTAGCCGCGTCGCTCTGCGACGCGCAATGCCACCTCGACTCGGAGCGTTTCGCACAGCGAAACGGCTAAAGGCTCGGTTGAGGGACGCACCGTTCGCGGATATATTTCGCGGCGATGCCGAAGGAAGAACAGATCATGACGGAAGGGACCGTGACCCAGGTTTTGCCGGGGACGATGTTCCGGGTCGATCTCGGCGGCCAACGCAATGTGCTCGCACACATTTCCGGCAAAATGCGGAAGCATTTCATCCGGATCGTGCCCGGGGACAAAGTTTCGGTGGAGCTTTCGCCTTATGATCTGACCAAAGCCCGGATCATCTTTCGGGAACAGTAAGATCGACATCCGGCGCGCGATTTGCTCAAGATCGGAAGCGCGCGGATAGTTCCGGTAACGAAATTTAAATGGAGACCACCATGGCTGAAGAAAACAAATCACATCGAGCGCCCGCCGCGGCGGATGCGCAGAACAAATTCGAGAGCAGCAAAATGCACGCACGCCAAGCGGCGGAGGATCTGCGGGACGCGGCCGGCGCGATTGCCGGCGAATACCGGGGCAAAGCCGAGCAGGCCTGGACCGAGGCCCGCGGTAAGGCTGAGCAAGCTTGGACGGACGCGCGTGGCAAAGCCGAGCAAGCATTGGGCGATGCGCGAACGCGCGCGCGGACGTTTCAGGACGATGCCGAAGAGTACGTCCGCGAGAATCCAACCAAGGCAATCTTTACCGCGCTCGGCGTGGGATTTGTTCTTGGGCTGATCTTTCGGCGCTGATCTCGATTTGCTGAATGGCTGGCGAAAATTCGCCGACGAGAAGTCGAACGCGCCAGACCGGTTTCATCGGCAGTTTGGTCGCGCTCGCGAGCGCGCTCGCGGATTTTTTCGAGAGTCGCGCCGAACTCTTCGCCACGGAATCGAAGGCGGCGCTCGTTCAATTTATTTTGGTCGCAGTTTGCCTGGTCGCGGCGCTTCTGTTTTTCGCGTTTGGATATGTCTTTCTGCTCGCAACCGCGGTGGTTGCGGTCGCGCATTTGGCAAAAGTCTCATGGCTGTGGACCGCCTTGGCTGCGGCCGGCCTGCATTTGTTGATCGCGCTGATCCTTCTGCTGATTGCGCGCAGTGGAATTAAGCGACCGATCTTTCGCGCGACCACCGCCGAACTAAAAAAGGATCGTGAATGGCTAAAAAATCTGGAAACAACAAATCAGACGCGGAGCTAAAAGAGCAAATCGCGCGGTCGCGCGAAGATCTCGCGCTCAGACTGAACCGTGTTCGCGAGGAAGTTGATTTGCCGAGTAAGATCCGTCGCTCGGTCCGGCGCGAGCCAGTCCCGTGGATCGTTGGTGCGATTGCGATCGGTTTGCTGGTGACGGCGGTTGTCACCCGCAAGAAAAAAGTTTATGTCGATGCAAAAAGCGGCGCCAGATCCAAGCACGCGCTGTTAGAGGCGGGATTTGTATTGGGAGCGTTGCGGATTGCTGCGAGTTTGCTCAAACCGGTGATTATGAACCTTGTCGAAAAAAAACTCGGGAGCTATTCGGGGCGCGGGCGTTTCGGGCCGAAAGGCTTTTGAGTTTACGCGCGCCGTCGTGCTGCATAAGAATCGCGGCGCGTTATGCCTCCAACATCGATGGAAAGCTCTCCGCGTTCACACCCGCTGTCGCATGTCGATGAATACCTGGCCATCGGACAAAGTGCCGGCGTCTCGGACATTCATCTTGGCGTAAACGCGCCGCCGCTCTGGCGGCTGCACGGAACACTGCAACCGATTTGGACCGACGCGCCGCGTTTCACTTCGGACCAAACACGCGCGCTCGCAGAAGGTTTTCTTTCGAATCTGCACAAAACGCATCTGAACGAGCGCGGCGATGCCGATTTTGCTTACGCGAATAAGTTCGGCCGATATCGTACGAGCGTCGTGCGGCAGCGTCTCGGCGTCGATCTCGTCTTTCGCATCATCAACACAAAAGTGCGCACGATGGAAGAGCTCGGGCTGCCCGAACATCTCAAACTCCTTACGCGCTATCAAAATGGACTGATCCTCGTCACCGGTTCGGTCGGCAGTGGAAAATCGACCACGCTGGCGGCTTTGGTGGAGCAAGTGAACACGGAGCGGCGCGAGCACATTATCACGCTCGAAGATCCGATTGAGTATGTGTTGGAGCCGAAAGGCTGCCACATTACCCAACGCGAGGTGCACACGCACACGCGCTCGTTCGCGGCTGCCCTGCGGGGCGCGCTGCGCGAAGATCCAGACGTCATCATGGTTGGTGAAATGCGAGATTTGGAAACGATCTCGCTCGCGATCACCGCTGCCGAAACCGGCCATTTGGTTTTGGGAACGCTGCACACGGGGAACGCATCGCGCACGCTTGATCGATTGCTCGACGTCTTTCCACCCGATCAACAGGAACAAGTCCGAACCATGGTGAGCGAGTCGATGCGCGGCGTAATCAGTCAGCAGCTTATTCCGGGCACCGACGGCCGGGGCCGTGTTCTCGCCCTGGAGACGCTCACGAACACGCCCGCCGTCGCAAACGTCATTCGCGAAGCGAAGACTTACATGCTCCCCGGAATCATTCAGACCGGCAAAAAGCAAGGCATGCAGTTGATGGACGATGCACTTGCCGATCTTTACGGCCGAGGCTTGATCAGCGCAGAAGAAGCTCTTGCTCGTGCGGATCAAAAGCAGGAAATGCGAACGCGACTCGCGAAATGACAAAGCACGAATGAAAAAACCCGAAATAATGACGAGGTCCGAAATTCAAAACGCCTCGTCACCGGAGCTTTCGTCATTTGGGTTTTGTCATTCCTTCGTCATTCGCCATTCGGATTTCGTCATTTAGTCATGGCTTCTCTGGATCAATTTCTGAACGTCATTGTCGATCAAGGAGGCTCCGATTTGCACATCGGCGAGGGCCAGCCGCCGAAGATGCGCAAGCATGGCGACGTCGCGCCGATTCGTGAGAAGCCGCTCATGCGCGATGAGACGATGCCGATGTTGCGCGAGGTTTGCGGCGAGCGGAACTGGAAAGTTTTCGAGGAGCGCGGCGACCTCGATTTCGCCTACGAAATGGACGCGGCTTCTCGTTTTCGCTGCAATTATTTCAAGCAGGCGCACGGTTATGGCGCAGTGTTTCGATTGATTCCGGCGAAAATCGCGACGCTGGAGCAACTGGGCATTCCCATCGTCGCCAAAGAATTCGGACATTTGCGCGGCGGATTGGTCCTTGTCACTGGGCCGACCGGCTCTGGAAAATCGACAACCCTGGCAGCGCTGATCGATTACATTAACGACAATTTCTCGCGGCACGTCGTCACGATCGAGGAACCAATCGAGTTCGTGCACGACAACAAACGCAGCATCATTACCCAGCGCGAGATTCCGGGCGATTCGGAATCGTTCCCGGTCGCGCTCAAAGCCGCGTTACGCGAAGACGCCGACATCGTGCTCGTCGGCGAGATGCGGGACCTGGAAACGATTTCACTCGCGCTGACCGCCGCCGAAACCGGCCTGCTTGTTTTTGGAACGCTCCACACCAACAACGCGCGCAAGACAGTCGATCGAATGGTGGACGTTTTTCCGGTGGCGCGACAACCGCAAGCGCGCGCGATGCTGGCCAATTCATTGCGCGGCGTGCTCGCACAACTGCTCCTGAAAAAGGCGGACGGCTCGGGTCGGCTCGCAGTGAACGAAGTCCTGGTCGCGAACGCGGCTGTATCCGCGATTATTCGCGAAGGCGCGACCCAAAAACTTCAGGACGTGATCATTTCCGGCAAGGGGCAGGGGATGCAATTTATGGACGACGCGATTTTTACACTGTTGCAAAACGGAACGGTCACGGCCTACGAAGCATTCATGAAAGCGATCGATAAGAACCGGTTTAAAAAGTTTCTGCCGGCGGAAGAAGAACATCTCGGCGACGCTGCCGGCGCTGTGCCCGACGATGAAAAACGCCTGCCCGGCAATTTTATGAAGCGGGTTGCGACCCGCAGCTCGGCCAGGCGCAATCCGCCACGAATAACAGATAACTAATAACAGTTAGCTCAGTTGTGTATCCGGCCAGCGTGCCTGCCCGCGAACGCTTTCGGAGTTGGCTGGAGCGATTGGTCCCATGCGTGGGCGAAATAAGTGTGATCTGGCTGTACGTGACGCGCGCTGTTGGATCGAGGCTGGAGTTGTTCCATCCACCAACCAGCTTGGAATCCGTGGATCCGCTGCAGCTGAGCAGCGCGGCCGCCCACGCTGCAAGAGCAAGAACCTGTGCAACGAGAGCATCTAACGAGAAGTAGACATCAAAAAGTCGCAATATATTACGCCTTTTTGCAACCGAATCCGGAACTTTACTGGGAGGGAAGGGGAGAAAACACCGCATTCGGTGACGAATCATGTCAGGTTCTTGGATTTCCTGCAAGCAGGCGGCGACCCGGCCGCCACGTTGACAAGGGAAAACGCGGGTGATAGTTTCGCCGCACTTTGGCGATAATTTTCGCCCAAAGCGTGATAACCGAGGCTAATAGAGGATTTGCACTCGCTGCTAAATAGTCAGGTATTGGTGCTGAACCGTCTCTGGCAGGCGGTCAACATCTGCACAGCGCGGCGCGCGTTCTCGCTCGTCTATGCCGGACACGCCCATGTCGTTTCGTCGGACGACGCAAATAACTTCCTGACGCATGATTTTGAAGGCTGGCGCGATTTTTCGACGGACGCGCCCGACCACGAACTGGTCCAAACAATTTCGTGGAAGATCCGCGTGCCCCGCGTGATCGTGCTGCTCTTTTTCGATCGGCTGCCGAAAAAGGAAGTGAAATTTACCCGTCACAACGTTTTCGAGCGGGACAAGAACATGTGCCAATATTGCGGCGAGGCCTTCGATCGTAACGATTTGAATCTCGATCACGTAGTGCCGCGCGACCGCGGCGGAACGACGACTTGGGAAAACGTGGTTTGCTCGTGCATTCCGTGTAACACGCGCAAAGGCAATCGTCTGCCGCAGGAAGCGCAGATGAGTCTGATTCGCAAACCGAAGCGGCCGAAGTGGCGGCCGTTCCTGCACGTCACGTTCACCGCCCCGCAGCACGAGAGTTGGCGGCACTTTGTCGATCTTGCGTACTGGAACGTCGAGCTAAGCGATTAGTTCGCGTTTCGCGAAGTCGAATTACATTTTCCGCCTCTCCCATCCCGCAAGGGGAGAGGCGATTAGAGACATCGCCTTAGCCTAACGACTGATTGTCGATCTTTCCGCAACGCGCTGTCGCTGCGGTCCAATTGCTCGCAGTATCGGCTGCGGATAAATGCCGAACCAAATCGTGCCGATGATCAATAAGGCGATTACTGCCCGCGAGAGACTGCTCACTGTGATTGCGCTGTTGTTCACGCTCGGCTGCCAATACATCGCGCGGACTACTTTCAGGTAATAATAAAATCCACACGCGACCGTAACGGTTCCAACCGCCACCAGCGCGATTTGTTTCTGAGCAATCGCGGCCACGAAGATGAAGAATTTACCGAAAAAGCCAGCGGTGAATGGAACGCCAGCGAGCGACGCCATCGCCACCAGCATCGCGAACGCGAGAAACGGCGCGCGTTTGGCTAAGCCATCGAAATTAGAAATCTCCTCGCCCGTTTGTTGCGCGACAAGAATCAAGATCGCAAAGCCCAAGAGAGTCATGAGCAGATAAGCCGCGAGATAAAATGTCACCGCGCGACCATCGAAGCAGGCGACACCAATCAGCAAATAACCGGCGTGGGCGATGCTGGAGTAGCCCAGCAGTCGTTTGAGATTGTTTTGCGGAAGCGCGGCGAGATTCCCGTACACGACCGTGAGTAACGCGATGAGAACGACGAGGCGTTCGATGTTCGGCAGCATGAGAAACGGTTGGAGCACGCGCAACAGGACGACGAACCCGGCCGCTTTGGATCCGACTGAAAGAAATGCGGTCACCGGCGTCGGTGCCCCTTGATAAACATCCGGCACCCAGATTTGGAATGGGACCGCGGCGATTTTAAAACCCAATCCAACCAACACTAATACTGCGCCAAAGGTTGCGCCGTAATTGTCGATCTTGCCGCTGGAAAATGCCGCGGTGATCCGCTGCAGATTTGTTTCGCCGGTCACGCCGAAGATCCAGGTGATTCCGTAAACGAGAAATGCGGTCGAGAGCGCGCCGAGGATGAGGTATTTCACGCCCGCTTCGAGCGCGATTGGATTTCTTCTCGGAAAACTGACGAGCACGAAAAATGAAATGGTGACGAGCTCGATCGCAACAAAAATGAAGATGAAATCGATGGCTGAGACCAGGTACATCAAGCCGGCGCAGGTCAGGAGTGGCAGCGAGAAAAATTCGCCGAGGTTTGAGGACGCGTGACCGGCAGCGCTCCGCAAAACCGGCGTGTAATCGATCATCATTACGAGCACGACGATCGTGGTGACGAGCGTGAATTGTTTAAAGAAGATCGACAACGGATCGGCGGTGTAAAAATTCCAAAAGCCATTTGTCTGCGGAATCGACGGCTCCGGTAACAAAAAGAAACTGGCGACGAGCACGGCAGCGAGACCGACGATGCCGGCGTAAGCAAAGATTTTCTTGTCGATCTTGGGAGCAAAGGTCTCCAAGACAAGGATCGCCATGCCGAGCACGAGCACCGCGATCTCGAGATATGGCGCGCGGATCGCGATCATTTAGTCGCGGTGAAATAAGGTCGAAACGTCGGGGTCACCATTTGCACGAGCGTTTGCGGGAAGAATCCGAACCAGATGAGCCCGGCCACCAGCAATACGACCGGTAGTCGCAGGCCTGTGCCGAGATCGACAAGCTTTCCCCAGCGCTCATTGATTGTGCCCATGAACGTCGAGCGGTAAGCGCGCAACATGTAAACGGTCGAGATCACGATGCCCCAAAGCGCGAGCACCGTCGCGATTTGAAAAATATGGAAGCGTTGCATTTCCCATCCGTTTTGAATCGCGCCGAAGAAAATCAGGATCTCCGACACGAAATTCGCGAAACCGGGCAGGCCAATTGCGGCAAATGCAGCAAAGCCGAAGGCGAGGCCGGCGAACGGCATCACTTTGGCCAGACCGCCGAGGTCGTCGAACAGCAAAGTGCCGGTGCGATTTCGAATTTGGCCGGCGACGGCAAAAAGCAGCGCGATCGAAAGCCCGTGCGCGAAGATGAGTGCGGCAGCGCCGGTTGTTCCGAGAATGTTGGCGCTCGCGATTCCAAGAAGAATGTAGCCCATGTGCATCACGCTGGAGTAACCGAGCATCCAATCGAGCCGCTTCTGCGCGATCGTGACGAGACCAATGTAGATAATGTTGCCGAGCAAAAGGATGACGAGGAGATACATCCAGTAATGCGCGCCGTCCGGCAGCATTGGAATCGCTAAGCGCAGCAAACCATAGAGTCCGAATTTTTTCAGGACGCCTGCGTGCAGCATCGCCGCGGGCGCGGGCGCTGATGCGTACGCTTCGGGCGCCCAGGAATGAAACGGAAAGAGCGAGATAAGAACGCCGAAACCGATCAACAGCAAAAGATAAATGTGGCGTTGCATCGGAGCCGCAATCGCGTGCGCGGCCGTCACGGCTTGCAGTTCCCGAATGTCAAAAGTTCGCGTGGTTGCTGGCAGACTTTGGTAAAGCAGAATCAGTCCGATCAATAGAACGAAACTGCCGAGGGTGAGATAAATTGTGATTTTCCACGCTGCGACGCTGCGATTGCCCGTTCCCCAGATTCCGATGAGCAGAAATGTCGGGATCAGCGCGAGTTCGTGGAAGGCGTAAAAGAAAAACAAATCGATCGATGCGAAAGCTCCGATCGCGCCGCCCGAAATGAAAAGCAGGCAAGCGTAGAACGCGCGCTCGTAGTTGTCGATCCTACCGGTGAACCAAACCGCGGCGGCGGTGACAATGGTGGCGAGGAGAAGCATGAGCAGACTCAAACCATCGATGCCGAACGCGAAATGAATTTGCCAGTCCGCCGAAACAAGAAACGAGCTGACAAATTGAAAACCGGCTGCGACTCGATCGAATCGGCTGAGAAGAGCCAGTGTCACAAACAGATTTGAAATTGCCGCGACGAGCGCGGTCAGTCGCGCAGGCACGCCGGCGATGATTGCAATCGCGGCGATGATCGGGCAGAGAACGAGAAAGAGAAGCATCAGCGGAAAATAGTGAAATAAATGAGAGCCACGATTCCCAATCCGAACAGAAATGCGTAGGCCTGAAGATTGCCGACTTGAAACAATCGCAGAAACGCGCCGAGCCCAAATATGCCACCGCTTGTGCCGCGGACAGCGCCGGCATCAATAATCCAGCGATCGAAGAAGGCTGCGATGCGAGCAAGAAATTCCTGAGTTGCCCCGATCAGCCACTCGTAAAATTCGTCGATGTAAAAACGCCGTCGCACAAGATCGAGATGCAGCGGATCGCGCTCACGGTTGCGATAAAGCCAGGTAGCGATACCCACGCCTAGAATCAGTGCGACCAGCGCGAGGGCAGGGACCGTGAAAACGCTTTCCTTTTCATGCGGCACGACGAGGAAATGTTGCGCGACGCTCTCCAACCCGGCGATGAGCGCGAACAGTGCGAGGATGAGCAAGGGAATAATCATCACGAGCGGTGACTCCTTGCCGGCACGGGCGGCATCGGTGCGAGGTTTTCCGAGAAAGGCGACCATTACCGCGCGTGAAATATAAAACGCGGTCAGGAATGCAGTCGTTAGGCCGATGACAAAGATCGACATGTTGCGTTCGTAGGCAAGCGCAAGGATCGCGTCTTTACTAAAGAATCCGCTGAACGGTGGGCAACCAACCAATGCGAGCGCGCCGACGGCAAATGTGGCAAATGTAATTCTCAGTTTTTTCGCGAGGCCACCCATCTTCCAGATGTCTTGCTCGTGATGAAGGGTGACGATGACGGAGCCAGCGGCGAGAAAGAGGAGCGCTTTGAAAAACGCGTGAGTGAAAAGGTGAAACATCGCCGCTTCATTAGAGGCGAGTCCGACCGCCATCACCATGTAACCAAGTTGGGAAATCGTGGAGTAGGCGAGGATCCGTTTGATGTCGGATTGCTGCGTCGCCATTAACGCGCCGAGCAATGCGGTGATAGTTCCGATCCAGGCGATAACGAGCAGCGCGGTCTGCGACGCCTGAATAAGGAACGCAACGCGCACGAGAAGGTAAACGCCCGCTGCGACCATCGTCGCCGCGTGAATCAATGCCGAGACTGGTGTTGGACCCTCCATCGCGTCCGGCAACCAAACATGGAGCGGGAACTGCGCAGATTTGCCGACCGCGCCGCAAAAAATCAGAATCGCAACAATGGTGAGATAGCCAGGGTTGCTCGTGATTTTGGAAAGATGCGCAACGATGTCGTCGAACACGACCGAACCGGTCGCCATCCACACCATCAGGATACCGATCATGAATCCGAAGTCACCGATTCGGGTGGTGAGAAACGCTTTTTTCGCGGCATTAGCAGCGGCGTCGCGTTCGAACCAATGACCGATCAGCACATACGAGGTGAAGCCGACCAGTTCCCAGAAAATAAACATCATCACGAAATTGTTCGCGAGAACGATCCCAAGCATGGCGAACATGAAGAGCGAAAGAGCTGCGAAGTAGCGCGATTTGCCTTTGTCGTCGCGCATGTAGCCCAATGAGTAGATGTGGATCAGCGATCCGACGCCGGAAACGACGAGCAGCATCAATTTGCTCAGATCATCGAGAACAAAAGCGAGCGGAACGGTGAATACCCCGTGAATGTCGATCCAGCTGAATTCCGCCGCCGAGATATCGTTCTTGCCAAAAATTACGCAGCTGAACGTGAAACTTCCGAGAACGGCCGCGACTGAGATCAGGGCGCTGATGTTCTGCCGGCGGCGCGTGAACAAAGTAATTACTCCGGCCGAAGTGAGCGGCAGGAGCAAAACTAACCACGGAAGCAAGCTCTTGGTGGTGAAGGTCAAAACTTTAAACTGGTGATGTCTTCGACGTGCGTCGTTTGCCGGAGGCGAAAGAGCGCGACCACAATGGCAAGTCCGACTGCGACCTCGGCCGCGGCCACGGTGATGACGAAGAAAACAAAAACCTGCGCGTTGTAATTCGGGGCGCCGCTTGGATCGACATGAAAGCGCGAGAACGCGACGAGTGACAAATTGGCGGCGTTCAACATCAACTCCAGCGCCATCAAAATGATGATGATGTTGCGTCGCACCATCACGCCGGCGAAGCCGATGGTGAACAAAATTCCGCTGACAATGAGATAATCGCCAAGCGTGACCATGTTAGCGGGTTTCGCGCCGGCTCAACATCACGGCGCCGATGGTTGCGACCAAAATGACTACGCCGATGATTTGAAAAGGCAGATTGTAATTGTCGAAAAGCAAAAGACCGATTCGGTGAACATCGTCCGATGTCGATTTTGCCAGCGATGGAAAGGTCTGTTTCGCGAGACTAAATCTGCCGATGACAGCGAAAATTTGAACCATGAGGGCAAGCGCAACCGCCAAACCGCCGGCGGACGCGACCCAGTTAATTTTTCTCAACTCCTCAGCCCGCAAATCGAGCAGCATGATGATGAAAAGAAACAGCACCATGATCGCGCCGGCGTAGACGAGCACTTG
>Ga0209807_1000557_pt1 | contig 17079 bp, 13 predicted proteins | sample GraSoiAngelo_154_FD_186168 | JGI IMG/M metagenome (GOLD analysis project Ga0209807, IMG submission 186168) | Grasslands soil microbial communities from the Angelo Coastal Reserve, California, USA - 14_1009_13_20cm (SPAdes) (version 2) | ecosystem: Environmental > Terrestrial > Soil > Grasslands ... | reverse complement strand
GCTTCACCCTGAAACGTGGCTTGCACACTGGGGATTTGCTGGTGCACTTGTGCGAAGCTGTCTTCGATGAATTTCGTGGCATCACCGATCGCAACGTCTGGCAGGTGGTTGAAGTTGATGGTCACGCTGGTGAATTGGTTGAAGTGATTGACCGCCTGTGGACCAACAATTTGCTTTGTCGATGTGACCGCGCGCAGCGGCACAAGGTTGGCGGCAGTGCCGGTAGTGGTCGCGATCGTCCCGCCGCCTGCTCCACTGGCGCTGAAGCTGCCGCCGGTGTTACTGCGCACGTAAAGATTATTCAGATCGGCCGGCTGGGCGCGCTCGTTATCTTTGACCTCGAGAATCACCTGATATTGGTCCTCAGGTTGTTTGATTAAATAAATGTAATTCTGCGAGTAAGCCGTGCGTAACAAGCTCTGGACGGCGGAAGTAGAAACACCATAGGTAGCTGCGCGCTCGCGATCGATATCGACGGTGAGATTTGGCGTGTTGTTGTAATAATCGGAGCGGACGGAAGCGAAGCCTTTGAAATTCTTCAGCTTCGTCATCAACTGATTGGCAGCGGCGTAAACTTCATCGGGCACAATGCCGCTGAGCGTATAGGCGTATTGCCCCTGCGTCTGACTGGTTGCGCCGACATTGATTTGCAGCACCGGGTTCGGTTGCAAAATGGCCGTGATACCCGGAATAGAGCTAATCGATTTCTGCAATTGCGGGATGCACTGTTCGATTGGCAGGCGTTCACTTCTCGGTTTGAGAAAACAGAAGATCAGGCCTTGCGAAGCCGAAGTCCGAGCTGCGAAGCCCGCGAGCGTGAAAAATTGTCCGATGTTTGGATCGTCCTTCAGCTTTTGATTGACTTGTTGCTGATAGGCACGCATCTGCGCGGGCGAAGAACCTTCCTGCGCGATGAAAACTCCCCTGATGAAACCGCTGTCGCCCGGGGGCAGTAAGGTGAACGGCAAATGGGTGAAGAAAAACCAGAGCCCGAGAATGCATCCGAGAAGGATCGGAACGGCCAGCCAGGCGCGATCGAGAAATTTGTCCAGGGCCCTGCCATACCCTGCGATCACGCGTTGGATGAAATCGCTGGTCCATTTTTCCATGCGTGCGCGCTTATGTCCGGCTTTGCGTTCGCCCAGAATGCGCGCACACATCAGCGGAGTCAGTGTTAACGAAATAAGTCCCGAAGCGAGAATGGCGACGATAATCGTAACCGAAAATTCGCGGAAGATACGACCAAGCAAACCGGGCAAAAACACCAGAGGAATAAAAACCGCAGCCAGCGATAGCGTCATCGACATGATGGTGACGGAAATCTCGCCAGCGCTGTTAAAAGCGGCTTTCAAAATCGATTCACCATGCTCGGCGCGACGCACGACGTTTTCCAGAAACACAATGGCGTCATCGACGAGGAATCCGATTGCCAATGTCAACGCCATCAAGGTCAAATTGTTGATGGAATAATTGAGTGTGTACATGACCGCGACCGTAAGCAGCAAAGACAAGGGAAGCGCGACCGCGGGAATGAGCGTATCGGTGGCGCGCCCAAGGAAGATGTAAATCACGAGCACGACCAGGATGAAGGCGATGATGAGCGTGAATTGCACATCGTGAACGGAATCGACGATGCTCTGAGATCGATCGAATACTGGGACGAGTGTGATCGACCCTGGAAGACTCGCGCGGATCTCGGGAAAGAGCGCCTTGACCGAGTTCGCAACCTCAACCGCGTTTGCGCCCGCCTGGCGCGAGACGGCCAGCACGACGACGGAGCCGGGCGGATTAAAGCCGCGCATCCAAAATGTGCGGGAGAGTCGCTCGTCCTGGACGCTTTGGCGAACCTCGGCCACGTCGCGCAAATAAACGGGCGAGCCATCTTTGTTCCGCGCAACAATAAGATTGCGATATCCGTCCGCCTGATCGATTTGCCCGTTCGGCAGAAGAACAAATGTACGGTGCACCCCATCGAATTGGCCGGCGCCAGAGTAAACTGTCCCCGCTTTGATCGCGCTAGCGAGATCGTCCATGGTCAACCCGCGCGAAGCGAGCCCAGCGGGATCGGCTTTGATTCGAATCGCGCCCTGAACGCCGTATATATTCACCTGTGATACGCCAGGCAAAATCGCGATGCGTTGGGCCACGGCCGTGGACGCATACTTGTAGAGATCGCCATCGGTCAGCGTATCGGAGAGCAGACCGACCAGATAAATCGCTTGATCGTTCGGATTTGTTTTTGTGAACGTCGGCGGGCTGGGCAGATCGAGAGGCAACTTCCCGGTAGCGCGCTGGATCGCAGCCTGCACGTCTGTGGCAGCATCAATGATACTCTTGCTGAGAACAAACTGGAGCGTGAACGACGTATTCCCCTGCGTGCTTGCGCTCGTGATGATGTCGAGCCCTGGAATTTGCAGGAATTGTTTCTCGAGCGGCGTGGCGATGTTGTTCGCCATAGTCGTCGGGTTCGCACCGGGATATGCGCACGTGACTTGGATAACCGGATAATCAACCGCAGGCAGATCATTGACTGCGAGTTTGCCGTAAGTCGCGATACCAGCGACGATCACCGACAAGGTCAACAGCACAGTCATCACTGGCCGGCGAATGAACGGCCCCGATAGACCTGAGCCACTGACCTGGATTAATTTGGCGTCGGGTGTCGCTTTTGATCGTACATCCGCAGTGGCTGATTTCACAGGCTGCTGTCGATCCTTCGCGGCATGGGGAGGCGATTCCTCTTCATGATTTCCAGCGCCATCGTGTTGATCTGCGTGAGCCATATTTGAAAACAAGTTTACATCGGAGCTTTGGCGGCTACTTGGCCGCCCTCGTGTTCATTGGGTGAGTTATAGGGTTTCGGATCAACCTTCGTCCCGGGCGCGAGCGCAAGCTGTCCTGTAACGACGATGGTCTCGCCGGGTTGAACGCCACTTTGGAGCACGGTCATGTCGCCATCCTGCCGTTGACCGGGCTTGACGGGCCGCAAATCAACCGTGTTGTCCGGTTTCACCACGAAGACAAACGGACCATTCTGACTGATTTGCACAGCCTGTGACGGAACTAGTGTGGCGTTTTTGAATACATCGAGAATGAAACGCACCCGCACAAATTCCGACGGCCAAAGCGAATGGTCGGGATTGGGCGTAACGGCGCGCGCTTTCACTGTGCCCGCGCCTGGCTGAACGGCGGTGTCAATGAAATAGAGATCGCCCAGACGCGGAGGCATGCTGCCATCCGCGGAGCGCGTCTCCACTTTCACATTGGGACCGCCGAGATAACGTCGTACGAGTGCCAGGTCGGTTTCAGAAACAGTAAAGTCGGTGTAAATCGGGTCGAGGCCTTGAATGGTGACGAGCGGCGGAGTCGATGGGCCAACCAAGTTGCCAGCGTCAACATTGCGCAAACCTACGCGTCCGTTTATGGGGGATTTGATGTAGCAATAATCCAGATTCACCTGGGCAGCCTCCGCCGCCGCCTGGGACTTCTGGGCGTTCGCCTGAGCGGTGTCGTAATCCTGCTGCGATATGACCTTCCTCGCGCGCAGGTCCTCTTGCCGCTTCAGCGTCGCCTGGTCTAGTGCAGCCTGTGCTTTCGCCTGGTCGAGAGTGGCTTGATACGGGCGTGGGTCGATTGTGAAAAGCAAATCGCCTTTCTTCGCGTCGGAGCCATCCTGGAAATGGCGCGCGATGATTTGGCCGCTCACCTGCGCCTGCACCTGAACGGTCTCATACGCCGCACAACTGCCGATTTCATCGAGATAAAGAGGCACGTCCTTTGTGATGATTTTCGCGACAAGAACCGGTCGCACGGGCGGCTGGGCCGCTTTGGCCTCGCTGGCCCGGTGTTGAAAAATCCGATACAAAACAAACGCGGCGAGCAGGACGAAGAGAAAATAGGCCCACCAGGGAATACTTTGGTTTAAGACGCGCCTGCGCTTCATTTGGATCTTCTCGTGGCGCCGCGGAGCGCCCTTTTATTTACAGTTGGACGCTCCTCTCTGTTCTGGCCGTTGTGACGCAAACGAACGAAGGACGTAGCAATTCTTCGTGCTTCATCGCTCCCTTCCGCTTTCTCACAAATTCGTGTGAGCACTTTGATGCAAGTTCGCAGTTCCGACGCTGGAATAGCGGCAAGCAATTCGTGTCGAAGTTCGTCTGCCGCGATTTTGATCGGAGCGATAATGCGCTGGGCGCGGCGGCCGAGGCGGACCATGTTGCAACGCCGATCGTGAGGCGAGTTCTGTCGTGTGACCCAACCTTCTCGCTCCAGCCTGTGTAATAGCGTTACAACGCTGGGTTCTTCCACACCCAGCCGCGCTGCAATTTCCGCCTGTGTGAGCGCGTCAGAAGCGACAGACAAATGCAAAAGCGTCCGCCACTTCGCCTGACTTAAACCCATCGGCCTGAGCCGCTCGTCCAGTTTCAGCCGCCAAGCGCGAGCGGTTCCGTGAAGCAACGGACCAAATGTTTCCCAGTCAGACATTCTGCAGCTAATTAGTTAGCATGCTAACCAATTCCGATTTGTCAGTCTGTCAATCTTCCTTTATGGCCTGACCTCGAAGAGAACCATCCCGCGCTTGCGGTAATCCAATATCCGAAGGAGTTGCTGCGTCCGCTTCGGCGCCCATTGTTGTGTAGCGGTGGCTTCGTACTCGCTTTCCGTCTTGACGAGAAAATAATGTGTATTCGCCGGCAGCTTCGTCATCTCGGTCGCATAGTTCAATGGCGCTTTCACGTAAAAAAGGACGGGCTGATAATCCGGGTCCACCACGTAGAGTCTCTCGCCAACTGGCATTAGGGCATTAAGCTCCGCGGCAGCCCTTTTTACCTGTTGTTTATTTCTCAAAACGAGCGCGGAGATCGGATAACCTATTCCACCGATTACGAGTCCAAACCCGATAAAGGTTGTCACCACCTTAGCCCACGCTCGTTCGCTCTTCAGCTGCATTCGCTGAGGCCATTGCAATGCGCTGCCGGCATAACTCATAGCCAACAACCATGAGGCTGGAGCTAATGCCGGCATACTGAATCGAGGGAGGGCACCCGGCGCGAGATTGACGGCGAGAAACGGTCCAACAATTCCCCAAGTAAGAGCACGTGCTAGGCGCGACCCTGGTTCGTCTTGGAATTTTGCAAACCGCACGAACGGGAGCAAGATGACCCAAGGCAGGAAATAGACGAGAGCGCGTGGGAGATTTAGGATCCAACTCGAAAAATTGAAACCGGTGGCACTCAACCGGCCGCTGAATTGAGCTGACCACTTATACAGCGCTACTTGCGGAGTCGTGCTCTGAAGGAACGGAATCGCCCAAGCTGCGAAAATGGCGAGCATAATTGCAAGCGCGGCGAAGTGCGCGGGATGAACCAGTAAACGCCAGTTCTTCGTCTGCCAAAGGACGGCGAAAACTATCCCGTAGAAAAATACGAGGTGAAGCGGGCCTTTTGCCAGCAGGGCCAGTCCGAGGAAAATCGATGCTGGCAACCAGACGAGCCACGGAGATTTTTTTTGCGACCAAAAACTTAACCAGAAAATAATCGCGAGACCGGAAAGCGACACGTAGAGCCCTTCGATTTCGATTAATCGGCCTTTTTCTATCATGCCGATATTGGTCAACCAAATAAGCGCGGCGATCGTCGATCCTCGCGGGCCGAGGCTCGCACGCGCGACCGTAACAAATGCGATGGCGACCGCGAGCACGGAAAGCGCTGAGGGCAGGCGTGCTGCCCATTCGTTGCGCACGCCAAGCACTTTGAACGATACCGCCACGAGCCAGTTCGCCAGAGGTGGCTTGCGGAAATACGTAGCGCTTCCCATTCGCGGAACAATGTAATCGCCGGTCTCGATCATCCGGATCGCCGGCAAAATGCGCCGACCCTCTTCTCCTTTGATCGCCAAAGAGCCAAGTGCTGGAAGATAAATCGCCGCCCAAACCAGCAGGACGATTAACAAACTTCTGCTCCGCGAAATCATTAGACGTTGGATGTTCGATGTTGAGTTTTCAACGTCAACTCAAACCGAACCCCAGCTTGACGGCGCACCTGATAAGGTTAATTTGTTTTTCTAGTCCGCGCGCTGATCGGAGTGGGAACTGGTGTCCCACTCTTTTTAGTCTGCGGGCTACATGTTTTTATGAACGCAGAATTTATTGCCATGCTCGACTACCTTGAGCGGGAGCGCGGAATTAAACGCGAAATCCTCCTCGAAGCGGTCTCGAACGCGTTGCTCTCGGCCTCTAAAAAGAGCGTTGGCGCGTCGCGCGATTTGCACATCGATATTAATCCTAAGACGGGCGAAATCCGCGCGCTCGCGAATTTGCTTGTGGCCGATTATGTCAGCAATCCACAGGACGAGATCGAGCTTTCGAGAGCGCGCAAAATCAAGCCGGACGCGAACATCGGTGACACTGTCGAGGTGGAAGTGACACCGCGAAATTTTGGCCGGATTGCCGCGCAGACCGCCAAACAAGCGATGATGCAGCGAATTCGCCAGGTCGAAAAGGAAATGATTTACGAGGAGTTTAAAGATCGTGCCGGCGAAATCGTCAGCGGCACCGTGCGGCGTTTCGATCGTTCGGACGTGATTCTCGATCTTGGGAAATTTGAAGCGATCATGCCTCAGCGCGAACGGGTAGTCGTCGAAGATTACAATGTCGGCGACCGGCTCCGCGCCTATGTGGTCGCAGTAGAAAACGGTATCCGCGGTCCCGAGATCATTGTTTCGCGCAGCCATCCGAATTTCGTGCGCCGGCTTTTTGAACTGGAAGTTAGCGAAATCGCCGATGGCACAGTTGAAATTCGCGGCATCGCGCGAGAAGCCGGTTATCGGACGAAAATCGCGGTCTGGAGCGCGAATGAGAAGGTGGACCCGGTGGGTGCCTGTGTCGGAATGCGGGGTTCACGCGTCAAAAATATTGTTCGCGAATTGAATAACGAAAAAGTCGATATCATCCGCTGGAGTTCCGACCCAAAAGAATTTGTGCTCGAAGCGCTTAAACCTGCCAAAGTAAAGAACCTTGTCTTCGATACCGAGAAAAAGAGCGTGCAGATTTCAGTGGATGAAGATCAACTTTCGCTCGCGATCGGAAAAAAAGGGCAAAATGCGCGCTTAACTTCGCGGCTCACGGGCTGGGAAATCAACATCGGCAAGGATATTTCAGCCACAACCGCAGTCGAACAAAAAGTGGCGCAGGCGGCGCAGACGCTTGCGGGCGCGCTGCCAATTACCGAAGAGCAGGCGCTGACGCTTGTGAAATCAGGCTTTACCAATTTGGAAGGATTGCGCGACGCGGATATGCAGGATTTTGTTGACATACTCGCGGTGGACGAGACGAAAGCGCGTGAGATTCACGAGGCGGTCCATCAAGAAGGGGTCGCGCAGTAATATGGCTCTGGTTTAACCGCTCGAGCCATGAGCGAAATTTTAGAGGAACAACAATGGCAACGAAGACGAGCAGCAAGGCCGCCACACGCAAACCAGCCGCGCGTAGAACTACTGCTGCCCATAAGCCAGCTGCGCCGAAGGCCAGGATTTCGAAGAAAAAACCAGAGGCTGACGCCGAGTCGACGCATATAGCTGCGCCGGCGAAAGCGCGCACTCAGCTAGCACTCGCAAAAACCGCGCCGTCACCGCGACATGAAGTGGAGAGCTTGTCGCTGATCGACAAAGAAAAGCCCCGTAAAGCGGCGGACGAAGGCAACCTAAAACCGAAGCGCGAGGTTCTGCCTCCGATTTCGCGAATTCGAGCATCGTTGGAAAAACCGGTTGCTGGAGAAAAGGCCGCTACGCCACCAAAGCCACAAGAGGCGCCAGCGCCCTCGACCAAACCGCCGAGTATCCCTACCGATATTACAACCGCCCCAGCGGCGGCACTAACATCCTCAGTTGAGACGGAAGCCGAGGTGCAAAAAGTCATCCACATCAAGCCGCCAATCGTCGTCAAGCAATTGGCAATCGAGCTGGGATTAAAACCGCATCAGCTCATCGCAGAGCTGATGACATTCAACATCTTCGCGAATATCAACCAAACCATCGAGCCGGATATCGCGTCGAAAATTGCCGAGAACCACGGATTCGTCCTGGAAAAAGAACGTCGTGAGAAAGGCGGCGGCGTTCACAAGCTCGAACAGGTTATTGTGGCGCCCCCTCCGCCCGTTATTGAAAAGAAAGAAGAACTCAAGCCGCGCGCTCCCATCATTACGTTCATGGGGCATGTCGATCATGGCAAAACCTCGCTTATGGATGCGATTCGTAAGACGCGGGTCGCAGCGGGTGAAGCTGGCGGAATCACGCAGCACATCGGCGCTTACAGTGTTGAGCACAATGGAGCAAAGATCACGTTTATCGATACACCGGGTCATGCGGCTTTCACCGCGATGCGTGCGCGCGGCGCTAACGTGACCGACATCGTCGTGTTGGTCATTGCAGCGGACGACGGCATCATGCCGCAAACTATCGAAGCGATTAATCACGCCAAGGCTGCGCCCCATGTGAAAATCATGGTGGCGATCAACAAAATTGATCTGCCCTCAGCCAACATCGACAAGGTCAAGAAACAATTGCAAGAACGCGAGCTCGCGCCAGAGGACTGGGGTGGCGAGACGATTGTCTGCCCTGTGTCTGCTACAAAAGGCACAGGCATCGATCACCTCCTCGAAATGATGACTCTGCAGGCAGAAGTGATGGAACTGAAAGCATCGCCCACCGCTACGCCACGCGGCACCGTGATTGAAGCGCAAGTCGAAGCAGGACGCGGCCCCACGGCCACTGTTATCGTGCAAATGGGGATGTTAAAAATCGGTGATCCTTTTATTTGCGGGAATTACAGCGGCAAAGTGAAATCGCTGCTGGACGATCGGGCCAACCCGATCAAGAAAGCTGGTCCATCCACGCCAGTGAAAGTGCTCGGTTTCACGGGGCTGCCGAACGCGGGAGACGAACTTCTCGTAATGGATGCAGAACGTTCCGCGAAAGTGTTAAGTGAAGAACGTTTGCTGGCAAAACGCACGGATAAATTAACCGTGCCACAGCGCGCCACGCTCGAGAGTCTGCTGGAAGCCGCCGATGGGAAAAAAGTTTTACGGATTGTCCTGAAATGCGATGCTCAGGGTTCGCTCGAAGCGCTGGTTGGTGCGCTGGAACAGATCGAAAGCAAAAAGATTGACTTGGAAATCATCCACTCAGCGGTCGGGCCGATTTCGGAATCGGATATTCTGTTGGCAAGTGCTTCAAACGCCGTCGTGGTTGGCTTCAATGTGAAGGTTGAGAACATGGCCGTTTCCGCCGCGAAACGGGAGGGTGTCCAGGTCAAGCTTTACAGCATCATTTACGAACTGCTCGATCAAATCAAAGAGGCGATGGCGGGCTTGCTGGAGCCCGAACATCGAGAAACTGTCATAGGGCATGCAGAAGTTAAACAGGTGTTCGAACTGAGCAGAGGCATCGTCGCCGGCTGTCTCGTGACCGATGGTCGCATAGCTCGGGCCGCGCGTGCCCGTGTCCTTCGCAAACGGCAACCAGTGTACGACGGCGGGATTTCAACGCTGCGCCGCTTCCAGGATGACGTGAAAGAAGTGCGTTCCGGTCTTGAATGCGGTATTAAGCTCGGCGACTTCAGTGAATATCAAGTGGGTGACATCATTGAGTGCTATCAACTTGAAGCGATCGCCCAAAAGCTGTGATGCCGTAGCAACGACGCTCTGTCGCCGTCGCCGTGCAATAAACAGCGCTCCGACATAGCAGCGGGGTGGCTACATTCAAAAATGAAACACCGAATGTTACGGGTGAACGAGCTCTTAAAACGCGAGCTGAGCGGGATCATCGCGCGCGAGATTACATTCGAGGGTGCTCTCGTCACTATCAATCAAGTCGACGTTACCGCTGATTTAAAAAATGCACACGTCTTTGTCAGTGTCCTCGGATCGGAAACGGGCGCGAGCGTGATTAATAAACTCGAATCGCAGCGATCCACATTGCAAGCTGAGCTGGCTCGTCATGTCACTATGAAATACACGCCGCATCTGACTTTTCATCTCGACGATTCCATTAAACGCGGAGTTCGCGTCATCGAGATTCTGCAAGAGATCGAGATGCCTCGCAGCAATCCCGAGTGAGCGCGGTTCGATCCAAATTCGACGAAATCGGCCGGGTCCTGCGGGAGCATAGCCGGTTCGCGATTCTGAGCCATGTTCGCCCCGATGGCGACGCGCTGGGCTGTCAGATCGCCCTGGCACTTTCGCTTCAGCAGCTCGGCAAGGAGGTTCGCGTCTGGAATGAGGACGGCATGCTTGAGAAATATTCATTCTTGCCGCGTGCGGAGTTGCTCAACAAACCACCCGCCGCTCCGGAAGATGTCGATGTTGCAATTGCGCTCGACACAGCAATTCAAAATCGGCTCGGAACAGCATTTGCAGCTGTTCGATCAGCCAAAATGTGGATAAACATCGACCACCACTTGAGCAACCCAGGTTACGGCGATCTTGTTTATGTCGATCCAACCGCGCCGGCCACTGGACAGATTATTTTCGACCTGATCAAAAATCAGGGCTTCCCATTCAATCGCGAGATTGCCGAAAACCTTTTCGCTGCGATCTCGACCGATACCGGATCATTTCAATATCCAAAAACCAGCGCGCGCACATTTGAAATCGCGGCGCAGCTGGTCTGCACCGGCATTAACGTTGGTCGCTTGAACCAACAACTTTACGAAAATTATCCACGACGCCGGATAGAACTGCTGCGAGAACTGCTGCGCACCATGCGTTTTGCATCCGAAGATCGCGTGGCAAGTTTCAGCCTGAACTTGAAAACCGCGGCAGCGCTGCAGGTTCTACCAGAAGACAATGAAGGTTTAATAGATCACCTCCGTGCGATTCGTGGCGTTATCGTTGCCGTGTTTTTCGAGGAAATGTCTGATGGCAAGGTGCGCGTCAGTATGCGTTCGAAAACTGATGACATTGATGTCTGTGTGATCTGTCAGAAGTTTGGTGGCGGCGGACATACTCTCGCAGCGGGGGCGCGCGTGCGCGGAACACTCGCCGAAGTCGAACAGAGAGTTCTGGAGGAAATTTGTGACGTCGTTAAGTCCCAGTCTTGACGGTGTCCTGCTCGTGGACAAAGCGGAAGGGATGACTTCGCATGATGTCGTGGCGCTCGTGCGGCGAAAGATCGAGATTAAGAAGGTAGGCCACTGCGGGACACTCGACCCGATCGCAACCGGCTTGCTCCTTTTGACGATCGGGCGCGGAACAAAAGTCCAGGATTTACTCATGAGCGAAGACAAGGAATATGCCGGCACGCTCACCCTTGGCATCACGACGAGCACGCAAGATCGACAAGGTGAAATCGTCAACCAGCGTGAAGTGCTGCCGCTCGATGAAAGCGCGATCCGCGCAGCGTTTGAAAAATTTCGGGGCGATTTCTATCAACTGCCGCCGATGGTTTCAGCGAAAAAGTACGGAGGTGTTCCCCTTTATAAACTGGCCCGACAAGGGCAGGTGGTTGAGCGGGAACCGCGGCTCGTCCACGTGTATCGTTACGCTATCAATCGGATCGCGCTTCCGGAAATCGACTTCAGCATCCTTTGCAGCAAGGGTTTTTATGTGCGCACATATGTCCATGATATCGGCGAGGAACTCGGTTGCGGCGCTCATCTAAAATCTCTCCGGCGCTTGAAGTCCGGGCGTTTTGATGTCGATCAAGCAATTAGCGTCTCGCAGATCAAAACCGTTTCGCGTGAGCATATCCTGAGCCGTATTCTGAGTCTGCCGGAGGTATCGCGCATGCGCGGAGCCTGACGGAAAATGACGAAGGAAATCCAAATGACAAAACCCAAATGACTCTGTGGAAATTGCACTTTAGCGCTTCGTGCGCCGTCATTCTTTCGTCATCCGTCATTTGTCATTTGTCATACTATTGGTGAAAACGCTCCATTCCATTTCCGAACTCGCGCAGTTGCATGGGCCGCTCTTTCTTGCCATCGGAGTTTTCGACGGCGTCCATCTTGGTCATCAAGCCGTGATTTCCGCTGCCACGAGTCATGCCCATGCGATAGAGGGGACGCCGGTGGTAATGACTTTTGATCCGCACCCTCTCAAAGTGTTGCGCCCGCAGCACGCGCCTCATCTACTCACTGCGACGCAACACAAAATCGCTTTGATCCGCGACCTCGGGGTCGAGCATCTTCTCGTGATCAGCTTTCACAAGAAGTTCGCAGCCACTTCGCCAGAGGAATTTGTTGAGGAGCTCGTTATGTATTCGAGACCGCTACGCGAAATTTGTGTCGGCCACGAGTGGTCGTTCGGAAAAGATCGGCGCGGAAATCTTGATCTTCTGAAGAAACTTGGCGCGCAATTTGATTTCAGCGTGATTGGAGTTCCACCTGTGACAGTAAACGGCGAAGTGGTCAGCAGCACCGCCATTCGGCAGGCTGTAGCGAGCGGCGATTTTGCAAGAGCAGCGGAAATGCTTGGCCGGGAGTACACCATTCTCGGCACCGTTACACGTGGTGACAACCTCGGAAAGAAAATCGGATTCCCAACTGCGAATTTGAGCGCGCACAGCGAGCAGTTCCCGCCAAATGGCGTTTATCTTGCCGAAGCATGGATCAACGGCGTTTCATATCACGGCGTCATCAATCTCGGTTATCGGCCAACCGTTAGCAGCGGAAAATCTGAACGCGTGCTGGAAATTTATCTGCTCGACTTTAATCGCGACATTTACGGCGAAGACATCGAGGTGCGATTCGTGCAGTATCTCAGACCGGAACGAAAGTTCGACAGCATCGAGGCGCTGGCGCAACAAATCGACCTCGATGTGCGGCGGGCACGCGAACTGTGCGCCCCAGATGATGCGCTGTCTAGGACTGCAATTCGCTTGCCTTCGCGATGGCAGCGATAGCTCCGGCAGTCATAACCAACAGACCGCTGCCAAGCACTAGGGCAAACAGCCATTCGGTTGGCAGCGTAACCAAGCGTTCCATCGCGACGATGAGAAAACGTCCTCCATCCGAAGCAACGTAAGCCAGCGCACTCGCGAGCAAGGCGGCTGCCAGGAGAACCGCGCCACGAAACGACCGGCGCGTACGACGGGGAGCGGGCAATTGCTGCAACACGCGGGCAGTAAAGCCGTTGTCATCGATATATGGCGCTGCCTCACGCAATTGTCGATCTAACTGATCTTCCTCGCTTATTTCATCCATTTTAATTAGGTCCCCATTCAGCCAGCGTGCGTTTTAATTTCTCCCGGCCCCGCAAAACATTCGTTTTCACCGTGCCAAGCGGAATGCCGAGGACGCGCGAAGCTTCATCGTGCGATAAACCATTCTGACAACAAAGTAAAACCGCCGAGCGTTCGTGCAGCGGAAGCAAACCGAGTGCGTGCATAAGATCATGCCTTAAACCGGAATCGACAGCCTGAGGATCCTGCTCGGCTTGAAGTTGCTCCTCATCGATGCCGACAAATTCTTTGCGCCGCCGCGCGTCCTCTCGAAAGCAATTATATGCGATCCGATAAAGCCAGGTTGAAAAACGCGCTTCTCCACGAAAACCGCGGATGTTCTTGTAAGCCCGCAGAAAAGTCTCCTGCGCGAGATCATCGGCCAGGGCGATATCGGTTCGCGTGAGTTGGCGTAGCAAGCCGCGCACACTCGGTTGATGTCGCCGAACCAACTCTCCAAAAGCGTGCTGATCGTCGTCAACAAGAATTCGCGCAACGAGATCTGCATCCGTTAGCTCCACGTCCGCAGGTTTACGGTACGGGTGGCGGGTTGTCCTTCCTTCCCTCCAGTTTCCATACCAACAGGTACCCCGCACCAATCAGGGCTGGAATCATCCCAAGCGTCCACACGCCGCTGTCCCAATCAGCAACAACGCCGAAAAAAATCATCAGACCGACCCCGATCATTAAGAGCAAAACCCCTCGACGCATGTCCGAGCGTTGGCGCTGCGTGGGCGGTGGATTCAATAGGGCCGCAGGCACTTCCTGGCCCTTTTCCACCATTAAGCGGACAGTGCGGTGCAAAGCTCGTGTTTTGGAAAAGCCAAAGTACATGATGACCGCGACGATCAATACCGGAGCGCCAAACACAGCTAGCATCGTAACTACGACAATCGGGATTAGCTGGGATGGAATGTCTCTATCCTCGATGGCGTCCTTGTCCCTTTCTATGCGGATGTGCCCGCCTGTTTTGAACTTTTTGTCGAACCGTCGCCGAATCTGGTCTCCCAGATCGCCTGAGGGCGGCGTGGTAGCGCTTGGTGCGACCGAAACGGCCGGCGCAGATTGTGCGGGGCTAACCGCCGGAGAAACGGCTGGGACTTGGGCGAAAGCGCAGACCGCGATCGCAAACGAGCAGGTACAGCCAATAAACAGGATTTTCATAATTATTGTTTGAAAATGAGATGAAGCCCAAGTCCCATTTGGATTCAAAAATTTCGTGATACTCGCGCTCGTCCAAGTAATTAAAGGTTGCGTCGCGGCAGTGATAAAGCACGTCCTTGCCCGGGACACCAGGTCGCGTACGCTCAGTTTCTCTCACGCGCTCCTAATTGCTCGCCCATAGGTAAATCCGGCGATGAGCTTATCTCACCAATGCTCAAGTGCTCTCAAAAAACTTCATGGGTGTACAAACTCAGTGGACAAAAAGCTGCCGCCTTTGACGAGAAGATTGGAACCGTTTTATCAACAAAGCCGATATGGCGAAATGTCAGGCGCAACGGATTTAAAACTGAGGTTTTCGCGATTTCTTTGTTTTTCTCCGCACATCAATTCAATCACGTTTTTTCCAGGCGGATTTGCCACGACCGGCGCATTATAGTTTTACTGTATGCAGCCGGAAGAAGATTGCTTACCGGTTCCTTCCTTTCACTGTCTCCCGAAACGATCTTTCTGTGAACGCGGAACACTGACGTCTTCCAAAGTGTCGCCAATCTTCGAAAGGTACACACTGCGGAAAAGGAGGGCAGCGTCCTCGGGTCAATTTCTATACCCCCGAAAGTTTTTTCTTCATCCAAGCATCTTTGTCACTTTTGAAACAATGCCCATGATTTTGCTGGTCTCCGAACCGATGGATTTTGTCAGGGCTGCGTATTCGCTCTGATATTGCTTCAATGTGGCCTTTTGCTCCCTCGATAATTTGCTCACCAGGGAAGCAGCTACCCTCAAAGGACCTACCGGTGGACCGACGGGACCGCCGCCACCCACCGGTCCATGAACGATGTGAATGCCATCGTCCTCGATGATGATTCGGAATCCTCCGCCGGCAACATATTGCTTCAGCTTCCCTAAATCAATCGGAGGTCCTGGAGGAGGAGATTGATAAAATGCAAACCAAATTTCTCCAGTTTCATTTTGAGCCATGTCGAAATCCCTTAAACTAAGAATCGATTCAGACGGGATGATCTTCTTCCATTCCAGGAAAGGAACGCTTCCATCTGCTGTCTTACTCGCTCTTATGTGCTCGGCACTTAGTGACGACACTTCTCCATCAGAGTTCGCGAAATTTGTTTTGCCATTGTCAATAGTGTCCGGCGGCGTAGGCGGTGTAAGGATATTGATGAAGTGAAGATCATCAGAAAAGTTTCCGGCATTAACATTAAAAGCATCAACCCATATTCCCGGACCTCCATCGGATCCAATGCCTCCCACCGGACCATAGACAACTAAAACTTCTACATCGGACGCGCCCACAGGAAATGATTGATTGCCGGCAGCGGTATAAAGATGGTTACCATCAGCCGCCCCATTTATTGACATAAAAGCAAATGGAAGATTATTCCCTCCAAAAGGCAATGTGGGCCATCCATCGGCAATACCTGAACCGGGGTTATTGTCGGCGGTACCGGGGTAGTTTTCATCCGTTTCATTGGTGATATTGTTTGATGCATTGAAATGATGATGCCTCACGCCGGTTCCGTTGTGATTGTAGACGATGTACTTTGTGATGACGTGTGCCATAAAGTTATTAAGATTTTTTCGTTGACTATTGCCTTGTCCAAATCCCATGATTGCGGGAACGAGCGCGTACCAGCTTCATGCAACCATTGAATAAAGACATTGCAGTTCCGATTTTAAAGCTTTGAAGACTACTCAGGTGCGTTCATGCTAAGTAGACAAAATCGCTGTGTAAAGCAAAGATATCACGGTAGTCTGGATGCTGTTTTGCATAGGTAAAATGCGGGTGTAGCTCAGTGGTAGAGCACCTCCTTGCCAAGGAGGACGTCGCGAGTTCGAGCCTCGTCACCCGCTCCAGCCTTCGCTTGAGAAGCAGCAGACGGAAGGAATAGAAAACGTATTTGACGCGAACGAAGGGCGACGGCTACGTTCCCGAAGCCTTTGGCGGCTTCGGTTTCTCTGCATAAAACGCGGTTTAATCTTAAGCCGCACAAGATCGACATGCAGACCGAAGAACTTTCCTACGCCATCATCACTCCCTATTCGATGCGCAAATCGCGCACCGGCGGGATGGTCGGTCGGTTGATTTCGCGGACAGGGCTCGACTTGGTGGGCGGACGCATGTTTGCGCCCAGCCTAGAATTGGCAAAGCGCTACTCGGAGACAATCGTAACGGAAGCGGACTCGCGTCATCGCGCGACGCAGGAATTGATTCGCGAGTACGTGCTGAAAAATTTCACCGGCAATGTTCACGGTCAACGGCCGCGTGTTCTGCTGCTGGTTTTTCGGGGCCCCGACGCTGTGGAAAAAATGCATCGCACGGTTGGTCATATCGTGCACGAGCGCACCAGCGGCGAGACAATCCGCGACACGTTCGGCGATTACATCACGGATGATTCCGGAAAAGTGACCTACTTCGAACCTGGCGCGTTGACGGCGTTCGAACCACGAGCGGTCGAGCGCGATTTGAAATTATGGTCGGAATTCTCCGATCGCGATGGTGGGATTTTGGACCAGGTCATCACCTACCCCGCTGATGCAAAGATCGAGAAGACCCTCGTGCTGATTAAGCCGGATAATTTCAAATTTCCAAATTTGCGGCCCGGCGGCGTCATTGAAGTTTTTTCTCGCTCCGGTCTGCACATCATTGGCTTTAAGGTTCATCGGATGAGTGTCGGGCAAGCCGAG
>Ga0209807_1000555_pt1 | contig 17111 bp, 19 predicted proteins | sample GraSoiAngelo_154_FD_186168 | JGI IMG/M metagenome (GOLD analysis project Ga0209807, IMG submission 186168) | Grasslands soil microbial communities from the Angelo Coastal Reserve, California, USA - 14_1009_13_20cm (SPAdes) (version 2) | ecosystem: Environmental > Terrestrial > Soil > Grasslands ... | reverse complement strand
GCGAGCGGGGGCGCCGGACGCAACACCTACCTGCTGCGCGTGCACCAGGGCCTCGCGCCCGTGACCGGCGCGGAGAAGGTCGCATTCCGCTTCACGATGATCGAGCACGACATGGGGCAGCAGGAGCTGATCGCGACCGAGCGCGCGCCCGGCGATTACGTCGCCGAAGGCAGCCCCACCGCGATGTACGGCACCTGGCGGATCCAGACGATCGTCCGGCTCGCAGGGGAGGAGGACGTCAGTACTGTCTTCACCGTCCCGGTCGGCGCTCCGATCGGCGAGAACTCGATCGCCGCGCCGCCCCTGACGATCGGCCCGTACACCGTCATCATCTTCACGGATCCCACCGTGCCCCAGGCCGGCGCGCCGATCACCCTGTTCGCCGTGGTCGTGGGTGCGGGCGGCAACCCGGTCGTCGGGAAGAAGCTGCACGCAACGTTCTCGGGCCCCGGATCACAGACTCCGATCGACGCGACCGAAGACGCCGCGACGTTCGGCCCGGGCCGCTACAAGTTCGACGTCGCCGGGCTGGATCCCGGTACGTGGAAGGTCACGATCGCGGTTGGGACCGAAGGCACGGGTACGTATAGCCTCGTCGTATCCCGATGATCTTCGCGTCGGTATCCGCGCATGGCGCGACCGGCACCTGGCTCGACGAGATCCTCGAGCTCGGCGTGCCGCTCGTCCTCTTCATCGGGCTCTGGTGGTGGTCGACCCGGAAGCAAAAGAAAAAAGCCAAGTCCGCGCCTACCCCTGAGGCCGACGCGAAGAAGTGACCTTTCCCATATCGCGCCAAGGTCTCGAGCAGATCGCGATCGCGCTCGCTGTCGGTGCCGCGGTCTTCGGTCTCTTCGCGCTGGTCCGGTGGCGCCGCGGCGGCGACTGGCAGCGCTTCGCGCAGAGCGCTGGATTTCTCGGCGTGCTGATCGTTGTCTCGCTCGGCATCGCGTACACGATCGCGCCGAACATCCCGACGCCGCCGGTGCCGCTCACGGCGCGTTTCGCGCAAAATCCCACGCCAGACAATCCGGCCACCATCGCCGCCGGTCGAGCCCTCTATCAAGCGAACTGCGTGGTGTGTCACGGGCCAAAGGGCCTCGGAGATGGCCCGGCGGCGCTGACACTCAACCCGCGTCCCTTCAACCTTCAAGTTCACGTGCCGCAGCACGCGCCGGGCGAGCTGGAGTACTGGATTTCAAATGGCATCCCGTTCACGGCCATGCCCGCGTGGGGCGCCGTCGATCCCGACACCGGCAAGCCGAAGCTGACCGAAACGGAGCGGTGGGAGATCGTCCGCTATCTCCAGGCGCTCGCGGCTGGAGCGGCAAGCTAGGCCGGTATGTCTTCCTAGAGCGGGCTGGAGCCCGTGATGGTCGCGCGACGCACTTTGATCGGCGGCACGAGGCACAGGATCGACCCCATGCCGTTCGAGCTCCACCAATCGCGCGCGAGGCGCTGCGGCCCGAGCAGGTCGATCCCCGCGAAGAGATCGAGCGCGCTCATCGTGTAGCGCACGTTCGCGAGCGCTCGCGTGATCTTGCCGTCCTCGATCAGAAATGTGCCGTCGCGGGTCGTGCCGGTCATCGTGGCGGCGCGCGGGTCGGGCGTGTTCGTGTAGTGGAAGCGCGTGATCAGGACGCCGCGCTGGACCGACCCGATCAGCTCCTCGCGCGTTGCCGGGCCGCCGGCCATCGCCAGGTGCCCGGCGTGGCCACCCGCGGCATAGCGCGAGGGGTCGGCGGCGTGACCCGTGGATCGAGTCCCCATCGCCTTCGCCGACGTGCGGTCGTAGACCGGGCCGCGCGCGACCCCACGCTCGACGAGCGTGACCTTCTCCGTGGGCGTCCCCTCGACGTCGAACGGCACGGCGATGGTGCGCGCGTCCATGGCGTGATCGAGGAGCGTGAAGCTCTCACCGGTCACTCCTTCACCGATACGGCCGGTCATGAAAGAGCGGCCTTCCCGCACCGCTTGGCCGCCGAGACCGGTCAGCGACATGATGCGGAGGACCTCAGCGACTGCGAGCTCTTCGAAGACCGCCTCGTAGTCGCCCGGCGCGAGCTGGACTCGATCGCGATCGAGCGCGCATTTCTCGGCGGCCCGTGCCGCGATCGCTTCGGGGTGGAGCCCATCGATGCGCATCGACAGATCTTCGGCATACCCCGACCCGACGTAGGTCTCGCTCAGAACGAGCGCCCGGAGGTATGCCATCGTGGTCGGCGCGTAGGCCGCGACGCCGCGGGTCGTCACGACCGCATCCTCGGTCACCTCGACCTGCGCCGTGCCGGCAGCGCGCATCCCTTTCGGGACGGCGGCGCATACAGCTCCGATCCACTTGGCCTGCGTCGCGGCGGTCGTGGCGGCAGTCTCCTCGTGGTATGCGGAGAACGCTGCAATGGGCTCGGGCGCGGCAACGCCCGGCCACTCGTCGTCCGGGCGGCTCGCGCTCGCAAGAGACGCCGCGTCGGCGAGCGCGCGGCGAAGATCCGACGCCTCAAGCGAGTTCGTCGTGACTATGCCAACCGCTCTGCCCACGATCGCTCGGACCGTGGCGTGAGTTTCGTCGGAGACCGCGTTCTGATGGATCGAGCTGTGCGAGTACCGGGTGATCGCCGCGCGGCGCCGGTGCACGTGGATGTCCGCCTCGTCCGCGGGCACATCGAGCAGCGCTTGGCGCAGTGGCGCCAGCAGTCGGTCCGCGCCGAGGAGCGTCACTCGCGGACCTCGATGGGTACCTCGCGGAAGCGCGCGTGGGCTGCGCCGTGACCGACGCGCATCAGCTGCAGAGGCTCGCCTTTCGCGCACGAGAGGAATCCGTGAAGCTCCCAGTCGTCTGCGACGAGATCGCAGCGGCCCCAGAAATCCGGGGTGAGCGACTGGAACGCGACTCCGCGGACGTAGCCGTCGAGCTGGCCATTGCGAATGACGCGCGCGGATTGAGTGGAGAAGTGGAAGTTCTGGCGTTTGTCGTCAAGGGAGTAGGACGCTGGCGCTTCCATGAGGAGGCCCGAGTCGACGCCGCGGAGAAGATCGGCGTAGGGGGTTGTCCCGGGATCGAGGCTCACGTTCACCATCCGCACGATCGGAAAGTGCTGCCAGCCCTCCGCCCTCGCCGAGCCGATCGCGACAGGCACACCGAGCGCCGCCGCTGTCTCGCGCGAGGTGAGATACCCGACGAAGATCCCCTTGTCGACGAGCTTCGTCTTCATCGCCGGGACGCCGTCGTCATCCCACCCGAATGTGCCCATGCCACCAGGGACTGTCGCGTCGGCGGTCATCGAGACGTGTGGCGATCCGTAGCGCAGCTTTCCACGGTCCTCGGGCCACATGAACGTCGTCCCCGCGAACGCGACCTCGTGCTCGAGAAGCCGATCAGCCTCGGTCGGATGTCCACAGGACTCGTGGACGAGGAGCGCGAGAAACTCCGGCGCGAAGACCAGCGTGGTCGGCCTTTCCGCGGCGAGCGGAGCGTCGAGGGTCGCCTCGGCGTCATCGCGGTAGCGTCCCGCGCGCGCGACAAGGTCGAGATGCTCGACGTACTCCCAGCCCGCCTGCCGGACGAGGCGCGAGTCGTATCGCGAGGCGGGCTTGCGCCCGGCCTTCACCGCGAGGACCGAGAGGCCGGCGCCGGCTTCGACGATCTCCTGCGATACGTCGGTGCCTTCACTTGTGACGAGATGCTTGCGCGTGCGATACGCCGCGATGGATGAACGGCGCGTCTTGATGTTCGGACCGACCGAGGCCGCATCGACGGCGCGCAGATGGTCAATGCGCTCGGCGAGGGGCACCGCGAACGGGTCGCGATTCAGGCTCGTTTGGTACTCGCCACGCTGCGCCGCAATCGGCGCGAGCGCCACCGTCTTGCGCTGGACCGAGGCCGATGCCTCGGCGCGGCGGAAGGCCTCGTCAACGAGCTCGCGGATGGCCGAGTCATCGGTGCGATCCGTCGCGGCGAAACCCCACGCTCCCCTATGGATGACGCGGAAGGCGAGGCCGCGATCCGCGGTCCGCGTCACCGACTCCACCGCGCCGTCCTTGACACTCACCGCCTCGTGCTCGCGCTCGACGGTGCGCGCGTCCGCGTAACTCACGCCGCGTGACACGGCGGTTTCCACGAGATTGGCCAGCCGACGGCTGGTAGCGGGCATGCCCGAAGGCTACGTGACGCTGATGAAACCGGCCGGCAACCAGCGGCCACTTTCCCGTGGGCAGACTCGGACGCAATGGATTCGTTCGGCGACGGCCACCGCTGGACCCGCGCTGTGCGCTTCGTGGATTCGGTCCGCACATCGCTTTCGCCCAGCACGCTCTTTGACCTCATGGCGGACCCGCAAGGCTGCTTGACGTGGCATGCACATCCGAACGGGACGGTCGTGAAATCGGTCGAGGCGCCGCAGGGTCTCGCGCTTGCCGGCGCCGAGGTCCAGGTCCGCGGTCAGATCGGCAAGTTCCCGTTGACCACGCGGACGGTCGTCACTCGCGCGGATCGGTCGGTCCGCTATGAGACCGCCTCCGAACTGACTTTCGACCACCCGAGGCTCCCGACCGTTTTCACGACCGAGAGGTATCTCATCGAGCCTGATGGAGAAGGCAGCCTCGTTCGATACGAGACGGAGATGTCGCGCGACTGGAGCAAGGGCACCCCGCTGTACCGGCTTATGTGCAAGATCAACGACCGATTCTTCGCGGAATCGCAGACGCAACGCTGTTTCCGCGACCTCATCGCATCGGCGGAGCGCCACGTCGCGTCGTATACGAACTCACACTGAGCCGCTATGCTCGTTCGAAACGGCGCGCGCGACGACTGAAGTGTTCGTGAAGAACGCGCTCACGGCCGAGCCTCGAGTTTCGGGGTAGCGGACGAGGGAGAGCAAAAGCGCGAGACCGCGGTGGAACTCCGCGATCCGCGGACGAGTCAGGCGGCGTGCGAAGCCCATACGGAGAAAATCTATTGCCTGACGTTGCCCTCCTAATCGACTGGGAGAACGTCTACTACACACTTCGCCAGCACACGACGGGGCCGCTGCCGTCAACACTCTCGATCCTGCAGGCGATCCTGCAAAAAGCAGCCGAGTTCGGACCCGTCCGGGTCAAGCTCGCGATCTTCGGACAGGAGGTCGCGGCCCAGGACGAGACGCTCCTCATGGCGCTCGAGTTCACGGGGATGGAACCCATCGCGGTCGCGCAGCGCATGAGCGGGCGGCTCCTCAAGGGCCGATCGGACGCGGTGCTCATCACCAGGGCCCTGAAGCTCCTCTACAAGGAGCGCACCGACCTCGACTACTGGTTCATCGTCTCGGGCGACCGGGACTTGAACGCGCTCTGCAAGGCGATCAAGGACGAAGACAAACACGTCTACCTGATCGCGGGTGACAAGTCGCTCGCCAACGAGCTCCGCGACTCGCCGTACCTGCGCGACGACGTGTTCCTCCTGGAGGATTTGATCCCGCAGGCGCGGTGGACCCGCGCGGCGCTGCGGGCCGACGACACCCAGGTGGACAAGCCGCAACCGACCGCGGACCTGGCGCGGCGGACCCCCCAGCGACGGGGTCGTCTCCCCGCGCGGGTAAGAACAGAGCCACACGTTCCTGCCGTCGTGCCGACAGCGTCTCCTGATTCCGACAAGGAGCAACGGCGCCTCGCCGTGCTGCTGCTCGACCAGCTCGTAGCGCTCCACGCCCGCGCCATGGCGCGCGGCGACTTCGTCACGAGCGTGGTGCCGCTCTCGCAGAAGGAAGCATCGAGCGTCCTCGAGCAGCGTATCGACGCCGGCATCGAGCAGGGAACGGTCGGCGCGAAGCTAGAGGGTCGCGCCCGCGCGAAGGCCAAGCAGATGCTCGCACCGAATATGTCATCGCCCCTCGTCGCCGAGACGATCTTCCACCTGGTGCGGGTGCTCCGCCGCATCGACACCGTGACGAGCAAGGACACCCGGCGCATACCGGCGGTCGAAGCCGTCCTCGATCCGCTCTCGCGCGCCGATCAGCCCGGTGGCCTCGCCCGCGGACGCTCACAGCGGCGCCTCCTCCTCGAGACCCTCTTCAACATCGCCGAGGAGCGCGGCGCGATCCAGACCGAGCAGGTCGAACGAGAAGGCCGGCAGATCACCATGTGCTGGTTGGCGGAAGGCCACCCGCTCGTCGTGTACGCACGTCAGCCCGCGGCCTCGATCGTTCATCTCTTCAACTTCGTCGCATCGACGCGCGCGAAGGGCGAGCGCATCGACTGGGTCAACCAGGCCCTCTTCGCCGAGCTCCTGTCGCGGGTCGAGGGCGACGCGCTCGAATCGACGATGCGACGCGCCGTCGAACGAGGTGTCATGCGTGCGGAGGAGCACGGCAGGAAGGCCGGGTTTGTCATCGATCAGGCGCACGAAGAGGTGCGCACGGTCCTCGGTGAGTTCGATCGGCTGAACGGCGAGGTCCGACCCACCGTGGCCGCGTTGCCGGCCACGGTGCCAGCGGCGCTGCCGGCCGGTGAGGCACCGGCGCCTCCAAGTCCGACCGCCGCAAGCGCTGTCGGCGTTGCCGGCGATCCGGCGGCGGCGGTCCCGCGCAAGCGGACGCGCCGCGGGCGGCGCGGGGGGCGCGGCCGGCGTGGCGGTGGTCAGGGGCCGAAGAAGGCCGCGACGGGAGAGGCCGCCGACTGAACCGCGACTTTTGGAAGTACTGGACCGGCGAGACCGTCTCGAATTTCGGAAATTCCGTCACGCAGTTCGCGCTGCCGCTCATCGTCTTCAAGCTCACGGGCTCGGCGCTCGCATTGGGCGCGACCCTCGCGATCTATACGGCGCCGCAGCTCCTCTTCGGCCTCGCCATCGGCGCGTGGACCGATCGCACCGACCGCAAGCGGCTCATGATCGTCGTCGATCTGTTAGCCGCGGCGACGATCGCGTCGGTGCCACTGGCCCACGCCGCCGGGATTCTGTCGCTCTGGTGGCTGTACGCGGTCGCATTCGTGTCGTCGACACTCGCGATCTTCTTCGCGGCCGCCGAGTTCGGGGCGATCCCGAGCCTCGTCGACTCGAAGGAGCTGGTCACCGCGAACGGTCGGATCCAGGCGAGCTTCGCGGCCGCCGCGGTCCTCGGTCCCCTCGCCGCGGGAGCGCTGCTCGTGTTCACCTCGGTCGAGACCATCCTGCTGCTCGACGCCGCGTCGTTCGTCGTATCGGCCGCGATGCTTTCGGTGATCGCCCGCGCGTTCAACGCGCCGATCACCAAACGCGCCACGAGCATCCGTCAGGACATCGTCGAGGGTTTGCGCTATGTCCTCTCCCACCCCGTCCTGCGGAACATTTCGCTGATGATGGCGCTCATCAACATGGTGGGCGCGACCGTCTTCGCCGAGCTGGTGCTGTTCGCGAAGCAGGCACTGCGCGCGGAGGACAGCGAGGTCGGCCTTCTCTTCGCGGCCGGAGGGGCCGGGGTGGTGGTGCTGTCACTCGCGGCAGGTCCGCTGCGCAAGCGATGGTCCTTCGGCAACGTCGCCCTGGGAGCGCTCATGCTCTCCGGCCTCCTCACCGTCGGGCTCGCCTACACGACCTCGCTCTGGGTCGCCGTTGTCCTCTGGGCGCTGAGCTCGGGCCTCGGGATCCTCTTCAACATCAACACCGGATCGCTGAGGCAGGCGATCGTCCCGAACCACATGCTCGGACGCGTGATCAGCATCGCGATGGTGCTCGCGTGGTCCGCGAACCCGATCGGCGCGCTCGCGGGGGGCATCCTCATCGAGCGTACCGGCGACGTGCGCCTGATCTACGCGATCATTGGCGTCGCCACTTTTGTGATCGCGTTCATCTTTCGAATCGCGAGTCCGCTTGGACGCGCGGAGCGATATCTCACTCCGACCGCCGATGCCGCGGCGAAGTGAGCAAGGGTTACGACCAGCTCTCCACAGGAGACGCGTCCGTCGGGACGCGAGGGCTCAAACCGAGCGAGTCCGCGTATTGCAGATAGGTCTGGATCGAGGCGACGACCACCCAGGCATCGATGCCGATGAGATCGATGCCGGCAACCGCGACGCGGCCCCAGCCATCGATGACGATCCCCTTGTCGAGGACACGATCGAGCACATCGATGAAGCTGGCATGCCCAAAGTCAACGTCGCGTCGCATGCCACAAATGTGCGCGGCTTACGTGCCGAAGGCGAGACCGCGGACCATATGAACGCGGCAAAGGCGCATCAGCGTGACAACAGATCGATGACGATTCGTAATGGGGGCATCGGCGCTGCTCGTCTGTGAGCCTGGAGGCTTGGTGAAGAACAGTGGGGGGCAGTCACAGACTGGCGCCCGTAAGGTCGTCATCGTCGTTGAGGATGAGCCAGCGATCGGCGAGCTCATCGCCGAGGCGATCTCCGATGAGCCTGGCTACTCCGCCATCCACGTCGCCGGGCCGGCGGCGGCGCTCGAGGCAACAAAGCACGTGATGCCCGACGTGATGGTGGTCGACGTTCGGCTGCCCGGGATGTCGGGGTTCGAGCTCTACGACCGCCTCAAGAAGGATCCGCGCACCAGCCGGATCCCGGTGCTGTTCGAGACCGCCACCGCGAGCGATGACATGAGCGAGTTCCGGCGGCGCGGGATCGCGACCTATGTGAAGAAGCCGTTCGACCTCAACGTGATCGTCGGGTACGTCAAGCGCCTGGCGACCGCGCCTAGCGCGGGCTTGCCGCCCGCGTCCGCCCGGCGGCGACCCGTCTGACTTCGTCCTCGGTGGCCTGCGAGCTCTTCATGAGCCGGGCGAAGCTGTCGCGATCGAGTGCCATCACCTCGAGCGACGTCTTCGCGCGAACCGTGGCAAGTCGCGGCGCATCGTTCAGAAGCCCGACCTCACCGAAGTAGTCACCAGGTCCGAACCGATTTATCACAACCTGTGACCCGTCGGGTCCCCGCTGCGTGGCCTCGGCCTCGCCCTTGATGATCATGTAGAAGCGGTCCGCTGCCTCCCCTTCTTTGAGCACGAGGTCGCCGGGCGCGTATGCCTGGAGCTCGGCCTTGCTCGCCGTCTGTGCCACCACGTCCCGGGGCTCGGAGGGGAACGCGCGCTCCAGGTCCTTCAGCTCTTCGATGTAACGCTCCGCATGGAGCACCGCGGTCGTGGCATCGCCGACTGCGGTGGTGATCTGCTTCGCGAGCTGCGCGCGCGTGTCGCCGGCCGCGTACACACCAGGGATGCTCGTGCGCATGTACTGGTCGGTGATGAGGTAGCCGTTCTTGTCGTGCTCGATGTGGTCTTTGAAGAGATAGCGGCCCACCGGTTTGAACCCGATGAAGACGAAGACCCCTTCGACCTTGACCCGCTCGGTCTTACCGTCGCGGTCGATGTCGATCCACTTCACGTCGCCGTTGCCACCGATCTCCTTGACCTCGGCCGGGGTGATCGGCTCGACCTTCTCCATCCCCAGAAGGCGGTCCTGGAGGATCGCCTGCGCGCGGAACTCATTGCGGCGATGCACGACGTAGAGCTTCTTTGCGAAACGAGTGAGGAACAGGCCCTCCTGAAACGCCGAGTCGCCGCCGCCGATGACCGCGAGGTTCGCCCCCTTGAAGAACGCACCGTCGCAGACCGCGCAGTACGAGACGCCGCGGCCGTGGTACTCCTTCTCGCCGACGACCCCGAGCTTCGTCGGCTCACCACCGACGGTGACGATCACGGCATATGCCGACAGCTCGGTCCCATCCTCGAGGGTCACGATCTTGCGATCGCCATCCGAGCGCACGCCCTTCACCGGCTTGTGCGTCTCGATCTTGAGACCGAATTTGGTCGCGTGGTCGGCCATCTTCTGGGCGAGCTCCGCTCCGGTGACCGACTCGAAGCCGGGATAGTCCTCGATCAGATCGGTGTTGAGGATCTCGCCGCCAGTCAACTTCGAGTCGAGAAGGACAACCTTCATGTCGGCCCGCGCCGCGTACAGCCCTGCGGTGAGGCCGGCGGGTCCGCCGCCGATGATGATGAGGTCGAGGTCGGTCGTATCAGGGGAATTTTTCACAGGACTCTCTCAGACTAGAACACTTGATCATTCCCAAAAGATTCCTCGCCCTTGGTGATTCGTTCACCATCGGCACCGGCACCACGCCTGATCGCTCTTTTCCGGCCGTCCTCACGCGGCTCTGGACGGAGCGAGGCTTGAAGGTCGTTCTCGAGAACCCTGCCGTGAACGGGTACACAACAGACGACCTGATCCGCGACGAGCTGCCGCTCGTTGCATCGTTCGGTCCAACGCTTATCACCGTGCTGATCGGCGCGAACGACATCGTGGGTGGCGACAGCGGCGATCGGTATCGCCGCCAGCTCCGCTCGATACACGATCGCATTCGCAGCGACGCACCCGACGCGCGTGTGGTCGGCTTGCCACAGCCTGACTGGTCACTGTCCCCGGCGGGATCCGGCTTCGGCGACGGGACTGTCATCGCCCGCGCGATCGAGCGCTTTAACGCGATCGCGCGCGAGGAGGCCGAGCGCGGCGGCGGGTCGTGGATCGATCTGTTCCCGCTCATGCGAGAGCAGGCGCGGAAAAAGATGATCGCGCCCGATGGGTTGCATCCGTCCGCGGAGGCATACGCGGAGTGGGCCGGGGCGCTGGCTACGACAGCGTTGGCTTCGTCACCATGAGAAACACGATGATGACGACGATCACGGCGAGCAGGATGCCGACGAACCGCGCGTTCGCGGAATACCGCTTGTAGTCTTCGCTCTCGGGTCCGGCCGTCTCGAGCGCATGAATTTGGTTACGAAGCATCGGCGTGTACACGAAGAAGCCGAGCGCGACCGCGATCGCCCAGAGCACGATCCCGCCGGCGATCCAGAATGTCGTGAATCGCAGCTCGCCGACGAAGACCATCGTCACCCCGGTCACCGCGAGCAAGACATACGCAGGGTTTGCGAACCGATCGTCGAGTCGCTTGATGCCATGAAGCACGTACGACTGCGTTGGTATCGGCTCGCGAGCAACTCGCGCGAGCCACACGCCGTACGTCGCGTTGAATCCGACCGCGATTATCGCGAGTAACACGTGGAGAAACTTCACAAGAACAAATAAAGACACCGGCGGCGGAGTCTAGGCGCGTGCCGGCGACGCGAGCCGTGCGGGTGGCACGGGAGCGGGTTGAGCAGCGTCGGGGTCTTCTGAGCGAGCGGCCCCTGGCGGACGGTCCATCACGATCCCACCGGGGCCGAGCGAAGAGGACCCCGGCGCTGCTCAGCAGCCGACGCTGGACCCGCTCGGAAGCGTCAAGTTCGAGCGGGGATCGGAATCGCCGCGCCGGTGATGCCGCTGGCTTCGTCTGTGGAGAGGAACACAACGGCGGCGGCGATCTCGGCGGCCGACGCCCAGCGCGTCGGATCCGACTTTGGCATCGCAGCGCGGTTCTCAGGCGTATCGATGATCCGCGGCAGCACGCAGTTCGCGGTTATGCCCTCGCGCTTCACTTCTTCGGCGAGCGACTCGGTCCAGCGGAGAAGCGCTGCGTTCGCCATCGCGTAACCGGCGGCGCCTTTCTCCCCCTTCAGCGCGGCCGTGGAGGCGACGTTGACGACGCGGCCGTAGCCGCGCGCCCGCATCGGCCGCAGGCACGCCGTCGTCGCGGTCACGATCGTCGCCACCTTCTGATCCCAGTACCGCCGGTAGGCGGCGAGGTCGCCGGTGACCGCGTCCGATGCGGCGTATCCCCCGATGAGATTCGCGACGACGTCCAGGCGACCCCAAGTGCGAAGGACCTGCTCGACGAAGCTCTCCATTCCCGCGGCGTCCCCTGGATCGCTGGCCCGCAGCAGGATCCGCGGATCTTCCGCGCTGCCAGCCAGGTCACCAAGCGAGTCCCGCAGCGCTGCGCCCTTGGCTTCCTCTCGGACCGGTATCGCCACGTGGGCGCCCAGTTCGAGGTACGCGCGGAGCACCGCGGGCCCAACATTTCCGGTCGCGCCCGTAAGTACTACGGCGCGTTTAGAGAGATCGAACATCGCGGCTAGTATCGCGAGGTGGGTGTGCTCGAGCGCATACAGCAACCGCGCGACCTTCGACTGCTGCATCGCGACGAATTGCTCGCGCTGTGCCGCGAGATCCGCGAGTTCACGGTCGAGAGCGTGCAGAAGACCGGGGGCCACATCTCATCGAGCCTCGGCACCGTCGAGCTCACGGTGGCGCTTCATCGGGTGTTCGATTCCCCGCACGACAAGTTAGTCTGGGACACCGGGCATCAGGCTTACGTTCACAAGATGCTGACCGGGCGGCGCGGACGGTTTGACACACTCCGGCAATTCGGCGGGATCTCGGGCTTTCTCGCACGCGACGAGTCCGAGCACGACCAGTTCGGGGCCGGACACGCTGGGACGTCGATCTCGGCGGCGCAGGGGATGGCCGTCGCGCGCGACCTCAAGGGCGACGACAACCACGTCGTGGCCATCATCGGGGACGGCGCGCTCACTGCGGGCATGGCCTTCGAAGCCATGAACAACATCGGTCACATGCGCACGCGTGTGATCGTCGTGTTGAATGACAACGGGATGAGCATCGCGCCGAACGTAGGCGCGGTCTCGCGCATGCTCGAGTCGCTCCGCACCGCCCAGCCGTATCGGGGCGCGAAGCACATCGCACGTCAGGTCCTCGAGCACATGCCCGGCGGTGAGCTCGCGGAGGAGGCGCGCCGGCGAATCTTCACCAGCCTCAAGGCGCTCTTCATTCCGAACATCCTGTTCGAGCAGTTCGGCTTCACCTACTTCGGCCCGGTGGACGGTCACGATCTCTTCGCGGTCGAGGGCGTGTTGGAAAAGGCGCGCGACTTCCGCGACGGCCCCGTGTTCGTGCACGTGCAGACCCAAAAGGGTCACGGCTACGGCCCGGCGGAGGACGACAACGTGAAGTGGCACGGCGTCTCGGCGAGCGGATCCGTGAAGCCGACGGCGCCCCAATACACGACCGTTTTCGCCGACGCGGTCCGCGAAGTTCTGAACGCGGACGAGCACGCCGTCGCCATCACCGCCGCGATGCCGGGCGGCACCGGCCTCCTGCCGCTCTTCAAAGAATTCCCCGAGCGTCTCTTCGACGTGGGCATCTGCGAGCAGCACGCGGTGACGTTCGCCGCCGGGCTCGCGACCCAGGGCATCGTGCCGATCGTGGCGGTGTACTCGACCTTCCTCCAGCGAGGATTCGACCAGGTCGTCCACGACGTCGCCGTGCAGGACCTCTCAGTCGTGTTTGCGATGGACCGCGGAGGGATCGTCGGCGACGACGGCAGGACCCACCAGGGTCTGTACGACATTGCCTATCTGCGGATCCTTCCGGGCATGACGCTCATGGCGCCGAAGGACGAAGCCGAGCTCCGGCAGATGGTCTGGACCGCGTACCGGCACGCCGCCGCAAACCGCGGGCCGATCGGACTTCGCTTCCCGCGCGGTACTGGATCCGGCGTCGCATTGGACGCCCCCCTCACCGAGATTCCGATCGGCGTTTCCGAGACGCTCCGTGAAGGAGACGGTGTCGCGATCCTCGCCTACGGCCATCCCGCTGCCGCCGCACTCGAGGCCGCGGAGATCCTCGCGCGCGACGGGCTCGAGGCGACAGTCGTCAATGCGCGGTTCGCAAAGCCTCTGGACGAGGAAAGAATCCTTTCGCTTGCCGCGCGAATCCCGCGGTTCGTGACCGTCGAAGAGCACGTGATCGCAGGGGGATTTGGATCTGCGGTTGGAGAACTTCTCGCGGAGCGCGGCGCGCGTGTTGACCTCGAGATACTGGGAATACCGGACGAACACGTCGATCACGGCGCGCAGAAGTTGTGGCGCAAGCATTACGGGCTCGACGCAGAAGGGATCGCCGCGGCGGTTCGACGACGCTGGCCTCGACTCGCTCCCATGCGCGCCGACCCGGAAGAGACGGCGGGCTAGCGTCGGAGCGAAGAGCGACGTTTGTGGGCGGACGCGAACGCGACCTGAACGCGAGTCGACGGGATCTTGTGCGCCGCGGCTACGACGTTATCTCCCGTGCGTACCGCGACGATGATGGCAGGGCCAAGTCCGGAACCGACGAAGGCACGGAACACTACGGGGGCTGGGTGGACGAGCTAGCGAAGCTGCTCGGGCCGCGTGCCCGGGTTCTCGATCTCGGCTGCGGAGCCGGAATCCCCGCGACCAGGCTTCTGGCGGAAAGGAATTTCGACGTGCTTGGCGTGGATATTTCCGCCGTGCAAATCGAGCGGGCCCGCACGCTGGTACCCGGAGCGAACTTCGAGCGAGCGGACATGGCCACCTGGGAACACGACCCGGGATCCTTTGATGCGGTGGTTTCCTTCTACGCCCTCATCCACGTCCCCATTCAGGATCAGCGGAACCTGCTGCCAAAGATCCGTCATTGGCTTCGTCCGGGCGGGTACCTACTCGCGATCGTTGGTTTTAAGCGCTGGACGGGAATAGAGGATTACCTCGGGGCCCCGATGTTCTGGGACCATGCCGACCGCGAGACATATCTCGCGTGGCTTACCGAAGCCGCACTCGCGCCGGTTTGGGATCGCTTCGTGCCCGAGGGCAGCGTTGGTCACACCCTTGTCTTGGCGCAAGCGGTCTAGCACCTCGCTCGTACCCTACTTGGCCAGGACGCTGTCGATCTCATCGAGATGCTCTTTGCGGTGAGTAGCGCGCGAGAGATTGAATGGCGGGGCGCCGGTCGCGCGGATCTTCGCCAGCATCGCGTCGCTCAGCGCTTTTACCTTGCCATCGGCCTCTTCCGCTAGGCGAAGAGAGAGCTTCGCGGCGTCGCGCGGCGGGAGGGCGAGGCAGAGTGGCTTCGCCGAGTCGTTGACGGCTTCTGTGTTCTCGGGCTCGTACGGTGTCGGTGCGGCGCCGCGCGCCCACTTGTCGAGCCAATAGATCGCTCGCGCGTCCCAGAATGCGATGTGCGCGAGCACCCCGGCGACGGTCCAGCCCGCGGGCATCGGCCGGCTCAAATCCTTGTCGCTCAACCGCGAAATGAGCGAGCGCAGGCGCTTCCGCTCGGCATCGGTCTCGGCGTCGTGACTCCGGTCCTCCGACATACGTTTCCCCCCAAAGGCGCGAGTCTTGCAGCAGGCAGGCGAACCGATGGAACAGATTACGAGTCAGATCGCAAAGGCCGTCAACACCGCGATCTCGAGCTCGTGGGCGATCTTCGTCGCCGCCACCGTCGCGCTGTTCCTGTTCTTCTTCGGAGACCTGGTCGGGCTCGACCGGCAGCGCGTGGATCTTCACTTCCTTGTGGATGCCGCGACGTTCTTGATGGTCTTCGTTATCGAACATACCCAGAGCCGCGAGCAGGCGGCTCTGCACACAAAGCTCGACGCGATCATCCGCGCGCTCGACGCGGACACCAGCACCGTGGGAATCGAGGAGCTTTCGCAAAAGGAGATCCAGAACATCCGCGATCGCCGGCGCGAACGGACGCCGGGGGCGCGAGCACGAGGCTAGGCGACCTTCGCCGCGCGCGCGAGCAGAATCTCGACGCGTCGCGCGAGAGCGTCACCTTCGAATGGCTTCGCCATCACGTCGCTGATCCCGAATCGCGCGAACGCCTGCTCAGCCAAGTCCGGCATGGCGGTGAGGAAGAGCACCGGAACGTCCACCGATGGCGCGCTGCCTCTCAGAAGATCGAATACGTCGATCCCATTGAGTCCGGGCATCGAGACATCCAGGATCAGAAGGTCGGGGCGGGTTGCGGTGACTTGGTCGAGAACGAGCGCTCCGTTCGTCACATGATCGACGGTGATCGATAGACGCTCCTCGAGCGTCACTTTGATCGCCGCCGCCGTGTCAGGGTCGTCGTCGGCTACGAGGACGCGCTTCACACGACTAAGAGAAGGGCGAGAGCTCGAAGAAAGATGCGCTCACTCGTGCAGAGCTTGCATCGGCACATGTCCGGGCATCAATGCACCGGCCGTGCCAGGGCTATTTCTTGGGTGTTGGCTTCGCGGGGAGGTTCGACGGCCGCCCGCCGCCGGTTCCGCCTTGGCCACCGCGGCCGCGGTTCTCGTCCGGCAGGGTGCGCTCCTGCTCCCGGTCGATCACCTTCTGGACGTCGCTCTGATCGACCTCGGGAAGCTGGCCCTTGACGGCGTCGAGCACGGCCTTGTGCTTTTCTTGGGCCGCCTCGGCGAGGGCCTGAGCGGCGTTCCGCTTGTCTTCGCTGTCGGCGTTGCGCACGTCGTCGAGTGCGTTCGCAAAGCGCTCCACCGCGTCGGCGTACTCCTGCGTCGCGGTGGGCGCCGACGACGGATGTTGCTTGGCGATCTCAGCGAGCTCGTCGAGGCGACGATCGGCGAGTCGCGCCAGCAGCTCCATGCGTGCGACATCGTCGAATGTGAGCGCGACCTGCACGTCCTCGCTCGTGCGCTTCACCACGTACAGCGCATCCCCGGGAAGGCTCGACGCGGCGGCGCTTGTGGCGCCGGCCAGTACGAGCACGAGGATGGCGGCAGCAGCGAACGCCGGGCGAAGGATCGCCGGGAACGAGAACCAGCTCGGTCTCGGCGCAAGGACGACAGCGGCTTCGGACATCAGCCGCCCGCGAAGCTCTTTGCGGAACTGCTCCCGCATGATCGGCCGCTCGAGAACCGGCGGGCGCCGCTCGTTCATGCCAGAGCCTCGCGCGACGGGATCAGCACGCGAAGCGCCTCGAGTGCGCGGAACTGGATCCCACGCACCGTGCCTTCGCGCTTGCCGACGAGGGCCGCGATCTCATGAGTGCTGTATCCCTCGACGAACCGGAGAACGATCACTTCTTGCTGGAGCGGCGTGAGCTTCGCAAGCGCTCCACGCACGGCGACCTTGTCGGAGAGCGCGAGGACTGACGCGTCCGGCTCCACGACCTGGTCGACGCCGGGATGCGCCAGCGCATCCTCGAACGAGATCTGGGTGCGGGAGCGGCGCGCACGGTCGATCACGGCGTTCCGCGCGATGCGGTAGAGCCACGCGAGGAAAGCCACCCGCGGCTCGTAGCGCGGGATGGCCCGGAGCGCGCGCATGAACACGTCGCTCACGAGATCCTCGGCATCCGCGTCGTTCCTCACTCGGTAGAACACGTATCGGTACACGGCCTCGACGTAGCGGTCGTAGAGCGCTCCGAAGGCGGCCGCGTCCCCCTTTCCGGCG
>Ga0209807_1000554_pt1 | contig 17166 bp, 19 predicted proteins | sample GraSoiAngelo_154_FD_186168 | JGI IMG/M metagenome (GOLD analysis project Ga0209807, IMG submission 186168) | Grasslands soil microbial communities from the Angelo Coastal Reserve, California, USA - 14_1009_13_20cm (SPAdes) (version 2) | ecosystem: Environmental > Terrestrial > Soil > Grasslands ... | reverse complement strand
GTAGACTTAGCCGCTGCCGGTCCCGTGGTGTAGCCTGGCCAAACACGCGGCCCTGTCAAGGCCGAGAGCGCCGGTTCGAATCCGGTCGGGACCGCCATGCACCCGGAGCAGATCTGGCTCTATGGAGAGGTGGCCGAGTCCGGTTGAAGGCGACGGTCTCGAAAACCGTTATGGGTCACTGGCCCATCGAGAGTTCAAATCTCTCCCTCTCCGCTCAACTCGCGTGTTGAGCATTTGCCGCACCCTGTGCCTTCATCCCACAGTGCCGGCCACCCGATGAGCAGCCTGCCCGGTTGACCGCCCCCGCGTCTGGGCGATCTAGTCCTTGGGGTGGAAGAAGGAGTGCTCCTTCTTGTCGAACCTCCCGTCCAGGAAGCCCGGGCGCGAGTCAGCGCTCATCAGCCCCAGCACGATGGAAAGCGCGCACAGGACCACCAACCCGATTGGCAAATACCACATCGGATTCACGGCCCAAATGGTACGACTCAGCCGGAGTGCCGGAAACTGTGGCGAACGCGCCGGAGCTCACAAATAGGAGTTGCTTCATGTGGTACTGGATCCTTCATGTGATGGGGGCCGACAGCCTCTCCGGCCCGTGGTACGGGTTCTGGTCTGGATTTGGTTCTGACCTCGGCGAAATCGCGATTATCGGCGGCCTGATTTCGATATACCGGCGGCATAACTGCCACGTCAAGGGCTGCTGGCGGATCGGAAAACATCCGGTCGAAGGCACAACCTATGTCGTTTGTCGGCAGCATCATCCGGATGCGGCTCCGACACACCAAGAAGTCCTGGCTGCTCACCGAGCCGCGAAGGAACGCGACGCGTAAGGCATTGTGGGCGCTGGCCGATCGAGAGTTCGAATCTCTCCCGCTCCGCTCCATCTGTCGTCACCCAAGGGAGCGCCGACCACCCGCACACGAGTAGGTCCGTCCTGCACGGGTGCGAGGCCACTACCGGCAACCCTAGTACGGGCACGTATTGACATGTGGAAGTCAAAAGATCAGAGGCCTGCGGAAGCTACGAAGTGGTGATTGCGCCTATTGCGCCGTTAGTGCCTCCGAACTCCTCGGTGAACCAGAGGCGGCCATCAGGACCCGAGGTGATCCCCTGTGGATCCTTTGACTGTGTAGTGCCGAGGCTATAGCTGGCCACGACCGTTCCGCCCACTGTCATGGCTCCGACGCCCGACGTGTTCGTTGCCTCGGTGAACCACAGGTTGTTGTCGGGTCCTGTTGTGATGCCAGCCGGTCCGCCCGGGGCGGCGTACACGGTGATGCTTCCTAATGGTGTGACCTGATCCACATTGCTCGCATAGGCTTCGGTCACCCACAGGTTGCCATCGGGCCCTGTCGTGATGCCGTGGGGCCCGCTTCCGTTCGCCAGCGCATACTCGGTTACCGCGCCGGTTGTCGTTGAAATCTTTCCGACGCTTTGTGTGCCTTCGTCTGTGAACCAGAGATTGCCATCCGGCCCACTAGTGATCAAGAAGGGCCTGCTGTTCGCAACCGGTATCTGATACTCGTTGATGGCCCCAGCGGCACTGATTCGCCCGATGTAACCCGTCATCACGCCTGAGTAGCGCGACTCGGTGAACCACAGGTTGCCATCGGACCCTAAAGCGATTCCCCGTGGCTGACTGCCGGATATCGGTAGTGGATACTCGGTGATGCTGCCGCCCGTCGTGATCTGTCCAACGCGATTCGCGTTCTGCTCGGTAAACCATAGCGTCATCGATCCTGCCGGTCCGGCCGTGATTCCAACGGGAATGCTGTTGTAGGTGGAGAGCTTGTACTCGATGATCGCTCCTGTGGTGGAGATCGTGCCCACCGCGCCGTAGCCTAGTGCTCCGCCGGTTTCTGTGAACCACAGTTTGCCGTCAGGGCCCGTCGTGATCGTTGCCGGACAGCTGCACCATGCCGAGGTCGAAGTCGTTTTCGTGCAGTGATGCCCGGAGCTGTTGCACGGGGTCGTCGTCGTGGTCGAGCTGTTCTTAGGCAGGGAGTACTCGGTTATGGTCCCTGCCGCGGCGGAAACACCTGCGCTTGCGAGGCACTCCACCAACAGGGCCGCGACCAGCGGAACCAGAACACGTCGTACTAATCGCCACATGGCCAGCTTCACCACCCAGACTTCAACCGACGAATCCGCGGAGGTATTGTGCGCCTCTTTTGGGGCTTTGGCGATCTCGCCCGTCCCCGACCGTGGTTCGGAAAGAATCAACCATCCCCGCCATGCTTTTGACGTAATCAACGAGCCACTGTCCGCTGACTGCCTTATGGAAGGCGTATCGATCCGTCCTCCCCAATTGCCCAATCAGGGTTGTGGGCGACCTCCCAAACGTATCCATCCAGATCCGCGAAGGCGCCGGTGTAGCCGCCCCAGACTGCCTGATGCCCCGGCCGCACAACCTTCCCGCCCGCACGTTCGGCTTCGCTGAGCACTGTGTCGACTTCGTTCGGACTCCGGACGTTGTGGGCAAGCTCGATTCCGGGAGCACCGTGACCACCGAGCTTTGTCCATAGGCCAAAGACTATGGTTCCTGACTGAAAGAAGACGATCTCATCGTCCGGTTGCTGGGCTCCGGTCCATCCCATCGCTTCATAGAAAGCACGCGCCCTGGCCAAGTCCTCCACACCTAAGGTCACCAAGCTGACGCGCTGCTCCACGCGGCCATCGTACGTCCGACTGTTCCAGATGCTGGTCATTGGCGGCTGTCCTAGCCCTGCATCAGGCGCAGCTGGCGGCCCGCGGGTCGCCGGCGACGGCTGGCGCGCAGCTGCAGCGCAGTGAGGACGATATCGTTCACCCTCTTCTCATACTCGGCCACGCTGGTAGCGTCGGCGGCTTTGCAGATTTCGCGGGCTGCCGTTTCCAGCTGATACCAGACATCACCGCGCCGCTCGATAAACAGCGGATATCGAGAGTTGATCACGACGGTGCGTACTCCATCTTCCAGCACGGTCATGCTGCGCACCCTGGGGTCCAACGGCCGTATGGCGATGATCCCGAAGCCTCTTTTTCGTGCCTCGAGTGGCGTGTCAAGTGGCGAGGGCGGTGGTGTGCGCGGTTCTTGGTCGGTCGCGCTGCGCTCTTGTGGGTCGAGCGGTAGCTCGGGCGCGTCGCGCGTCTTTGAGGGCGGTCGTGCTGGAGCGAATCCTGCGAAGAGATCCTGCCTATCGCTAAGGCGCAGTGCCTGACTCAGCAGCCGGCGCACCTGCTCTGCAACCTTGATCGCGCTGCTCGGCGGGGGAACTTCGACGTCGCGCGCGAGCCGACGGACCAACGATGCCAGCAATTTGTGCATGCGGGCTTCGACTGCAACCCACTCTTGGCCATCGCGGTCGAAGTCGGTCTTGTTCATCGTCAGCGCCACGTTCGGCACATCGACCTCGCCCATCAACCGGACCATCGCGGGCAGGGTCGCCGGTCCAGGATGCCCAAAGAACTCGCCGTCGGCGATCAGCCGTCCGAGCCGATAGCAGCGGATCCCAGGAACCCATCCTCCGGCCGGATGCTCTGGATCGGAAAGGCCTACCCAACCACGAAGACGAGCCCCACCTGTGTTGATCGCGAACGCGCGTCTTTCGGCAGCGGGAAGGGGAGAGGGCTTGATCTCTAGGCGGTCCAGGATCAGCTCCAACGCCTGCCGTTCGAGAAGGGGGCGATACGTCTCGGCCAGACGCTGGGCGAGACGGCGGACGTCGATCCTCTTGTCGATCCCGTCGATCCGAATCCGGACGTAACCAACCTCGACCGATGTTCGCTTGGGAGTCTCGACGAGTTCATAGGTCTTCAGCCGCGATCGATCCCGATAGTCGTCGTCCGTGAACCGCCAGGCAACCGCGTCGACCGGACGGCTCGCCTCAACCGAAAATCGCCTTCCGAGATGTCCGATCGCTGCCTTGCCGCCCTGGCCGTACTGACCCAGCAGCTGCCGACCGCGTTTCGGCGAGCCACCCCAACGGAGGTAGTTGCGTTCTATTTCGCGAATGCCCATGCCCTCACCCCCGACCGCAGTAACGACCAGCGACTGCGGGTGGACGGTAATCTCGACGTTTAGCGGCGTCTTTGGGAGGCGCGAGTCAACGGCGTTATCGACCAGCTCCATCACAGCATCCGCCGAACTGCGGTAGTTGGCGAAGAGAGAGGCAGTTATCTCGGGCGCGATGCGCTCCCGAACCGTGATCTTGGCCGAGCCCACGGCAAAACAATGTAGCGGTCGCCGGCCAAAATCAACGTTTGGCGTTTGGTCGTCAATCGAGAGTTCGAATCTCTCCCTCTCCGCTAGTTCTACGCAAGCACCCTCTGAACCTGGGCCACGACGGCATCAGGCGTCCGCAGAATGTCCCCGCGGTAAATCGGAGCAGTCGGATCCCGTCACTGATGAGCCGGTTCTGACGTCGGTTGTCCTCGGCCAACCGATCGCGATGTACCCCACCGTCGTACTCGATTGCGAGCCTGCAATCCGGGTAGTAGAGATGCGGCCGGCCGAGAAAGTGGCCCTGCCGGTCGTGGAGCGATACCTGCGCCTGCGGGCGAGGTAGCCCACCGAGCACCAGAAGCATCCGCAGGCGCGACTCCATCGGCGATTTGGTGCCGGGTTCCGCGTAGCTGATCGCTTGCCTGAAATTGGCGACTCCCACACGACCCAGTCGGAGCGTGGCATAAGCGTCGAACCGCGCAACTCTTAACCGATAGCTCGCCGCAAACGCGTGCCCTGCCCCCTAGAGTCCCGCCCCTCGAGGGAGCAACGGGATGTCGAGGCTGCATTGGGGAATGTTCGCGGGAGTGCTGATCCTCATCGCCGCGCCCCTGATCTCAGGCGCCGCGCCACCCACCGTACCGGTCCGAGAGGTCTCGATCACCAACGGGCCACGCTCCACCACCGCAGGCGCGCCCATGGACGCCCACAGCGGCACGATCCTGAGAGCCTCCGACGGATTCTTCTACTGGTACGGCGAGACCTACGCGTGCGGCTTTTACTGGACGGACCCGTCCACGCCCTACTGCGGCGCCCAGGTCTACCGCTCGAACGATATGGTCGACTGGGAAGGTCCGTGGCCCCTCTTCGATGCCACGTCCGCGGCCTGGCAGAACCTGTGCATGCACCAGCCCTCAACCCCGGGCAACGGCTGCTTCCGGCCGAAGGTCGTCTTCAACAAATCGACCCGCCTCTACGTCCTCTGGCTCAACACCCCCAACTTCACCGCCGATGGCTACCGCGTCCTGACAAGCCCGAACCCGACCGGCCCGTTCAGCCCAGCCGCCAAACCGGAACTACACGATGAAGGCATTCCCGACTGGCGCGGCAATCCGCACGCAGCGGACGGCGACGAGGCCTTGTTCGTGGACGGGAAAGGGATCGCATGGCTCGTATGGAGCCGCGGCGGCCGCCTGCTCCAGGAGCGCTTGAACAGCGGCTACACCACCGGGGCCGGGGCGCCGGCGGTGATCATGAACTATCCGCAGCTCGCGCCATGGGGCGGCGTCGAGTCGCCTTCGGAGTTCGCGCACGACGGCCGCTACTACATCGCCATGAGCCTGCCGCGCTGTCCTTACTGCGCCGGCACCGGAACCGCCATCGAGCAGGCGACAGCCCCCGGTGGGCCGTGGACCTACCAGGGGACAGTCTCGCCAGACTCCTGCGGCGGGCAGCCAAACGAGGTCGACCAGCTCGCCCCCGGCGTACTGCTCTGGTCAAGCGACCGCTGGCTGCAGGGTGGAGCTGCGGGCAACTGGCCCAGGCTGAACGAAACCAAGGCCACGCAGCAGTGGGAGGTCATCACCTTCGACGAGATGGATGTGGCGCCGATCGTCTGCGCCTCGAGCTTCAACCTGGTATTTCGTGGAGGCAGCGTGTAACCCGTCGCGGTAGCAGAATGAGTCGGGGAGGGGAAATTCTGGCTGGAGGAGAGGCATGAGACGTCTGCTGCTCTTTGGGATCTGTCTGCTGCCGCTAGTCGCGTTTGGTTTCGCAAACGACGCCCTGGCGGGCCAGACCGACGGTATCAACGGGGAAGGGGGAAGACCGTTCACCACCACGCTGAATGGCGCCAACGAGGTGCCGCCCGCCGCCACCTCGGACCTGACGGGGACGGCTAAAGTGACAATCAATCTCGGACAGCACGAGGTGTGCTGGGACCTCGACTACACCACCTCGCAAACGGTGGTCGCGGCCCATATCCACCACGGCGCTGCTGGAGTCGCTGGACCGATCGTGTTCGGGTTCTTCAACCCGCCGGCCTCCGCAACCGTCGTCAACAATGGATGTCGCGAAGGTGACCCGGTCTTGCTGCGGAACATCGTCGACAACCCGGGCGATTACTACGTGAACGTCCACACGACGATCCATCCAGGGGGCGCGGGGCGCGGCCAGCTGACTAAATAGGAGCTCGGCGCGTCAGATGAAGACGATGGCTTCGTACACAGGGCCTCGCGTGAACCAGTCACCCGAGAAGGTCACGTGCATAGCGTTCTGCTCCCAGGGGTCATTCGTCCAGTAATCTGACGCGCCGTTTCGACCCGTCAGAACGACGAAGTGCGTCGTTCCCTTGGGCAGGTTCATGCCCACGATCACGGGATGTCCGGCCGACACCTGGGCCGCAATCCACGACGGGTCCGGGTTCATGACGATGGACGTCGAGTGGCCGGGCACCTTGAGCGCGGAGTTGAATATGGCGCCGCTCGCGTTGAACCATTCCGTGTGCGCCGCGATCGTCGCCGGCGTGGTGGACCCATAACCGAAATGGGAGTACACCATCGCGAGGTCGGATAACAGGCAGCCGATCTTCCAAACGGGATAGGTCGCCGCGCCGACGCTCGCCGACGCCCAGCGCGTGTCGCGCTGGTTGTAGTAGGCGCCCCAGCCGTCGTTCAACGGCGTGGCGTCGAGGATCAGGCGCTCGGTGCTGCCACCGCCGCTCCCACCGCCCGCGAGGCCGCGAGCGATGTCCCAGGTCGCCCATGTCTGCGACGGCGCAAGCGCGGGCGCGCTGCCCCACGCATAAACCTCGCCGTGGCGGTCCAGCAGCCATCCGCCCGGCGTGGCGGTTGGGGCGCGTGTCCACGCGACCATCGAGTCCGCCATGTCCTGGCCGGGCCATTGCGCCGGCGGCGTCACAGCGGGCGCAGCGCCGAAGGCATGGATGCCGCCCGAGTAGTCGAGCGTGTACCCGCTCACCAGCAGCCCGCGGCCGCCGTCGAGCAGGACGAGCCCCCGAGCGATGTCGGTGTCCCAGTGAGCCGCGCCAAGCACTGCCCGTGCACCGCCGAAGGGGTGGACCCCGCCGAAACCGTCGAGCGTGTATCCGGCCACCGCCGACGGCGTGCTGCTGGACGAAAGCACGAGACCGCGTGCGATGCCCTCGCCCGGCCACACCGTGTTGCCGGTGACCGGCGGCGCGCCGCCGAACGGATGGATGCCTCCATCGGCGTCGAGCACGTAGCCGTCGGGGGCGATGGTCGAGGACCACGGCGCCATCACCACCTCGCGAGCGCCGATCCAGTTCGGCCAGCTCACGTGGCTGTCGACGGCCGGCGCGAGGCCGACCGGGTGTAGGCCGCCCCACCCGTCGAGGACATATCCGCCGCTGGCGTCGGGAAAGAGAGCCAGGCTGTAGGCGATGTCTTTGTTCGGCCACGTCGTCGTCGTCGCCAGCTGAGGCGATGCCCCAACGGGATGAACGCCGCCCCACCCGTCGAGCACATAGAGGTGGTTCTCGTTGTCGACTGGCGGAGCGACTCGCGGCGCGGCGCCCAGGGCTCCAATCGCAGCGGAATTTGGCAAACGTGCGGAGAGGTTGAAGAGGAATGCCACCGACCCCAGCCCGAGGGAGACTGCGATGGACACGATGAGCACGCGCCGCATGGCTGGGGGATCGTAGCCGATGGCAGCCGCCTTCGCACGCGACGTAATGGATTCCGCCGCCCGCGAGAAGGAGGTGACCCTCACGACCTACGGCCGCAAGTCGGGCAAGCCGGTCCGGGTGACCATCTGGATCTCAACCGACGGTGAGCACCTGTACATCCGATCGGGTCGCGGAATGGTCCGTGACTGGCCGCAGAACTTCGTGGCCCGGGGCCAGGCGGTCCTCGACCTCGGCGGCCGGAAGCTGAAGGTGAAGCCGCGGCTGGTCGCCGACCCCGAGGAGGCGCGCGCCGCCTCGCGGATCGTCCGCGACAAATACGGCTCCACAGTCAAGCCGTCCAGGCCGGGCGAGCCCCTAACGCCAGGGGAGCAGGCGACCTTCGAGCTGCTGCCCGCAGATTGATCGATCGCCAGCGGACCGCGGTCTCGATCGCGTTCCTCGCGTTCGGCGTCACCGTCGGCGGCCTCATCCCGCGCATGCCCGCGTTCAAGGATCACCTCCATCTCACGGACGGCCAGGTCGGTATCGCCCTGCTCGGCGTGTCCCTCGGCGGCATCGCGGGAGCGCTGGCCTCGCGCCTGGTGATTCATCGAGGAGCAAGTCGGTACGTCCGTCTCGGAGTTCTCGCCCTTTGTGTTGCCGCCCTCGGCCCCGCGCTGGCTGCGAACCTCATCGCACTCCTGATCTCGCTCTTCCTCGTCGGGTTCCTGTGGGGCTTTATCGACACTCTCGAGAACGCCCTGGGGGCTCAGCTCGAACGTATCGAAGGCAGACCGCTTATCAACCGACTCCACGGTTTCTGGAGCCTGGGTGCGTTTCTCGGATCGCTGGTCGCCGGCGGCGCCGGGTTCCTTGGCATCGGGCCACTCCAACAATTCATTGCGACAGGCGTTGTCGTCGCCGCGGCATCAGCATTGTTTTTGCGTTCCCTCCCCACCTACGGGGAGGTGACGCACGCCGCCGGAGGGGTTGATCCGCACACGCTCTTGAGAGCCGCTGTCGTGGCGGTGGCTGCGATCAGCTTCGCCGGCATCATCGCGGAAGGTGGCACGTCCGACTGGAGCGCGCTCTACCTACGCGAGCTCAGCCACGCCAACGCCGGTACCGCCGCTGCAGGCTTCTCAGGTTTCGCCCTGGCCGCGGTGCTCGTCCGCTTTCGTGCCGACCGGCTCACTGCGCGAACGAGCCGCGCGACAGTCACGAGGATGGGCGCGATGATCGCCGTGGCAGGCCTTGCGCTTGCGATCGCGTTTCCCGTCCTACCCCTCGCTGTCGCGGGATTCGCGCTCGTCGGCATAGGCACCGCCGTCGTCCTGCCGCTTGCCTTCGCCGCGGGCGCCAACCTCGGTCAGTCGGGAACCTCGCTGACCCTCGTGATGGCTTCGGCGTACGCGGGGACGATCGCCGGTCCGCCGCTGATCGGGACGATGGCGGACCACTTCGGTCTCCGGCTGGCGATGGCTGTCCCCCTGGTCGCTGCCCTGGCCGTCCTTGCCGCGGCGGGCAAGATGGCCGCTGCTGAACAACCGACAGGTGACCTCCGCGATGCGCGCGGAGGCCACAATGTCGAAAGGGGCTAGAACTCTAGTGGCCGCTCAGCCTGACGCACGCCGTGTCGTACTGCGAGACGGCCGCGGTGCTGTTGGAGTGGGCCAGCGACGCCGTGCTCGGGTTGCCCGCGTACACGACGCCCGCCTGACCGTTCGGGTTGAAGGGCGACCCCGGCGAGGTGGCAGCGTTGCCGGGGGTGACCGGGTTGCTCGGTCCGCAGGTGTTGGCGGGCGCGCCTGGCTGACCCGTCGTCGGGGTCTGCATGGCGCTCGCGGGCACACCGGTCGCTGCCATCAAGACAATTCCGCATGCCGCGCCGGTCGCGAGGTTCCTAAGCATTCGTCGCATGTGGCGCCTCCTGAGAGTTGGTACCGCCTTCCCTCCCGAAAGCGATACGAGGCCTGGTTACTCAGCCAGCCCGCAGATGAACCGGATCACCGCCTCGATGCCGCGGTGATAGTTGTCGATCACCAGGTGCTCGTTCGGTGAGTGGATCGCCGAGTCCGCCTGCGTGATGCCGCTGATCACCAGGGGCGCGCCGACCGCCTCTTGAAAATCGACCGCCACGGGAATCGAACCTCCGACCCTGATCAGCGCCGTCTCGCTGCCGAACGCCTCCTTGTATGCGGCCCGCAGGACTCGCGCCGCATTGTGATCGACGCCGCACGTGACGGGGGGCGCCGAGCCGATCACCTCGACGCTGATCTCGACGCCCGGCGTGGTCAGCTCGCTCACCCTCCTCTTGAAAGCGGGCAGGATCGCCTGCCAGTCCTGGTCCGGCACGAGGCGCATGCTCACCTTGGCCGACGCCTCCGCCGGGATGACCGTCTTCGCGCCCTTGCCTGTGAACCCGCCGATGAAACCGTTTGCGTCGAGCGTGGGGCGGCTGCCGGTGCGCTCGACCGCGAGGAAATCCTCCTCGCCTTCGAGCGCCTTCGCGCCGGTCATCCGCCTCATGTTCTGGACATACCTCGCGTCATTCTTCTTCCAGGCCGCCAGCTCCTCGGCGCTGGGTGGGCGCACCGCGTCGTAGAAACCCGGGATGGTGACGTGGCCTTGGCGGTCTTTCAACTCGCCGATGACGCGCGCCAGCGTGTTGATCGGGTTGGGCGCCACGCCGCCAAACGTCCCCGAGTGCAGGTCCACGGCGGGACCCTTCGCGCGCAGCTCGGTGTAGAGAAGTCCGCGCAGCGCGGTAGCGAGAGTGGGGCGGCCGTCCTCGTCCATGCCGCTGTCCCAGATGAGCACGGTGTCGGTCTTCAGGTCCGCGCCGTGGGCGCGGAGATATCGCGGCAAGGATGGACCCGTGATCTCCTCCTCGCCCTCGATGACGAAGCGCACGTTGATGGGGAGGCCACCCGCAGCGTGCAGGTGCTCAGCCGCCTTGACGCACGCCATGTGGTTGCCCTTGTTGTCGGCGGCGCCGCGAGCCCACAGCTCGCCGCCGTGCACGGCCGGCTCGAACGGCGGCGACTTCCACCCGTCGACCGGGTCGACCGGCTGGACGTCGTAATGGCCGTACATCGTCAGGTGGGGCTTGCCCGGCCGGCCCTGCCAGTCGGCGATCACCACGGGCAGGCCGCCCTCGACCACGTCCACGATCTGGGTCTTCATGCCCATGGCATCGAAGCGATCGCGCAGCCACCGCGCATTGCGCAGGCAGTCCTCGCGTCGCTCGGGCAGCGTGCTGATCGAGGGGATGCGCAGCTCTTCGATCAAGTCGTCGAGGTCTGCCTTGCGGCGGGTCTGCGCCAGGGCGACCGCTGCGTCGAGAAGCGACTGCGTCGTCGCCATGCTTACGATATTCCGCGCGCGCGAGTGATCTGCGCCGCGTGGTCGTGCGCGTGGACGGCGTAGATCTTGAGCCAGTCCTCGGTCCCGTAACGGCCGCTCTCGGTGTGGGTGCCCACGATTCGCCAGTCCGCTTCGGTCATCCGGTCGAGCAGCTGTGAGCAGGTCTCCCGCGCCCAGCGCATCGCCTCGAGCGACGGCGCGATGGGCCGGTCCGAGGTCAGCCGTTCGGCGAACGCCTTCTCGTCATATCCATATATGACGGGCTCGGCCTCGGCCAGGAGGCGCCGGATGCGGATGGCGGACATCATCTCGCTGTCCGCGAGGTGGTGCGCGATCTGCCGCGGCGTCCAGCCGCTATCGGCAGACCGGTCGAGCTCATCGTCGGTGATCCCCTTCAGCGCCTCGGTCACCTCGCGGTAGCCGTCCCTGTACTGCCGGATCAGTCGCGCCCTCTCTTCGGTGTCCACCGGAAAATCGTAGGGTGTCTCAGAAGATGGGGGTGCTCGCTGCGACCGATCGGGCCAGGATCGAAAGGTTGCTCTCGGTCGCCCGCGCCACCCGGCCAATGCCGGCGCCCGACGGCAGCCTTTACTTCGCATCCAATCGGGGCGGCCATGCCCAGGTCTATCGCCAGACGGCTGCGGGCGTCGAGCCGGAGCTGGTCTTCGCGAGCGAGACGCGCATGGTGCCGCACGCGCATACGCCGGTCGGCCTGCTCGTCCGCGAGGACCGGGGCGGCAACGAGATCTGGCAGCTCGGCCTTGTCTCCGACGGCCGGCACCGGCCCTTGACGACTGACGCCCGGGCCATCCATCAGTCGGTCACTTTGCACCCGGACAAGCGGCGCGTGGGCCTGGGCTGGAATCCGGGTGGGCAGGCAGACGTCGTGCTGGGCGAGCTGGATCTCGCCACGGGCGAGATGACGCGGTGGGCCGAGCCACGAGGCTTCTGGCTGTGGGGAGCCTGGAGCCCGGACGGCAAGCGGGCCGTGGTGAGCAAGAGCATGGGAACGCCGACCGAGAGCTACGTCCTGGAGCGGGACGGCCGGTTGACGCGGCTCCTTCCGAGCGCGCTGCGCGTGCACCCGGTCGAGTGGCTCGCCGAGGGCATCCTGGTTGCGACTGACGTAGACCGTGATTTCCTCGGTCTTGGGTTGATCGACCCTGAACAACCCGAATCTGTCTCGCGATGGCTCCTCAGCGAGGAGCACGACGTCGAAGGGGTGGCCCTGGACCCCGACCGGAAGAGGCTCGCGGTCGTCGTCAATGAGGGGATCTACGACAGCGTCCGAGTTGTCGACCTGGAACGCGAGATCGACCGCGCAGTGCTTCCGCCCGGCGTGGTCATCGCGGATCATTCCGGCGATCCCGGATACCACGTCGCCTGGAGCCAGGACGGGGAGAGCCTGTTTGTCAGCTGGGAGCTGGCGACCCGGCCGGCGGAGATCTATCAATGGCCGGGAGCAACGCGCTGGACTTTCACGGGGGACCTGCCGGCAGGCCTGGTCGAGCCCGAGGAGACGTCCTACACGAGCTTCGACGGACTAACCGTCCCATCCATCTTCTATAAGGTCGACGACGCGCCACGTCCCGCGGTCGTGTATTTCCATGGCGGGCCGGAGGGCCAATCGCGAGGCGGATACCTACCGGCCGCGCAGCTGCTGACCTCGATCGGGATCAACGTCATGCTCCCCAACGTCCGCGGCTCGACGGGCTACGGGATTCGCTACCAGAGCCTGGACGACAGGACGCTGCGCTGGAACTCGGTCAAGGACGGATGCGAGGCGGCGCGCACCCTCAAGAGCTCGAGTCTGGCGACCCGCACGGCCGCCATTGGCGGCTCGTACGGCGGATTCATGACCCTGGCCGTGCTGGTAGAGGACCCGGAGCTGTGGGACGCGGGCGTCGACACGGTCGGGATCGCCGACTGGCACACGTTCTTCGAGAACATGCCGCCGTGGCGCGGCGTGCTACGGATGAACGAGTACGGCGACCCCAACGGACCCGAGTCCGAGTTTCTCCGCGAGATCAGCCCGATCCACCGCGCGGGCACGATCAAGGCGCCGCTGCTGGTGATCCATGGCCGGAACGACCCGCGGGTGCCAGTCGGGGAAAGCATCCAGATCGCGGAAGCGGTCGCGCAGTCGGAGCTGCTGATCTTCGAGGACGAGGGTCACGGGGTTGCGACCCTGCCGAATCAGGTCACTGCAAACAGCAAAATGCTGGAGTTCCTGGCCGCCCACCTGCTGTGAACGCGCGCGGGCAAGCACTCGCGGGGTTTCACCGCGGATGTTGGAGCCGATGTTGGAGCCGCTGTTGACGCCCATTGGAGCCGCCGACAGGAATCGAACCCGTAACCTGCTGTTTACAAAACAGCTGCTCTGCCAATTGAGCTACGGCGGCGCTCCAATGATTTTGCCCATTTCGCGTTATCCGCATCGAGCTCACAGATGCTGGACCGAAAGAACGCCCGCCTGATGGACCTGATCAACAGCCAGCTCGCCCGAGCGACCGGCAAGCAGGGCGCCGAGGCGTTCCGTCCCCTTGGCTGGATGATCCGCGGCATCGACACCTGGGAATCCAAGCAGCCGCAGGCTCTGGAAGACCTCCGCGCCCACGCCCACCAGGGCGTCGTCGACCTCTACGACTTCCTGGTCGAGCAGCCTGCCACCTTCAGCTGCTCCCCCGAGGAGTTCATCCTCGGCTACCGGCCGGCCGTGGAGGCGGCGGTGCCGCCGGAACATGTCGCCGCCCTGGAGGCCTGGTACCGCGGAGTCGGGACGGTGTTCAGATGGCTTGACGTCCCCCGCGGAGAGGCCCTCGACGCGGCGACCGCCGACCGCTTCCGGCAGGAGGTAGGGCGCGCGTTGACCGGTGTCGCGGACGTCCTGCTGCCCGCCCAAGAGGCCTGGAGCCGGATTCGCGCCCGCCTCGGCTGAAGCGATTTGTAAATCCCTTCGTTATTCGCTCAATTCGCTCTTGGGCCTGGCTACGATTTGCCAACTCGCGGTGTGACCGTGAAGGTGTGTCGTCGGAGTTAGTAAGAGGGTGTGTATGCGGTTTCGTCTTTCGCTCGCCGCCGTCGTCGCCGCCGTCAGCGCCCTTCTGTTCTCCGCGACCGGCCTCGCCGCCGACCCGTCCCCGCACCCGATCGGCGACGAGGACCTCAACGCCACCTCGAAGAGGTTCGAGGAGACCGCTCCACAAAACACCGCGCGGACGATCCGGCACTGGGTCGGCCAGACCACCAACCCTGTGAACGGGGTGACCTACACCTACAGCATCGTCGGCGCCAACCCCAACTCTGAAGAAGGTTCGGCCACCATCGGGGTCGACATAGTCCCGGTCAACCTCACCATCGCGGGAATGTCATTCGACGGATCCGCGAGCGTGGCGGGGGTCCTGGCATCGCCCCTGTTCAAGGAGGGCAACTACTCGACCACCGCAGCCACCAGCACCTCGACCGGCGCAAAGGGTGCGGGGGGAAGCCTCTCCGCCGGCAACAATGACGTCCAGCTCCTGGATGCCGAGATGCGATCGGAGTTCAACGAAGTAGGGACCGCCTATCACCTCGTCCTCAAGCGCCCTGAGGTCCACGCCCCGATCACGATCGCGGTTCCGGCTGCAGTCGGGACCACCCTGACGAGCCCGGGCGGAGTCACCATCGGCGATGTCGACGTGACGTGGCTTCAACCCCAGGTCGAGGCCCTGACCGCGCAGCTCCGCTACCTCAAACCCAATCGGCTGGCCATCTTCCTGACCAAGGACGTGCTGGCCTACGCGGACCACAATCAGATGCACTGCTGCGTGCTCGGCGCCCACGGTTCGATCGACACGACAAACGCTGCACAGGGAGCGGAGCAGGACGGCCGCCAGCGCGTTCAGACCTTCGTCTGGTCATCGTGGCTGACCGCCGGCTTCTACAACCCGCGAAACCGCTGGGCGAGGCAGGACATCCACGGTCTGAGCCATGAGCTCTCCGAGTGGGCCAACGACCCCTTCGGCACGAACACCGTCCAGCCATGGTTCTCGCCGGCCGCGCCGCAGTACGGATGCAACAACCTCCTCGAGACGGGCGACCCGGTGCTTGGCATCGGCTTCTCGCAGGGTACGAACACCTTCGACCAGAACCCCTACAGCGACGGGACCTACCACCCGGAGGACGAAGCCTTCCTGCCGTGGTTCATGCGCTCCAGCCCGAACACGACCTCGGAGCCGGCGCAGGGCTCGGCCAACGGCCGCTACACGTTCATGGGCGCCTTGAATCCGTTCGCGTTCTTTCACCAGCCGCCACCCGGCTGCTAAATCGCAGGTTGGGAAGAGGGCGTATCCGCCCATCGGAGGGGCCCGGGCGACCGGGCCTCTCTTTATTCTTGGCGGGACTTGATCGAGCCCAAAGACGTCGTGATCGCCATCCTCGGCGCCTCGGCCGCGCTGGCCGGTTTCGTCCTGGTCTTTCTCGGCATCATGATCACGTCCTACCAGTCGTACTCGGGTGGAGTCCCGGACGAGGTGGTCCAGCCGTACCGGGCGATCGGCAGCGCGCTGCTCGGCACGTTCGGACTCAGCCTGGTCACTGTGGCGATCTGTCTCCTCTGGTTGATCAACGGCAGCTCGCCCGGCCTGTATGGCTGGGCGATCGGCCTGTTCGCCGTGCAGCTGGTGGCTGTGTTCGCCTCCGCCGCCACGGCCACGCGGATGGTGCTGTGGCGCTGACCCAGAAGAAGCTCCAGGACCTCAAAGACGCGAGCCTGACCTCGCTCCTCCAGGACGACTCCGCCGGCTGGAAGGCGAAGGCGAGACACGCGTACATTGCGACTCACGGCTTCATCAAGGAGATCCGGCCGGACGACGTCATCCCGCTGCTGATCGCCGAACTCGAGGTGACGCCGGAGTTCAGAAACTATCTGGCAAAAAAGAAGCTGAAACAGAAATACTGGTCGGAGTGGTTCGCGGAATTGATCATCGATCGTTATTGGTCGGACTTGAAGGGAGGCTGAAGTTGGCAAAGGAATCGTCTGATCTGGCCAAGAAGTACATCGACGCCGCCGTGCGGGGCCGCTCCAAGCCGCCGAGCAAGGCAGCCTACGCCCGCGCCGTCCGGCTGGCAAGGCAGGCGATCGAAGAGCTCACGCATGTGGCGCGCCGCGCGGGGTCAGCGAGCCGCTAGCTTTTTATCCTCCCCATTCATGGGGAGACGGCTGGCTCGCGTCTCGTGCTGTGGTGTAGGTGCTCCGCATCGTCGAGCGTGAACCTTCGGCCCCATGTTCAGGATATCGCGAGGGAGGGGGCTTGCGGCAAGCCCCGGGTCGTGCCGCATGATCGCCGGCTGAGGCCAGAAACTTCGGCAATGGGGGTCGTGAGATGGGTGTGTGGTTGACGGTCTACGGGGCGACCGGCGCCGGGGAGCGGCGATGACCAAACATGCCGTGGTGGTAGCGGGCGGCGGGCCGACGGGGCTGATGCTGGCGGGCGAGCTGGCGCTGGCCGGCATCGACGTCGCCATCGTCGAGCGGCGCGCCAGCCAGGATCTCACCGGCTCGCGCTCACGCGGTCTGCATTCACGCACCATCGAGGTTCTCGATCAGCGCGGAATCGCCGAACGGTTCCTGTCGGAGGGGCAGGTGGCGCAGGTCGCGGGGTTCGCCGGCACCCGCCTGGACATCAGCGACTTTCCTACCCGGCACCCATACGGGCTTGCGCTGTTGCAGAAAGACTTCGAGCGCATCCTGGCCGGCTGGGTCGACGAGCTTGAGGTGCCGGTCCATCGCGAACGCGAGGTGACGGGGTTCGCGCAGGACGCTGGCGGCGTTGACGTGCAGCTGTCCGACGGCACGAGCCTGCGGGCGGATTACCTCGTCGGGTGCGACGGAGGGCGCAGCGTGGTCCGCAAGGCGGCCGGCATCGAGTTCCCCGGATGGGAGCCGACGACGAGCACCCTGATCGCCGAG
>Ga0209807_1000553_pt1 | contig 17180 bp, 22 predicted proteins | sample GraSoiAngelo_154_FD_186168 | JGI IMG/M metagenome (GOLD analysis project Ga0209807, IMG submission 186168) | Grasslands soil microbial communities from the Angelo Coastal Reserve, California, USA - 14_1009_13_20cm (SPAdes) (version 2) | ecosystem: Environmental > Terrestrial > Soil > Grasslands ... | reverse complement strand
AACAGTGCGGTCAATAATAGGTCACCAAACTTCGCCTCGAGGAATCCCGCGCACAACCCCAGGCTCGACCCGAGCCAATAAAGTCGCCCGTCGCCCCTCGGTCCATCCGGTTCCCCCATAAACCCCGATTCTAATCGCCAGCGGCGGCGCAGTGTTCTTTCCCCGATCGGAACCACCGCCGGTTACTACCGTCATCTTTACCAGGTTCACCATTACCAATAACCTGCGGACGTAATTACTTCTCGATGACGAATCGTCGCGCAGTTGCGCTATTGGTTCTACTTTGGGCCGCAGCCCTCATTCCTGGGCATTCCTTGGCTCAACAGCAGGAAGAACAGTCAGGAAGCAAGCGCAAAGTAGTGAACCGTGTAGTCCCGGCCTATCCCCAACTTGCCCGGACGATGAACCTAAAGGGAACGGTCAGGATTGAAGTTTTGGTCGCACCGAATGGCGTCGTGAAGTCGGTTTCAGTAAAGGGCGGACACCCGGTTCTGGTACAGGCTGCGGAAAATGCCATCCAGAAATGGAGATGGGAACCAGCCACGCACGAAACTCACGAGCCCATCGAAGTCAGCTTCGACCCGAAGTGACCGCGTCCCGTGGCCCCCACGATTCCACCTTGTGATACAAAATTGCTGTGATCTTCCTTCGGCCGGCGCAGGGTCATCAACCTGAAAGTCTGTTCCCGCAATCCCGTCCACCCGATCTGCTCGAAGGATGGACGTGCTGAGGGCATTCTTCATTTCCCTGTCCGAAAGCCGCTCCCTGCGTGCATTAGCCGAGCGTTCTTCCATTGGGCAACGAGTGTCTGCCCGGTTTGTGGCGGGCACACAAGTTGCTGACGTGTTGCAGGCGACCAGCGCAGTAAACCAGCGCGGGATGGGCGTCTCGATCGACAACCTCGGGGAGAATGTTACTAATGCAGAAGAGGCTCGGGAAAGCGCGCAGCTCTATCATCAACTGCTCGATGAGATTTCCGCGCGCAAACTCAACGCCAACATCAGCCTCAAGTTGACGCATATGGGGCTGGATGTGGATGAGAATTTAGCCTGCGAGCTGGTAAGTGGACTGGTGGCAAAAGCCGCCAGTTCGAATCCGCGGAATTTCGTCCGGGTGGACATGGAAGGCTCTGCCTATACTCAGCGCACCTTGGATTTCGTACATAAGCTTCACCGCATTCCTGGAAATCAGGAATGTGTGGGGGCGGTGATCCAGTCGTACATGAGGCGCGCGGAAAGCGATATTGACGCACTCCTTTCTGAGGGCATTCGCATCCGCTTGTGCAAGGGCGCCTATAAAGAGCCGCCCGAGATCGCGTTTCAAGCCAAATCTGAAGTAGACGCCAATTATGTGAAGCTGATGAAAATCCTAATGAAGAGCGGGATCTATCATGGCCTGGCCACCCATGACGAAAAGATCATCAATCACGCGAAGGCGTTTGCCACTCGGGAAAATATTCCGCATGACGCATTTGAGTTCCAAATGCTCTACGGAATTCGCCGTGACTTGCAACGGCGTCTGGCAAAGGACGGCTGGCGCATGCGTGTTTATATTCCCTTCGGCACCGAATGGTATCCCTACTTCATGAGGAGGCTGGCGGAGCGCCCGGCAAATGTGCTGTTCGTGGCGAGGAACTTGCTGCGGCGTTAGCGCCGAAATCTGGTGGATAGCACGAGACTAAAGGCTACGCAGCCTGCTTCTTTGTCTGCAGCGGCAGTCCAGCATTGCGCCAGGCATCGAGCCCACCTTGGAGCGCCCATACGTTTTTGTACCCGTGTTGCATTAATTTCTGCGCCAAACTGGCGCTGGAACCTTCGGTTGGTCAAGTACAGTACGTGACAATGGGTTTTTCTTTCGGAATCTTAGGCAGGTTCTCTTCCAATTTTTCCAGCGGAAGGCGAATCGCTTCCGGCAACATCACATCCGATTCGGCCCAAGCTTGCGGATTGCGAACGTCGATGACGGTGAAGTCTTCGCCTGCCTCCATCCGGCGGCGCAACTCGTCAATAGTGATCCGTAACGTGTCAGCCACAGCGCACCTCACACTTCCGGACTTAATAGTAGATGCCGATTTCAGCGATGGCGGTGGTTTGCGAATCCCAGGCCATATTCCTTCAGCGCGATCGACGTTGGCGCTGTGGAAGATCTAAGCGAGGGTTGGTACGACCCGTATTGTCCGGAGAGCCGCGCGAAACGCATAGATCCTTCGCCCTCGGATTCGCCGCGCGAATCCTCCGGCTCAGGATGACATCTGAGAAGAAGCACCCAGTACAACCGACGCCTCCTCAGCCACAGATGTCATCCTGAGCGCCGATTCGGTTTTTGCTCGGCAAAAACGGAATCAAGCGAAGGATGTATGTATTCCCAGCATTACTATTACGTCTACATCATGGCCAATCGCTCCCCATCTTCAGGGAGCCTCACTCTTCCGGTCCCCGCTCATTCGGATTCTCAGCCGGCGCAAGCGGCAGTCTGGTCGCGTTATTGAGTAGATCGCGTTCTTGCGGCGAAAACATGGCGCGGAAGCGATCGGACTCGATTACTTGCTGCCGCTGTTCCGGAGGCATGGCCCGCAGATCGCGAATTGCAGTCTCAACCGTGCGACGGCGACCGGGCGGAAGCTGCTGTAGCTGGCCGAAAAGCTGGCGCGCTTGCTGCTTCTGCTGGGGAGTCAGGTGCTCCCAGGTTTCCATGCGGTTAAGAATGCGATTTTGCTGCTGTGGAGGCAGGTTATTGAAACGCTGTAAGCGGTCACGCAACCGTTCTTGGCGTTCCGGCGGCAAGTTGCGGAACTGGGGATCGTTTTCCAAAGCCTTCCGCTGCTGATCTGGCGGCACATCTTTGTGCTGCCGCAGCCATTCGCCAGCATGATGAGCCGGCGGTCTGCTGGCTTGCCGCTCTTCGCGTCGTTCCGCCCGAGGCTGCGGCCGCGACGGAGGCGGCTGATGCTTCTGTGCGAATGCCGGCATGACCATGATCATGCCGGCCAGAAGCAGTTCCGCGATAATTATTGAATAGTGGTGTCGCATGCTTTTCCTGGCGCACTCTGCGAAATCTTCTCGAGGTCAGCGGTTAAGAGCTGTGGCCGCAGGGCGCAAGAAGCTCCTATGGATTCGCCGTCACATCCTGCTGCACGGTCAGATCATCGAGCACATCGAAATCTGAATACAGCTCGTGATTCTTGTCTAACGCCTGCAGGTCGCCCACAGCTGTGCCTGGCTCTGCCGGGACGCTTGCCATTTGCTGAGGTCCGCGATTAGAGCCAGATTTCGTGAATCGCACCAGAGTCACGCTCACGAGCATAAGCACAGCGAATGAGACGGCCAATGCAGGACGGCGCAGCCATTGCAGGAATCCGCTTCCCTTCTGAGCTTCCTCCCGTATGCGCGCGTGCAGACGTACGTCAAAATATGGCGATGGTTCTGGCGCCTTCCACTCGTCGAGCAGCGACATGGTTTGGCGGAAAGCCTCCAGCTTCCCCGCGCATTCCGCGCAGGAGTCAAGATGGGTTTTCATCTCCGGCGTGACTGCATTCAGCCCGGCGGCCAGATCCGGCATCAGTTCGCGAATTTCATTGCACTTCATGATTGCACCCTTCATACAAAATGTTCCAAGTGTGGCGCGGCGCCCCGCACGCGTCTCTAAATAAACTCCTTCAACTGCTCGCGCAATGTCTCATAAGCGCGAAACAGCAATGACTTGGTGGCGGACTCACTCAGCTTCAATACATCGGCAATCTGACGGTAATCCATTTGCTGATATTTATGCATGACAACTGCCAGTCTCTGCCGCTCCGGTAAAGCTTCGACCCGCTGCCGGATAGCCGCCAGCCGCTCTCGCCGCACCAGGTTTTCTTCCGCCGTCGGCGCAGCGTCGGGCACATCGAAAGTCCGTCCGCTTTCCTCATCCGGTTCGTCGATGCTGACTGTGTTCTCCGGGCGCTCCTGTCGCGTATCGCGGGCATGGTTCACTGCCAGATTCGTGGCAATGCGATACAGCCATGTCGTGAACTTCGCGCTGGCCTCGTAGTTATCGCGTGACCGATAGACCCGCAGAAAGACTTCCTGCGCCAAGTCCTCCGCCAGCGCTGCATTGTGCGCCATGCGATACATGAAGCTCATCATTGGCCGGCGGTACTTCTGCACCAGGTAATCGAAAGCCGAGTCGTCGCCGGCCTTCACTTTGAGCATTACCTGCGCATCGGTTAGCTCGCCAGACACACCCGCCTCGGCCGCAACCTGCGGCTGACGAGGCCCACCGCCCATCGCGAGCACCCCGCGATCGACGGCAATGCTGCTCACATCAGAATCAACCCTGCCAGGAGAAAAAAGTTGCGCATTTGGAGCCGGAGAAGTCCCTTTCTTTGAAGGGAGTACCGGCGTTTTGGCAGGTTTGGAATCGAATACCATTTTGAACCGATGAGGCAAGTATACTCGCGCCTAGGGCGGGAGTTTAGGCTATCACGGCGCGAATCCGGCCAGCGGAAGGTCGCAAATCCTATCAGAGGCCCAGGCATCTAAGCGCCAGCTATTTTGCGACTGACAGAAAAAACCTTGCCTTCGTGGCATTCGTCGGTATTGCCATCGGAAGGGGTTGGCGATTTGCGAGTAAAACCGCGAGAGCGCTGGGGCGATTGCCTCGATTTCAGAGCTGGATCAGCAGCAAGCAGTCAGTCATTGACTCAGCAGAAGAATGTCTGCTGACTTTTCATCGCGAAGCGCCTCGCGCATTTTGGGCAAGCCTGGCGTTGAATTTTGCAGTCCACGCGCTGGCACTCCTGGAAGTCTACATCGTTCTGAAGTTCATGGGCGCGAGAGTCACCCTGATTGCGGCTCTCGCACTCGAAGGTCTCACCAAGCTCATTAATCTTGCCGGCTCCCTGAATCCAGGAAATGTCGGGACCTACGAAGGCGGAAATATGCTGATCACGAAACTTTTCGGCATAACCGCCTCATCGGGGCTGACCTTGGCTTTGTGCCGGCGTGCGCGTGCCATATTTTGGGCAGCCATTGGAGCAGTTTGCTTGATGCTGATGAGGAGGGCGAGTCAGCAAAACCAAACTGATCTAGAGTCGAACCCGAACGTACAGGAATCGAGGGAGGAAGCGATGAATCCGGAGCAGCAGAAACATTCTCAAACCGTAATTATCCTCGCCACTTGCGAGCAGAATGCTACCGGATTTTCCTCATCACTGGCTCGCGTCGGAACGCTTCCCATACTCCTGCGCGCCATCTTGACCATTCATGGTACTGAAGCCGACCGCATCATCGTCGCGACGGGATGTGGGCAGGCAAAACTCATAAGATCTGCCTTGCGCCAAACCGGGCGTCTGCCTGATTCGATTAAATTTCGGGAACTTGGGCAAGAGATGGATCTCTCTTCCCTGATTCGCCACGAAGGCGTCACTTCGGAGAGCGTGACCATCATTTCAGGCGACACAATATTTAAGCCGCAGCTCCTGCACAGTGCAATCGAATGGGACGGGACTGGCGCACTCGCCCTGGCCACCGACCGCGAACTCGCCGGCATTTACGTGCTTCCACAACTGCTAGCGCTCGACGTCTTTGGCAAATGCAAACTGCCCCACCAGGTGCTTGCCAACGTACATTCCTGTGTCCAATCTCGTGGATTTGCGGTAATCAAGGGCGTGCCCGCCGATATGTGGCATAAGGTCGCAGTGCCCGAAGATCTGCCCGAAGCCGAACGGAAACTGGACACATGGCTTCTAAAGCCCACAGATGGCCTTTTCGCTCGCAACAACAGGCGGGTATCGATTCCGATCAGCCGTCAGCTCATCAAGTTGCCCCTCACCCCGAATATGGTCACGATGCTTGTGCTCGGCGTCAGTTTCACCTCTGGTGTCTTCTTCGCCCGGGGTGGGAATTGGAGCACTCTCCTGGGAGCGTTCCTTTCGGTAGCCGCAAGCGTACTCGATGGCTGCGATGGCGAAGTTGCCCGCCTGAAGCTGCAATCGACGCGCTTGGGTTGCTGGCTGGAGACTGTTTGCGATTATCTTTATTACTTGTTTGTGTTCGGAGGACTGGCGCTCGGACTCACGAGAAGCTCCGGGAGCAAAACGTATCTTGCCTGGGGTGCTCTCTTGTGTTTCGGAGCCGTGATGAGCTTTCTTGTAGTCAGCTTTACCCGAGCACCGCTTTTCCCGCGAACATCCAGAAAAATTCCTCGCGGTATGGCAGAAGAAAGCTGAAAAGCAGTTGTCAAATCCGTTGCTCTTCCTGGGACGTCACACTGAATTCATCATTCGCCGCTGCTTCTTTCCATATGCGCTTTTCTTCTTCGCACTTGTAAATTTCACGAAGGTGGCGTTTGTGGCAACTGCTCTCGGCGCAAACCTGGTGTGGATCATTGCTCTTTATTCATGCGTTGCGCTGTCTACGACGAAACCTTCGCGGACTGGCGCTGCGCTCAGCCAGCAGGCAACAACATAAGTCGTGTGAGCCTCAGTTCACCACAGCAGCTATGTCGATGGACCAAATTGAGACTGGCACATTGTGCACTGGGGGTGTTATCTCCAAGGCGCCAGATGTCATTCGGGTTGTCAGTTGGAATATTGCTCGAGGGTATCGATTAGATGGTGTTACGGAATTTCTTCTCAACAACAAGGCCGATCTAATCATTCTTCAGGAGACGGACCGGAACAGCCGCCGAACTTTGTATCGGAATATTGCCAAAGAGATCGCCCAAAAGCTGCGAATGAACTATGTTTTCGGGATCGAGTTTCAGGAGCTCAGCCAGGGATCGTATCAATCCCCTGCTTATCATGGTCAAGCTACGCTTTCGCCCTGGCCCATCTCTAAAGCCCACATTCTTCGCTTCCAGAGACAGTCGAAATTTTGGCATCCATATTGGTGGGCGCCGAAGCTTCCTTTCTTGCAGCGGCGGCTCGGGGGCCGAATGGCGCTTCGGACTGATGTGAGCATCGGCAATAGGACCCTGGTCGTGTACAACTTGCACCTGGAGAGTCGCAGTGACGACAGCCTGCGTCGCAGCCAACTCATCGAGTCGTTCGAGGATGCGAACCGGTACAGCTCAAATGTCCCGGTCGTCACAGCCGGTGACTTCAATTTTGACATCACGCAGCCTGGTCCGAGCTCCGCGATTGCGAACGCGTCTTTTTACAACCCGTTCGCTGGCATCGCGATACAAACAACCCGACCGCCGCGATTCGGCCGAAGTAAGGCGGTCGACTGGATCCTGATCAGGGGCGGTCTCCGCGCCGCCTCGCCGCAGGTACATAGTTCGGTCACAGCATCGGACCATTACCCAGTTTCTCTCGAACTGCACCTTCCGCAAGTGTCGGATCCATGCTACGAGGCTGCGAGTTCGCGGGACGACTTAGGCTGCCCAGATTTGGTTGACTGTCCACATTAGGTCAGGTCCGCTTTTCGAGGTACTGTTCGCTATCCCTAAGACACTCAAAAGACTCGGACGGACTTTTTTGGTTTGGCATGGATCTTGCCCAGGTTCCACATTGACCGCATACCATTCAGCAATTTGGCGCAATGAACTCTTGCTGGGAGAAGAATGCTTCTGCCTCAAAGGCGGTACGCGAGCTTTTGACGTGTAACGCAGCCGAGAGCCGCAGACGATTCAGTAGCAAGAACGTGGATAGGGAACTTGTGTATAATGATGAACTTACCGCAGTAAAATGGGCGCTTAACTCAGCGGTAGAGTGCCATCTTCACACGGTGGAAGTCATAGGTTCGAATCCTATAGCGCCCACCATCTTTGAGGTCCCTCTGCGTCAGGCTCGGGATTTCGACAGCAGGCGCTTTGATTCCAGGAATGGGTTGTAACTCTAAAGGAACCGCGAAAAATGCTCGAACCAGCGCAAGGCTGAACATGAAGAAAAGCACGTACGGCGTACCTTTTTTAAATCAAATACGAAAGGGCGCACTCAAAAGCCGCGCCGGGAACAGGATGACTGCTCGCACCAAGGCCAGCGCGCCATGTACGGCGATCCCGATCACACGGAACGGTAGCAGAAATAGCCAGACCAGCGGATAAATCACCAGCGCGACCAGCGCCACCGGCCAGCACAGCACGAACAGCACGCACCAGAGAAGAAAGCTGATCATCGGAGTTTCTCGCGACTTTAATTATCAAGTACGACACTTGGTTAGCGAAAGTTCCGGCAATTAGCTGCCAGGTATTTCTTAAGAAATTCCAGCGTTCGCATTTCCGCATCCTGCCAGATCGCTCCTTCGAAGCTGTGCCCGGTTTCCGGATAAATCTGCATTTCGTAAGGGATCTGCTTTTTTTCTAGAACTTGCTGCAAATGATAAGCCTCTTCCACGGGAACGGTCGGGTCGGCTTCACCATGGAGGATGAGCACTGGGCAGAGCCGTCGCGTGAAAAACTTCACCTCTTTAGGCAAGCCTCCAAAAAATTCGACCACCGCCTGAATGCGCGAGTCAATCGCAGCATTAGAAAGGGAAATATACGCACCTAGAGAAAATCCCAGCAATCCGATTCGTTCGGGATCGACCTGGGGCTGTCCAGCCACAAAGCTTACCGAATCCCACAGCGTCTTCATCCACAATGGGAAATGGCGAAAGATGGTTTCGCGATCAGCTTCGGCAGTGCCGGTGCGGTCGAAATAATGCAGCACGTACACGGCGAATCCGTTTGCTGCCAACAGGTCCGCTGGGCTGAACATGCTGGCATGACCCCCTCCCGAACCGTGCAGCCCGATGATGGCGGGAAATTTATTTCCGTTGGCAGAGGGGAGGAAACAATCCAGGCCGACTTTTTTTCCGCCCGATTTGAAGCTGACTCGAGATTGGGTGACAAGGTAGGCCAAAGAGTTGGTCCTCGTACGAATCCGGCCGTTGTTGCCTTATCGCTGCAGCACCGCTACGTCCTCTGAAAGCTTCCGTAGCGATTCCCCATAGGGCGCGCGCGCAATTCCTTTTTCTGTGACGATGGCGCTGACATATTTTGCAGGTGTCACGTCGAACGCAGGATTTTCCACCTCAGTTCCATCAGGGACCATCTGCTTGCCTGCAATGTGGGTCACTTCGCGCGGATTTCGCTGCTCGATGGGAATGCTGTTGCCATCGAGAGTATCCAGATCGACCGTGGAAAACGGCGCCGCTACATAGAACGGGATGCCGTGTTCCTTCGCCAACACAGCGAGCGTGTACGTCCCGATTTTGTTGGCGACATCGCCATTAGCCGCGATGCGATCAGCCCCGACCACGATCGCGCCAATCTTCCCCTGCTTCATCATGGCGCCAGCCATGTTGTCGGAAATAACCGTGGTCGGAATGCCATCTTTCATTAGCTCCCAAGCCGTCAGCCGCGAGCCTTGCAGAAAAGGGCGAGTCTCGTCGGCGTAGACGTGAAGTTTTTTTCCTTGCTCGACCGCCGCACGAATCACCCCTAACGCCGTGCCGTAGCCACAAGTTGCCAGGGCGCCGGCATTGCAGTGCGTGAGCACGCCGCCACTCGCGGGCATAAGCGTGGCGCCGTGCCGGCCCATCGCCTGGTTGCCGGCAATATCTTCGGCATGCATGCGCTGCGCCTCTTCGATCAGCGCCTGCTTCAGTTGAGGCAGCGGCCTGACTCTGAGCTGCTCAAATTTCTCGCGCATGCGGCGAATCGCCCAGAATAAATTGACCGCCGTGGGCCGGGTGTTGCCAATCGCATCGCAGATTTTGTCGAACTCCGGCTTCAACTCGCCAACGGTTTCCGCCTTGGAGTTCTTGATTCCAAGAGCGATTCCCATCGCGGCCGCAACTCCAATGGCGGGCGCGCCACGCACTACCATGTTGCGGATCGCATCCGCAACTTGCTGATAAGTCTTGCAGGTGACATAAGCCTCTTCAGTCGGCAGCTTGGTCTGGTCGATAAAGCGCACGCCGGAATCGGTCCATTGAAGTGTTTGAACCATAAGAATTGATTCGTTGAGGAATTGAGTCACTGAGCGATTGGGAGCTCGATATTCAGTGACAAAATGTCTCAACGATTCACTGACTCACTCATACTCTGTGCTCTTCGCAGCGGACCCGGGGGCGATTCATGATCGCCGGACGTCCGCAAATTTCGCATCCTGCACCCACGGCGAGAACAGACGGTGAGGTTTCGTCGTTCTGTAATGCATGCTCTTGCCGCACTTCGTCCGCGTTAAAGATTGCAACAAAACGGGCCGGTGCCGACGCCTTCTCCACGCTCGCTCGTCCGCGTGCTTCTTGGCGCTCAACCAGGCACATCACGCCGACAATCTCGAAACCGAAATCTCGGGCGGCTTCAATCGCCTGAACCGTAGAAGCTCCCGTGGTACAAACATCATCTACGATTACGACCCGTGCCCCTTTTTCCCGGAAGCCCTCAATTCGTTGTCCCGTACCGTGCTGCTTCTCCGCCTTACGGACCAAAAATCCGTCCACCTCGCCGCTGGTGACCGATACCGCCGTCACAATGGGGTCAGCACCCAGGGTAAGTCCGCCGATGGCTTGTGGCTTCCACCCTTGCGCTCGAATCTCTTCCAGAAAAACCTGCCCTGTCAGGCGCGCGCCTTTGCCATCAAGTGTAGTGGTGCGACAGTCCACGTAATAGTCGCTGCTGGCGCCCGATGAGAGTTTGAAATCCCCCAATCGGAATGACTTGGACGCCAGCAGCCGCAGCAGTTCCTGTCGCGCGGCAGTCATGAAATTCCAAGATAACATGACAGCACATTAGTGACTGGGCATGAATCGCGGAGCAGAACAGATCGGCGAGGCTGTAGCGCCGGCATCTTGCCGGCTGTCGGTCAGGCGTCCCGCCTGACCAGCTTGCAACCCTTACTGCGTCAACTTTTCAAAGTGCCGGAAGCCGCCGGTCGCCGCAAAGATCAAAACGGATAGGGTCGCGTTATACGTGGTGTGCATGATGACTCCGGTCGCTACAGAGTTTGTCACCGCCCGCGTAATCGTCAGGGCCAATCCGACGAGGAACACCACCAAAACGGGCGCCCAGGCGCGCCCCAGCTGTGGAGAGTGGATCAGGCCAAATCCCGCCGCCGTCAGAAGAACCCCGACAAAAAGCCCCAACCGCCGGGCCAGCACCGGATAAAGAAATCCGCGAAAAAAGAGCTCTTCAATCAGAGGCGCAAAGGTGGCGCCGAATAGCGACAACATCCATGCCTCGGCGGGCGTCTGAAAGAAACGATCTATGGGCAGTTCCTTAGGCATAGGGAGAAAATGAGCGAAGGCTTGCAGGCCGAACGCCAGGACCACGCCGCCCATTACGTATGCCGGCCAGTTCCGCGGCCAATTCCAGTGAATCGCATGCCAAAAGCTTGCGCCGCGCTTACGTTCGAGGAGCGAAATCATGTACGCGAACACAACCAGATACGCTAGAAACTGCGCGATAACCGTAACCAACGGGTACTTACTTACCTCGGCGAGGGGCAGTGCGGGATATAGCAGCCGATGTGCCATATACGCAACCAGCAGAAGGAAGGCGACGATTGAGCCCATTGTGGCGAATGCGATACGCAGCACGTCCCAGCCTGTCCACGATGGACTCTCCGCAATTGGAACGGGAGCCGAGGGGAACGGCTCAGGCGGTGGAGATGGCTCGACCCACGGGTTCGGCGGCGACGACAAGAGAGTTCCTGCTACCTAAATTTACACGAAAAGACAATGATTGCGTCGAACCACGCCAGATCGAGCACAACGAAGGCTGGAAACGTCAGGCTTCAGAGAGGAATTCGTACTCGTCGATCACAGCAGCGACGGCAACCTTGCCTTCAACTGCACCATTGTCCACGCGCACGACCTTGCCCTTACAACGCACACGGATGCTTTCGGTCAAGGTAATCTCAGGTGGGAGGGTAAGCGTAAATTCGATTGACGATCCGGCGGTAATGGCAGAATCCAAATAAAAGCAAATGCCACGCGCGCTTACGTCGCGGGTTTGGGCGGTTTTTTCCTGCGATCCATTTTCGTTGTATGTAACAGAAACAGGCAGCCGCAGCGCAAATCGCCGCGTCGCCCGCTTTTCCTGTCCGGTCTCGGCCATGGGGGCTCCGAAAAAAGCCCTGTAAGAATGGCCTTTTGCGTCCAGTGTGTCAAGACAAACCTTGTTTTTTCAGGTCTCTGTCAAAGAAACGGGACCTTCGGCGGTCCTCGTGCAGGGCAACCCGGCCAGCCTTTATGATGTACCTTGTTCTACTGGGCCTGAGCGATGATCTTCGTCCTCGACAACTACGATTCCTTCACCTACAACCTCGTCCAATATCTGGGCGAATTGGGGGCAGAGGTCGTAGTTCGCCGCAATGACCAGATAACCGTCACCGACGTAGAAGCCATGAAACCGGAGCGCATCGTCCTCTCTCCAGGACCCTGTACTCCCAATGAAGCAGGCATTAGTATCGAGCTAATCCGCCATTTTGCTGGCAGAATTCCTGTGCTCGGCGTTTGTCTTGGACATCAGGCCATCGGAGCGGCCTTCGGCGGCCGGATCAGCCGCGCGAAGCATCTGATGCACGGTAAAACCAGCCAAGTGCAGCACGACGGCAAAACCATCTTCCGCGAGCTCTCTTCCCCGATGACAGCTACCCGCTATCACTCGTTGATTGTCGAGGAGGAAAACCTGCCAGCCGAGTTGGAAGTGAGTGCCTGGACGACCGAACGCGACGGCACGCGAGTCATCATGGGTCTGCGCCACCGCAAATTCCAGGTAGAGGGCGTGCAGTTTCATCCTGAAAGCGTGTTAACCAATCACGGCAAGAAACTGGTCGCCAATTTCCTCGCGATGTAGAACCCGCTTCGCTCTCGATCTGCCGTTGTTCTGAAATCCGAACAAGATGGAAAATTGCACCCAGAATCTTCGCATCCATGTTAAAAGAACTGCGTGCCACCGGGGCTTCGCGTTCTGCTCCATTCAGCCTCTTCAATGCATCGCGCTGAGCCCCGGTTTTTCTACCGCGCACATCTTGCACTCCACCATTTCTGCCACGCGGACGAGGACGCCAGAACGGTCTGAGTTTTGACGATGCTGATTTTTGCCTGTTAGACTGAATGATTGTCAGCCCACAATTAGTCCAGGCGTCAGCCCATTTCCCGGCCCGAAGACTTGCTAAGGACCGACGACCGACGACTGACGACTAACGACTAACCCGAAGGGGAGTTCGTGCGCGCAGAAACCCGTCATCAACTGAAACAGGACCGATTCAGCAGGGCCACAATCGATGTCGCCGAAAAAACCGTCCATTGGACGGTCGAACATCAGTCGAAGCTGCTCGTCGGAGCGATCGTTTTGCTCGTCGCAGTCGCAGCGCTGCTTGGCGGCTGGTACCACATCAGTCAGCAGGATGAGAAAGCCAGCGTAGAGCTCAGCCAGGCAGTGCGGACCCTGGACACTCCCGTTCGTCCCGCTGGTATGCCGGCCCAGCCGGATGAACCCAGCTTTGCTTCCAGCAAAGAACGCGCCACCGCGGCGCATAAGCAGTTTCAGGAAATCGTCAGCAAGTATCCGCATACGCGCTCGGGAGAGATCGCGCGCTATTTTCTCGGCCTGACTTCATCGCAGCTCGGCGACTATGCTGCGTCGGAGCGCGAGCTTAAGAGCGTTGCCGATTCCCGCAATGCAGACTTTGCTGCGCTGGCCAAATTTGCCCTGGCTTCGGTTTACCGCAATACGAATCGAAATAAAGATGCGATCGAGTTATACAAAAGACTAGCTGAAAAACCCACCCGCACCGTAGGCAAAGTCGCCGCGCAATTAGAATTGGCGGAAACGTATCAGGCCAGCCAGCAGCCGCTGGAAGCCAAGCACATTTACGAGCAGATTCAGAAGGAAAATCCCTCCAGCGACGCCGCGCAGATGGCCTCGGCAAAATTGCAGCAGTTGAACAGTCCCCGCTAGAAATCCGACGGATTCGCTTGTCTGCTTGCCCGAAAAGTCCTTAAGTCAACAGTAACCTTTCCCGCTCGCCTGCCGATAGATCAACCGTGGACCCATTATCCTCTGCCCAAGCCCGTGGAGAAGCCAAGCCACCGGTTTCTCCTCATACCCGTTTTGTTGCTCGCCAGCCGATCCTCACGAAAGAAGAGAAGGTCTTCGGCTACGAATTGCTTTTCCGGGATGGCGTGGAAGATTACTTTCGTGCGACGGACCCAGACGCAGCCTCGCGCGACACCCTGGACAGTTCCATCCTCCTGGGGCTGGATGTTCTCTGCGGTGGCCAGCGGGCGTTCATCAACTGCACGCGGGAAGTGCTGCTCAAGGACTACATGACGCTGCTGCCTCCGAATCAAGCGGTTGCCGAAATCTTAGAGAGCGTTCCTGGGGATGACCTGGTGAAGGCGGCGTGTGCCCGGCTGAAGGAAGCTGGGTTCATGATTGCTCTCGATGATTTCATGCCGAATGACGCACGTGAGTCTCTGACCGAATTTGCGGACATTATCAAGGTGGACATCCGCCAGGTTCCGGTCGCGGAACAGGCTGCCATGATTAAACGTTATGGGCCCTGGCGTTCCCGGTTACTGGCCGAAAAAGTCGAAACTCGGCAGGAGTTCCTGGAAGCGCGCAAAGCAGGATTTGTGTACTTTCAGGGATATTTTTTCCGCCGCCCAGAATTGATGACGGCGCGGGACATTCCCGCCAATCGCATTAATTATTTGCGCATGCTACAGGCCGTCTCTAAGCCGGAATTGGATTCGCGGGAAATCGAAGGTGTGATTAAAAGCGAGGCATCAATTTGCTATCGTCTGCTGCGATATTTAAATTCCGCGGTTTTCGGATTTCCCAGCGAGATTCATTCGGTACGGCACGCCCTCTCTATTCTCGGTGAGCGTGAAGTGCGCCGCTGGGTGCGCCTGATTGCCACCCTCGGCGCCGGTCAAGGCAAATCGAGCGAACTCGTGCTTTCTGCGCTGGTGCGGGCGCGTTTCTGCGAGTTGCTGGCGGGCAAGGTTCCCCACGGTTCCTCCGATCTGTTCCTCATGGGCCTGCTCTCGCTGATGGACGCGATCCTGGAAATCTCTATGCCCGAAGTACTCGACAATGTTCCGCTGGATCAGGAGACCAAGGCGGTGTTATCAGGCGCTGCCAGCCCGCTGCGACCGCTCTATCAACTGATGCTGGCGCGGGAATCCGGCGAGTGGCAGGACACGGGCCATCTCACCCGATCAATGCGCCTCAGTGAAAGTGAAGTGGCGGAAGTTTACTGGCAGGCCATGCAGTGGGCACGGCAGGTGAATTCGGAGTAGAGCGCAGCTTCCACCCGATAGTGAGCCCACGCCCTCCAGTTACTTCTGTGCAAATCTACCTTGACTTTGCACTTGCGTTCTTTACCGCGTGGGCGGTAACATCTTCTTGTTCCCAGCGGCCATGCTCCCTAGCTGGCCCTCCGCGCCCACTGGCTCCTGGCGCCTAACGGACAAAGATCAAGCGAGAATTCCACTCGAATTGGGGTTTCCGCGCAGGTTGAATGTGCGTGGCACAAGGCACCATCCAGAGAGCGGCAAGTAAGGAAATCAGATTCGCGTTCCGCCTGTCGGGCGGGATGAATGCAGGGTGCAACGAGAACAATATGAATGCAGGACCCGGACGACCCTCCGATGGAGGAGGGAGAAACAGGCGGCGGCGTGGCCGTCGTCCACCCAACCGTGGCGGGCATGGCAGCGGCCGTGATCGCCAGCAGCATGGTGGCATTTACACCGCCCCCATGGATCACAGTTACCGTGCGGCGTTTGGCGGCAATGGACCGCGGCCGGGACGCCAGCGCCCCGGCTTTGCCCCATCGTATGCGCAGGCGGAACCCGAGCCGCTGCCACAACGGGAAGACGCCAATTCGCGCATCTTCGCGTTCGTCGACGATCTATTTTTCCTAGCGAAAATTCAGGAGACCGCGCGCAAGCTGAACGTGAAGGTTGAATTCGTCAAGACCGAAAAAGATCTGCTCGACCGCATGAATCAGAACGGCGATGAGAAGCCGTCGCTCATCATCTTCGATCTGAACAACGCCAACGCCAAGCCGCTCGCGCTGATTCCCAAGCTCAAATCCAAGCTGAAAAAAGGCACTTCGATTATTGGATTTCTCTCCCACGTACAGGGCGATCTGAAGCAGAAGGCGCACGAAGTGGGATGTGACATGGTGCTGCCGCGCTCGGCGTTCTCTCAGAATCTTCCGCAGTTGCTGCGCCGGCACGGCGCCCCGGAAGAGGAGAGCGTAAGCTAGGTTTCCTCGGCCGCCGGGACATTCAGTCACGGAGGTCACTAATTGTTCGCCTTTTCTCTGGGTCTTTGTGCCCGATGACGTTCAGGAACCGCTTTCTATCCCGGCGGCCACTGTAAATTCCGTCCTCCGATCAAGTGCACATGCAGGTGAAAGACTGATTGGCCGGCTTTGGCGCCAACGTTCAACACCGTGCGATATCCATCCTCGATGCTGCGCTGGCGGGCAATGTGCGCAGCTGTAAGATGGCAGCGCCCGATTGCGTCCGCATCTTCCTGCGACGCTTCTTTCAAACCACGAATGTGTTTTTTGGGGACGATCAGCACATGCGTCGGCGCTTGCGGGTTGATGTCCTCAAACGCAAACGTGTGCTCGTCCTCGTAGACTTTTTTTGCGGGTATTTCTCCACTCACAACACGGCAAAACAGACAGTCTTTCATGAGAGGTCCAGTCTTAAGATTTTTCAGTCCTACGACAACACTGGGCCCAAGCGCCGGGGAAGCGCATGGGTAATATACTCGCTGCTTGATTCGAGTGGTAGTTGCGAAGTTTACACAGCCCGCCCGGAGTGCCACTCCGGCGAGTGTAGCGGCCATGGCAGACAGTTCCCGAAGCGAAATCGCTTTGAATAGCTGTTCTTCAGAAAGGAATAAATTTTCCGTTAAATATCTTTCATCGAAGCAATGATGACTTGATTACCAAAGGCCCCGAACCCCTCCCAGATACCACTTAACTCTTTTTCTTTGATGAGAGTACGTGGAACGCAAGAAATTCAGCAGAAATCCACTTTTCTATTGCGAACTGCTGCTAAGTCTCATACCATCGCAGAGTTGCCGGATTCTGGCCGCGGGCTATGGACCAGTGGCAAGTCTCGTGCATCGTAAGTAGCTGTAAGCTCCGGGGACGGGCACAAGTGAGAGCCAAAAATTATTTCACCCTTGTTGGCACAATGCTTGCCTTAATTGTGCTGCTTTCCGCGTCTGGGATCGCC
>Ga0209807_1000552_pt1 | contig 17186 bp, 17 predicted proteins | sample GraSoiAngelo_154_FD_186168 | JGI IMG/M metagenome (GOLD analysis project Ga0209807, IMG submission 186168) | Grasslands soil microbial communities from the Angelo Coastal Reserve, California, USA - 14_1009_13_20cm (SPAdes) (version 2) | ecosystem: Environmental > Terrestrial > Soil > Grasslands ... | reverse complement strand
CGACGAACCGAATCCAATCACGGCTGAATTTAAGGAATGGAAAGGGGACGATCTTCTTGTCTCGGTCGGATGGGGATTCGAAGATGAAGGCAGCGCCACAATCGCTTGGAATCTTGCAAACCACGGATGGCGCGTAGTCTCGCGATAGTCCGCTAAGAAGTAGTTTAGCCGCCGACCGCTTGATAATGGCGTAGGCCGCGGTGCCACATCGCGCGGGCGATGAACCAGGTTAGAAAAAACCAGCCGGTTTGGATCGCGAGGGCTTGCCAGAGCTCGCCCCCTTTCAAGCGCTCGAGAAAAATCGCGACCGGACAAAACAGTTCGTAATAAAACGGCATCCATTTGAGTGCCGCCTGAATTCCAGCCGGCATGATGTCGATCGGGAACATTTGGCCGCCGAGGAAATATTCGAACGAGTAGACGATGAACACGATGGTGGTGATTTCCAAAATCCAGAACGCCATCATCGCGAGCGAATAGGTGATGAAGAACTGGATGAACGCCGCCATCAACATCGACAACGTCGCGAGAACGTAAGTCATCGGATCGTGCGGGAGCGTGACGTAGTCGTGGAAATAGAGAAAGATGAGCGCGATCGGCGGCAGGGTGACGAAGGTGTAAACGAGCCGGCCGCTGCAAAAAATGCTGAACCGATACGCGAGATAACTCATCGGCTTGGTCAGGAGCGCGTTGATCTGGCCTTCGCGAATGTCGGCCGCGATTTGCCATTCGTCTTCGGTCGGTGTGACCAGGTTGCTGACGAGGATTATGAGTAAGTAATAGTAGATCATCGAGCCGTAGTCGTAGCCGTGTATGCCGTGTCCGCGCTCCTGGAAGACCGCGCTCCAAAGAAAAACCGTGCCCGCAAGCGGGATCAATCCGAAGGCCGCGCGCAGAAAATAATTCCACCGATAAACGAACGTGTTTTGGAGCCCGATGTTGAAGACCGAAATGTATTTGTCGATCCTGGCGTTCACGGATTGTTAATCACCCCCAGCTGACGGAGTTGTCGATCTTGCCATGGACGCATGAACGCCAGGGCGCAGACGGCACCGATTAAAGCCATGAACATGTCGGCCTGCGTGTCCCAAACGTCGCCCTGGGTCGCGAGGAATTCGGTTGACGCGCTGCCGCTCAAGAGCGCGGTCCACCATTCGATAAATTCGTAAGTGGCGCTGATGGCGAGACAGATCGAAATAATCAGAAACGGCTGCCAGCGCGTACGATTCAAAATGTTCAGCCGCAAAAACATTTCGCGCGCGATCATTGCCGGAACAAATCCCTGCGCGAAATGGCCGAGGCGATCGTAGTGATTGCGCTGCCAATGAAAAGTATCACGCAACCAGCTGAACACCGGCTCGCGCGCGTAGGTGTAATGCCCGCCGACGCACAAGATCGAGATGTGGAGCGCGATTAGCGTGTAAACCAGTGTGGTAAAGCGAAAGCGGCGATACGTCGCGGCGAGAACGATCAAACCGATTAGTCCGGGGAAAATCTCGAGCCACCAGGTAAGACGATCGTGCGGGCGAATCCCCGACCAAATGAAAACCGCCGCAACGCCGATCAACAATGCGATGTGTGATTTCGGAATTTTTCGCATTTATTCAGCTCCCTCACCTGCCGCTTCGCGACTGCCTCTCCCTCACGTAGGGAGAGGATTGAGGTGAGGGTTTCGGTTCTTTTGAAGCCAGGTCGCCGGCGAGATTGATCGCCGCGATCATGCTGTCGGGGCGCGCGATTTTTTTTCCGGCAATTTCAAACGCGGTGCCGTGATCGGGACTCGTGCGCGGGAACGGCAGACCGAGTGTCACGTTCACGCCGTTGTGAAATGCGTGCAGCTTGAGCGGGATCAAACCCTGGTCGTGATACATGCAGAGCACGGCGTCGAATTCGCCTTCCACTGCGCGATGAAAGAGTGTGTCCGGGGAATGAGGGCCAGAGAAGATTGCTGATTGCTGATTGCTGATTGCTGATTTCAGCTCGGCAACTGCCGGCGCGATGATTTGGATTTCTTCGCGGCCGATTCTTCCCGATTCGCCGGCGTGCGGGTTTAATCCGGCCACGGCGATCCTCGGCGATTTAGTACCGCGGCGGCGGAGAAAATCAGCAAGCAACAAACCGACGCGGACAATCTCGTTTTGCTTTAGTGCGCGCGGCACTTCGCTGAGCGAAATGTGCGTCGTCACCAGTGCGACGGTGATTTTGCCGCCGGTCAAACACATGGCGAAGTTTTTCACGCCGCAGCGTTCGGCAAAGAATTCGGTTTGGCCGGGAAACTTAAATCCGGCTTCGTACATCCGGGCTTTATGGACCGGCGCGGTCACGATCGCGTGCAGCTCGCCGCGTCGCGCGCGAGTGACCGCTTCTTCGAGTGCCGCGGCTGCGGCACGCGCGGTTTCAATTGTCGGCCCGCCCGGTTTGCAGTCCGGTTGTCGGCCAATGACGATGTAGTCGGCCGAATCGGGAACGTGTCCGGATTTCAGGGCAAGATCGACAATCTCCGGTCCGATCCCGGCGCAATCACCCAGCGTGATTCCGATGCGCGGTCGCTGGCTCGTGCTCATACTCCATGATCGTAATCGAATCTGATCAATCGAGCACGAGCATGATCAGGAGCAAGAGCAAGACGGAAGAGGAAGCGGAAGAGCAGTTGTCGATCTTGATGATCGATCAGCTCAGAACGTTTTGATGTAAGCCTTCGAGCGGAGACTGGTGAGCCAGCGTTCCTGCAAGTTCTGGGCTTCCTGCTGGATCAATTTCTTTTCGATGTCGGCGCGCGCATCGGCAAGCGATTTGGTGTCGCCGCCGTGTTTGTCTTCGACTTTGAGAATGTAGTAGTTGCCGCCGAACTCGATGATGTTGCTGATCTTGCCGGGCTCGAGACTGAACGCCGCTTTCTCGAGCGGCGCGGCCAACGTTTTGCGCTCGACCCAACCCCAATCCCCGCCGTGTTCGCGGGTGCTGTCCTCGGAATAGAGCTGCGCCATACGCTCGAACTCAGCGCCGTTGACTAGTTTGCCAAGAATTTCGTCCGCCATCGCTTTTTGCGCGGCGGCGTTGCCGTCACTGGCGTGGCTCGGGATCATGATCAGGCGCAACTTGATTTGCGCTTTGCTGGTGAACTCGTCTCGATGCGCCTTATAATATTCTTCCACTTTCGCAGGCGAAGCGATGAGGTTGAGCTTGACGTTCTTACTTCGCATCGCCTGGACGATAATTTTCTCAGTCTCCATCTTTTTGAATTCGCCCATGGTGAAGTTCTGCGCCTCGAGCGTTTTGACGAAGGTATTGCGGTCGCCGCCGAAATCCTGCTTGAGAATTTCGTGAATTCGTTCTTCGACAAAATGATCGGGAATCTGGAAGTTTTCCTTCTTAAACGACTGAACGATAAGCTGGCGATCGATCAGATCCTGAAGAGCCGCCGAGCGGACTTCCTTGATCTTCTTGATGAGCTCCTCGCCGTTAAATTGGGCGCGCAACAATTTCTCGCGCGGCGCGACCAGACCGCGCACCTGCGAGTAGGTAACGACGTCGCCGTTGACGACCGCCGCGACGCCGTCGACAACTTCTGGTTCCGCCGCGGCGTAAGCGGCGCGACATATCGGCGAAAAATTCAGCAGGCAGGCTGCGATCAGGGCGATGAGAATTTGCCGCATCATATAAATTTTTTCGTTAGCTCCAAAACTTCCCCGAGATGCGCTCGTTTCGCAACTAAACGGGGGAATTTGCCATCGACAAGTATAAGTTCGCCCCGCCGGGTCAGCATCAATTTTCGCTCACGCACTTCCACGCGAGTGATGCCAGTTTTGGCGGCAGCGAGCTTGATTTCGGCGAGGAGAAACAGGTTGTCAACTGCCGCCGGGAATTTCCCGAACCGGTCGTGCCATTCGCGCTTGATGCGCTCGAACTGCTCGCGGGTGCTGATCTCGGCGATCTCGCGATAAGCCTTGATCCGCAATCCAGTGTCGCTGACGTAATTGGCGGGAACTAACGCCGGAATGCGTTGGTCGGGACCGAGCTGGGCGAACTCGGCTTCGTTCGTGGCCACAAAATCGATTCGAAGATCGACATCGAGCCGGGGCTGAAATTTTCGCCCTTTCAATTGCGCGACGGCTTGTTTGAGAAGCTGACAATAGAGATCGAAACCGATCGCCATAATGTGGCCGCTCTGAGCGGTGCCGAGAATGCTGCCAGCACCGCGGATTTCGAGATCGCGCATGGCGATGCGAAAACCGGCACCGAGCGAGCTGTACTGTTTGATGGCATTGATTCGCTTGCGCGCGGCGCCGATCGTCATCATCTCGCGCGGGAGGAGTAAGTAGGCGTAAGCCTTGTGCTCGGCACGACCAACGCGGCCGCGCAGTTGATAAAGATCGGCCAAGCCAAAGCGGTCGGCGCGGTCGATAACGATTGTGTTCGCATTTGGAATGTCGAGACCGCTTTCAATGATGGTGGTGCAAACAAGCACATCGATTTTTCCGGCCACGAAACGCGCCATCACTTCCTCGAGCTCGTCCGAATCCATCTGGCCGTGACCGATCTCGACCCGCGCTTGGGGAACAAGATCGATAATGCGTTCGCGAACGCGCTCTATGGTTTGGACGCGGTTATGCAAAAAATAAACCTGACCCTGACGTTCGATCTCACGATTGATCGCGTCCCGGATAATTCGTTCGTCGTAACCGCAGACGATCGTTTCCACCGGCAAACGGTTGAGCGGTGGCGTCTCGATCGTAGACATGTCTTTGACGCCGACGAGCGAAAGATAAAGTGTGCGCGGAATTGGCGTGGCCGAAAGCGTGAGCACGTCGACGAGCTTGAAAAGCTCCTTGAATTTTTCCTTGTGCAGAACGCCGAAGCGCTGCTCTTCATCGATCACGGCCAGGCCGAGATCTTTAAAAATGACGTCCCCGGAAATCAGGCGGTGCGTGCCGATGACGATGTCGACGCCGCCCTGACGAAGCAGTTCGAGAATTTTGCGCTGCTCACTTTGCGATCGAAAGCGGCTCAGCATCTCGATTCGCACCGGATAATCGAGCATCCGCTGACGAAAAACTTCGAAGTGTTGTTGTGCGAGCACGGTCGTGGGTGCGAGGACGGCAACTTGTCTGCCGTCCATGACCGCTTTGAATGCGGCGCGGATTGCCACTTCCGTTTTGCCGAAGCCGACATCGCCGCAAATCAATCGGTCCATCGGCCGCGGCTGCTCCATGTCGATCTTCGCGTCGATAATCGCCTTCATTTGGTCGGGCGTTTCGCGAAATGGAAAGGAATGCTCGAACTCGCGTTGCCATTTTGTGTCCGGGCCGAACGCGTGACCGGGAACAGTTTCGCGCTCGGCCTGGACCGCGAGCATTTTGCCGGCGTAATCGAAAATGGATGAGGCCGCGTTCTTTTTCGCGCGCGCCCATTTTGAATCGGCCAGCGAGCTGAGATGCGGCGATCGTTTGCCAACGCCGACGTAACGCGAAACGAGATAAGCCTGCTCCAGCGGCACGTAGAGCTTGGCTTCATCGGCGAATTCGAGCGCTAGCACTTCCTGTTCGCCAGTGGTTGACGTTGGAATACGCGTCAGGCCGGCGAACCGAGCCACCCCGTGTTCGAGATGAACCACAAGATCGTCTTCAGTCAGCTCACTGAAATCGATTTGGGCGCGATGGCGCTCGGCGTGGTAAAGCCGTCGTCGCGCGTGCGGCGCGAAACGGCCGAACAATTCGGCGGCGGACAAAGCGACCAGGTTTGCAGCCGGAAAACAAAAACCGCGCGCGAGTGTGCCGAGAGCAAGATCCACATCTTGCAACGCCTCGGCGCTGATTAGTTCTCGGAAACGCTCGATCTCGCCTTCGGTTTGAAAATAAACCATGATGCGCGCTTTATTTTTTCGCCATTCGTTCAATTGCTTGACGAATTGGTCACGTTTCGCTTCTGCCAGCAGAAAATCGCCGACGGCGAATTCGCCGATATCGCAGTCCTGAAAGGCGCCGCTGAAATCCTCGGGACCGGTTTCGATCCAGCTTTCGCTGATTTGAATTAGCGCTTCCGATTTTTCGTCAGGCTCGATCTCGATCGTGAGATCTTCTTTGCCGATGTAATCGCGAACGAAACCGGTTTGGTCGTCCGCCCCGCCGAGCAAGACGTCGATCTTGCGCAGATCGCGCACCGAAGTTTGGGTGTCGATGTCGAACTCGCGGAGCGATTCGACGTTGTCGCCGAAAAACTCGATGCGGGTGGGCAGCGGCGCTTGCCAGGAGTAGAGATCGACAATGCCGCCGCGAACCGCGATTTGTCCGCGAGTGGTGACCTGCGCGACGCGCTCGTAACCGGCGGTGTTCAACTTTTCGAGCAATTGCTCCATGGTTAACGCTGCGCTGCGCTTGATTTTTAAAGTCGCCGCTGACACTGCGCCGCGTGTCGGCGCGGGTTGATCGAGACTCGCACGAGTCGTCACGATCAGGTGCGGCCCGGGTTCGCTTTTGGCCGCGGCGAATCCGTCCTTCGGCGGATCGATCCTGGCCAGAAGCGCGAGGCGTTCAGCCGCGATTTCCGGATCGGGTAAAACGTTTTCGACCGCGGCGAATTCGGCTTCGGGCAAAAATTGCGCGCTTGGAAACCAATTCAGTATTGTTTCGTAAAGCGAATCCTGAGCGCGCACACTCGGGCAAAGGATCCAGACTGTTTTCCGCAGGCGGCTCCCGATAACGGCAGCGAGAAACGCCTGGGCCGGCGGGACGACGTGCGAGAACTTTACCGGCGCTCGTTCTGTCCCGATCTGCTCGAGTTTGCGCGCGATCGGTTCTGATTGCGCGACTCGTGCGATCAATTCGCCGGATGTCGATCTTTCCACGGCGAACCTTCGCCGAAAGTCCGATGTCGGCTACGGATTAATTGGTGATCGTCACCGGAGTGCCGGCGGAAACCGATTTGAAGAAATTTTCGGCCATGAACTGCGGCATTCGGATGCAACCGTGCGACGCTGGATAGCCAGGCAAATAACCGGCGTGCATGCCGACACCGTCGACAATGCGCATGAAGTAGGGCATGGGCGCGCCCTTGAAATGCGCCCCCGGCGGTTTTTTGTCGTCAACAGAGACGTTTGGCATCACGACGTTACCGGCATCGTCAACGAAGTCGCCATACTTGGTTGAGACATGGTTAACGTCCTTTTGGATGATCGAGAAATGACCGGCTGGCGTAATCAAACCTTCGCGTCCTGTGGAAAGCTGCGAGATCCCGACAAGCATTCCGCTTTTGTAAAAATAAGCGCGTTGTTCTTTCAGGCTGATTTTCACAGAAGGCTTGCCGCCGATGTGGTCGCCGTCCCAATAGGAAACGTTGTCGGTCGGGGCGCCTGTAGTTGGGGCATTGCCGTAAGTGCCGCCCAGATACCGGGTCTGGCCGGAGTAGCGGACGTCCTCCTCACAGCTGGTCACGATCAAAGCCAACGCCGGAAACAGTAAAAAAAGGAGCAGCCGATAAAATGGAGAACGCATAAAAACTTTTCGGTCGAACCCTTTACCGGCGGCGGATGCAAAGTCAAGGGGCGCGGCGCTGGCGGAGCTGGCAAATTTCGGCCCGTTCCGCGGCTTGAATTGTGCTTTCTTCGAGGCAGCGTCTCAGGCATGCCGACTTACGATTATCACTGCCAGAAATGCGACCAAAATTTTGAGATGTTTCAATCAATGCGAGACCAACCGCTCCGGGAATGTCCCCAGGACCTTTGCCAGCTCCGGAAATGGGGCCATGGCAAAGTAAAACGCCTCCTCGGCACTGGCGCGGGTATTATTTTTAAAGGCTCCGGTTTTTACATCACCGATTATCGAAGCAAGGCCTACCAGGAGGCGGCCAAGAAAGAAGCGCCCGCCGGATCGCGCCCGGCCGCCGAAAAATCCCCCTCTGGCAAAGAATCGAAAACGCCCCCGCCAAAAACATCGACATCAGCCCCACCGACTAAACCGAAAAAGGAATCGGCTGCATGACGACTACGACGGCAATGACAAAGTTGGTTTGCGCGGAATGCCGGCACGAAAACGAAGCCGAGCGCATTTACTGCCACAATTGCGGCGAGCGCCTGGATCGTTCCGCTGTGTCGGCGCAGAAAAAAGCGCAGGATCCGCAAGAAGTGCACCGGCGTTTGCAGAAGATGTTGGGACCGCCAAACATGGCGAGGCGCAATTTCTTCACCGTCAGCAAATTGGCTTTGGCTGCAGCAGTCGTAGCCGCGCTGGTGGAAATCGCGCTGCCGCCGGAATTGCCGGCTCCGACCAAGGCCGTGCCGCCGCAAGTGGATCTCGATTTGGAGAACGCAGCCTTTTATCAGAAGACTGGCGCCCTCGAATATTCGCAGGACCAAATCAACGCCTATCTCGCTTATCGATTGACGAGTAAAAAAACCGCGCTGAACAAGCCGCTCCTGACTTTCGTGCGCGCGACTGCTTCTTTCCGTGACGGCGCGTGTACGATCGGCATAGAGCGCTCGCTCTTTGGTTACTCGATTTACAGTCGCACATCCTACCAGGTCGATGCGGGCGCAGGAAAAATTTCGACTACGAACGTCGGGGGTTGGATCGGCAGATTTCCGATTCATCCTGCGATCATGCGATTCGGCGATATTATTTTTGCCGACTTGTGGTCCGCCCTCGAGCGCGAGCACAAATTACTGGGGAAAATGGGAGCCGTCAGCTTTCACGACGGCGGCGTTACGATAACGGCGCCGGCGCGTTAAAAAGGAAGTGGCCGGGAGCCCGCCATCGGACTCGCCGGCCAACCAACCAATCAATCAATCTGTTTTCGGTTTCTCGCTAGTAACGGAGACCCATGTTCCGCAGAAGCTGTCCGCTGATCACGCCGTCCACGCGCAGGCCGTGATCGCGCTCATAAGCGCGAATGGCGTAATGCGTGCGCGGTCCCATGGCTCCATCAATGGGTCCGCGATAGTAACCGGCGCGAGCCAGTCGCGATTGAACTTGGATCACGATTGAGTCGTTTGCGTAGGTGTTGTACCCGGGCCGATTATAACCGTAGTAGCCGTAAGTGTAGTCGTTCGGGTAATAACTGGAGTAACCGTACGGATAGTAGCCGTAGGAGTACGGGTAACCGAATCCAAAGGAAGCGGACGGGCCGTACGAGTAATACGGATAGCCGTAACCGTAACCATATGAGCCGTACGGGTAGCTTCCATAGCTGCTGCCGCCTACGAAAACCGTGCTACGGTCTCGAGCGGTACGAGTTCGAACCGTGGTCGTATTTCCGCCGGTTACGAAACCGCGAGTTCGGACCGCGGCGTTGCTGCGGGTCGCGAAACTGCGAGTTCGAACCGCCGCGTTTCCGCGGGTTGTCATCGTTGTGGTCTGCTTTGCCGCTCGCACTTTTGTTTTCGAGCGAGCCTGATCATTCTCGTGGGCCGCAATCGCAACCGACGCGGTTAACATCGTCGCTGCTGCGACCACACTGGATAGTATGCGTTTTGTGTTCATAAGCCTGCTTTTGGTTCTAAAAATTAGACGTTGGAAGAGGCTTAGAGTTTCACCCTTTTTTGAAAGAAAATTGGCAATCGTGCTCGCCACCGCGTGGCTTGCGCAACTATTCTGGCCGCAACCGGTTGTGAACATCGAAATCCTCCGAATTTTCGCCGCTACGTCTTTTGCGTTGTCGATCTTTGCTCTCGACTCAGGCGCAGCTACATCGGTCGAACGCAGCGTGAGCCCCTCCGGGCAATTCATTATTTACGGCGGCGATGCGGCCTGGCGCGGTGCGGTGTCGGCGCTGGCGGAGCGGACCAAAGCCAATTTGCTTGCTGTTTTGCGACGACGCGATCAATGGGTCACCGCGGCGGTCATTAATTTACAACCGCGGGCGGCGAATTTGCCGGAAATTCCAGCTGCCGCATTGCGTTTTAGCCAAACCGGTTCCGGATTGAAACTGCAACTCGATCTCACGATTTCAGGGGAAATGAATTTGGGAGCAATGGAGCGCGAACTTTTGCGGGTGATCCTGCTCGAAATGATTTATCGCAATCAAACCGCAATTCCATCGGGCGAGGCTTACGTGGAGGCGCCAGACTGGCTGGTCGAAGGTTTGCTTGCACTAACGCCGAACCGCGATTGCCTCTTGCTCGCCAACTCGCTGGCCGTGTCGGAGCGAATCACACCGCTCGATGAATTTCTGCGCGAGCGGCCCGAATTACTCGATTCGGCCGGGCGACTCTTTTACCGCGCCTATTCGTTCGCGCTCGTGCAGTTGGTTGTCGAAAGCGCTGACGGTCGCGCGCGCCTTGGGAGTTACATCGACAATCTCGCGTTTGCTTCAAATGATCTGCTCGCAGATTTGCAAGCCGCTTTTCCACAACTCGCCGGAAACGATTTGGGGAAAATATGGGAATCGATGATCGCGAGCATGAAGCGCTCGGCGCGGACTGACCTTTTGACTTTTTCGCAGACAGACGAAAAGCTCGATCAGCTGTTACAGACAAAATTTTCGCCTGCCGATGGTCGCGATAAATCTTTGTCGCTCGAAGGTCTTTGCCAAAAAAAGCCGACTCCGATGCAGCGAATGGCGCTCCGAAAATTCACTCAGGAGTTCATGCTGCTCGCTGCCCACGCCAACCCGATCCTTCGGTCGATCATTCAGGATTATCAGCAGCTTGTCGCGCAGCTCGCACTCGGAAAAAATCGCGCGGTTGGGGCGCGACTGACCGAGTTGAAAACTTTGCGCGCCAGACTTTCCGATCGAATGACCGAGATCGACGATTACCTGAACTGGTTCGAGGCGACGCAATTGTCGACACGGAGCGGTCTCTTTGAGGGTTTTCTCAACACTTCGAGCGCGGCCAGTCCTTCCGCAGCGCACCGAAAGGACGCGTTCTCGGCTTATCTTGACGCGATGGAAGAACAATTCTAGTTGCCAAATGCACGAATCACTGCCGAACACGATCGATTACATCGAGACGCCCTCGCGCGATCTCGCGAGGACGAAGAAATTCTTCTCTGCGCTTGTCGGTTGGTCGTTCGTCGATTACGGGCCGGATTATGCCTCGTTTGATGATGGCCGGATGACCGGAGGCTTTTTCAGCTCGGAAAAAAATGCGAGTGTGGACTCAGGCGCGCCGCTCATCGTGTTGTATCATCCCGAACTTGAGAAGACGCACGCGAAAGTTGTCAATCTTGGCGGCGAGATCACAAAAGAAATTTTCCAATTTCCCGGCGGCCGCCGTTTCCATTTTCGCGAGCCGGGCGGAGGCGAGTTCGCCGTTTGGTCAGACAGATAGGCATCGTCGATCTCAGAAGTTATCGATGTTGCGCGACAGTTGCTCATTCTGGGGTTACTGATTATCATTGTTGGCGCGTTTTAAACGCGCATCTCTATTGATGCAGAAAATTGGATTTGCCGAAGCCCTCGATTCAATCGTGGCGAGCGACCCGCGTTATCAACGCGAGGCCTACGTTTTCCTGCGTGACTCGCTCGATTTCACGACCAAGCAGCAGAAGAAAGCGAAAGGCGCGACGGTGCGGCACGTTTCCGGGCCGGAATTACTGGAAGGCGTTCGCCGATACGCGCTCAAGGAATTCGGGCCGATGGTAGTGACGGTGTTTGATAATTGGGGAATTCGTTCCTGCGAAGATATTGGTCACATGGTTTTCAATCTCATCGGCGCCGGAATTTTTGGGAAAACCGACGAAGATTCGATCGAGGATTTCAAAGCGGTTTACGATTTTAACGACGCGTTCCTGAAACCGTTCACGCCCGAGAAAAAAACCGAAGTCCCGAAAAGTTTACCAGCGCCCAAGCTTTCGTAACTGGCGCGGTCCGCTCCTTTCATTGGAATCACAGTGGCCAATAAATTTGTGTATCGCGTTGAAGTAGCGGGGCTACTTTCTGCAATTGTATTTAGCATGGCGAACTTGAAAGCTGCTTCTGTTGATCGTCCTCGTTCGGGGAAATCCCATGGGGAGTCCCAAAAGAACCAGGATGGCTCGAGTATGGTCATCACTTTTCCGCCGAGCTCGGCGCAAAAATGGGTTTTGCCCGACGGCTTGACGCTGATTGTGCAAGAAGACCGAAGCGCGCCGGTGGCAAGTGTGCAGGCCTGGTGCAACACCGGCAGCATTTACGAGGACGAGAAATTGGGCGCGGGGCTCTCGCACATCCTCGAGCACATGCTCTTCAAAGGGACCAAAACGCAATCGGGCAACGCGATCGCGCAAAAAATCCAGGACGTGGGCGGTTACATCAACGCTTATACTTCGTTCGATCGGACCGTCTTTTGGATCGACGTGCCGAAAGACGGAATGCCGGCCGCGCTCTCGATTTTGTCCGACGCGATGATGAATTCTACTCTGCCGCCGGAAGAATACGCGAAAGAACAGGAAGTCATTCGTCGCGAATTCGCGATGGGGCTTGACGATCCGGATCGCCAGGCGGGTCTGCTGTTGTTTGCGACCGCCTACCAGCGTCATCCTTATCGGCTGCCAGTGATCGGCGAGATGGAAATTTACAACCAGCTCACGCAAGAGCAGGTGATGCAGTATTACAAGTCGCGTTACGTGCCGAACAATCTCACCTTCATTGTGGTGGGAGATGTCGATGCAGAAAAAGTGCATCAGCAATTGGCCGATTTTTTCAAAAGTTATCCGGAGAAATCGCTCAAGCCGGTTTTTGTTCCGGAAGAACCGCCCCAACTCGGGCGTCGCGAAGTGCACAATGAATTCGCGACCGAGCTGACGCGGCTTTCATTGGCCTGGCACATTCCCGAGATCACGCATCCGGATGTTCCCGCGCTCGATTTGCTTTCGACGATTTTGGGCGAAGGCCGCAGCTCGCGTTTGTATCGGCGGGTTCGCGAAGAATCCGGCCTCGCTTTCGGCGTGTCGGCATTTTCGTATACGCCGGGCGATCCGGGATTGCTCGGCGTGGACGCGACTGTCGACCCAAAGAAACGCGACGCAGCCGAGAAGTTGATCTTGCAGATCGTCGCCGAAGTGAAACAAGCCGGCGTGACCGCGGATGAATTGATGAAAGCGAAAAAAATGTCGCTCAGTCATCACCTCGACGCGCTCACGACCATGCGCGGGCAAGCCTCCGATCTCGGATCAAATTGGTTGCTGATGCGAAACCTGAATTTCAGTCGCGATTATTTGACCGCCGTCCAAAAAGTAACACTGGATGACATTCGCCGCGTCGCCACGAAATATCTTGTCGATCAAAACCTGACCGTTGCGTCCCTAAATCCGAAAGGTTCGGTCGGCGCAAAACAGGAAGCTTCAAAGCCAGCTCCGATCGCCGAAATTCAGAAATTTGAGCTTTCCAACGGTCTGCGTTTGGTCGTGCGCGAAGATCCACGTTTGCCGCTGGTTTCGATGAGCGCCCTTTTTCGCAGCGGATTGCTCGCCGAAACTCCGAAGACGAATGGGATTACTCGTTTGACCGCTCGCGTTTTGCTCAAAGGAACCAAGACGCGCACCGCCGAGCAAATCGCCAATCAGATCGAAGCCATCGGCGGCTCGATCTCGAGTGACGCTGGCAACAACAGTATGAGTGTCGGCGTTCATGTGATGAAACCGGACTTGAAAACCGGCGTCGATTTGCTGGCTGACGTTTTGCTCAATGCGAACTTTCCGGAAAAGGCGGTCGCGCGCGAAAAAGAAGTTCAGATTGCAGGGATTAAACAGGAAGAGGAACAGTTGACGACAGTCGCGCGCAACATTTTGCGCCAGGCGCTCTTTACCGATCATCCTTACGCCTTGCGCTCGACTGGCTCGCCGGAATCAGTGCAGCAGCTTACCCAAAAAGATTTGCTCGAATTCCGCGACAAATACCTGGTCGCGAAAAACGGTGTGATTTCGGTTTTCGGAAATGTGAACACCGCTGAAGTGAAGGAGCTTTTCGAAAAAGAGCTCGGTAAGATGAAGCCAGGGGCTCTCGCGTTGACCGATACGCGTCCGCCCGCTCCAATCGCGAAAATCGAGAATGTTGAGGCAAAAAAAGAAAAAGCGCAGGGAGTGATCATGGTCGGTTATCGCGGCGTCGACATGTTCAGCAAAGATCGACATGCACTCGAGTTGATCGATGAAGCGAGCAGCGATCTCGGCTCGCGCTTCTTTATCCGTATTCGCGAACAAATGGGACTGGCTTATTACGTCGGCGCCAGCCAGATGCAGGGATTGGTGCCGGGCCTGTTCGCGTTTTATCTGGGGACTGATCCGCAAAAAATCGAACCGGTGAAAACGGCATTGCTCGATGAGATTCGCAAACTGGCGAGCGAAGGTCTGACGCAGGAAGAGTTAGCACGCGCGAAAAAGAAATTGATTGGTCAACATCAAATCGCGATGCAGAGCAACGATTCGTTCGGCTACCAATGTGCGCTCGATGAGCTTTACGGACTCGGCTTCGACCATTACAAATCGCTTGAGCGCGAGGCCGAAGCCGTGACACTGGATGAAATCAAGCGAGTGGCCGCCAAATACTTTCGGGATCAACCGTATGTTTTAGCTACGGTGCGACCCCCAGATCGGCCTCCAGTTGCGAAACAAAAGTGAACCATGGCTGAAGTCCAAACCTCCACCCAGAGCGGCGAGCTTTCGCAGCGCTTCATCGAATTTGTGATGATGCACGCGCAGAACGCCGCGCTTTTTCTCGGCCAGATTCCGAATCCGAAAACAGGCGAAGGTGAAGTGAACCTCGAGCTCGCAAAAATGTTTATCGACCAGTTGTCGATGATTCAGGAGAAAACGCGCGGCAACCTCACTAGCGAAGAAGCGGCTGTGCTGCGCAACACGCTCTCGAATTTGCAGATGGTCTATGTCGAAGTTGCGCAGCAGGCGCCGAAAGGTGCCGCGCAACCGGAACGACCTGCGTCAGAGCCGAAACCTGAAGCATCCACAAAGATGCCGGAGCAACCGCCCATTGCGCCGTCGACTGAATCCGAGTCGAAGAAGAAATTCACGAAGAGCTACGGCTCGTGAATTGAAGAGACGCGTCGCCAGCGTCGTCGAAGGTCAACGACCGTCGCTAATTGTCGGTCTGCGAATTTAATTACGTGCACGCCAGGGCAAAAAATGGAAGCGGCAACGGTGCGAAGATCGTTGCCGAGGCGATGGACGCAGCCGAGGGAGCCGGTCTGAGTTATGTCAGCGACGTTCGGCCCGGTTACACGCGAAAAGCAAAAGGCGGCGATTTCGAGTGGTTCGACGCGGATGGGGAATTGATTCGTGACGAGCAGCGACTTTTACGGATCAAGCGTCTCGCCATTCCGCCGGCTTGGACGGAAGTTTGGGTTTCTCCTTTGGCGAACGGCCACATTCAGGCGACCGGTCGAGATGCGCGCGGTCGCAAACAATATCTTTATCACGAGCGCTGGCGCGAAGTTCGCGACGAAAACAAATACGATCGCATAATCAGCTTCGGTAAAGCGCTGCCGAAAATCCGCCGACGAATTGCGCGGGACTTGAAATTGCCGGGGCTCCCACGAAACAAGGTACTGGCGACGGTCGTGCAATTGCTCGAGCGGACGTTCATTCGCATCGGCAACGAAGAGTACGCGCGCGAAAACAAATCGTTCGGCCTCACGACCATGAAAGATCGACATGTCGAGGTCAAAGGCGCGAAACTGCGTTTCCGTTTTCGGGGCAAGAGCGGACGCGAGCATGAAGTCGATGTGACCGACCGGCGCATCGCGAAAATCGTTTCCAAGTTGCAGGATTTGCCCGGCCAGGATTTGTTTCAGTATCTCGATGATGGCGGCGAAGTCCGCGACATCACTTCGCAGGACGTCAATGAGTACGTCCGCGAAATTACCGGCGAAGATTTCAGCGCCAAAGATTTTCGGACCTGGGCGGGAACGGTTCTGACCGCGATCGCCCTCAATGCGCAGGAAAAATTCGAGAACGGAAAGCAGGCGAAGGCGAACATCAAAACCGCGATCAGCGCGGTGGCCAAGATTCTCGGCAACACGCCGGCGATTTGCCGGAAATGCTACGTTCATCCGGCAGTGCTCGAGACCTATCTCGATCAAAAATCAATCGAAGGGTTGACGCGAACAACTGAAGCAGCGCTCGAAAGGGAAGATGTCGATCTTCGCTCGAGTGAAGCTGCAGTCCTGAAGTTTTTGGAAGCGCGGTTAGCGAAGAAAGCGGCGTAAGGCGCTTCAGCGACCGCCACCGGCCCGAGTCGGGCTCGCTTTTGGTTTGGCGGTTTTGCGGACGGTGATGGTCGCTTCGCTGGGAGCGGGAGTCGGCGACTTCTCGGGAGATTTCTTTGTGGAAGGCCAGATCAGGCGCCAGGGCTGACTTTTTATTGTCTCGCTGAATTCCTTGATGTTCTGACCGGTGGGTCCGAGGTTGTTGATCGTGACTTTCAATTTTTCCGAGGACGTCCGCAGATTTTGGAGCGTGATCTCGATGTTATTGTTCTCAGTCAGGCTGGTGCTGATTTTCTCGATGTTGTTGAGCGAATGAGAGAGCGCGCTGTCAGGCGCAGTCATGTCCGCAACATGTTCGCCGAACAGTTTCACCTGACTGAGGGCCTGGTTTAGCTCCGAGTTCTCGTCCGTGATGTGATTCAAGTTTTGCGCGGTCTGCTGGAGGTCTTTCATCGTGCTGGTCGCTTCGGCGGCGACGGGCTTGATTATTTCCAGCATTTTCGCGGCGGCTTCGCCGAGATCTGGGTTGCGTTCCCCGGCAAAAATTTCGCCGTCGCGCGCCCGCCCGGAACCTTCAGTGCCCTGGGTAATGTCGATCGCCATGTCCCCGAGCAGGCCGAGCTGCATCAACCGCGCGCGCGCGTCACGATAAACAACCGCGTTGCGGTCCACCTGAACGTCAATCCTCGCTTCGTATTTCGGTTTTCCCGGCGTCGGGCTCGGAGTTGGGCTTAGTCCTGGCGGAGCGAAGGCGGCTGCTGCTTCTTCGGCGCGACGTTCTTCTTCCCGCGACACGGGCGAAAATAATTTTTGGACCTGACCAATCTTGCGCCCCGCTAGCATCACAACTGCGCCTTGTTTAATGCCGGCGGCGTTGTCCACGTAAATTTTGTAAATGACCAGCGGACGAAAAAGTCCGGGTGCGCCAAGCAACACTAAAACAAAGACGAGCGCGGCCACGGTCCCGACCACCAGCAGGCCGGTCATGATTTCATTTTTTTGCAATTGCATCTTGGCTTCCTTCCAGAATGGGACCTTCGGTGCTGCCGCTCAA
>Ga0209807_1000548_pt1 | contig 17199 bp, 14 predicted proteins | sample GraSoiAngelo_154_FD_186168 | JGI IMG/M metagenome (GOLD analysis project Ga0209807, IMG submission 186168) | Grasslands soil microbial communities from the Angelo Coastal Reserve, California, USA - 14_1009_13_20cm (SPAdes) (version 2) | ecosystem: Environmental > Terrestrial > Soil > Grasslands ... | reverse complement strand
GACCCCGAGAAACACGTGATCGTTTCAAATGCGAGTTGCACAACCAATTGTCTCGCGCCTATGGCGAAGGTTTTGCACGACAAATTCGGCATCGCGTACGGGTTCATGAGCACCATTCACAGCTACACGAACGATCAGCGCATTCTCGATTTTCCGCATGATGATCTGAGGCGGGCGCGCGCAGCCGCGATGAGCATTATTCCATCCACTACCGGGGCAGCAAAGGCGATCGGCGAGGTCATCCCGGAGCTAAAAGGCAAATTGAATGGCGGCGCTTATCGCGTGCCGACGCCGGATGGTTCGGTGACAGATTTGACCGCTGTGCTCGAAAAGGACGCGACCGTGGATGGCGTCAATGCAGCCTTCAAAGAAGCCGCGTCGGACAAAAGCTACAAAGGCGTGGTCGAATACAGCGAGGAACCGCTCGTTTCGCAAGACATCATCGGTAATCCGCACTCATGCATTTTTGACAGCAAGCTCACGCTTATGCTCGGCAATCGCTTCGTGAAGATCGTCGGCTGGTACGACAACGAGTGGGGATACAGCAGTCGTTGCGTGGAAATGCTGGAACTGATTTCGAAATAGGCGCTGGCGCCAGTGCTCGTGCTCAGAGGTACCGATTGACCTGAATCAACCATGGCGAAGCTTGCTCTGCGTGATCTTGATGTCCGCGGGAAACGCGTTCTGGTCCGAGTCGATTTTAATGTGCCGGTCGAGGCGCGCAGCGGCAAGATCCGCATCACCGATGACACGCGTATTCGCGAGAGCCTGCCGACGATTAATTACCTGCGTGAACACGGTGCGAAGACGATTTTGATGTCGCACTTTGGCAGGCCGAAAGGGAAGCGGGTCGACAAATATTCACTTCGCCCTGTCGGCGATTATTTACATTCGCTCATACATCAGCCCGTTATTTTCAGCCACGACACGATTGGGGAAGTTCCGGAAAAAGTCATTAACCACATGGAGAACGGCGATGTCGCTTTGCTTGAGAACGTCCGGTTCCAGCCAGAAGAGGAAGCGAATGATCCGAAATTTGCCGAAGCACTCGCGAAACTCGGCGATGTTTATGTGAACGACGCCTTTGGCACGGCACACCGTGCGCATGCATCGACAGCAAGCATCACAAAATTCGTAGCGAAATCGGCCATGGGTCTCCTGATGGAAAAAGAGCTGAAACATTTACGCGAGGGGCTCGACAAACCGGCCAAGCCGTTCGTGGTCGTTTTGGGCGGATCGAAGGTTTCCGACAAGATCGACGTTTTGAAAGCGCTCATGGAGAAAGCCGACACAATTTTGATCGGCGGCGCGATGGCGAACACCTTTCTCAAAGCTCAGGGGATCCCTGTCGGAGCGAGCCGCATCGAGTCGGACAAGGTGGATCTGGCGCGTGAAATCCTCGATCTGGCGAAGAAACGCGGTGTGAAATTTTTGCTTCCAATTGACGCGTTGGAAGCGGAGGAGATTCGCGCCGGCGTGCCTATTCGAAACACAAGCCGGCTCTCGGCACAACACGGGATCAGCGACGGGTGGCAAGCGGTTGATATCGGCGCCGCGACGATTGCGCTTTACCAGGAGGAAATTGCGAAAGCGGAAACGATTCTATGGAATGGCCCGGTCGGCATTTTTGAAATTCCCGATTTCGCGGAAGGAACTGCCGCGATCGCCGAAGCGCTGGCCCAATCGGGTGCGACGACCATCATCGGCGGCGGCGATTCCGTTACTGCGGTAAAACAGGCTGGGCTTGCCGATAAGATGACATTCATTTCTACCGGCGGTGGCGCTTCGCTGGAATTGCTTGAAGGCAAGGAATTACCAGGCGTCGCCGCGTTAACGGACAAAAAATAATGCGCAAGAAAATCGTCGCAGCCAATTGGAAGATGAATATGACTCAGGCGGAGTCTGCGCGATTCGTCGAGTCGCTCCTTCTCGACCTGGGCGATATCACCGATATCGAAGTCGTGATCGTTCCGCCCTTCACCGCAATTGCAAAGGTCACGGAAGCGCTTGGCACTGCTCAAAACATCAAGGTCGGTGCGCAAAACATGCATTGGGAGCGGAGCGGCGCCTTCACCGGGGAGATCAGTGCGACGCTGCTGCGCGATTTATTTGTGCATTACGTGGTGCTCGGGCACAGCGAACGCCGCATCCTGTTTGGCGAGACTGACGAAATTGTAAACCGCAAAGTGCGCGCTGCCCACGAAGCAAGCTTGCGCCCAATCGTGTGCGTAGGCGAAACGCTTGAGCAACGCGACAGAGGCAACGTCGAGAAAATCTTGTCGATCCAAGTGAGCGGCAGCCTCGCCGACCTGACCGCGAAGGAATTGCAAGAAACGGTGATCGCATATGAGCCGGTTTGGGCAATCGGCACGGGTCGTAACGCCACGCCGGATCAAGCGCAGGAAGCACACACGTTTATTCGTCACCGGTTGCGCACGATCGCTGATGATACGACGGCCGAGCGTGTGCGCATTCAATACGGCGGCAGTGTTAAACCGGATAATGCGCGCGAACTGATGAGCCAGCCAGACATCGATGGTGCCCTCGTCGGTGGCGCCAGCCTGGACCCACGCAGCTTTGCTCAAATCGTACAGGCCGCCCGCGAAGAAGGCTAGGGGCAATTGACCTCAATCGCTTTTGCACGGGTGTGAACTAAACCTGAGGCGGTTCGGTGAACTGCACCTGCCGACTATTTTTTGATTTCGAGATAAGTGCGCGCTTGCGCGTGATTCGTGCCGGGCTGCAATTCCTCGATCCGCATTTGTTTCAGGAACCAGCGATTGTCGATCTTTTGCGCCGAGACTGCTTCAAACCTCTTAACGAGCTGGGCGTTCCAATCGTAGCCCTCCATCCGCATGAGCGCCCCGCTCGCCTTATCGATCCACAAGAGAACATTGGAATACTGGGACGCGCGGGAAGGCGCACGCAATTGCAGCTTCCAGCAGTTGCGAGTGCGGACATTTTCTTCGCCCAGAATGCGTGCGCTTTGCCAGTAGAGAAATTTGAACGCGAGATCCTCGTAGGTAAGGCTGGTGCCGCGGATTTTTTGACTGAGCTTCCCTGCCGCAAATTTTTCCGTTCCTGTGTCAGTGACGAGATCGAGGCGAGAACTGTTTTGCCCGAGGCGCAATTGTAAAACTTCGTCAGGATTAGTGAATGAATAGCGAATCAGTGGGCCGTTTTGGATAAGGCGAAACGGGATAACGATATCATTTTCACGGAGCTGACCTTGGAGATCGATTTGCTGTCGCGCCTCCATCATCCGAACCGAAGCCAGAATTTCATTCGCTGACGGAACAGCGGCGCCATAGAGCGAGAGCGCGGAGACGAAACAGAGCAGGATTATTTTTCGCATCGAAGGCAAGTTTAAGTGTTAAGTGTTAGATTTTAAACGGCGGATCGAAGCAGAATACTTAAAGCTTAAATCTAAAGCTTAAGACTTCCGGAATGGACCAGGCGATTTTTCATCTCATTAACGGACAATGGACGAGTCCGGCGCTCGACTTGTTCATGGCGGCGCTGAGCGATAGCGAGATTTGGAACCCGTTGCTCATTGCGATTGTGCTCAGCGCGCTCTTTTTTGGCGGATTCAACGCGCGGGAGTTCATGGTATGCTTGCTCTTGTCTTTGCTGATCGGGGAGCTGTTTACAAGCGCATTAAAATCGGCCGTTGATCGTCGTCGTCCCAAGCAAGTGCAGGACGTGCGAATGGTCGAATTGCAAAAGGCGCGACCGAAATTCATGACTTTGTTCAAGAAACCAGCCATTCGCTTTTCCGATCAATCGGATCGAAACCGCTCCGGGCCCTCGTTTCCATCGGGACATGTCACGAACAACACGATCGTCGCAGTATATCTGACGCTTTTTTATCGGCGACGTGGCTCAGTCTACTGGATCGTCGTCGCAGCCGTTGGTTACTCGAGAATTTACCTCGGCGCGCATTGGCCGAGCGACGTGATTGCGACCCTGTTTTTGGCGACTGGTGAAGCCTTGCTCTCGTTCGGTTTGTTTGAATTAATTTGGAGAACAGCCGCGCGAAGATGGGCGCCGGACGTTTACGCCCGCCATCCGAGTTTGATCCCGACAGGCAGGCGAGTCTCCACCTTCGCTGGTCGAGATTCCGAAGCTGGAAGCTCACGCCGGATCTTATGAGCACGACGCGCTCGGTCTGGTTCTTTGTCATCGCGCTGACGGTGATTCGGCTGTCGATGTTAGCGACGACCGACCTTGAATTCGACGAAGCGCATTACTGGATGTGGTCAGAGCGCTTGGCGCCAGCGTATTTCAGCAAAGGACCGAGCATCGCTTTTGCGATGCGCGCGAGCACTGCAATTTTCGGTGCGAACGAATTCGGTGTGCGCTTTTTTAGTCCACTGCTGGCAGCAGGCACGAGCCTGCTCATGTTTTACTTTGCGCAGCGATTGTTCAGCGCGAGCGCGGGATTATGGACAGTCCTCGCCTTAAACGTCACACCGATTTTCAACATCGGCGCCTTCCTTATGACAATTGATTCCTTATCGGTCTTTTTCTGGTTGGCGGCAATGTTCACGTTCTGGCTCGCACTGGAACGAAGTCCGCGCTTTTCGTGGCACTGGCCGCTTACTGGATTACTGGTTGGCCTTGGATTTCTCTCGAAATACACGAACGCGCTTGAGCTTGTTTCGATTATGCTCGTACTTGTGCTGGCCCGCCGGCTCCGACAGGAGTTTGCTCGGCCCGGCTTGTATTTATTGCTTGGCGTCTTTGGTCTTTGCACGATCCCGCCGATTGTCTGGAACACGCAGCACGCCTGGATTACGCTGACCCATCTCCGGTCGCGTGGGGGTATTGAACAGGGCTTTGGCTTCCATCCCCTCGAGGCAATTTCATTTCTCGGCGAGCATTTTTTGGCCTATTCGCCGTTCCTGTTTCTCGCGCTGGCCTGGGGCGTGATCGCAAGCTGGCGGCGGGTGAATCAACAATTCAAAGTACTATTTTTAATGTGGTTTGGTTTGCCGGTGTTCGTTTTTTACTTTCTCTTGTCGATTAACAAGAGTGCCGCGCCGAACTGGGACGCACTCGCCTTCCCAGGGTTCGGCTTGCTCGCAATTTATTTCTGGTGGGGACGCCTCGAAAGGAGCTTGATCTTGCGACTCGGAGCGGGCGTGGCGTTACTGGTTGGCTTAATCATGAGCGTGATCGCGCTGGACACAGATTTGTTGCGCACGGCGGGTGTCGAATTGCAGCGAAATGATCCGAGCGACCGGATGCGCGGATGGAAAAGCGCGACCCGCGCGGTCGAAAAGACGCGCAACGATCTCGAAGCGAAACTGGGAGAGAAATTGTTTCTTATCGCCGATGCACGCGATCGCGCGTCGGAAATTTCCTTTTATCTGCGCGACAAACGACCAGAGGGTCCGAATCATCCGCCGGTTTACATCACCGAATCGCAGGACATGGTAAACCAGTTTTCGTTCTGGCCGCGCTACGATGAATTCGTCGAGATCAAGCCAGGCACCCCCCGCCCGGAAGGCGAGGTTTACACCGAGGAGAACGGCATTAATCCATTCGTTGGGCGCAGCGCGCTCTTTATTCGAGAAGGCGAAAAAGGGCAGGTGCCGCACAATATCCGGGCCGGGTTTCAATCGACCGAACCGGTTGGCACAATTGAAGTGCGTCGTTACGGCAAGCTGCTGCGTATCTGGCAGGTTTTTCTTTGCCGAAACTATCGCACGCTTCCACTATGACGGAGACGACAAAATCGCCGGCTGTCTCCGTGATCGTTCCGCTTTTCAATGAGGAAGAGAACATGTCGATCTTGCAATCGGAGTTAAATGCGACGCTGGGCGGAATTGATCACGAAATCATTTTTGTCGACGACGGATCGGTCGATCGCACAGTCGAGCGAATCGTAACTGCGCCGAACATTCGAGTGATTCGTTTCGGAAAAAATACAGGACAAAGCGCCGCCATTTATGCCGGCCTTGAGGCGGCTCGCGGCGCGACTGCTGTTCTCATCGATGGCGATTTGCAAAATGACCCTGCCGACATTCCGCGACTTCTCGCGGAAATTGATCGTGGCGCCGATCTCGTTTGTGGTTATCGCGCGCAGCGCAAAGACACGCTGGTGAAACGGCTGACCAGCCGGACCGCCAATTTCGTTCGCAGCCGTTTTACAAAAGATGGCGTGCGCGACACCGGCTGCACGCTGAAGGCAATGCGGTGCGAATGTGTGAGCGCGTTGGTCCCGTTCAAAGGCATGCACCGTTTCATCCCTGCGCTTGTCAAAGCCGCCGGATACCGGCTAGTGGAAATTCCCGTGAATCATCGTCCGCGTCGCTTTGGCCAAAGTAAGTATGGCCTGGGTAATCGCGCTCTTCGTGCCACCATCGACATGTTCGGCGTCCGCTGGCTGCTTTCGCGCAGATTGAACTACAAAATACGCAGGTCGTAATCCCGGCCGCACAGGCGGAAATCCCGCTTGTCAACCTAGCCGCCCCCGCTAAGCTTCCGCTCCCGACGGGATTTCTGCATGTCCTTGGACAATTTATTATCCGCCGAGCAAATCGTCCCGGAGATGAAGGCGACGGAGCGTTGGCCGGCTATTGTCGAGCTGATCGATTTGCTCGTTGGATTGGCGAAAATCAAAACCGACGACCGGGAGAGCATTCTGGCGTCGCTCAAACAGCGCGAGGAAACCATGAGCACTGGCATTGGCTTCGGGATTGCCATTCCGCACTGCTCATCCGACCGGATTGAGGAAGTGGTAGCGGCATTTGGAAGATCGACAAGCGGAATTGAGTTTGATGCCCTGGATAATGCGCCGGTGAAATTCGTTGTCCTGTTTATTGTGCCAAAAAATCAATTCCAGACGCATCTGCGCACCCTGGCTTCAATTGCGAAATTTTTAAACGATCGCACCACCCGTGAGCGTCTGGCCGAAGCAAAATCGGCGGACGAAATCTTGTCGATCTTTCGCGATCGCTCGCAAAAAGTGTAGTGGCACGGGGTTCCAGCCTGTGACCTTCATCGGCGAGATGCCGACGCCACAAAAATGTGTGAATCTGTGGCTTAAAGACTCATGGAGACTTTCCAAGCACTTCTCGCAAACAAACTTTCCGATGCACTGGCAAAGGTCGGATTGCCCAAGGTTGGAGAGCTGACGCCTGCGACCGATCCGCGTTTCGGTGATTATCAGACGAACGCCGCTCTCGTGCTGGGCAAACAGCGGGGTGAAAGTCCGAAGACTCTGGCCGAGAGAATTCTCGCCTGTCTCGATGCGGGCGATATTTGCGAGCCACCGGCTGTCGCGGGCGCCGGTTTCGTCAACTTTACGTTGCGGACCGACGCAGTGGAAAGAAAAGTGGGTGAGCTTCTGCTAGACGAACGGCTTGGCGTTGCAACGGCGGAATCAAAAAAGCGGATCGTGATCGATTTTGGGTCACCCAATGTGGCCAAGCCGATGCACGTCGGTCATATCCGCAGCATAGTGCTGGGGGACGCGCTGGCGCGCATCGCGAGCTTTCTCGGTCACGAAGTTATTCGCGACAACCATATTGGCGACTGGGGGACGCAGTTCGGGATGGTGATATGGGGATGGAAAAATCTGTTGGATCGACAAGCACTCGCACGCGATCCGCTCGCCGAGATCGTTCGCATTTACAAGGAGACGAACCAACGAGCGACAAGCGATCCTCAGGTTCGGGAAGCGTGCCGCCAGGAATTGGTCAAGCTGCAAGCCGGCGACCGAGAAAACCTCGATATTTGGAACGAGTGTGTCGCATTCTCGATGCAGGATTTCGAGCACGTTTACAAATTGCTCGACATCCATTACGACATCCAGTGCGGAGAGAGTTTCTATAACGATCGCTTGCCAGCGACCGTTGATCGCTTGCTCAAATTCGGCATCGCGGAAATCAGTGAAGGCGCAGTCTGCGTTTTCTTTCGCGATATTCCCGAACTGACCGATAAGCCGTGCATCATTCGCAAGCGCGATGGTGGATTTAATTATGCCACGACGGATCTCGCCACAGTTGATTATCGGATCAACGATTTAAAAGCCGATGCTGTTTGGTATGTGGTCGGCGCACCGCAAGTTTTGCATTTCAAACAAATCTTTGAGATCGCGCGGCGCGAAGGTTACATCGCGGACTTTCGCCACATTCCCTTTGGCAGCATTCTGGGCGAAGATCGCAAGCTGATGAAAACTCGCTCAGGCGAGAACGTCCCGTTGCGTGAGCTTCTGGAGGAGGCGTGCAGCCGTGCCCGCAAAATTGTTGAGGAGAAGAATCCCGATTTAAGCGAGGCAGAGAAGATCGACATCGGGCAAAAGATCGGCGTCGCCGCGGTTAAGTACGCCGACCTCTCGCAATATCGAATGACCGATTACGCGTTTTCGTGGGATCGAATGCTTTCCCTTCATGGAAACACCGCGCCGTATTTGCAGAACGCGTATGTGCGAATTCGCTCGATTTTTCGGAAAGCCGTAGCCACGCCCCAGTGGGGCGTCGAGGCGCAGACGGGCCACAGGCCCGTGGCTACAGCCGACAAGTTAACTTTCACCGATCGCAGCGAAATCAATCTCGCAAAACGTCTCTGCCAGTTCGCGGAAAACGTGCCGCAGGTGTTGAACGATTTTCGCCCGAATATTCTGGCAAATTATCTGTTCGAGTTAGCAAACAGTTTTCACACGTTCTACGAATCCTGTCCCGTGTTGAAGTCGGAAGAACCGCTCCGCAGTTCGCGTCTCGCACTATGCGATCTTAGCGGGCGCGTTTTGCAGCGCGGTCTCGATTTGCTTGGCATCAAGGTGCCAGAGAAGATGTAAGCTCTTGTCATGTCGAGCGGAGTTGAGACATCTCTCATCGTTTTCCGGTTTACGCGATGGAGACAGTAAGAGATTTCCTCGACTCCGCTTGGAATGACGAACGAAATGACAAAGAAGAACCATCCGCGCATTCCGACTTGCACCTATCGGTTGCAATTCAACCGCTGGTTCACTTTCGCGCAGGCGCGCGAGATTGTTCCCTATCTGCACGCGCTCGGTGTGAGTGATGCTTACGCATCGCCTTATTTTCAAGCGGGCGCCGAGAGTCTCCACGGTTACGACATTACGGATCATAACAAACTCAACGCGGCGGTCGGTTCCCGCGAAGCGTACGACTCGTGGATTGCGGAATTGCATGCGCACTCGATGGGCCAGGTGCTCGATTTCGTGCCGAATCACGTCGGGATCGCCGAGCCGCTCAATCAGTGGTGGATGGATGTGCTCGAAAATGGGCCCAGCTCGCGATTCGCACCCTATTTCGACATCGATTGGCATCCGCTGAAATCAGATCTGCGCGCCAAGGTTCTGTTGCCGATCTTGAGCGATCAATACGGGCGCGTCCTGGAGCGGGGCGAACTGCAAGTTCACTTCGAGGAGGGCACGTTTTATCTTCGCTACGGCGACCGCAGACTGCCGATCGCGCCAGGCACGTATCGCTACGTGCTTGATATCGCCTTACAAAATCTTGCCGAACATAAGGACGAAGATTTTTACGCCGAACTGCAAAGCATTCTGACCGCGCTTGAATATTTGCCGAAGCGCACCGAAACCGATCCCAAGCGGATCGCGGAGCGCATCCGTGAAAAGGAAATCATCAAACGACGTTTGGAGCGCCGGTGCGCGGAAGCGCCTCAAGTACAACAGGCGATCGAAAAGGCATTGGCGCGGATCAACGGCGAACCGGGCGACCCGCGCAGCTTCGATTCCCTCGATGAGCTGCTCAATGCGCAGTCGTACCGGATCGCATTTTGGCGGGTCGCCGCGGAGGAAATTAATTACCGCCGCTTTTTTGATGTTAATGATCTGGCGGCGATCCGGGTTGAGCTTCCCAGGGTCTTCGACGCTGTTCACCGCCTGCTACTGGAGTTGGTAAATTCCGGCGCTGTAACCGGTCTCCGCGTCGATCATCCAGATGGTCTCTATTTGCCCCGCGAGTACTTCGAAAAACTTCAACAGCGTTGCGCGAAGGCGCTGGCGATCGCCCTGCCGCAGGATGGGCGCGCTATTTACATGGTGGTGGAAAAAATCCTCACTGGCGCCGAAACGCTGCGGAAGGATTGGCTCGTGCACGGTACGACCGGGTATGATTTTGCAAATCAAGTGGCGCAATTGCTGGTCGATTCCTCAGCTGAGACGGCGATAACGAAAACATTCCATCGTTTCATTGGTCACTCTCTGCATTTCGGTCATCTCGTCTACGCGAAGAAGCTGCAAGTGATGAAATTGGCGCTGGCCAACGATGTCGATGTTCTCGGCAACATGGTCGATCGGTTGTCCGAGCAAAACCGCTGGTATCGCGATTTCACCCTCGAAGCGCTGGCCCGCGCCGTGCGGGAAACGATCGCCTGTTTTCCGGTTTATCGAACCTATCTCGCGCCGGGCCGGCCGGTGAACGAGGAAGATCGACAAGTGATCGAACGCGCCGTCACCGCAGCCAAACGCCGCAACCCCGCGATTGAAGAATCCATCTTCAATTTTCTGCGTGACGTTTTGGTTTTCCGGTTTCCGGAGAACCTCGATGCCGAAGCACGAGCGGCGCACACACATTTCGTCCTCAAGTTTCAGCAAAGCACGGGACCGATCATGGCCAAGGGACTGGAGGATACCGCGTTTTATATTTACAACCGATTGGCAGCTTTGAATGAAGTCGGCGGCGAACCGCAGCAGTTTGGCCTAAGCGTTGAGGCATTTCACGAGCGCAATCTTAATCGACAACGCAATTGGCCGGACACATTACTCGCGACCTCTACACATGACACAAAGCGCAGCGAAGATGTGCGCGCCCGGATGGCTGCGATTTCCGAAATGCCTGAGGTTTGGCGACGGTCGTTGCAACGCTGGCGTACGGCTAATCGCCGCTGGAAACGCACGATCAACGACCTGGAAGCGCCCGACGGAAACGAGGAATATTTGCTCTACCAGATATTGCTCGGGACCTGGCCGGTTCAACTTTCCGGCGTCCCAGAAGAAGCGGCCACGGACAAATACGTTGGACGCATTCAGGCGTACATGGGCAAGGCTCTCCACGAAGCAAAGCTCAACACGAGCTGGATCCAACCGAATGAAGAATGGGATGCAGCCATGCACGATTTCGTTCGGAGAATTTTGGATTCCTCGCCGCGGAGCAAGTTCCTTCCCGGTTTCCTTCCTGTCGTTCAGGAGATCGCACGGCTCGGAGCGATTAATTCGCTCACCCAGACGCTGCTCAAGCTGACTTCACCGGGAGTGCCCGACATTTATCAAGGCAACGAGATTTGGGATTTCAGTCTGGTCGATCCTGACAACCGCCGGCCGGTCGATTACAAACGGCGTCGAGAAATGCTCGACTCGTTGCCTGCATCGACTCCCCACGAGCTGATACAAAATTGGCCGGATGGCCGGATCAAAATGTTTTTAACGCAACGAGTGCTCCAACTTCGACGCGAACATGTCGATCTTTTCCAGCGTGGAGAATATTTGCCGCTCGCTGCGACCGGAACATTTGCGGAGTGCTGTGTCAGTTTTGCGAGACAGCTTGGCAATCGATGGATCGTTGTGATCGCGCCGCGAATCGCTTCGCGGATCGGTTTTCCGCCAGTTGGCGAGCGGTGGAAAGAGACCGCACTCGAATTTCCCGAAACGATTTCGTTCGAGAATGCGCACAATCTTTTTACTTGTCGCGAATTGCAAATCAATGATCGACGATTTGGTCTCGCCGATGCGATGTCGATCTTGCCGTTCGCTGTGATTACGAACTTGTAGCGGCGGCGCTGTGCGGCGTCCTCAATATTAGAGGAAAGGACCGCCGACAGGGCGGTGGCTACAATTGCGCGCCTTGGTTGAAACGATCGGCAAGATCGACAAGCCAATGCGAGAAGTTGCCGATATTCGTCAGCAGATCGGCGCCGAATCCTGCAAACGTGATTTGCGGTGAGGCGAGAACCAGCATCACGCTCAGGAGGATTAAATTCATTATATAGATCACGACGAGCGAGAAAAAAGTTCCTTGATCGCTCAGATCGGTCTGATTTTTGGGGATCATCCAACAAGTGAACGTGAAATGGAACGCCCAGGTCGCGCCGATCACGGCGTAGAGCAGGCGTCCGTATGGTTGCATGTCTAGAAACAGGCTGAACACGCCATACGTGGCGATTGCAAGAATGCTGTAGAGCGGGAAAAAATAAGGCGCGAGCGCAATCCAGAAGTTGTTTCGGTCTGTCACGACATGTCCGCCGTCGCGCCCGACCCGAAACCGGCTGACGCGGCCGCCCATCACCAGAACCCACAGCGCGTGGGTGAGTTCGTGTCCGAAGACGTAGATGACAACCGGGCGGGGCAAGCCGACAAAAGCAATCAGCCAGAGAACCGCTCCCAGTGAAAAGAACCAAAATTCTTCCCCAGCCCAGAGCCGTTGTGTAACGGTCGCGCGCGCAAAGACGGTGAAAAACGTCTGGCTGAGAATTGCACAGGCCGGAAGCAAAAAAATCGCGAAAACAAACTTCACCCAGCGGGTGGGCACCACGAGTGAATCGGAAACGGGAGCCAATCGCATCGTCCGCGCGACATTGCGGACAATTTTTTGGCCGCGGTCGGGCTTATGCTTCGCTCGATTGGTTGTCGATCTTCGCTTCTTTGCAGCCAAGGTTGTCCGCAGATTACGCAGACGCCGTGGTGAGCGAAAGTCGAATCCATTGACGCCGATTTGGAAAATGGAATTTGAATTTGCACCCGCCAATCACGCGGATAACGCAGAATACGAAATCGCATCGCAGGTGCGGCGAAGGTGGATCGTCCGCTCCGCCGCGCGATGCAGAATCCAAGTTTGAGATTGGATGTTGGGCGTTTTCTACCCAATTGTTCACGCGCGGCCCATGTAGGCGCCGGTGCGGGTGTCGATCTTAATGGCTTCGCCCTCTTTAATGAAGAGCGGAACGTTGATTGTCTTCCCGGTCTCGAGCAGAGCCGGTTTGGTCACATTGCTTGCAGTGTCGCCCCGCAGCCCTTCGGGTGATTCCACGACCTTAAGACTGACAGAAGCAGGCAATTCAACCTGCACGGGTTTGCCTTCGGCATAGAGAACCTGCATGGAAAGATTTTCTACGAGGTAATCTTTGGCATCGCCGATCAGATTCTCTTGCAACGTGATCGTATCGTAGGTCTCCGGATCCATGAAATGATACCCGTTGCGATCTTTATAGCTGAACTCGAGATTCTTTCGCTCGATCTCAACCAATTCCACTTTGTCAGTCGAGCCGAAGCGGACGTCGGCGCTTTTGCCGGTGTTAATGTAGCGGATGATCGCCTGGACGAATGCGCGCAAATTTCCGGGCGTGCGGTGATGGACTTCGAGCACAATGGCAGGGTTGCCGTTGTATTTAATTGCCATTCCTTTACGAAGATCGTTTGCCGCGGCCATGAGAAAAAGTTGAGAGCTGTTAGTTGAGAGTCGAGCGGAGCGCGGACGTTACACTTGCTTAAAGCAACTTCAAGCGCGTCAGGTCCTGGGAATCGACGATCCCGACTGGCACGCTGTCGTCATCGATAACGACAAGATCGTCGATGCGATGGCGCTCCAGCAGATTCAGCACTTCGACGGCAAGTTTGTCTTTGTGCACGGTGACCGGATTCAACGTCATCAGGTCCGCGACCAGCCGTTCACCAATCTTGGAGTCGGATTGAAAATGCCGCACGAAATCTCCATGCGTAAAAATTCCGAGCAGTTGTCGATCTTCGCCCGCGACGACTGCTGCGCCGGCACGAACATTTGTCATCGCTTTGAGCACGTCGCGTATCGACGTATTGGTAGAAACGATGGCCATGGCTTCGCGCGGGCGCATGATTTGATGCACACGCATGAGGAGGCTGCGCCCGATCAGGCCGGCGGGATGAAACTTGGCGAAATCTTCCTTGTTAAATCCGCGCGCCTCGAGCAGCACCATGGCGAGCGCGTCCCCCAGCGCCAGCATCACGGTTGTGCTCGAAGTCGGCGCGAGGTTAAGCGGACATGCTTCCTGCTCGATGTTGACATCGAGAAACACATGCGCGTTTTGAGCCAGGGTTGACTTCGGATCGCCGCAAAACGCGATGACTCGGGCTTGAAACCGCGCGATCGCCGGTAAAATCCGGAGCAGTTCCTCCGTCTCGCCGCTCGCGCTTAACGCCAACACCACATCGCCATCGGCAACCATGCCCAGGTCGCCGTGCAGTGCATTCGACGAATCGAGGACGACGGCCGGTGATCCCGTGCTCGTAAGGGTGGCGGCGATTTTTGCGCCAATATGTCCGGATTTTCCGACACCGAGAACGACGACTTTCCCTCGCGCGTCGACTGTTTCTTTGATCAGCTCGACGGCACGCGAGAAATTTTCGCCCAGCCGATCGCGGAGCCGTTGGAGCTCAAAAATTTCTATGTCCAGGACACGTGCGGCCTTTTCAAGGTAGTCCATCGAAGTATATAATGTGGGCAGGCGTTGTTACGGGCAAGAACTTGCGCGTCTCGCTGGAAAGGAAAAAATTATGAAAACATTAATCATCTCGATCCTTGCCGCGCTGGTGACGAGCGCTTTTGCACAAAGTTTCCGGGCGCCGATCGGGCCACAAGAACCCGTCCGCGCAATGCCCACACCGCCCCCGATCTCACTGCGTCCCGAGGTTGAGGGAGTGGTTCCGCGAGCGGCCCGCGGCGGCAATCCACTCCAAATGCTTAATCCGATGGCGCCAGCCCAATATGGCACATGGGCGGAAAGCACGTCGTTCGACCCGAACATCCCGGGAAAATGGAAGGGCATTAAGTTTTTCGAGATCGTTTTTTGATAAATCCGAAATCGGATAGCCCGGTCGTCGCCTGTTACTGCGCGACGTTTCTTAAACCGGAGATGTTGCACATCTACCGGCAGATCACTTCCCTGAAGCGATGCCGGCCGATCGTGATCGCGCAAAAGCGCGAGCAAGCCGACCGCTATCCCTTTGAAGCGATCTACATTGTCGCCAAACCGCCTGCGCATTTTCTGCGCCGCTTCTGGTTTAGACAGGTGTGCGACAAGCCGTGGCAAATTTCCGACGCCGAGGTTCGCGCGCTGCTGGAGGTCCTAAAAAAAACCGACGCGCGTCTCCTGCATATTTACTTCGGCCACATCGCCGTGCACCTCCTGCCCCTGATTCGCGCATGGAACAAACCATCGATTGTTTCCTTTCATGGCGCCGATGTGATGGTGGACATGGACAAGCCGGCCTACCGAAGCGCAACCCGCGAGATGCTTAAGACAGTGGAGCTTGTTCTCGTTCGCTCGGAATCGTTGCGGCGAGCAGTTGTCGATCTTGGTTGCGACGAGAAGAAGATCGAAATTCAGCGAACGGGGATTCCGCTCGACGAATTTCCATTTCGCGCACGGAGTTTCCCATCGCGCAGTGGCGGGGGCGAATGGCGATTTCTGCAAGCTGGCCGTTTGATCGAGAAGAAAGGGCTGCCGGTCACGTTGCGCGCTTTCGCGAGTTTTCTGAGGCAACATCAAAATGCGGCGCTAACGATGGCTGGTGAAGGACCGTTGCTTGGCCAACTCCAAAAGTTGGCGCGCGACCTGAAGATCGACAATCACGTCTCGTTTATCGGTTTTATTTCGCAGGAGGAGCTGCGCGACATTTTTTATGCGTCGCACATTTTCCTGCACCCGAGCGAAACTGGCCCCGACGGAAATCAGGAGGGAATTCCAAATTCAATGCTGGAAGCAATGGCGAGCGGGCTTCCCGTTTTTGCGACCGAGCATGGCGGAATCCCGGAAGCCATCGAGAACCGCGTAAGCGGCGTGCTCGTGCCCGAGCATAATCATAAAGAGCTGGCCGGCGCGCTGCTTGATGCGGCGCAGGATCCCGGTTTTCTCTCGCGGATCGCGCGCGGTGGCGCGGACGCGGTCGCGCAAAAGTTTGATCAACGTATTCAGACCCGGCATTTGGAAGACGTTTATCTCAAATTGTTGTAGCGGTGCTTGTGTCAAGCACCGAACCATTGACCAGGCGTTTGACACAAACGCCTCTACAATTCGCGGCTTTACGGATCGCCCGCGACGAGCAGGGACGATTGACTTCGAAAGCGTTTGCGAGTTGGCCTCGAATTGGCTACTTCCGAATTCCGTTGGAGGGACGAGCTCCGTCTCGTCCTAGGAACAGGACGCCACGGAGGGCGTCCCTCCATGCTACGACGGGAATTGCGCGAAGAAATTTGCCAATTGCGAACGGACAACTCGAAAAGAAAGCTGATCGAGGGCGCGCTGTTGCGATTCGGCGATAATCGCGGCGCGCGAATCGGCATTTTTCAATAGATCGAGCGCGAAGGAAGCGATTTCACCGAACGTCCGTCCATTGCCGCAAGTTTTTGGGAAAGCGATTCTTTCAATCGCGCCATCGCCGCCCACGCAAACTGTCCGGCAAAGAAGCGCGTCGCCTGCGACCTGGCCGGGCACGCGACTGCGATCCAGTTGCAAAATGATCTTATGCCGGGCGACTTCTCGCAGGTAATCCGGATACGCTTTTTCTACCTCAATGATGCGGAATTTTTCTTGTCGAAATTTTAACTCCCAAAGCAATCGTCGGGCCTTGTATCCATCCAAATTGACGACACTGACCAGCTCGCCTGTCGCTTCACAGAGCTGCCGCGCGACCAATAGCGCCACGAAATGATTCCGTGAGGGCACATCCCATTCGCGTGTTCCGATAAAAATGCCGGCGTGCTCGTCACGCGGTACGGAAAAGTTCCATTGTGGATCTTCGAGCGGATAAGGCGTTGGAATAAAGGCAACCCGCCTGAGGCGGGCGGGATCGTGTTTCCAATGCGCTCTCTGGTAGATTTCCGCTGCCTCCGGTGTGGTGGCGATGCATCCGTCGGCCTCTCCCATAATTTTCATGAAGCGCGATAACTTCGCGCGATCACATAACTGTTGTGCGATCTGGTGCAGTCCGGTCTCTTTCAGTGAAACAGCGACCGTCCGTCCGTGCTTTTTCAGTTCGCCTAGTGCGCGCTCCGAAGCCCGGAATTCGCCGCGCAAAAGAAGAAGAAGCGGTGTTTGCTCCGTGATCGCGCGCCGCGTGTCGTAATGAAAAGCTCCGCGCGAGCATGCCGCAAATCCGTGGAAATTGATGGGTGGATGTTCTCCCTCGCCTGGGCCGGGTGTGTCATGGAAACGTTGTTCCGGGTCGCGACC
>Ga0209807_1000547_pt1 | contig 17210 bp, 13 predicted proteins | sample GraSoiAngelo_154_FD_186168 | JGI IMG/M metagenome (GOLD analysis project Ga0209807, IMG submission 186168) | Grasslands soil microbial communities from the Angelo Coastal Reserve, California, USA - 14_1009_13_20cm (SPAdes) (version 2) | ecosystem: Environmental > Terrestrial > Soil > Grasslands ... | reverse complement strand
GTGTTGGGTCTCGCGTTCAAGAAGGATACAGATGACATCCGCGAGGCCGCTTCAATTCGATTAATCAATCAACTCAAGAAGAAGGGAGCACGAGTCATCGCCTACGACCCCATGGCCATACCGAATACCAAGAAACAATTCCCAGACCAAATCGACTACGCCGAGAATGCTCAGTCTGCTCTCAGGGGAGCAGACTGTGCGATCATCATGACCGAATGGGACCTGATCCGAAAACTCAAAGCGAAAGATTTCCAAGAGTACATGAAGACTCCGAACATCGTAGACGCGAGACGAATCTACGACCCAGAAGAATTCAGCCTACTAAACTACGTCTCTATCGGACTCGGACCTCGACAGGAACGAAATAGCTAACCCCGTTCTTTTCGCTGAATCCGAGGGGATAGTAACAGAGGCTTAGATAGTCTCTCTGCCCATCCCCGGTTCGCCGCGAAGCAAATGCTTCCCATGGATTTCGAGAAAGTTTGAGATCTGATATTTTCATTCTCGGGATAATGATGGTTGTACTGGGCCCGGTGCTGGTAGCCGCTGCAGCTAGCTCCTGTCTTCTCACTATCCTGTCTGGTAACGTGTTCGCGTGCGCTAACGTTCTGCCTGTGTTCATCGGGGGCGGCGCCCTCTTCGTCGCGGGAATCATCACTTGCCTGGTGGGAGTGATAGTGTCGGAACCAAGTCCTCGACCTCGCCCTCCCTCGGGTCCCATGTCCGCTCCCCAAACCGGCCAGGTCACCTGCAAGAAATGTGGCCGTGTCAACGCTTTCGGACTATTCTCTTGCCCGTTCTGCGGCCAGACATCAAGCTAGGAACAGGATCGAATAGAAACCGTGGGTTGCAGAATCGCCCATTATCAGCCCTGATCCGGAATCTGGGAAACCCTCCATATCTCGCCCTAGAATCGTTCGAGAACCGGCCTAGATTTCCCTTCTTTTTCCCCTTTGATCAAAGCCCGGATCGCGCCCTGAATCACAATATACGCCTATCATCAGAGCCAGACAGGAAATTTTCTCTGGAAAAGGAGGAGGGGATAAGAGCAGAGCACCTCGTGACGCGTGAGCGGTCTCTCCGAGGACTCCCCAGAAGCTTACTCCCGAAAGCATACCAAAAACAAGTGGTCCCGCGGGTCCTGCCAGCGACAGCGCGAGAAGGGAATTAACCAGTAGAGACTGGTCTTAGCTATCGTTGAGAGTTCTGGCCCTGAGCCTGGTCAGGGTTCACTCTCTTCAGGACCGGCATCGTCCCGGTTATGACAGTTGAAGGTGTTCCAACCTGGGTCTTGACCTGTTGCGGGTCAGGCTGCGCTTGGAATCGCGGGGGCGGTGGCGTGTCCTTGATTTCTATCGGTGGAATCGGCTCGATGGTCCCTTGGTGCGCCATGTCTGCCTTTAGGGCGGCTACCATCGGGTGAAGGTCTATAGCTGGTCTGGGACTCGACGCGATCGGACTCATCGTGGGAGCCCGTGGCTGGTTGGCTAGAGCTCCAATCTGCTTGTGGGTAGATTTTAGAACCTTAAAAAGTCCTAGGGCCAGGCCCAGCGAGCTAACGAAAACCAGGACAGCGATGAGCGAGCCGTTAGTCTGAACCATATCGTTCACATAGGCTTGGAAATAGAAATTGTACGTGTATTCCTGCAAAACCCAGAAGGAGAAAAAGAGTATCACCATCGATTGCAGTAGCATTATGACCTTCGCATAACCCGGCATCAACCTCTTCGCTGAGAAATCAGCATTCTGAGTCAAAGATTGAATCCTCTAACAGTACACTCTACTATTCTCGAACAAGGTTCCTGGCCTATGTCAAAGTGGTGAAACACGAGCCCTCAAACCACGGTACCTACTATTCACGAATAGATCAGCAACAAGCTCGCGAAAACCCATCGAAAGAATCAACAGCGCATCGATTATCATCCAGCTCCAACTGAACTGTTCACCTCTAAAAGATCTAGAGAAGGCAGAATCCTATCGCAAACAGTAAGCCACCAGGTATCCTCTGAAAGCAGAGATCCCGTCTCTCGAGACGTTCCCCTTTGGGTCCTCAGGGGGTTAAATATCGAAATCCAACGCCGAGACTCTCGGTTACTACGACTTTGCCGACTCCTAAGAAGCTGATGCACCTTCAAGAGACGATAAACGAGGAGCTGATGAAAGCGAGACTTCCAGAGATCAGAATCGACGGGTTCAAGCTCCCCGACCAGGCACTCGAGATCACCTTTGAAAGAGAGACAGTGACCGGAGAAAACAAGGACAGACTCTGGGAGATCATAAACGCGCACTACAAGAAAATGCTAAGAGATCTCGAACTCAAGGAGTAGTCTTCCGGCCTATTCTTGATAGTTTGACCGCTCTTTCCATCTTTGCATGGAACCGTGCAATCGGCCGATCTCGTCTCTAGGCTCCGGCCCCGCAATTTTCAGAACAAGCATGGCTGCTGGTTTTGCGTAGGTTATCGTCTTCACGTCGGTTCCGGTCCCGACCTTTTCTGAGAGGTGTTCAATCTCTCCGAGAATATTCCCCGCTTTGAGAAGGAGCCCGACCAATGCAGTGCCGACCAGCCCTCCGAAACCGATAACGGCAAGGAGAGACCCCTTTCCCTCGAACAGGCTGAACAAGTATACCTGAAGATACTGATTGTTAACGTACTCATTGTAGATCCAGCCAGATAAGACCGCAATGGCGATTGCCTGGATGACCAGGAGAATCTTTGCGAACCCGGGGATGCTTGACCAGGAACTCCCAATACCTCGAACCACGGCTGGCCCTCTGATGGATACGGTACGTGTGGGGTTATGTCAAAATGCTGGAACACTACCGCCCAATGCTTAGTACTCGGGGACCGACATCAAAACCCGAAAATTCCATTCACTTTCCCCTCGACTTCAGACCATCCCAGAACCAGTTTCAGTTAGCTGGAAGAAACATCGACTATGCCTAATTGACAAAACCAGGCCATCAATACCAGCATTCTAATTCATTCTCGGAGGAAAAAATAAGTTTCTCTCGCAGTGGACACAACAAACCCCAGAAATTGGGTCACCGCGCCTTTCTTACGGTCTGTCGATCGGAATCTCCGGATGCACCGAGACATCTATCGATATGCGGCAGGCAAGAACTGGCCCTGTACCATACACGTTATAAACTGCGAGGAGTGATCGCGTGCTGTAGCGATGGAGTCGTTAGTAGATTCTCCAACCGCTGAGCCGCGAAGCTGTTCAGACGGAGACGAGCTGTTTTTCCTCAAGCTCTTCCTCCAATACGGAATGGATTCAGCCTCCTCGGCGGGAGCGGCCCCCCTTGAAACAAAACTCCTTGGAGTCGAGACACCAGTAGAAAGACTCAGTTTCTACTCCAGCCCTGCTATCTATCGAGTCCTTTAGTCTAAGGGCCGTTCCAGACGCCAGCAAATATTGCGGTTTCGTTGGAGAGCGGAGCATCCGCACTAACACTTGCTGCAGCGTGAAAGTCACACAATCTTCCCACGAAGTGGCGAACCCTCCCGCCAAGTCCACGCAAGACTGCAGTGGTAACTGGGCACATGAACTCGATCCCCAGATACGATGTTTGGTAGCGCCTGTACCGAAAATATCGGCTATACTAGTTCTTGCCGAAGAACTCGCTCAAAACAAAGAGTCTGGTTCTCGTTGGGCAAAGCGAGCGGACGGTTCGGCTCGGGCCATCGTTGGACCGACCGAGGTCGTGAATGAAATGTTGAGAATCACAACAAGACACGTATCCCTAGATCCGCACCGGCAGCACCGTGCTGCTCGGTTCCAACCTAATGGAGGCCCTTGAGAGACTTGCCGAGGAACCCATCTATCACCAGAATGACCAAGGCTCTGCTGATAACTAGCTTCGTCTTGCTGGGCCCACTGCTGGCAGCTCCACTGACCAGCTCCAATAATCAGTCTCACATTCCTGGCATTATCCAGGCCTTGCCTGCTAGTGCCCCATTCGACCACATTGTTACTATTCTAATGGAAAACCAGGGTCTCTGTAGCATATACGTTGGGTGTGGCGGGTCCGCCACGTACATGAGCCAGTTAGCAGACCAAAACGTCCTAGTAAGGACTTGGGGTACTACTAGTCACCCAAGCGAAGGAAACTACATCTCGCTAATCGGAGGAGACAACTTCGGTCATACAAACGATGGCTATTGCTGCTGGGGAATAACGGCTCCAAACATCATTGATAGAATCGAGTCAGCTGGACTCACGTGGAAAGCTTTTGCTGAAGATGCTTCGGGTTCGGGTACCTGCAGCTTCAAGCCACCAAGAGGAGCAGACCATTTCCCTTTTCTGACATTCGCTGACATGAATACTCCCACAAGATGCGCGAACCTCCTAAAGACCACATCATCATCTGACCCAGAATTTGTTGCCGCAATGAACACCCCAAACCCGCCCAACTATATCTGGCTAACACCCAACGACTGCAACAACATGCACGATTGCAGCATCGCGACAGGCGACTCTTACCTGGCAACACTTGTCCCCAAAATTCTTTCAAGCACAGAATTTACTACTACAAAGGCTGCTCTGCTTGTAGTCTACGACGAAGGCTATACACAATGCTCTAACACCGGGGGAACTGGAGAGTGCGTCTACGCATCTTTTATTGGACCCGCAGCAAAGAAGGGGGTACAGTTCAGTCCGACCGGCGCATCTCACTACTCCTACTTGTCAACTATCGAAGCAGCGTGGGCACTGGCTTCACTTACTTCCCATGATGCAGGCGCACCTGACTTGCTTAGTGCTTTTGGTGCAGTTTGCGTAACCAACTGTCCTCTCGCGACAAGCTTCACTTTCCTTCCCTCAAATCCATCAGTGAACTCGCCAGTTACTTTTACGGCCGTAACGACAGGTGGAACTTTGCCATACAGTGTTAGCTGGAGCTTCGGCGATGGGGGAACCGGAACAGGAGTTATTGTAACTCACACTTACACTTCGGCACAGTCGTTCACGATCACAGAGACTGCGAAAGACTCGTCCACGCCAACGCAGACCTCCACAAGCTCTCAGTCTGTCACAATCTTCGCAACGCCCCCGTTATCCACAACCTTCCAGGCTTCCTCATCCTCACCTCAGGTTGGCCGAACTGTAACGTTCACGACTTCAGCGACAGGCGGAACACCGCCCTACACTTACACGGTGGCGTTTGGAGACGGCCGGACTGGAGCCGGAAGCTCTGTAACCCACGCTTACTCTGCCGCAGGACCATACACTGCCACGGCGACGGTTACGGACTCGGCCTCGCCAGGAGCAAGCATCTCAGCAAGTGTCATAGTCAACGTACAGGCTTTGATCCCGCCCACGCTAGCTGTTCCAGGAAACCAGACCGTCGCTGCAGGAATGTGGATCAACCTTACGGTCACAGCCTCATCGGCCGACATAGGCGGTACCGTTACCCTTTCGGCAACAGGGCTACCAGCGGGTGCAGCCTTCGACCCGGCAACCGGGCTCTTTTCCTGGAGACCCAGCGCGACCCAGGCCGGGTCTTACACGATCGTTTTCACGGCCGCGGACAGCAACTATCCTTCCACACCAACCACTAAACCAATGGGGATTCAGGTGAACCATGCCGCCCCCGGAGGGTCTAATGGAGGAAACGGGGATTCAGGAAGAGGCTCGAGCGGGAGCTGCACTCTATGCGGAATATTTCCCAAGAGCGCCACGATCGGTCTCCTCGCCATCGTGGGGCTTCTCGGACTGGTTGCCTCGCTTGCCGCCCTTACAATCAGAGCTCGGGCGAGTCTGGAACGAGCAAAGCAACGGTTAGGAAACTGAACGTCGAACCTGGACCAGAGCAGGTTCCCAACGCCCTTGCTGAAGGTCCCGCCCCGATCGCCTCTCGTCTACGGAGACATTAATGACCATTTTTTGGCCTTGCTTGAGAATTGAAACTCTTCCAGATGCAGGAGAGTTTCGAGCTGGACACCCCAAGCCAGAGATATCCAGCTACGAACCGGCCCTTGTACCAAATGCCTCATGAACGAAACAGGTGGGATAAATGCGGATCGGAGCGATGGAGTCGTTAGGGGTATCTCCAACCGCTGAGCCTCGATGCTCGTTGGCCACCGAGGACGAGTTCTTTTTCCTGAAACTCTTCCTGCGATATGCGATGGATTCTGCCTCGCGGGTGGGAGCGGCCCCCATGGAAACCGAACTCTTCGGAGTCGAGACGCGAGTAGAAAGACTCGGTTTCTATTCCGGCCCCGCCGTTTCTCCGGTCCTTTAGTCTAGAGATCGTCCCAGAACTCTGCGGGTATGATCTTTCGGAAGGATAGCAGAGTCATCGTGCCAGCTCAGGCTACGATGGCGCCGTTCGACAACTGCGAAAGTCGGCAAAGGCTTCCGCGCAGTCCACGCAAGACTGCAGTGGTAACTCCGCACATGAACTCGAAACTGTGACACGAAGTTCGATAGCGCCTATACCGGAAATGTGGACTATACTAGTTCTTGCCGAAGAACTCGCTCACAACAAAGAGTCTGGTTCTCGTTCGGCAAAGCGAGCAGACGGTTCGGCTCGGGCCACCACGGGCGCGCCCGAGGACGTGAAAGAAAGTTGAGAATGAAAACAAGAATCATATCGATAGATCCGCATCCGCAGCACCACGCTGCGGGATTCAGGCCTACCGGAGGTTCCTGAGACTTGTCGAAGAACCCAGCTACCGGGAAGATCAAAATAATGCTGATCTGCTGCTTCGTCTTACTGGGCTCACTAATAGTAACTCCGCTAGCGGCCTACTCGAATCAGTCTCACAGTCAAAGCATCATCCTCGCCCCAACGGGCTCATCCTTCGACTACATAGTAACCATACTAATGGAGAACAATGGGTATTGTGAGGTCATAACCACTTGCGGTGGTGGTGGACCCTATCAGACATCGCTGGCTACAGCATACGGACTCGCTGGAACTTGTCAGAGTGATTCAGCTTGCTCAATCGGTGGATATTCGGCAATAGACCATCCGAGCGAAGGTAACTATGTACAACTCATCTCAGGGGACGACTACGGATTCACAGGCGATTGTGGTTATTGCCCTGCAAGAACAAGCGCAGCGAATATCATCGACAGGATCGAGGCATCAGGAAGAACATGGGATGCCTGGTTCGAAGGCGGTTCCGGTTCTGGAACATGCAGTGCGCACCCACCGCGCGGCGGAGATCATTACGCGTTCATCACCTTCACCGATATCCAAACGAACGCTGCAAGATGTAGCCACCTTCTATCAACAACAGCGTCAACCGATACACAGTTTCTTGCCGAGCTGAACTCAGCTACGCCAGCGAATTATATCTGGTTGACTCCCACCGATTCTAACAACTGCCATGATACAGCGATGAGCTTCTGTGACAATTACCTGAAAACACTCGTGCCAAAGATTCTGAGCAGCACGCTCTTTACGACTAAGAGGGCAGCATTGTGGATTCAGTATGATGAAGGAAATGACAGTTACCCACATGACTTCGTTTATGGATCCTGGTCCGGTCCTGTTGTGAAAACAGGATACGTTGGAACCGGTTCCTATGACCACTATTCATACCTCAAGACTCTTGAAGTTGTCTGGGGCTTGAGCTCACTCACCTCGAATGACGCGAACGCAAATCCCATGACAGAATTCTTCGGCGCAACTACACCTCCAGTGTTATCGACAGCTTTCACGTTCTCACCTAGTACTCCAATCGTGAACCTACCGGTCACCTTCAGCTCAACAACGACCGGTGGAGCCTCACCGTATACTATCAGCTGGAACTTTGGAGATGGTGCGACGGGAACGGGAGCTTCCTTAGCGCACACTTTCACAGGCCTTCAGTCATACACAGTAACCGAGACGGCGACGGACTCCTCAACACCGACACAGACCGCCACCAGCGCCCAGACAATCCCGGTTGTCGCTTCGCTACCCCTGTCGACAAGCTTCACATTCCTTCCCACAAACCCGACGGTCAGTTCTCCAGTATCCTTCACGGCGGTAACGACAGGCGGGACGCTACCCTACACGATTAGCTGGAATTTTGGCGACAGTGCAAGCGCTACAGGCGCGACAGTAACTCATACGTACGCAACAGCTCAATTGTTTACAGTCACCGAAACGGCGACGGACGCGTCTTCTCCCAAGCAGATAGCAACGGCCACTCATACAGTAGTCGTATCCTCATCGCTCACAGGCAATTTCGATAACACCTGGTTCATCAACAACTGTCCAGGCGGAACAGAGACTATCTCCAACGGAGTATTACAGACTAGGCAGTCGACGCCCGGAGGGGGATCGAACAGCTATGGATACTGCACCGGGCAGCGAGGAACCTTCCCCTGGGGCTCTACGGTCGGAACGGCCCTTCCATCAGGAATAACCAGTGTTACTGTATCGTTCAACTTTCTGAGCAGAAGCCTCCTCTCCGGATCCAGATACCATATCTATATCGCGCTGTACTATCGGATTCCCTCCTCGACATCGGGGGGCACCACCTACTCTTGGCTGGACACCCAGTCCCGTATCGAGAACATTGGTGGCACGGATAGTCCAATCGGCACCACCGATACGTACGACCCCGGAGACTCCTTCGGCTGGGACATCGTCACTCTACAAGCCAATCCAGGACAAACAGGAATACTCACCGCAGACGCGACTCAGCTCTGCCAAGGAGACCTGGCCGCATGGGGACTACCAGCCAACACTCAATGCACCCTCGCAGGAATCGAGATCGGAACAGAAGGCTACTTGCTCAACTCTGTTAACGTCGACTGGTACAACGTGGGCCTCAACATTGGCTTAATACCGCTCTCCACAAGCTTCACAATCTCACCTACCAACCCACTGGTGAACAAACCCGTCACCTTCACCTCCACAACCGTAGGCGGAACCTCGCCTTACACGATCAGCTGGAACTTTGGCGACGGCTCAACAGGGGCCGGAACTTCCACCACACATACTTATTCGACCGCTCAAACTTTCACAGTAACCGAGACCGCTACAGACTCCTCTTCCCCATCAAAGACCACCGCCAGCTCGAAGACAGTAACAACGTCAACACCGCCACCACCCTCGACCAGTTTCACCTCCAGTCCAACCAGTCCCCAAGTAAACTCACCCGTGACCTTTGCAAGCACGACTACAGGCGGAACCGCGCCATACTCGATAACGTGGACTTTCGGCGACGGAGCATCGGCAACAGGAACCACCGTCACTCACACCTTTACTAGCGCGCAGAGCTTCACCGTGACCGAAACGGCAACTGACTCGTCCTCACCACTCCAGACAGCCACCAGCTCCAAGGCAGTGACCGTATCACCACCTCCACCACCATCGACCAGCTTTACATTCCTGCCCTCAACACCCCTAGTCAACACGCCAGTCGCATTCACCGCGGTAACAACCGGCGGAACGTCACCCTATACCGTCACCTGGAACTTCGGCGACGGAACCACAGGCACGGGACCAACCGTAAGCCACACGTTCACCACAGCCCAATCGTTCATAATAACCGAAACCGCAGCTGACTCGTCATCGCCTAGGCAAACTGCGACAAGTTCGCGGTTTCTAACTGTCTCGACAACCCCACCTCTCTCCGCGACCATCACAGCTTCCACGTCCTCGGCTCAGGTAGGCCAAACAGTCAGCTTCACAGCATCCGCGACAGGCGGAACAACACCCTACAGCTACGCGATCTCGTTCGGCGATGGTGCCACGGGAACAGGAAGGACACCAACCCATGCATATTCAACCGCAGGGTCCTATACAGTCACGGTAACAGTTACAGACTCAGGCTCACCCCGAGCGAACAGCTTGGCAAGCATAACGGTCAATGTACAAGCCCTGTTGCCTCCCGCGCTAGCTTTACCCGGAAACCGGACGGGAGTCTCAGGATCATGGATCAACTTCACAGTCACCGCAACAAGCCCCAACCCGGCTAGAACAGTCACGTTGTCAGCATCCCAACTACCGGCGGGAGCGATATTCGACTCGTCCATCGGGGTCTTCTCATGGAAACCAGGTGCCAGCGAGACGGGATACTACACAATCACTTTCACAGCCACAGATGACAGTAGCCCTCCAATGTCCAGCACTAGCCCTATGGGCATTCAAGTGAATCAAGCAGCTCCAGGAGGCTCTGGTGGAGGTGGTTCAGGGGGAGGCTCAAACGGCGGATGCTTCTTGTGCGGCACATTCCCGGTAATCTCCAAGACCATGTGGCTCCTTATCGTTGGGGGCCTACTAGGGTTGGTTACGTCGCTCGCGCTCTTGACAATCAAAGCGAGAGCAAGTCTGGAACACACGAAGAGACGACTGAACCGGATGACACGAGACGACTAGCAAGCAGGCATGCTGGACAGGAAGCTCAGCAAGAAACCCTGGTTTCAGTACGACAAAGCGGCCCAATAGAAAACGAGAGCGATCCCGATTGCTTATCTGATTAGAGCACTCTAACCGCTACTTTGCAGCCTTTGCAATACTGGTAAACGGCGAGAAGATCGCCGGGAACGTGCTTGACAGCGTCGGTCTGGACCAAGATGTTCTCTAGAGGATTTCCGCATGCAAGGTGCAGAACCCCTCCTACCGTGAGAACGTCAATCCCCTCACCGGCTCTCTCGAGCTGATCCACCAACTCCTCTATTCTGGCAACTGGAAATTCCTGGAAAAGCTTGTGGACTGTAATCTGACCCAGAGGTTTCGGGCTCGCTAGATCGTCTGCGCCAGAACGAGTCGCAACACGCCGCAACGGCCGGTTCCCGACAACATCGGATTCCGTATCGGCTTCTAAGGATGAAGTAACCCGGCGTCAGTAGGTCCGAGATATCCTGCTGGTCTCCCTGTTCTGAGATCGATACCGGGTGTTAGGAGGGTCCGGTCTGGAACATGTTTTGATTGGCGTAGGCGTTGAGCCCATGGTACGAGTATTGCTGCATCTGGGTTCCAAGCAACATTTCCGAACTGCACTGACCGAACACTGATGAGTTCGGGTTAGACGGTGCGTATTCGCCTATACAGATCCAGCCGGATGATATTGGAACGTTTTGCTCTGAGTAGGTAACTTGTTTCATTGATGGCTCAGACGCGCTGGCATGATACCACTCTGTCATCAGACTCGTGGGAGTGCGTGTTGCGCGAGAACTGGAGGATCCCTTGAAGATGCTCCCGCCGCCGGCAGTATAGCTGTGAGAAGAAGAAGCTCCAGTATTGTAATCGAGGGTGCCCATGACAACGTTTCCGGTGGAAAACGAGAGGCTCAGCTGTACAGTATCACCTTGGTTCACTCTGTCCGGGATTCTCGACAAGACAGGGTTGTTCGTCGAACCGTTCGGATAGAACACCTCCCAGATAAAATGGAACCCGGACACGTAGCTGGTCCCCGAGGCTAGAGGCCAGTTGTAGGCCAGCCCGACTTGATACCAGTAACCGCTATCGGAGAGGCCGTTCAGAAGATACGCTGGACCGAAGCTGGAAGAATCAGTTTGAGGAACAGCGGTCACGTTGAAGCTAAGCGAACTGAAGTCTTGGCTAAAGATCAGGGATACTTGCTGATCATAGGTGGCCCTACCGGTCGTCGTTGGGAAGGTCGAGTTTGTGCAGAGAGCAGAGCTGAGACACGTCAGGTTCCGCAGAAGATTCCGTGCCTCATCGTAAAAGCGGGTTGCGGCTGGAACCAGGACTCCTGAAGCAAACAAGCCTCCAAGCACCACGAGCGCGATCAGGCCCACCGCGGCTCCAATATGCCGTGCAGGAGGCGAGCCGTACCCTCCCGAACCAGCCCAGTCCAGCCTAGTTCCACAATAAGGGCAAAAGCTATCGGAAGTCTGTAGCTCGCCATGGCAGACCGGACAGTTCAAGCATTACTAAGCACGGGCGAAGTGAGCCTTAGCCTTTCTGCTCCCATCCCACCGATCAGAATTCTTGCCGACTATGGAACCTTTTTCATACCTGACACCCTCTCAACCAATGAGCCCGATATGAAAACAGACAATCTCAAGTCTAAGTTGACCAAGGAGAAGGAGATCGAACTCACGGTCACTGGAAGAAAGAGCAGGAAGCCTATTCCCCGACCCGTCTGGTTCGTGCTTAGAGGGACCGAGTTGTTGCTGCTGCCCGTAACAGGCACAAGCTCGCAATGGTACAAGAACATCCTCAAAGATCCCCTGGTGAAAATCACCTCCAGCGGACAAACCATTACAGGAAAGCTTCACCCAGTAACTGGGAAGAGGGAAGTTGCCGAGGTTATCCAGTTGTTCGAGAAGAAATATGGGCCTCGGGACGTTAAGAGGTATTATCCAAACCCGAACGTCGCGGCCGGCTTACCGCTCGATTAGCTAAGCCAATAATATTTCAGGCCCCGAACCGTAGTCCCAGCATTGGACCGAAAACGAATACTAACAACATGAACACCAATGGAAAAACCCCGAACACTAAGAACAGTATGATCTTGCCTGACGCGCCATCATGCTTTTCGCGCTTGGTCATCGCGGACCAGACCGAGGCAGAAGATCGCTAAAAACAATTAGCATAGAGTCTGGCGGCTCGAGACGGTCTTCTGGATGTGTCAATATCGAATAATTTTCGGGCAGACGCGAAAGGATTTGAAAGGAGCTGGATAGAGAAGCAGCAGGCCGGCTTTTGAGCTTCACCGATGCAATATTCAACTTTGTATTGAATCTGCTCTATCAATGGAACTACCCAGGGGTCTTCCTCTTGATGAGCCTTGAAGGCGCGACCCTTCCCGTCCCCAGCGAAATCGTCCTTCCACTGACCGGGTTCCTCGTGTACCAGGGCAAACTTGAGTTCTGGACCGCAGTAGCGGCCGCAACTCTGGGAAGTCTACTCGGAACAATCGTCGACTTCGGTATCGGATACTACCTGGGAAGACCCGCTGTTCTCAGATACGGGAGGAAAATTAGACTGAGCGAGAAACATCTGATGATAACCGAAAAATGGTTTGCAAATCACGGCAGTGCAGCAGTGCTCTTGGCAAGGTTTGTCCCTCTTCTACGGACACTGATAGCCTTCCCTGCGGGTACAGCCAAGATGAAAATCGGCAGGTTCCTCGCTTACTCGACCGTTGGGATAGTCGTCTGGGATATCATACTGATCTACCTCGGAGTTTTCGCAGGCCAGAACGCCAGCTCAATCGTGTACTTTCTAGATGCAACGCTACCACTCATCGGATACGCAGCTGTCGGAGGAATCATCCTTGCAGTGTTGCTGCTCTCAAGAAGACATGGAAAGAAGCAGGATAAACCGGAATCGAGCGATCTCTCGGCATGAACCCCCACACCATCTCATCAATGCTTCGGTAAGAACCATAGAGGCAGCTTAGGGTTAGAACCGAAGACGGCAAGCCGATAGGAGCAACAATGGAGCGCGAGGCGAAACCACGCGAGAGCAGTGTCTAGGAGCGGCCCTGCGAGGCTCCAGTAACAGGACCCGTATAGTCGCGATTCGACAAACTCTAGTTTAAGGGTTGAGCTCGGAGGAATGCACCACGACACTACCCATAAAACGGGTTCCTCTCAAGGCCGCCATCCTGCTTCTGATCTTCGCCTTTGGTTCGTTCACTGTTAGCGGAACCATTCTCCCATTCACCATTAGCGAAGCCCATAAGGCAACAGGAACCTTCGTCCTAACAACCAGCACTTCCGGAGCAATACTACCGCAAGGAGCAAATGCCACTTCTACCGTTTCCGTCATCAGCCTTCAAGGTTATGCGGGGACAGTATCTCTTGCCACACAATTCACCAATGGAAGCCTATCAGTCTCGTTCAATCCTAGCACCATCAGTGTGCAGGCGGGAGGAACGGCAACGTCCATAATGACAGTGGGAGCCGCCAAGAATGCCTCGATCGGGACATACAGCATCATAGTAACGGGAACCTCCGCAGTCGGGAGAAGGGTTGTTTCCAGCTCAGCTATGTTTACGGTTACGGTGAACCCGCTTGCTGATTTCGGCTTATACGCCTACCCCTACTCGATCAGCGTTGAAGCAGGAATGACCAACTCGACAAGCATCATCCTTGATAGCACGAACGGCTTCACAGGGACCGTCACTCTCTCTGCAACGATACCTTTCGGATTTCTGGGCGTGATGGGAGGTCAGAATCCAGTAACACTTAGTCCTGCGGCCACGACGTATACGAGCTTGCAAGTGTCGACTACCGGTTCGACTTTGTTAGGAAAGTACAATATTACGATCACTGGAGCCAGCGGAACTGTAAGTCATTCTTGCATCCTGACAGTCAATGTTGTAGACCCAGTTCCAGAATCATTGACCCTATCAGGATCATCGCTCCTTTCTTCTACCAGCATGACATTGTCTCTCCGGAATAACGGTAATACTCCAATAACCCTCCAGTCGTACACGGTGACAGACATCTCGGGAGACCAATGGATCCTTGCCAATTGGACGAGTCCAAACATACAGCCAGGTACGACTAGCGCAGCGATGATCTACATTGGGGCGAGCTGCGAGGCTTGCACCTACAATGGGCTATTCGGCCTCTTCCAAGAATTCGTTCCAGGTCATACCTATACGATTACGATTACCACGAAACTCCAGAACCAATTCACATTCAACGTTACCGCCTAAAGAGACCGAAGATCGGAACCGGGATCATAAGATTTGACACATTATCATTTTGACCAGAAGAAAAATTAGACATGGGATTGGGCACAAACCGATCTAGAAGATTGCTAGACCCAATACCGGGAACAACCGAACGGGTGCTAGTTGGTCCCGCTGGTTCTTGCTACCCGAGATAGAGAGGCCGGGGAATGCTGGCGCAGATACAGCAGCTGCGAGCGTGCCCCGGTTAGAACCAGCTTTCGAATGAAATCGGCCTTCGAAATGATCCCCTCGCGGTTGCGATGCTCCTCGTACAGCGCATCCACCACGGCCCAATCGCTCTCGTCCAGTTTGATCTCTTTGGAGAAGGGGGCCCAGTCCTTGCTCGCCTTCGTACCAGACATTGGTGACAAGGTAGCTGGAGAGAATATCCTCTTTAGCGTATAGTTACCGAGCTTTTCTGGAAAAATGCTGGTTAGAGATTGCAAATAACGTCAATCAATGAGAAACATCTTGACCTTATCGCGAAACAAAGGGGCGATTTACGGGCCGTCTGGAATAGTCCCTATAGATTCTTCTAGGGACCCATTTCAGGCTCAGTCAAGAGAGCAGTCTAAGTCCCAATCAAGCTGTCTACAAGAAAACGTTCGAGAGTTCGAACGATTACTGCTTTTTCTTCGATTTCGACACAACTGCCGCCTGTAACATGGATGTTCTAGCTCCTGCTCTTGAGATCCGTTTTCGATGTCGTTCTGACTGGGCATTTCCTCCATCATGGGCCTCGGCCAGTTTGAGCCAGTCCGGTATCACGATCGCTCGGATCAACTCCTGCACAGTAATATCCCTGTCGTCGGCGATTTTTCGTAGCTTCATGTAAGCGGAGTCTCCTAGGGATTGCATAAACTTAGACACTACGGTATCCTCCGACGGGCATGTCTCCTCTAAACTGTCAGACCCTCGATTCCGCCAATAGAGCTACGCCCAATATAAGTTCGAGTAATTGCCGCGCGGACTGACTCGCCTTTTGCGATATTACGATTGCCGCGGATACATAATTCAATCTCAAGAGAACAGAAGCAAAAATGTCTCCAACCCATCTCACACTCAGATAGTCTCATCATGTTGATAGATCGGAACACTATCGATCAGCCTAACAGTTCAGTAGTGCCGACGCTTCTCTAGCGATGTCTGAAGAGCCTTTAGTGGAAGAGAGTCGGAGAGATCTCCAAGATTACTTGACTGAGGATAGATAGGTTAGGTCACGAATGCTCGCTGAGTAGAGACCTACGCGATTGGCTTGCAGAAAGATCGCGAAGGTGACCTGGTTCGGAGAAGCCCATCCTTGGGCGAGCCAAGCTTGGCTCGGATCGATCGAAACAGTGGTCCAGGCAGAAGCAGTGATGGGAATTATGGCTGTAGCGTTGTAGGCTGAGGGTACAAATGTTGGCTTCGCGGTTGCGTTGGAGAAGAGGTAAGTGATTTCGTGAGCGCCATCCGTCACTGTCACGCCAAGGATAGCCTGACTGCCAGTGCTTGTTCCTAACGGATCGAACAAGGAGAGGTTGACGGTCGTAGCGTTGAGGAGGACTTTCTGGGAGAGCATTATCTTCTCAAGATTAGCTGTCGAACTTGTATAGTTGAGACGGAAACTTATTCCTGCTGTCAAGTTCTGATCAAGGTCTTGTATTGCTGGTGTGAGAGGGGCTGTGTTGGTCTTGATCAGCTTCCAACCGAAGGGGACCTTCTCTCCAGCGCCAACATCGAGTGTCCACCACCGGAAGTGCGGATTCACCAAGGTTGGCAGTGGGGTGTCAACGCGGAAGGAAAGAGACTGACCCACCAGACTCCCTGTACTGGCGTCGTAAACGTAGAGCCTGAAGCTTGTCGATCGGGGCACTGCAGCCAAACCGTCCGTAGCAGTTACGAGATATGAAGCGCTTGTCGACGGTGCGAGGCTCTGGTTTGAGTTCGAGGCCCAGAGGTATGGGAGGAAGTTCCATTTGACGAAGAATGATGGGAGGATAGGTTTGGGAGTCAGATTGTCCAGTGTGACATTGAGTTGGGTTGCCGCTCCTATCCCATCGGGGTCGGCTACGGAAGTGACTTGAACCTCGACTCTAGAGGCGGGTGAGCTTGAGACGTACGCTCCGAATGCGCCGACAAATACCGTCGTAAGCAGGAGGCCAGCAACTAGGGGAACCCTCAACCGGACTCGGACGGATCGAAGGGTTGAGCCGATTGACGGGTGCCATGGTATGCCGTGGAACGGTGAAAAGTGCCAGATAGATATGGTGGGTCTATTCTTGAAGAATTCGAAAGCGAGAGGGAACACCCAATAAAAGATGTAGTTCGGAAAGGATCGATAGTAGAAGAACATGATCACGATTGGAAAAATCCAGACGAAGTACCTTGACTTGGAGAAACGGGTCGAGTAGAGATACAGCGAGCCCACGCCAACTAGCCCCATGAGCGCAACGAACAGGATAGGCGGGGGAGCGAGTCCGATGTCCAAGAGAATCTCTGAAAGCCCGATTCCACCGGGAACCTGAGTAGCCCCGCCTGGAAAGTAGGGTGCGATAGTAGCAGCCCACCACAGGGATGGTGAGGATAGCATGAATGGGATGTTGGGGCCTAGAAAGCCTACGGA
>Ga0209807_1000545_pt1 | contig 17244 bp, 13 predicted proteins | sample GraSoiAngelo_154_FD_186168 | JGI IMG/M metagenome (GOLD analysis project Ga0209807, IMG submission 186168) | Grasslands soil microbial communities from the Angelo Coastal Reserve, California, USA - 14_1009_13_20cm (SPAdes) (version 2) | ecosystem: Environmental > Terrestrial > Soil > Grasslands ... | reverse complement strand
TAGTCCAACGAGGGGGTTCCAGGAAATGCATATCCGCCTGCTGTTTCTCGCTTCCGTTCTGTGCATCGCAACTTACGGCTGCGAGACGACGCCCACTGACCCCAAAGCCGCCGCCGAGCCGCGCGAGGAACCCACCTACACTACCGGCAGCAGGCTACCGTCGTCCGGCTCTGCCAGTGTTCAGGGAGCCAGCCGCGGCGCGTGGGAAGACGATCGCCGCAACTCCCCCGGCAGCACAGGCATTATGGGGAGATGATGCTCATAGGTCGATGACGCTCATTTGTAGGCTCCGGCCGCTTTCAAGAGCGTGAAGATCCTTGCCGGGGTGAGCGGCAGTTCCCGGATGATGATGCCAAAATCAGCCAGCGCATCTTCGACTGCGTTCGAGATCACGGCGCCGGGCGAGATGGCGCCGCTCTCGCCGACGCCCTTGATCCCCAGATCGTTGATCATGGACGGATGCGCGAGCTGCGCCGTGAGGAAGGACGGCAGCTGTCCGGCCTTCGGCATGGCGTAGTCCATGAAGCTTCCGGTCCGGAGCTGACCGAGGCTGTCGTAGACGATCTCTTCCATCATCGCCCCGCCGAGGCCCTGCGCGATTCCGCCATGGAGCTGCCCGTCGACCACCATGGGATTGATCGGCTGCCCGCAGTCGTGTATCGCCGCGTACCTCAGGATGCGCAGTTCACAGGTTTCCACATCCACTTCTATCGCCGCGGCTTGAGCTCCGAACGCCCAGGTTACTGTCTGCGGATTGAAATAGGTACACGCATTCAGGCCCGGATCCGGCAGCAGTTCCTTGGACTTGACCGCCACCCTGGCGACTTCCGCGAGCGGAACACCGAGGGCCGGCACGCCCACCACATGAGCGCGCCCGCCGGTGATGCGGATGTCTTCGGCCGCGGCCTCGAGCATTGACGCGGCGACTTTCGTAGCTTTCAACCGGACCTGGCGCGCCGCGCGCGCCACGGCGGGTCCCGCGTTAGCGGCAATACGGCTCGCGTAGGGCCCGACTCCATAAGGAAGCACCTGCGTGTCGCCGCCGACGATGATCACGTCATCGAAGGGTACTCCGAGCTCCTGCGCGCAGATTTGCGCGAGGGTGGTCGCATGGCTCTGACCCTGCGATGAGCACCCCAGGTAGATATACACCTTCCCCTTGGGGTCGACCCGGACATTCGCGCCTTCGTAGGGGCCCAGCCCGGTACCCTGGAGGTAGCAGGACAGTCCAATGCCGACTCGATCGATGCCACCGGCGCGCTGCTTCTGCAGCGCCCGCATCTCCTCGTAACCGAAGAGCTTCAGGAGCTTGTCGAAGGCCGCGGGGAAGTCGCCGGGATCGAACGCGACGGGAACGCCGTCCTTATAGGTAAGACCGGGCCGGTACGGCATATCCTGCGGCCGCAGAAAATTACGGCGCCGGATCTCCGCCGGGTCGAGACGCAGGCGCCGCGCCGCGATGTCGAGGACGCGGTCCATGACGAACGCCGCTTCGGGGCGTCCGGCTGCGCGGTACGCAGCGCTGAACATCTTGTGGCTGACCACATTGGCGCAGACATTTCGATAATGCTCGACCCGGTACGGGGCGCACAGATGGTTGATCGTGTTGAGGGTTACCCCGTCCTCCTGCACCGGGTAAGCGCCGAAGTCCGCCCAGAAGCGGTCATCGATCGCGACAATCCTGCCGTCGTGTTTGAACCCGACGCGGATCTCATGCACTTGTTCACGGTCATGGCAGGTCGCCACGAAATGCTCGTTGCGGCCCTCGACCCACTTGACCGGTCGGCCGAGGCGCAAAGCCAGGGCGGGCACCAGGATCTCTTCAGGGTACACCTGCCCCTTCGCGCCAAACGAGCCGCCGACCTCAGGCGCGATGACGCGCAGCCGCTCCTCTACGAGCCCGAGCACTTCGGCGATCGCCTCCCGCACGTGGTAGGGATGCTGGGTGGACGAGACCACGATGAGGGTGCCTGAATCGTCGACGTAGGCGAGCACGCCGCGCGTCTCGATCGGCATCGCGGCCAATCGAGGGTGCCTGAATCTCTCCGCGACCAGCAAGTCGGCCTGGCCAATCGCAGCCTCGACATCGCCTACCGCGGCGCGCGAGACATAGGCCACGTTGTCGGGCCAGCCCTCGTGCACAAGGGGCGCGCCGGTTGCGATGGCCGCGTCGATCGACGAGGCGGCGGCTAGAGGCTCGTAGTCGACGGCGACAGCTTCGAGCGCTTCGACGAGCCTGCCGGGATCGACTGCGATGACGACGGCGACTGGCTCGCCGACATAGCGCACAACCGTCTTCGCAAGCACGGGCTGATCGAACGCGCGGAATCTTCGCTCCGACTTGTACGGCGGGATCGGATGGCCGACTTCCGGTAGGTCCTTGGCGCTCGCCACAGCGACAACCCCTGGCAAGGAGGCGGCTTCAGCGGTCGAAATCGCGGCAATGCGGGCGTGAGCGTGCGGGCTTCGCACGACGCCGAGATAAAGCATCCCGGGCCGGGCGAGATCGTCCAGATACCTGCCGCTGCCGGTCAGCAGCGGCAGGTCTTCCTTGCGGCTGACGGATTCGCCGATCAACTGGCCGGCACCATCTCAGTGCGTGTCGAACACGCTCTGGTATCCGGACAGCGCCTGCTTGACGGCCTTCGCTTCCTCTTCGGTCGGATCGCGCGGGTCGGCGGCGGGCGGCGGGCTGCCGAAGCGCATCAGGCAGGCCATCAGGAGCAACCGGGCTTTCGTCGCCGTCAAATTCCGCCCGCCGATGAAAACGCCCTGCGGTGCGGTAAAGCCTTCGTTATTGCCGCGCCCGACGATGGCGACCGGGATTCCGGAGTAGACGGCGGCTTTCAATATCCGCGTGCGCGTCGCAGAGGTGATCGTCCCGAATGGAGCGTGCCCTTCGAGAACGAACCCGGAGAGCGGGTAACGCTCGAGGTTCCTGCTGATCAGCGCGAGCAGGTCGACGCCGTCATCGAGATCGTCGTTGATCCGCTCCGCGGAGTAGTTGGCGTCCTTGACTATCGCTACCTTGGGAATGGCGCTGCCCAGCAGCTCGCCCGCTTCATTCTTGATCGCGACCGGAATCATGGCGACCTTGTCTCCGGCGCGGTTTACGCCGAGCACTTTGGCCGGCAGGCGTGCGATGTTCACCTGCGACTGGTACGTGTGCCGCCGCGCCGGTATGTAGGTGAGCGTCGGCGGCCCTTCATGGCCGACTGCGCCGACGATGCCGCCATGCCCGCCGGTGACGGTATAGCCGCCAGGCCTGGCATCGGCCTTTTGCACGTCCCGGGCGGAGAAAATGCGCTGATCCTGGATCAGGACGACACCGAGGCGGTTGTTGCCAGACTCGTCAGCCCAGACCCGCGAGACGATGAATTCGGTCGAGTCCGCCAGGTTCTTGTCGCCATCGTTGCTGATCATGCCGTGCGGCCGCTGGGAAGCGTTGCCGCAGATCGGCAGCGTCGTGTCGATGAGCAGATTGAGCCAGTACACCGTCTCTTCGATTCGCGGGCTGCCCTGCGTCCAGATGGCACCGGCGTAGCTGCCGCTGGCGAGGATGCGTTGCACGGAATTGGTGATCGCCGCCAGCGCCGGGCGCGGCGGCGAGGCTGCGAGGTGCTTGGGACGGTAGGGGAAAAAGTGCTCGCCCGGCACTTCAGGCGGCTCGCCCTTCGTATAGCCCCCGGGAGGCGTCACCCGATAGAAGTCGAGCTCGGCGCGCGACGAGATCACGCTCGCCAGCCCCTTTCCATCGATGCCCAGCCTGTCGATCTCCTCGAGCAGGCGCGCGCCATCCGGATAGAACGGCTGCCTCGCGTGAGACGCAGGGGCATTCGGCGCGGTGCAGTCCTCGTCCCACGGGCGTCCGTCGGCCTGCACGGCCATGTAAGGCAGGGGATAGAGGCCGTCATCCGGACTGAGTGTGATTTCGTATACCGGCACATCGGACTTGCTTTGCCGCTCGCGATGAAAACCGCCCGCGCGATCCACATAGCCGTCCGGCGGCCCGTATAACTCGGCGGCGTCGCGTTCCAGCGGGTGGGCGCTGAACTGCTCCACGTACACCGTCACCGGGGCGGCGAGGCGCTGCGGCCTCAGCGCGTCGAAGCGCAGACGAGCGCCGCTTGCGTCTTCCAGGAGATGCAGCCCGCGCTTTTCGCGCGCCTTGTTGCTCGTCACCAGCGGCGGCGAGCTCGAGATGGTGGCGTTCGATCCGGAGATGTGGGCGATGCGCGGCTTGCTGTTCATGCTTTTTTCTCGTGCTGTAGCTGTTTTTTCTCGTGCTTTGGCTGTTTTGCCTTCCTGTCGAGGCGCCGTACCTTGAGCCCCTCGCGCTTTTTAGTCTCGACTTTCGCCGCGCGTTCCTGCGCCAGCTTGCGCCGGTTTTCGCGCAGCTCGGGAAGCCGTTGCTGGATCTCCTGGTAGCGCCGCGTGATCCTTTCCTCGTAGCGGGTCGGCCGGAAATGCGCCGGGATGCTCGCCAGCACGCGCGGCCGCTCCGTGCGCCGCAGGCCTGCGAACCCGGCGCGGCCTGGCGCGACGTCGACGCGTCCCTGCGCTGTCTGCAGGTAAGTGCGGCCCTGGTTCACCTTGTCGTAGGTGCCGGGCTCGCCCAGCGGGCTGCCCGCGGGAATATGGAACGGCTCATGGTCGGTGCCGCGCACGCCGATGGTGACGGTTGGCGTGCGCACCTGGTAGTTGTTCCGGCCAAACCTCGCGATCCAGCCGGTGATCGAGCGGAAACTGCCCTCGAGGAGGCCGATGTTCACGGCGTCGGACTCGTCGCCCTGTGCGCGGAACTTCGCGATACGCAGCCTGGTCCCCGGCCGCACGGCGATAAAGCCGCCGTCCTCCATGCGCAAATGCACTTCGCCGTTCGCTCCCGTGGCGATCGACTCGCCCTCGAATATGGGATCCTCGGTCACGGGCCGCCGCACCGTCATGGCGCGGTCGAAAAAGCGCACGTCGCCCTCGACCAGCTCGACCTTGCCGGCGAGGACCGGCGTGGCCTGCCCGCCCGCGGTTTGCGCGAACGCGGGCGACAGAAAAGCGCACCCTGCGAGCAGGAGTCCTAAATGAAACGCCCCGACAGCTCTCGCGGTCGGGGCGTTTTGCATTGCCTAGGCAGCCGGCCTAGATACTGGCCGAACTCCTGCACCTGCGGGTTGATCCGTCGGTAGAGTCCTGCCGGCCGGTGTTGCCATGGTTATCTCTCACGGGATCACCTCCTTTCGAAATTGCCAGGCTCTAGTGTAGCAAAACGGTTTTCACTCGGCTGCGGCTCATGGCTTGCGCTCTTCGAAGACCTCCTTGGCGATCAGCGCCGCGGTGCCGGCGTTGGGCCAGCCCGCGTAGAAGGCGAGATGAGTGATCAGCTCGCCGATCTCCTCGCGCGTGACGCCGTTCTCCAGCGCGCGCCAGAGGTGGCCGCGCAGCTGGTCCGGGCGATAAAGCGCGACGAGCGCAGCCACCGTGATCAGGCTGCGGTCGCGCTTCGAGAGCTGCTTGCGCTCCCAGACGTCGCCGAACAACAGCTTGTCGGTGAGCTCGCCGAGCTTGGGAAAGACGTCGCGCACCTGGTTGATGGTCGAATACGGGTTGGAGCGGGCGGCCATGATGGGTCTCCGGATGGGTTAATCTCAGCGGCAATGAACGATAGCAAAACTTCCCCGAGGGGCGAAGCCGAATCGCTGTACGCCTGCGTGAGGCTCGGCGCCGCGCTGCTGCTGATGACCATCGGCGGGGCGGCCATGTACGGCGTGGTCGTCGCGCTGCCGGCCCTGCAGGCGGAATTCGGCGTCTCGCGCGCGGACGCGTCGCTGCCGTACACGCTGACGATGGTAGGGTTCGGCCTCGGCGGCATCTTGATGGGCCGGCTCGCGGACCGCTTCGGCGTCATCGTTCCGGTGGTGACCGGCGCGCTCAGTCTCGGCGCCGGCTTCCTCCTTTGCGGCATGTCGGTCACGCTGTGGCAGTTCAGCCTCGCGCACGGGCTGCTCGCCGGCCTCCTCGGCTGCGCCGCGACCTTTGCCCCTCTCGTCGCCGACACCTCGATGTGGTTCACGCGGCGCCGCGGGATGGCGGTGGCGATCTGCGCGAGCGGCAACTACCTCGCCGGAGCCGTCTGGCCGCCGGTGCTGCAGCACTTCTTCGATACCGCCGGCTGGCGCGTAACGTACATAGGATTAGGGGTGTTCTGCCTGGCGACGATGCTGCCGCTCGCGTTGCTGCTGAGAAAACGGCCGCCTTTGCCGGGTCACGCGACTTCGGGCGCCATTGCAAATCGCCCGGATCGGCCGCTGGGCCTGACGCCGAATGCCTTGCTCGGGCTCCTCTCGGTCGCCGGGCTGGCGTGCTGTGTCGCCATGTCGATGCCGCAGGTCCACATCGTCGCCTATTGCGGCGACCTCGGCTACGGCGCCGCGCGCGGCGCCGAGATGCTGGCGATGATGCTCGGCTTCGGCATCGTCAGCCGGCTGGCTTCGGGCTGGATCTGCGACCGGATCGGCGGCCTGCGCACGCTGCTGCTCGGCTCGGTGCTGCAAGGCATCGCGCTCGTGCTGTTCCTGCCCTTCGACGGGCTCGCCTCGCTGTATATCGTCTCGGCCCTGTTCGGCTTGTTCCAGGGCGGCCTGGTCCCCTCCTACGCCATCATCGTGCGCGAGTATTTCAAGCCCGGCGAGGCCGGCGCGCGCCTCGGCGTGGTGCTGCTGGCGACGCTGCTCGGCATGGCCGCCGGCGGATGGGTATCGGGCGCGATCTTCGATCTCACCGGCTCCTACCGCGCGGCCTTCGTCCACGGCATCGCCTGGAACCTCCTCAACATGACGATCGCCTTCTGGCTGCTCCTGCGCGCTCAGCGCGCGAACGAAATGCGCCCTTCCTGGACGGCGTGACAGGCCACCGCGTCGATGAGCTCGGGGCGCTCGCGCCGGCAGCGCTCGTCGGCGTGCGGGCAGCGCGGATGGAAGCTGCACCCCGGCGGCGGCGCGAGCGGGTTGGGCACTTCGCCCGCCACGGGGGTGCGCGGCTCGCCGGTGCGCTCGATTTGCGGGACGGCCTCGAGCAGCATGCGCGTATAGGGATGACGGGGGCGTGAGAACAGCTCGCCGGCAGGCGCGAGCTCGACCAGGCGGCCGAGATACATCACCCCGACGCGGTCCGCGATCTGCGACACGACCGCCAGGTTGTGCGAGATGAAGACGTAGGTCAGCGCAAGCCGGCTCTGCAGGTCGGCCATCAGGTTGAGGATCTGCGCCTGCACCGACACGTCGAGCGCCGAGGTCGGCTCGTCGCAGACGAGCAGATCGGGCTCGCCCGACAGCGCGCGCGCGATCGAGATGCGCTGGCGCTGGCCGCCGGAGAACTCGTGGGGATACCTTTCGCCGTCTTCGGCCGCCAGCCCGACTTGCGCGAGAAGCTGCGCGACGCGTCCATCCACCTCCGACGCGCGCGCAAGCCGGAGGACCCGAACCGGCTCACCGACGATGTCGCGCACGCGCCAGCGCGGGTTCAGGCTCGCATAAGGGGACTGGAAGATCATCTGCCTGCGCCGGCCGTGGAACTCGATGCGGCCGCCGCTCGGCGCATCGAGCCCGACCATCAGGCGCGCGACGGTCGACTTGCCGCAACCCGACTCGCCGACCAGCGCCAGGGTCTCGCCGTGGCGCACTTCGAGCGTCACGCCGTCCACCGCGCGCAGCAGCCGCCTGCCTTCGCCTTCGAACACGCGGTCGAGCCAGGGGCGCGAGACGTCGAAGTCGCGCGTGACCGCCTTAACGCTGAGCAATGGCGCTCGCATGCAGCCAGCAGGCGGCCTGGCTCTCTTCAGCCGGCATCAGCTCGGGGCGCGAGCTCAGGCAGCGCTCGAAGCGCTTGGGGCAGCGCGGGTGGAACGGGCAGCCGCGCGGGATCGCGTCGAGGCGCGGCATCGCGCCCTCGATCTGCGCGAGGCGCGAGCGCCCGGCGCCTGCCGCGATGCGCGGAATGGAAGCCATCAGCCCCGCGGTATAGGGGTGCCGCGGCGCATGCAGCACGTCGCGCACCGTGCCGATCTCCACGATGCGGCCCGCGTACATGACCGCGACGCGGTCGGCGGTCTCGGCGATGACCCCCATGTCGTGGGTGATCAGCATCACCGCCGCGCCCCGTTCGCGCGCGACGCGCTTGATGAGCGCGATGATCTGCGCCTGCATCGACACGTCGAGCGCGGTGGTCGGCTCGTCGGCGATCAGCAGGATCGGCTCCGCGGCGAGCGCCAACGCGATGACCACGCGCTGGCGCATGCCGCCGGAGAACTGGTGCGGGTAATGGTGGAAGCGCGCCTGCGGAGCCGGGATACCGACTTCGGCGAGCAGCGCCAAGGCCCGCTGCCGCAGCTCCTTTCCCGCGAGGCCGAGATGCGTGCGGATCGTCTCCTCGAGCTGCTCGCCGATAGTGAAGAGCGGATTGAGCGAGCCGAGCGGATCCTGGAACACGACGCCGATGCGCCTGCCGCGGATGGCGCGCAGCGCGGCCTGCGGCAGGCGGTCGATGCGCTGGCCTTCGAGCCAGACCTCGCCCGCGGCGAGGCGCCCCGGGGCCTCGAGCAGCCCCATGATGGCGAGGCCGGTGAGCGACTTGCCGGCGCCCGACTCTCCCACCACGCCGAGCACTTCGCCGCGCGCCACGGAGAACGACACGTCATCGACCGCGACCAGCGTGCCGCGCCGCGTGCGGAACTCGACCCTCAGGTTCTTCGCCTGAAGGATCATCTCAGCTTCGGGTTCAGGGCATCGCGCAGCCAGTCGCCCAGCAGGTTGACCGACAGCACCAGGGTGACGAGCGCGACGCCGGGGAACACGGTGATCCACCATTCGCCCGAGAACAGGAAGTCGTTGCCGACGCGGATCAGGGTGCCGAGCGAAGGGCGCGTCGGCGGCAGGCCCACGCCGAGGAAGGAAAGCGTCGCCTCGGTGATGATGGCGGTGGCGATCTGGATGGTGGCGATCACCAGCACCGGGCCCATGACGTTCGGCAGCACATGCACCAGCATGATGGCGAGCGGCCGCCTGCCGATCACGCGGGCCGCCTGCACATACTCCTTTTCCTTCTCCACCAGGGTCGAGCCGCGCACGGTGCGCGCGTACTGTACCCAGGCCGAGAGGCCGATGGCGACGATCAGCACCGGCACGGCGATCGCATCCTGCGCCCCGGCGGGCAGCGCGATGCGCGCCACGCCGTCGATCAGCAGCGCGATCAGGATCGCCGGGAAGGACAGCTGAACGTCGGCGATGCGCATCACCAGCGCGTCGAACCATCCGCCACGGTAGCCGGCCGCGAGCCCGAGCGACACGCCCAGGACGAGCGCGAAGCACACCGCCGCCAGCCCGACGCCGAGCGAGATGCGCGCGCCGTGCAGAATCGCCGACAGCAGGTCGCGGCCCTGGTCGTCGCTTCCCAGAAAATAGCGTGCGGTGCCGCCGTCGAGCCAGGCTGGCGGGCGGAAAGCCTGGTTGAGCTCGAACGCGGCGGGATTGAACGGATCCTGCGGCGCTATCCAGGGCGCGGCTAGCGCGGCGCCGACGCAAGCGAGCGTCACCAGCGCCGCGCCGACGGCGACCGGGGACCTGCGGAAGCTCCAGGCGAGATCGGGCTCGCGCAGACGCAGCCAGGCGAGGCGAAAGATCAGTCCACCCTCGTGAAGCGCGCTTCCGGCCGGTCGTCGGCGCGGTGCACGGTCGAGACGTTCTTCTTCATCGCCCAGGGCCGCAGCTGGTGGTGCAGCGGCACGTAGTAGGCGTTGTCGCGCGTCGCCACGAGCGCCTCGCGCAGCAGAGCGTCGCGCTTCTTGAGGTCGGTCGTGATCTTGATGGCGTCGATCGTCGCGTCGAGCTTCGGGTCGCTCACGCGTCCGCAGTTGAAGCTGCCGTCCGCACCCGTGGTCTGCGTGCGCACCAGCGACTGCAGCGTGTAGAGCGCGTCGAAGGTCGCGACTCCCCAGCCGAGCATGTAAGCGCTCGTGTCGTGCTTCAGGATCTTGGGGATGAAAGTCGCGAACGGCATGGCGTTGAGCTTCACGCCGAGGCCGACGCGCGCCCACATGCCGACCAGCGCCTGGCAGATCTTCTCGTCGTTCACATAGCGGTTGTTCGGGCAGTCGAGCGTGAACTCGAAGCCGTTGGGGTAGCCCGCCTCGGCGAGCAGCTTCTTCGCGCCGCGAACGTCGTACGGCCAGGGCTGATCGAGCTCCTTCGAGTGCCCGTGCACGCCGGGGGCCACCATCAGGCCGGCCGGAATCGACAGGCCGCGCATCGTGACGCGCTTGATCGCCTCGCGGTCCACGGCCATGTTCAGGGCCCGGCGCACCCTCACGTCCTTGAACGGGTTCCTGCCCTTCACGCTCGAGAAAAGCAGCTCGTCGTTATGCTGGTCCAGCCCGATGAAGATGGTGCGCACCTCGGGGCCGTCGATCACCTTGAGCTTGTCGTTCCTGCGCAGCCGCTCGACATCCTGCGTCGGCAGGTCGGTCACCATGTCGACGTCGCCTGAAAGCAGCGCCGAGACGCGGGTGGCGTCGGCCTTGATCGGCGTGTAAGTGAAGTCGCGAACGTTGCCGTCGTGCCTGCCCCACCAGTTCTTGTTGACGGTGAAAACGATCTGCTTGTCCGGCTCCCACCCCTTGAGAATGTAGGGCCCGGTGCCGTTCGCGTTGCGCGAGGCATAGGTCTCCTCGCGCGCCTTGTAGTCCTGGATGTTCTGCGAGCGGGTCTTCTCCGCCCAGGACCTGCTCATGATGCGGAAATCGATGATGTTCCTCAGCAGGATCGGATTGGGCCCGGCGAGGATGAAATCGACCGTGTAATCGTCGATCTTCTTCACCTCGCTCACCCCGGCGACGTAGATCTGCATCGTGCCCTGCGGCTGGCGGATGCGACCGAACGAGAACACCACGTCATCGGCCGTGAACGGCGCGCCGTCGTGAAACTGCACGCCTTTTCTCAAGCTGAAGCGCCAGTGCGTCGGCGAGATCTCCTGCCAGCCCGTGGCGAGCGCCGGCTCGACGTTGTAGTTGCGGTCGTAGCGCGTCAATCCTTCATAGACGTGCATCGTCATGGTGAGCGTGGTGGCATGATTCTGCGAATGCGGGTCGAAGGTGAGGATGTCGTTCTGCGCCGCCCAGCGCAGGTTCGCAGCCTGGGCGGAAGCGCCGAGCAGCAAGGACACGAGCAGCGGGAGGAATCTCATGGGCTATTCCCTTATGCAGGCTGAATGCGAAGCCGCGGATCGACCGCGTAGTACAGCAGGTCGACGACCAGATTGATGACCACGAAAAAAAGCGCCGCCAGGCACAGGTAGGCCGCCATCACCGGGACGTCGGCGAAGTTCACCGCCTGGATGAACAGCAGCCCGAGCCCCGGCCACTGGAACACCGTTTCCGTGATGATCGCGAAGGCGATGATCGAGCCGAGCTGCAGGCCGGTGATCGTGATCACCGGCACCAGCGTGTTCTTGAGCGCATGGCGGAAATACACTGCCCGGTCGGTAAGGCCGCGCGCGCGCGCGAAGCGGATGTAGTCGGTGCGCAGGACCTCGAGCATCTCCGCGCGCGTCAGGCGCTGGATCAGGGTCATCTGGAACAAGCCCAGCGTGATCGCGGGAAGCACGAGCGCCTTCAGCCCCGAGGCGGTGAGAAAGCCGGTGGTCCACCAGCCGATGGCGAGCGTCTCGCCGCGCCCGAAGGACGGCAGCCAGCCGAGCTGCACCGAGAACACGAGGATCAGCAGGATGCCGATCAGGAATGTCGGCAGCGAAACTCCGATCAGCGACAGCGCCAGCAGCAGCTGGGACAGCCAGGAGCGTGGCCTGAGCGCGGTATACACGCCCATCGCGATGCCGGCGACGAGAGCGAGCAGCGCGGCGACGAATGACAGCTCCAGGGTGGCAGGCAGCCGCTCGACGATGAGCGCCGATACCGGGCGCATCTGCCGCAGCGAGAGGCCGAATTCTCCCTGCACCGCGCGCTTGACGAAGCTCGCGTACTGCACGTAGAAGGGCTGATCCAGGCCGAGCAGCCGCGTCACCCGCTCGCGGTCCTGCGGTGTCGCATCCTGGCCGAGCATGAACAGCACCGGATCGCCGACGAAGCGAAACAACGAGAAGGCGATCAGCCCGACTGCCAGCATCACGACCACGGCCTGGGCGAGACGACGAAGAATGAATGCGAGCATGGGGGATTCTACTTGCGGGCCAGCGCGCTCTTCTTCCAGAGCTCCCACGGCCGCTCGAGCGTGCCGCGGTTGGCGGCGCTCGCGCGCCGGCCCTCCTCGTCGCTGAGGAATTCGATCGGGCCCTCGAGCTGCCCGGCCTGCAGCTGGAGCCGCGCGTTCATCTCGGTGTAGATGGCACGGAACACCGCCTCCGGCACGCTATCGCCGACTACGGTCATGCCGTGGCCGCGCATCAGGACGCAACTGTGTCCGCCCAGCGTGCCTGCCAGCGCCTGCCCGAGCGGCCGGTCGCGTATCAGCAGATCGTTCTCGGCGCGCACTGCCCGGATTTCAAACACCGGTGCCCCGGACCACAGGAAAGAACCCATGTGATAGATCGGCCGCAGCCTGGTGCGCGTGACACCGAACGGGATCACCGACGACGAGTGGCTATGCACGACCGCCATCACGCCGGGCCGCGCGCGGTAGATCTCGCCATGAATATAGCGTTCGATGAAGCCCTTGCGCTTGTCGCCAGGCAGCGGCTCGCTGTCCGCGTCGAGCTCCATCATGTCCGCCGCCGTGACCAGCGCCGGGGCGCGCGAGCGCGACATGAAGAAGCGCTCCGGGCGGCGGTCGCTGCGGGCACTGACATGGCCGTAGGCGTCGAGCACTTCGTGCGCGGCGAGGACACGGCTCGCGGCGACGAGATCCTGAATCAACGAGCGGCTCGCCGACAGCTTGGGCATCAGCGCCTCGCCGGCGATCCGCTCACGCTGCTGTCATAGCCAGGCACCACGCGCACGTCGACGACGCAGACATTGCCTTCGCGCACCAGCTCGATGGCCCTTGCCAGCGACGGCTGCAACTCGGCGAGATCGGTCACCGGCCCGATGCCGAACGCACCCTGCGCGCCGGCCATCGACGCGAGGTCGATGTCGGGCTCGTCGATGCGCTGTCCGATCCACTTGTTCTCGACCGGCCGGCCGCGCTCGTGCGCCACGCGCTCCTGGTGGAGCTCGTCGTTGTAGAAGGAGCGGTTGTTGGCGACGATGAGCAGGCACGGGATGCGATAGTGCGCGGCGGTCCAGAGCGCCGTGACGCCCATCAGGAAATCGCCGTCGCCGAGAATCCCCGCCACCATCCGGCCGCTGTCGTTGAGCGCCAGCGCAGCCCCCACGATCATGCCCGGGCCAGCGCCGACGCCACCGCCGCCGTCGCCGCCAAGGTAGTCGAACGGGTGCTTGAAGTGGCGATAGGCACCGTTCCATCCCAGGGGCAGGCGCGCCAGGCAGACGTTCAGCCCGGCGGTCGCTGTGTTGAACCCATCCGCCAGCGCGCGGAGGGAAAGGGTTTTATCGGTCGTTGTTTCCTCGGCCCGCTGTTCAGCCGCCGCCGCGGCGCGCGGCTCCACGGCCTCCAGCAGAAGAGGAACGACCGCGTCCGGCTCGCACATCAGGTAAACGTCGGCTGGCGGCAGGCCCTGGTAGTCCATGCTCCACCCGCGATGCGCATGCGCATCGGGCGAGACGAGAATCACCTTGGCCCCGATCGGCGCGTCGCCCCACGCCTGCTTCAGCGCGCCGGCGGTGTCGATCCAGTCCAGCGACAGCACCACGTCGGCTTCGCGCAGCGCCTCCTTGGCGTTCTCGTGCAGGAACGTCCCCGGCGGCGCGGCGTGCAGAGGATGATCGGTAGGAAACGAGGCGCCCGCTTTAAGGTCGGTCAAGACGCCTGCTTGCAGCTTCTCCGCGAGCGCGACGCGGGATTTCCAGCCTGCTCCGGTGCGCGCGAAGCGGCCGGCGAGGATCACCGGGCGCTCCGCCGCCGAAAGAAGCTGCGCCGCGGCGTCGATCAATTCGGCCTTGGGCAAAACCGCTTCCGGCGCGCGATAACGGCTTACGTCGGGCAACGGCGGGAGCGGCCCGATCTTCGTCTCCTGCAGCGCGGCGTCGAGGTTGACATACGTGGGCCCGCGCGGCGCGGTATTGGCAATCTGCGCGGCGCGCAGCAGCGCCTCGCAGGCGGCGGGCACCGACGCCGGCTGGTTGTCCCACTTGGTGTAGTCGCGCACCAGTGCGCCCTGGTCCGACGAGGTATGGATCCAGTCGATCCAGGGCCTGCGCCGCGCCGCATCCCATGGCCCGGTGGCGCCGAGGATCAGCATCGGCATGCGATCGCACCAGGCATTGAAGATCGCCATCGTGGCGTGCATCAGCCCGACGTTCGAGTGCAGCGCGACGCCCATCATGCGGCCCGAGGCCTTGGCGTAGCCGTGCGCCATCGCGACTGCCGATTCCTCGTGCAGGCAGAGCAGCAGCTGCGGCCGCTCGTTGCCGAGATAGTTCACCAGGCTGTCGTGCAGGCCGCGGAAGCTCGCGCCGGGGTTGAGCGCGATATAAGGAATGTCGAGCGCGCGCAGCAGCGCGGCGATCGCATCGCTTCCCCAGATCTCGTTCTGCCTGGGAGAGGCTAGCGGACGCTCATTCTCCATGGATGTTCGCCTCCCGGATGAGCTTTCCCCATTTGGCGTTGTCCTCGCGGATGAAGCGCGCAAATTCGGCCGGCGAGCTGGTGACGATCTCGATGCCTTGCGACGCGAGCCGCGATTTTAAGTCCGGGGCGTTGAGGATCCTGACGACTTCCGCGTTCACTTTCGAAATGATGTCCGAAGAGACCCGGGCAGGCATGAATAGCCCGAGCCACGGATCGAGGGCATAACCCGGAACGCCGGCCTCGGCGATGGTCGGTACGTCGCCCAGGTTCGGGAAGCGCGCTGGTGCCGTGCTGCCTAGGAGCCGCAGCTTGCCATCCTTGATATGCGGCAGGAGGGTGTTCGCCGCGCCGATCCACACCTGGATGCGCCCCGGGAGCAGATCGGCAACAGCTGATGCCGCCCCCTTGTACGGCACATGGTTCATCCTGGTGCCGGTAAGCATCTGGAACAGCGTCGCACCAAGGTGCTGCGGGCTGCCGTTGCCGGAGGAGCCGAAGTTGAGCTGGCCGGGCCGCGCTTTCGCGTAGGCGATCAGCTCCTCCACCGAGGAAACCGGCACGCTCGGGGGAACAACGAGCAGAAACTGGATGCGCGCCACCTCGGTAACCGGGGCGAAGTCGGTGAGCGGATCGAAGGGCGGTTTGCCCAGGTAGGGGTTGACGGAGAACACATTGTCGGGGGCGAGCAGCCATGTGTAACCGTCGGGCGCGCTCTTTGCCACCAGGTCGGCGCCGATGTTCTGGCTGCCGCCCGGCCGGTTTTCCACCACCAGCGGCTGCAGCCAGACGTTCCGCAGCCCGGCGGCGATCGAGCGTGCGATGGTGTCGGGCGACCCGCCGGGGGTCAGCGGAACGATGATCCGGATCGGGCGCTCGGGAAAGCCTTGCGCTGCAGCAATCGATGCCATTACGACGAGCGCTGCACAGGCAATCGATCGCGCAAACACTATTGACCCCCTTCCGGTCGTTCCACCTTCCAGCTTACCGCGGGCGGGGCGTTGTGCAAGAATGATTCCGCGTCTCAATCGGGGAGAAACAATGCTTATCCACTTGCATCGCTTCATTGCAGCGGCCCTTCTTTGTTCGGTGATTCCGGCCTGGGCCCAGAAAGACTTGCCCGACGCAGGCGGAAAGGCGCTGGTCGACGCTCAGTGCAACAGCTGCCATGCCCTTAGCGCTCGCACCGGCTCCGGATACACGCCCGAGGACTGGAAGACCGTCATGCGCATGATGATGAACCACGGCGTGAACATCGCGCCGGATCAGCTTGGGCCCATGACCGACTATCTCGCCAAGACATTTCCGGTGACAGGCAGACCCGCGGCCGTGCTGGTGCCCGGAGCCGTCAAGGTGTCGATGAGGGCATGGCAGGCGGCGACACCGGGATCGAGACCGCACGATCCGCTGGCGGCGCGAGACGGCTCGCTCTGGTACACCGGGCAGATGGCGAATGTGCTCGGCCGCGTCGATCCGAAGACCAGCCAGGTCAGGGAATATCCGCTCAAGACGCCCCACTCGGGGCCGCATGGCCTGGTCGAGGACAAGGCCGGCAACATCTGGTACACCGGAAACACCGGAGCGCTGGTCGGCAAGCTCGATCCGAAAACCGGCAACGTCACCGAGTACAAGATGCCGGACCCGGACGCAAAAGACCCGCACACCCTGATCTTCGATAAGGCCGGCATCCTCTGGTTCACGGTGCAGAACTCCAACCGCATCGGTCGGCTAGATCCGAAGAGCGGCGAGATCAAGCTGCTGACGCCGCCGACGCCGAAGTCGCGTCCTTATGGCATGGCGGTGAATTCGAAGGGCACGGTGTTCGTCGTGCAGTTCGGCACCAACAAGGTGGCCGCCGTCGATCCGAAGACCCTGGCGATCCGCGAGTACACGTTACCGGACCCCGGTGCGCGTCCGCGGCGCATCGCGATCACGAGCGACGACATCGTCTGGTACACCGACTACTCGCGCGGTTATCTCGGCAGGCTCGATCCCGCGACCGGGAAAGTGACCGAATGGCAATCGCCGAGCGGACCGAAGTCCGCTCCCTATGGCATCTCGGCGATCCATGATGTCATCTGGTACAGCGAATCCGAGGCCGCGCCGAACACGGTGGTGCGCTTCGATCCCAAGACCGGGAAATTCCAGAGCTGGGCGATTCCGGGCGGCGGCAACATCGTGCGCAATACCGACGTCACGAGAGACGGCAATTTCGTCCTCGCCAACAGCTTGGTCAACAAGGTGACCCTGGTCAATATCGCGAAGTAACTATGCCTTTCCGGCCTTTTTAACGCTGCGTTGCGCATCCAGCGTTGCGCGCAGGGTGCGCGCGAGATCCTCGGCCTTGCCCCGGCCCCAATAGTGAAGAAATAGCACCTTCGGCTGCTCCTCGCTCATGTGGTGATGGATCGCGACGATATTGATCCCGCCCTTGCGCATCGATTTGAGCACGCTCTGCAGCTCGCTCTCGAGCATCGCAAAGTCACCGTCGACCACTGCGTTGTTGTCTGAGCCTGCGAACGCTGCCCAGGTATTGACGCCCATCTCCGCAGCAATGCCG
>Ga0209807_1000543_pt1 | contig 17274 bp, 19 predicted proteins | sample GraSoiAngelo_154_FD_186168 | JGI IMG/M metagenome (GOLD analysis project Ga0209807, IMG submission 186168) | Grasslands soil microbial communities from the Angelo Coastal Reserve, California, USA - 14_1009_13_20cm (SPAdes) (version 2) | ecosystem: Environmental > Terrestrial > Soil > Grasslands ... | reverse complement strand
GGCCGAAGGTCGTCGGTTGGCGATAATGTTGACCCGTGGTCTTTCTCGCCGGTGAATGGGTTCCCGCCTGGCTCGGGATGAGCGTGGCGTTCCTGGTCGCCGGGCTGGGCGTCGTCGGTCTCGGTTGGTGGGTGATCCGCGGCGACGCGCGGAATCGCGCCGCTGAGGATGCGACGCTGGAGACCGAGTCCGCCGAGCATCACTAGCGACGGCGAAATCGGGGTTCGCTTCAGCCCCTCCGGCGCTGCGCGCCACCTCCCCATAAATGGGGAGGACATTCCGGCGCTGCACGCCAACTCCCCATAAATGGGGAGGACATTCCGGCGCTGCACGCCACCTCCCCATAAATGGGGAGGACATTCCGGCGCTGCACGCCAACTCCCCATAAATGGGGAGGACATTCCGGCGCTGCACGCCAACTCCCCATAAATGGGGAGGACATCTAGACCGGGTTAAGCGTGGGCCGGTAGTGGCTCCGACTCGACCAGCTCGCCTGACTCGCGCAGGTCGCGCACGGGCATGAAGCTGCGAACCGGCGGCACGCGCTCGAAGTTGTAGGGCGGAGGCGGAGAGCTCGTCGCCCATTCCAGCGTGTTGGCCTTCCAGGGATCATCGCCCGCGATCTCACCGTGGGCCCAGCTGCGCACGATGTTGACCAGGAGCAGGGCGACCGAGAAGGCGATCAGGAACGAAGACAGCGTGATGATCAGGTTCGTCGCCGCCCAGGCCTCGTTGGCGTAGGTGGCGATGCGGCGCGGCATCCCCTCGAGGCCGAGAGTGTGCATGATCAGGAACGTGCCGTTGAAGCCGATGAACAGTGTCCAGAAGTTCCACTCGCCGAGCTTGTGTCCAAGCATCCGCCCGGTGATCTTGGGGAACCAGTAGTAGATCCCGGCCATGATCGTGAACACGCTGCCGCCGAACAAGACGTAATGGAGATGAGCCACCACGTAGTAGGACTGGTGCAGCTGCGTGTCCACCGGGACTGAAGCGAGGTAGATGCCGGTGAGACCGCCGATGAGGAACGTGGCGAGAAAGCCGAAGGCGAACTTCATCGGCACGGTGAAATCGACCGAGCCCCACCACGTGGTCGCGATCCAGTTGAAGAACTTGATCCCTGTCGGGACCGCGATGAGCATGGTCATCAACATGAAAAAGCCTTCGACGTACACGTTCATCCCGACCGTGAACATGTGGTGCGCCCAGACGGTCATCGACAGGAACACGATGCCGAAGAGCGCCGCGACCATCGACATGTAGCCGAAGATCGGCTTGCGCGCGAAAACCGGGATGACCTCGGAGATCATTCCGAAGCCGGGCAGAATCATGATGTAGACCTCGGGGTGGCCGAAGAACCAGAACAGGTGCTGGTAGAGCACTGGCCGTCCCGCCGTCGTGAAGAACTGCGTGCCCAGCTGGCGGTCGAACTCGAGCAGGATCATCGCCGCGGCCAGCGGCGCGCCCACCACCAGCAGCAGGATCGAGGTCGAGATCTGGGCCCAGACGAAGAGGGGCAGGCGCGAGAACCTCATCCCGGGCGCGCGCAGGGCGACGATCGTGGTGAGGAAGTTGGTCGAGGCCATGATCCCGCTGATCGCCCAGACGATGATGCTGAGCGCCCAGAAGTCGACGCCGAGGGAGTGGCTGTTGTAGGCCTTCTCTGTCAGCGGCGCGTAGCCAGTCCAACCCGCATTGAGCGCGCCGCCGGTGAAGAAGCCGCTGTAGTACAGGATGATCGACACCGGGACCAGCCAGAAGCCGAGCAGGTTCACGCGCGGGAACGCCATGTCGCGCGCGCCGACCATGATCGGCACCATGTAGTTCGCGATGCCGGTGAGGAAGATCGTGACGAAGAAGAAGATCATCGTCACGCCATGCGCAGAGATCAGCTGGTTGTAGGTCTCGGGGTCGACGACTTTGAGGTTGGGCTGCGAAAGCTGGAGGCGGACGATCAGGGCGAAGATGCCGCCGATCACGAAGCTCAGGACGCCGGTGACCATGTACATGATCCCGATCAGCTTGTGATCGGTCGTGGTCAGCCAGAGGCTGATCGGCTTGAAAAATGTGTCGTCGTAGGCCTTTGGCCTCGGAAGGGCGGTGGTGGCCATCCGCTACCTATCCTACTTAGACGGCGATGGTGAAGCCAACGCCGCCTTTTTCTGGTTCATCCAGCTGTCGAAGTCGCCCTGGTTCATCGCCTGCACGTTGATCTGCATCGTCGCGTGGCCGACTCCACACAGCTCCGCGCACTCGCCGTGCCAGGTCCCCACCTGGTCGATCTTGAGCCACGAGAAGTTGTCATAGCCAGGCACCGCGTCGGTTTTGCCCGAGATCGCCGGCACCCACCACGAGTGGATCACGTCCGTGCCACGGAACCGGAGCTTGACCAACGTATTCGTCGGTACCACGAACGGCGTGACCTCACCGGCAAGCGTGCCCTCCTGGTGAACCACCACGCCGTTCTCGTAGTCATAGTCCCAACCGAACTGGTGGCCGCTGATGGTCACCTCCATCTGTGCGTTGGTGATCGGCTGGAAGTCCTTGAGCAGGGTGTTGAAGCTGTAGCCGGCGATCCCCAGGACGATGATCAGCGGGATGATCGTCCAGACCACTTCTATCGTGGTGTTGCCGTGCACCTGGGGCGGCACATAGTTCGCGGGCTGGCGGGAGCGGCGGTAACGGAGGACGACCCAGAGCAGCGCCGCCTCGACCCCGATGAAGATGATTATTGCGGGAACCGAGATCCAGAGGTACGTGGTGAAGATGTCCTGCCCGTTCGGCGAGACGGGGTTGGGGAAGATGGGGTGGAGGCCGCCGAGTTCGCAGGCTCCGAGCACGAAGGGGAACGCCGCGATGCCGACTGCGGCAACGAGCGCGCGCACGACGCGGGTCACGAGCGAAGTATATAAGCGGCCGGATTGGCGACCGGGTGCCGGCTGCGGCGACCGGATAGAATCCAGAAGCGACTGTGGCCGCAGCCCATAAGCCTCGTTACGTCGACGTGTCCAATCCGAGCCTGTCCGTGGACTGCCCCCGTTGCGGCCTCCGGACGGCCCGTTTCGTGGACCACTGCCGGAACTGCGGCTACAAGCTCTGGCCGTCAAGCGTGATGGCGTCCGCGGCCTTCAAGGCCTGGCGCGATGCAGACCCCGCGCGTGCGAACGCGTCACGGTTCGACATGGAGCTGCCGCCCGAACCGGTCGACGTCACGATCGACTACGCGGCGCGCGCGCATGAGCTCGGGATCCACCTGTTCCCCAACAGCAACTTCCCGTTCATCATCTGCGTCGGCGCGCTGTTCCTCGGCCTCGCCGCGATTCCGTTCTCGGCCACGGCGCGCATAGTGCTTGCCGTGATCGGCGGCGTGATCTTCCTCTACGGAGTCGTAGGTTGGGTGCTGGTGGAAGACGTGCGGATGTTTCCCGCCGACGGACCCCAGACGCACGGTGAGGGGCATAGCTGATGGCGGTCGCCTCGATGCAGCGGGAGCCGACCCCTCAGTACCCGGCGATCAAGCCCGGCATGATGGGCATGTACATCTTCCTGGCCTCCGAGGTGATGTTCTTCGGAAGCCTGTTCGCGATGTACTTCTACCTCTTCGGGTCTGCCGGCCAGTGGCCGCCAAAGGCGCCGAGCGCCTCGCCCGAGTACTACGTCAGCTGGTTGGGCATTCCCGCCATCAACACGGTGCTGCTCCTTTCGAGTGGTGTGACCTGTCACTTCGCCCTGGATGGCCTTGCGCACGACAACCGGCGCCGATTCTTCATGCTCCAGATCACGACCATCGTCCTTGGACTCGCATTCGAGCTCGGCCAGCTGTACGAGTTCATCAACGCCTTCCATCGCGGCCTGAACCTGACCGCGAACACGTTCGCCAGCGCCTTTTTCACGATGACCGGCTTCCACGGCGCACACGTGCTGGGCGGACTCGTCCTTCTGACCCTCATCCTCTATCGCGCGTCGCGCGGACAGTTCGATTCGCGCAACCACGTCGGTCCAGCGGCGGTGACCCTGTACTGGCACTTCGTCGACGTGGTGTGGATCTTCCTTTTCATCATTCTTTATGTGGGGATCACCGCGGGGAGATGAGAGCATTCGCGGTCGGGCTTGTTGCCGTAGCCCTGCTTGCCGGATGCGGCGGGAGCAGCGGCGGGGGCCAGCCGGCGGGTTCGATCCAGGTGACGATGACGGAGTTCAAGTTCGATCCCGGGACGATCAACGCCCCGCACGGCAAGATCATCTTCTGGCTCGTCAATTCGGGGAGCACGCAGCACGACCTGGCGATTCGCGACAGCTCGAACAACCGCATCGCGACGAGCGAGCTGATATCGGCAGGCGACTCGAAGGAGTTCGACGTCAACGACATCCCCGCCGGGACCTACGTGATCTTCTGCACCCAGCCGGGCCATGAAGGGTCCGGCATGAAGGGGACGCTGACCGTCACCTAAAAAACGGGGTCGGTTCAGCCCTCGTCGGCATGAACTACGGGCGGGAAACGATCTGCTGCACCGACCACGTGTTGCCGTCAGGGTCGCTGAAGTAAATGAACCATCCCCATGGCTGCTTGTCGACTGCGCTGGTCTCGACTCCGCGGCCGGCAAGCTCCTGGCGAAGTGCCTCGACGTCACCGACCACAACCTGCAGCCCTTTCTGAGAGCCAGGTGCCATCTCGGTGATGCCGGTTCCGATCACGATCGAGCACGCGGATCCAGGCGGAGTGAGCTGCACGAAACGCAGCTGCTGCGTCACCTGATGATCGTGGTCGAGATGGAATCCCACCTGGTCGACATAGAAAGCCTTGGCCCGGTCGACGTCGGCAACAGGAACAGGGACGAGCTCGAGCTTCATGTCCACACGCCCCAGTCTAAATCGCGTCTCCATCCCGACATCTGTGCAGAAATGGCGGAATCCGGAGTCCGGGATTCGACAATCTGCGCCCGAATGGCGGAACGACGAACGGTGGTGGGCCGACTCACCCTATATGCGCTGCTAGCCGGCCGTCGAGGTAGCTCTGCGCTTTGTCCCAGGCTATCTGGGCGACCTTACGCCCGGCGCGCCGGCCATCCAGGTCTCCCTGCTCGAAGTGGATGCCGCCGTAACGTCGTGAAATGCCGGCCTGGTCCGCCGCCTGGCTGAAGGTCGCCCAGCTCAGGGTCAGGTCATGTGCGGGAACAACTCCCGGCTCAGTCCTCGAGCTCCCCGCTGGCAGAGTAACCGAGGCACCGAACCGGTCGCTTTTCGTAAACAGTCTCAGGATCTCGGCGCCCGCGGCGCTGAAGGTGCTGTGCCCCGAACTGTATTCAGGAAACGGCGGCGTTGGAAAAGTTGTTGGTTGGTAGGGGAACCAGTCCTCGCCCGCGATCACACGAGTCCCGCGATAGGGGCCCGCCCACGCGAGCACTTGCTGTCCCTCGAACAAATAGCGGAGCGCGGTGATCGGGCGGACGGACGCAAACGCACGCTTGCCGTCCCAGCAGCAGATGCTTGCGTCGAAGATCGCGTTCGTGAGAGCGAAGAAGAGCTTGACGTCGGCGTCAACACCGACCTCGCCGGCCCCGTGGTCGTCTCGGCGTGAAACAAACTGACCAAAGAGATTCCAATGCCCAGGCGGCAGCTCTGAATGCGGCCCGTCCGCCCAGTATTCGGCAATCATCTTGTGCTCGTCGGTGAGACCGGCGCTCAGCTCGAGCAAAGCCTCAGCCTGCGCCCGGTAATCGTTAGAGCCGAACCTTGCCGGCCCGGTTGGGGAGCGTAGCTGTGCGCTTGACGTAAGCGCGAATGGAGCCACATGCTGCCATTGGGCACCGACGAAGGGCTGGGTCACCAGTGCTCCAGTCACGTCGACGTAGCGCAGCGGCTGCCACAGGTTCGGGTCATGAACCGTCGCCCGGTCGAATGGGGCCCGGGTGTCCATAGGATCGTTTGGCGACCGGTAGCCCGAATAATCCGAGTACGGCATGCCGGGCACCCCGCCGGGCTCATCGCCAAGCTGGTTGGCACCGTCCCTGTGGCGGTATTGGAGGACGGCCGCGGCGGCAACGTTTCCCACGCCGATTGGCGTAGAGGCATCGGTCGTCGTGTTATCTGGCTCAAGACCCAAGTCGCGCATCAGCGGGTCGAAAGTGCTGGCCTTGTCGGCGGGGAAGAGGTTGATTGCCGCGCGGTAAGCCGCGTAGCTGATCGCAATGTTCTTGTTGGCCAACCCTCGCTCTCGAGGCGGCCGGCGAAGAGTCCCGCCAAGGCGCGTTCCGATGGCGTGGTGGTCATATGCGGCCCAAGCGTCGTACGCGCACGTGTGAACGATGGCGAGGGCGCGTGCAACCATTGGCGGCCCGAGCTTCGAGTGGCGAACGCCCTCGAGCGCGGCATCGTTCCAGAGCAGCACAACGCTTTCGCCTGTTTTCGGCTTGGCTCTTACGCCGACCAGCGAGTCCGCAGCCGACGCAGATAAGGGCACTGGAAAGACAGATGAGGGCCATGGGAAGAGCAGAAGCGCTCCGCCGGCGCCTACGCGCACGAGGAACTCACGGCGCGAAAGCGCGGCCGCCAGGACTCCCCGTCTTATCACCTGTCCCTCATTTGCAGAAATCGGTTATTGAGACGGACGGAGGGTGTGCGATTGGCAACCCTCCGCCCCTATTGCCGCGTGCCCAGCTACTCGTGACAAAGACCGCTGTTTCCTTCTCGGGCGATATTCGTCAAGTTCCGATGCTGATCCGACCGTGTACGACCGTACCGGGAAAGTCCATACCAAGGATCTTGAGATCCTCGTGCCCCACTCCGGGTCCGCCAGCGGCAACCGAAGCCGTGAAGTCCGCTCCAACGGCCATCGGCCCAGCCGGCAATCCAAAAGGATTGTTGTGGGCAAGGGTCACGGTCGCCACTCCTGTGAAACTGGCCGTACCGCCGCCTATCGCCGTGACCTTTGTCACCGTCGCCTCAACAGTCATCAGTCCTGGCATCAGGCACTCGAAGTGCCCGGTCCCGTCGTGAACGGCAAGAGCGAATCGAGTCATGGTGTCCGTCATGCCGCCTCCGGTGATGTTCGGGCCACCTGACGCCGACACCGGGGCGGCGGCCACGGCGAAGAGACTGAGCACCACGCCCAGGCTGAGCGCCCCCCGGAGCGCTACCCGCTGCTTACGTCTATACGCACCGGCTACTCCCATGGCGATCTCTCCTTTTGCAATCGCGGCAAAACGCATCCTTCAGGGCGTGAGCGGCCAGCCCTCGCGGCTAGTCCAACGTCCGATGGCCTCCGTCCTGCGGATCTAGGACGGTGCGCCGAAGGTGAACAGCGAGGCGCCGACCCCTGACTGTTCGAAAGTCTTGCCGTCGACGGTGAGGACGAAGCCCTCCTCTCCGCCAGAGAACCGGCCCGGTCCCGGCAGGTCGCAATAGATTGTCAGGCTGGCCGGAACCCTCACGTTATTCACCGGAATGAGGTCGATGTCCATGACTGCGACGCCGGACGTACCCAATCCAAGCGGGGTGCCCACCGTGGTGAAGCTGTGCAGCCTCTTCGTCTTCCAGACCCCGGTGGCGATGAGAACCGGGACACCTGTACTGACGGTGAAGTGGACGAACGTGCCGCCCCCTGTCGCCTCTGAGGCAGTCATCAGCCCCTCTCCGGCCAGGATCACCCGCTCCGCTCCCATCTTGCTGGCTGCGGTCAACTTGAAGCCGATCCGGTCGCTCGCCAGCGCGGGCGTTGCAAGTAGCTCGCCAAGGGCCGGCAGTGTCGCAAGTGCGGCCGACCCGATCCCAGCCTTCTTGAGAAACTCCCTCCTGCTGGTCCTCGATGTGAGTCTTTGTTTCTCCATTGTTTTCCTCCAGCGACTTGCGTGCGGTTTGCGGCCAACGGCTTAACTTGGACTATCACAGTCTGAGGGTGCAGTCAATGTGTCGAGCGTCCCGCATTTGGCACCAAGTGCTTCCCTCGCTACGCAAGGGCAGAGCCGAATCTGGAGCTACCTGCTCCCGACTGATCGGCTGTCAGCGCCGCCGCATCGCGTTCGGTCAGCGTGGTGGGCCCGGGGTTCCATAACGCGAACCACATTCAGGTCGTCGGGCGAATGATCGACCTCAGGTCGGACGAGGCGATTGTGAGCGGAGTGAGCCATGCTCGGCTGGGCGTCGCCTCCAGTTCATTCGGCTAATTACGCAACCTGGGTTGCTCGCTCGCGGGCGCTTGAAATACCGGCCAAAAGAGCGTATGACGGGACTGCGCTAGCACGCCCGAGTGGCTCAAGACACCAGGGAGGTTTGAAGCCTATGGTGAAATTCGAGATCTCCACGCATATCAATCGACCGCTGGCCGAAGTGTTCAAGTACATGGCGGACCCCACCAAGCTGCCCGAATGGAACTCCATCGTCGAGGAGGCGGTACCTTCGGAAACCCCAGTCAGGATGGGGACCAAGATTCAGACTCGGGCAAGGTTCCTGGGTCGGAAAATTGAGTCGACCGCCGAGGTGACGGAGTACGAGCTCAACAAGCGCTTCGAGCAGAAAAGCGACAAACCATTCCCGCTCAAGATATCCAACTTGTTCGAGGCAGAAGGTGGCGGGACCAAGGTTGTTGCGGTCTTCGATGGCGACCCAAGCGGATTCTTCAAACTCGGCGAGCCGATCCTCGCCAGGATCGCGAAGAATCAATTTCAGGCGCAGTTCGACACGGCGAAAGAACTCCTGGAAGCGCAGGTTCCGGCCCAGAGGTAAGGGAGCCGGCGGGCGGCTAGCGCCCTCTCGAAGCAATGGTGGGCCGTAGTTTCCGTAACGCGAACCGCTCGATCGCTGTGCCAGGCCTCGCGATCAACCTCCGCTCATGTCAGGCACGCCTGCCCTTGGCGTAGTAGCCAGCTCTGCCAACGCCAACCGAACGGAAGAAGCGACCCTCGTCATCTTCTTGGCCCTCCGGCATCGTTGACCGCCACACGCTCAAGTCGAGGTCGGGGTAGATGTAGCTGTATCCAACTTCCGGATCGTCAGGGTCATATTCAGCGAAACGTTTCATCCATGCGAGTACGTCTTCAGCCGGCAACGTGAGGAGGCTTCGGCCGTGAAGGACGGCATCAATAGCTCCTGGCCCGTTCAGCTCGATGTGTTCAACTCGATCGTCAGCGTCGTATGTAATCTGCAGGTCAGCCCCGAAGTACGTGTCGGTTAGCGGTGCGTCCGGGATCTTTGGGTAGGACGTGACCGGCGGTCCAAGTACCTGCCTTACCTCGGCTCGGCTCATGCCCAGCCGGATCGCACCCGCGCCAACTCGCGGCAACAAGTCAAAGACCCTCGGCTTGTTATCCGCCATCAGCGATGCATGGCCTCGCAACCCACGGCTTTGGAGCTGACACCGCTATCGCGCGCCGTGTTGGAGCAGTAGCCGCACGATCACCTTCTGCTCCGCTTTCGCGATCTCCGATCCACTTCCACTGCGGCCCGTCGTCCAGTGGGCGAGCTGAATCGGCGTGGAGCCCGACCCGTTTGGGCGACCCACATCGGCGCCCCCCTCAATGAGTGCGCGGACCGCCGAGGCGCACCGATTGCGGACGGCCCGGTGCAGTGGCATGACTCCGCCCTTATCGACCGCGTTGGGATCGGCGCCGGCCTCGAGCAAAGCGACAACGGTGTCGCTCTGTGCTTTTGGGTCCCAGTGGGTTGAACCCGGTATCCCGTCCGCGGCGTAGTGCAGAGGCTGCGCGCCGCGACGGTTTCTGGCCCTCACGTCCGCACCCATCGACACCAGCTCGTGCACGATCGTCTTTCGATGCGCAGCCGCCGCGGCGTGGAGCGGTGTGTCGCCGGCGAACAGGTAGTGGCCGATCTCGTCGAAAAAGTAATCTTGGGTGGACAGCCTCGTCGCACCCTCGAGCCGGAGCGACGATGAGGCCAAGGCGGGCGACGCGGCGAGCGACCGGGCTACCGCTTCGGCGTCGCCGGCGACGATGCTACGCATAAATATCATCAGCGCCTGGGCGTCGCCAGCCATGGCGCTCAGAATAGGCGTGGGCCGTAGTTTCCGTAACGCGAACCCAGGGCTGACGGTAATCGGGCCGGTGACCAGCCTTCGAGGATTGATGGCGCAAGCGAAGCCCACCTGATGGCGCTACCGGCGACCCGCCTCAGCACGCTTAAGCTGTCGCCGCGCAGCGTCGCGGACTCGTTCCGTCTCGTGGTCCGTTAGTGGACGGATCACCTCGGCAGCCTCGGCTTGACCCAGTCGTCTTCGGAGGCCAGCCATCGCGTGAAAGGCGACGTCTTCGTCAGTGGCCAGTTTCCTGAGAGCGTCGACGACCCGGGCGTCTTTCGAGATTCGTGCCACGCGCTCAACAATCATCTGACGACCCATGCCGTGGGCCTTGTCCAGGGCAAGCTCAAGAAGAACGTCCGCGTGTTCAGGCGTTGTCACAGTATCCAACGCGTTACCGATTGCCCACTTCAGTGCCGGTTGCTCGGTTGCGGAGGTGTTTCGAAACTCCCGGATCAGCGCGTCTGCAGCGACCGGGCGGGCGTGTGAAGTCGTCAGCGACCGAACAACTGCCTCCTTGGCATTCGGGTGCTGTACCAGCGGAAGGACTGCAAGAAGCACTGGCACCGCGGCCTTGTAGTCGAAGGCGGACGGACGAATCACATCCGGATGTCGGCCACTCGTGAATCGTCCGAAATCGGCACTTCCTAATCCAGCTGCCTCCAGGCGGGCACGAACCAGTGCGAAATCAGGCTCACTCTCGAGGCGACGAGCCGTGTGAGCGGCACTACGTTCCGCCTTCCGACGCTGAAATCGGGGTCAGCCTCGAAGTCTGCGATCACTTCGTCCGCCCGTCTGTGCCCGCGACGGCGCCGGGCGGTCAAAGTCTCTGCCGAACCTGGCGTTTCAACCGGTCATCCCAAGGTTATCGTGGCTAAGAGCCGATGCCTACGACGTGGGGCCAGACGGCAGGCTGAGAGTGTACTGACGGAGCGACCGGTGCGGTGTCATCAGGCGAGCTTCGCGGCCGTCACTATGTCCCTAACTGCTAGGTAGGGCTTGCCTGAGTCAGAACCGGCCGAACCAGTTGCGCGGAGTACCGACAGGAGTAAGGCATGAACAAAAGTCTGGTGGATCTCGCGAAGGAATACAGCGCCGCCTGGGCCCAGCACGATCCCGATGCCATCGCGGCCATGCACACTGACGACTCGGTGTTCCAATTGCATGACATCCACGCCCCGGCAATTGGACGTGAAGCCGTCCGCGACCTGATCGGGTCACTCCTTGCCGCAACGCCCGACCTGCGTTTCGAGCTAAAGCGCATTCACTTCGGTATGGAGCACTTCGTCTCTGAATATGTCATGAGCGGCACCGCTGAAGGCAAGCCGTTCGCTATCGCGGGCGCTGACGTCTTCACGGTGCGCGACGGCTTGGTCGCGCGGAAAGACACCTACTTGGATTGGCTCGCCTACCAACGACAGGTGGGACTTGACCCAAGGGCGAAATTCGATGCTCTTGGTCACTGAAAGACTGGAAACGGTGGTGGGCCGGGGTTCCGTAACGCGAACCATCCCGTCTGGTCGCTCGGCAGATTAGCCTGGGCGAGCCAAAATTGGAATCCCGGTGATTCGACTGTAGATGCGGGCTTGAGGCCCGCGAGAAAACCGCAAACTGTTTGCCATGCCCGGAGCCGCCCCCTCGACTGTTTGGGACCGCTGGTCGCAGTGGCTATTGCGCGGTCGAGAGGGCGGAGACCAAGCCCTTCGTCAACGATTCTTGGCCGAGATCTTGCTGCCCGTGCGAGACCAAGTGCTCGATCGCGGGAGAATTGAGAAGGGTGAAGTCGTTCTCGACGTCGGAGCCGGGGACGGATTGATCGCATTCGGCGCCCTTGACCGAGTCGGATCGACTGGTCGCGTGATCTTCAGCGATGTATCACCAGACCTCCTTCAGAAGTGCCGATCCCTGGCCACGGAATTGAACCTTTCTGACCGATGTTCCTTTGTCGAGTGCCCGGCCGACAACCTCACCGGCGTTGCTGATATGTCGGTCGACGTGGTAACCACGCGCTCGGTGCTGATATACGTGGACAACAAACGCAAGGCTTTCGAGGAGTTCTATCGAGTGCTGCGGCCACACGGTCGCATCTCAATCTGGGAGCCGATCAACAGACTGACCTACCCAGAGCCTGCAAACGAGTGGTTTGGCTACGACATCTCTCCCGTTCGCGACCTTGCAGACAAGATCAAGAGCACCCACCTCAACCTCACCGGCACTCTCGACGCAATGATTGGCTTCGACGAGCGAGACCTATTTACTCTCGCCGAGGAGGTCGGCTTCGTGGAACTTCACCTTGAGTTACGACGCCGCGCTGCGCGGCGGCCCACACCGAGGTCATGGGATAGCTTTTGCAGCTCATCCCCAAATCCACTATCGCCGACCTTCGGCGAAGTGATCGAGAGCGCGCTTTCCGCTGAAGAAGCGGGGCGCTTCACGGCGCACCTTCGCCCCTTGGTCGAAGAAGGCAGTCAAATCGAACGCCTCGCCTTGGCTCATCTGTGGGCAGAGCGCCCAGGAGGGTGACTAGATTCTGGAGCCACCGCGTCGGCGGGGTTCAGGACTCGCGAGCGGTGTCGACTGACCTAATGCCTCCCCCGCGCCTTCGGCTCGCGTTATGGAAAGTCAGCCGAGTTGGTGGTGGGCCGTAGTTTCCGTAACGCGAACCAGGGCATCACGATCATAGGGTCGGCCATCAGCATGTGAAGCGGATCCAATCCAGCGACCGGTCGCGTCTAGGCGGGTTCGCATGCATATCGATCCTGACACCGGAAAGGTGATTGACAAGGAATTCACGAAGTAGACGCGCGCCGTCTCTTCAAAGTCAGGCTGCCGAAATACCCGATTGCCCGAGCGGGGAGGACGTCCACGTGCAATTCACGATTTGGGGCTTCGCTCAGTTGCCCACCGCTGGGTCGGGCATGAACTCGCGGACCTCTTGAGCGCAGCGGCAGGCGGTGGCGATCTTCGCGGCCCACTCCTGGGCCGCCTCCCGAGAGGGCAAGTCGAGGACGGTGAACCCTCCGTTGAACTCCTTGGTCTGCGGGTACGTGCCGGCGGTGATCGTCCCGTCACCGGCCACCATGACGGGATCCACGTCCTCGGCCAGCCCGCCGCCGAACACCCACACGCCTGCGTCCATGGCCTCCTGGACCACCGCGTGAGCCGCTTTTCCTACGGCGGGGAACTCCTCATGGGGGATGTGATCCATCGCGCCGCTGGGGAACGAAATCAGGTACCGCGTCATCTCATGACTCCTTTCTAGACGGTCCTCCGGCCGCATCTCAGCCTGGCTCCGTACGCAGTTGAGACTGACAAACCACCACGGACTCATCGCTGCCCGGCCGATCCTGGTTAACCTCGTCAGGGATCATTCCGGAACACTGACGCACGCCGCGTTGCCGCCTACGGGGGCGCGACTTTCCGTGGGACCGCGAGGTGGCTCATTAGCACTCGGTTTTGAGTGGGCCGTAGTTTCCGTAACGCGAACCAGGCTTGCACCGTGGGAAGTGCGATCTCGTTGGCCTGACGGCCATGCACAGCAAGCCCGCCGGCTCTGACACTCTGCGTGCAGGGAGTAACTAGATCGGCCTGCAACCGTTGTGTCAGCAGGCGATGTCTGCGGTCCGCAGCGTGACGCACTTCATGGCTCTGGTCAGCCTCACCGCCGGCGTGGCTGGTTGCGGAGGAGTGGTCGGCCAACCGGGCGCGGTCCTACCAGCTCATACGCAGTCCTTCCCGACTGAACCCGCCTCACCGCTGCCTGCCGGAGTCGATGCCATGACTGGACTGCAGCAGAGGCCGATGAGGCCGCCCACCGTGGCACCACATGAGTCCCAGCTGGCAGGTTCAGCGCCAGCGGGGTGTGCCAGTACAGCTCCATGTGAGACCTGTACGGCTTCGTCGATAGTTGATTTAGGCTCCCTCGCCCCGAACTACGGAGCGGGGGTCGGGCCTGCCTACCTGTCGGGACAGTTCAGCTGGTACTCCGCCGGCCAGGTGGCCGTCCTCATGGTGGACTCCAAGTATTCGGGACCCCTGCTGGTGCGGCCGTTTCAGTTAGGGGGTGACGGGAAATCGACGGTCACTCTCGCGGATCTTCCCCCGACCGATGTAATCAAGCAGGAGCCCCGGGTGACCGTGGTTCCCGCACTCCACACAACGGGAGGCGGCTTGTATTTAGGCCCCGTGGTGCCGACTTCCTCGTGGAGAGCCTGGAATGGGTTGCTCAGCACCGACAGCGCCGGATGCTTTGGGCTTCAGGTCGACGGAGACGTGTTCACCGAGTTCATCTTGTTCGTAGTCAACCCAGGAGCATCGCCCGGCGGCTGAGCTGCAACGGCTCGGCCAGAGCCTCGCGGCGCCGCAGACCAGGTTGTCTATCCGGGAGTAAGCCAGCCTGGACATATGGCTCGCCTCGGAAGATTCACCCGCTGACGTACTTGACGGCCCTGCCATCCATCAGAGATGTACCCGCGTCGAGAGTCTTCAGTAGCCCGCTGGACCGGGCATCCACAGAGGGAAGTCGCGAAGCGATGAAGTCGCCCCACGCCGTGGCGTCTGCCTTTGTCGCGTAGCGGAATCCAAGATCGTGGCCCGACGGCGGCATATCCGTAATTGGCTTGAATAAATTGAGGTACGTCGAGCGCAGCAACTCCGGCAGGGACATCAGGATCTCGTGTGAAGGTCCGGGCAGTGATGCGATCACGTCGTTGTTCATATGCACGACAGCGCGACGCGACAGATCATCGAGGAGGGCCCACATGCGGTTTCGAATGCTCGCTTGGCGAGACAGGTCGTTGTATATGAACTCCACCCAAAACTGGCCCCCGCTCCATTTATCAAAGCCGTATCTGTCTATCTGGAACCAAAAAGTGGACCGTTCCTGTGCCGACTCCCGTACCCAGCCTGGTACGTACACGTTTCCAGGCTTGAATCCGAGGCTGCGAGCAACGGGCTGCACAGCTTTGTTCCAAAGAGCGCGAGCGTCACGCGCTCTAACCACATCCAGATGGTCACCGCGCACCGTAGCGGTATAGCGTAGCCACGGCTCCAAACCTGTGCGCGTGAGGCGGTGCTCACCGGCCAACAGTGTGGTGGGCCGCGGTGGACTCGAACCCCTACCTCCGCGGTAACTCACCCTGTGCTTCGTGCGTCAAGAGAAACGACGAGAGTAAGGCGGGGTGTCATGTGGCCTGAGATTGATGCGGACTGCCTGACGGAGCAGGCGTCTGCACGCTGACGGATCTACCGGCGAGCGGCTCCCCCGTTTCCCCGAGACGACCGATCAGGAGGTAGGTCAGCGTCGATCCCTTGCCCTTGACTTCGATGAACCCACGACGTTCGAATACGAACTCGGATTTCAGCCGCTCGTAGACGGCTTCGGTGACCTGAATCCGATCAGGAAGGCCGTGTGACTCCATCCTGCTGGCGAGGTTCACTGTGTCGCCCCAAACGTCGTAGTGGAACTTTTGCCGTCCGACGATGCCGGCCACTGCCGGACCGCAATTGATTCCAACCCGAAAACTGAGATCCCAATCCTTGTCGCGATTGAGGCGCTCGACCGCGCGCTGCAAATCGAGCGCCATTTCACAAATGGCGGAGAGGTGATCAGGCCGTGCGACGGGCGCACCGGCGGCGACCATGTACGAATCACCTATCGTGCGGATCTTCTCAAGCCCGTAACGCCGGACCAGATCGTCGAAAACGGAAAACACCTCGTTGAGGACCGCCACCGTCGCGGCCGGTGTCTCATGCGCCGAGCGAACTGTGAATCCAGCCAGGTCGGCAAACAGAACGGAGATATCGTCGTAATGGTCGGCGATCGGTTCCTGTCCCCTCTTGAGGCGCGCAGCGATCGGCTCTGGCAGTACGTTCAGTAGCAGCTCCTCTGACCGGCGCTCAGCTGCGTCGCGCTGCATGCGGAAGTAGGAGAGCGCTCCAAATGTCAAGGATCCAATTCCAGCGATGTTCAGTGCGAAGAGGATCAGGATCGCAGCCGTCGGGAGCGGCTTTGCCGAGTTCATGGCTGTCGAGTCCAGCAGGGCAGCCAGAACGAGATCGCCAAAGAAAGCAGCAAGCCAGACCCAGGTCTCCCGGGCCGGCCGGACAAGCAGCGAGAAGAGCGGTGCCATGAAGGCCCACATCACGACCGCACTTCCATACAAATAGCCGCCCAGACTCAGTTGAAGCAAAAGCGGAAGCAAGATCCCGAGCCCGAGGAATGGGACGGGAAGAAGACCCAAACGCTTGGTGGCCACAAACCTCGCGATGGTCGGCACTGTCGCAACGCTGATGCAGAGTGGAACCAGGGAGCTCCACGGCTTGGCGAGGGCTAAGTACATCGCTGCCCAGACAATTCCTGCAGCGGTGGCGCCGAAGGCGATGATTACAAAGACCTCCTTTGTAACCCTCTCCTGGTCAGAGTCGGTCGGGAGGCAGCCGATCTCGAGGACTGCCCGCATCTGCTTCCGGAATCTCACTCTGGTCATTGAGTCAACATTGTGATCCTGGTCCTGTTGGGCGACGCCAAGCGTTCTGCGCGGGGGGTTGACCGCCGAAGCGCCAGACCGGGCTTCGTGATCCGCTGCACACTCGACTATCGGTACTCTATCGAGAGTTGGCAGACATCTATTCGCTGCGCTGCCCGCAACGAGCAATTTGACCCACGGGATGGCGCTGATGGACCAGGCTGATGTCGACCTCCGCAATTTGACTTACGGCCACCTACGCAAGGTTGGCCGAGCGCCTACTGCCGTCGAGGTCGCGCGCGCCTCTGGATCGAGCGTCGATGATGTCCGCGCCGGGTGGCGCCGCCTGCACAACGCTCACGCTCTCGTGCTCAACCAGGAGACCGCAGAGCTTCGGATGTTGAACCCGTTCTCAGCCGCACCAAGTTCTTATCGAGTGCAGGCGGAAGGGCGGTGGTGGTACGGCAATTGTGCGTGGGATGCGTTCGGCATACTCGGTGCATTGCACACTGATGGACGACTGGAAGCATCGTGCCCCGATTGCGGCGAGGCTGTCGCCATTGAGGTTCGCGGCGGGCGCCCCGATGACACAAGCTTCTTGTTCCACTGCCTGGTCCCGGCCAGCAAATGGTGGAACGACATCGTATTCACTTGAACAACGATGAACCTCTTCCGGTCGGAGGAGCACATTGCGAGATGGCTGGGTGGACGCGAGCCAGGAGCAACCATTCCGGTAGAAAAACTCGTCGAGCTCGGACTTGCGTGGTACGCGGATCGGCTCGA
>Ga0209807_1000537_pt1 | contig 17371 bp, 21 predicted proteins | sample GraSoiAngelo_154_FD_186168 | JGI IMG/M metagenome (GOLD analysis project Ga0209807, IMG submission 186168) | Grasslands soil microbial communities from the Angelo Coastal Reserve, California, USA - 14_1009_13_20cm (SPAdes) (version 2) | ecosystem: Environmental > Terrestrial > Soil > Grasslands ... | reverse complement strand
GCGTCCTCGGGCCACTGATTGGCCTCTGAAAGCAGCATGCGATTCGGGAACTTCGCGTCCAAGTGGGTGCGAAGTTCGTTTAGAAATTTGTGCGTGTCGTGAAGATTCTCGCAATTCGTGTCTTCCCGTTCGTAAAGATACGGGATCGCATCGAGTCGAAGTCCATCTACACCCATCGACAGCCAGAAATCGCAGACCTTCTTCACAGCTTCGTGCACGGCCGGATTATCGAAATTGAGGTCCGGCTGATGCGAATAAAAGCGATGCCAGTAATAGGCCTTCGCTAGCGGGTCCCATGCCCAGTTGGATGTCTCGAAATCTTTGAAAATGATTCTGGCATCCTTGTATTTTTCCGGCGTCTCGCTCCAGACATAAAAGTCTTTGTAAGCGAGCTCATCATCGCTGTAGCCGGGGGCGCTGACAACGGTCACTCTAGCGCTGCCCCGGTCGTCGCCCGCCGCTACAGGTCCGTAGCGTGCAAATGCGCGACGCGACTTTTGGAACCACGGATTTTGATCGGACGTATGATTGATCACGAGTTCGGTGATCACGTGCAGATTGCGTTGATGCGCGGCGTCGAGAAACGCTTGGAAATCGTCGAGCGTGCCGAAATTCGGATTCACGTCAAAATAATCGGCAATGTCGTAGCCGTCGTCGCGCATCGGAGATGGATAGAACGGCAGCAACCAGATCGCGGTGATGCCAAGTTCCTGCAGATAATCCAACTTCTCCATGAGCCCGCGAAAATCGCCCATGCCGTCGCCATCGCTGTCGCAAAATGTTTTAACGTGCAGCTCATAGATGATGGCATCCTTGTACCAAAGCGGATCGACGGATGTAGTTGTAACCCCCTGTTCCATGGATTAACTCTTGACGCACGAAACGTGCAACGCAATTGATCGATTTTGCATCTTCGAAATCAATGCGTCCGTTCGGCAGTTTTTATTACGAATGCCACATTCGAAACCAACTTCTTCTACGGGACGCAAATCAAAGAAACGCGTCCAAATAGCACAGTCGCGGATGGGACCACGCACCATCGCCCCACCACTCGAACCCGGAGCTCCGAGTGACTTCGAATTGATGAGGGGCATTCAGGCTGGTGACGCTGATGCACTGTCACAGCTGTACGATCGTTACAGCGGTATTCTTAAGGCGCTGATCCTGCGTGTCATTCACAATGAAGCAGAGGCCGACGACCTCTTGCAGGAGATTTTCATGGAGATCTGGAATCAGGCCAAAAATTTCTCGGAAGAAAAAGGCAAACCGCTTGGCTGGATGGTGACACTCGCGCGGCGACGGGCCATCGATGGCCTGCGCAAAAAGCAGGCTTACGCGCGCGCAGAAGAACGCCTGCAAAGCGAAACGGAACAACAGCCTGACGCATGGGTGCACAATGCCACCGAAGACGAAATCGTTTTGAGCGACACACGCGTCCTGATTCGCAAAGTAATCAGGGGCCTGCCGCCGGCCCAGCAACAGGCAATCGAACTTGCGTTTTTCAGAGGCATGAGCCAGCGCGAAATTGCAGCGAAAACGAATACACCATTGGGCACTGTAAAAACCAGGCTTGAATTGGGATTGAAAAAAATATATGACGGCCTCAAGGACCTGAAAGATGAACTTTGAGCAGTTTCAAAATCAGTCCCGACTTTACGTGATCGGCGCGCTGGAGCCGGAGGAACTCGACGAGTTCGAGAAAGCGCGGATGAAGTTCGGAAAAAAGGCCGACGACTTCATCTGCAAATGCTATGCCTTGCACGAAGCATTCGCGCTGAGCCTGCGTCCGACGAAGTCTTCCGATGTGATCAAGGAACGCCTGATGGCCATGGTCAAAGCCAAGAAGCAATCTTGATTGCTGCATTCACCTCTCAGCAGTCCAGCTCGCGGAGAATAAATTCCTGCAGAAAGCCGTAGAAGTTTACCTGGAACAAGCTCAGGTCGCGGCGGGATCCAATCGGTGAGTGAAGGTGGTCGTTGAGTTCGGTCTCGGTGAAATTATTTTTTGCAGCGATCACGAGCCGGGCCTGATTGAGTGCGCTTAACCATGCGTCGGCATGTTTGGTCGGAATGCGCAGAGTGCGGTTTGCGAGACTTTTTTCGTTTCCATTTAGTTGCTCCAGATCAGCGCCCACTGTTTGGGTCGCGGTCTGAAATAGACGGCGCAATTCAGGTTCGACATACATTTTCCACTCGGCGCACAATTCCGCCTCTTTGCCGTTTGCCGGGGGGCTGAAGATACGTTGTTCGGCGGCAGGCGCGCCTTCCGTATTGGCGCTCGTGGGAATTTGCCGAAGCAGTTCGGCAAGAAACGGGTCAAGCTCGGAGATTTCGATCTGGTTCTTGCGCCGGCGAATCTCCATGACTACGAAACCTTCTCAAGTGTGGCGAGTAGAAGGTAACCGTGCAGTTGCTGCACATAAAGTTCGCCTCGTTCCCGCATGCCGCTCCATAAAATCGAACGTCCTTTGTGATGCACTTCTAACATGTGTCTCTCCGCTTTATCGCGTGGATAGCCGAACACGCGCTGGAAAACCATTGTTACGTAGCTCATCAAATTCACCGGATCATTGTGGACCACCACGTGCCACGGAAGATCGAGCGCCTCTTCGGTACGCGTTTCTTTTTCAATCGTGGGCGCGCCAATATTGGATGAGGTCGCATTCTTCGGACGCGGGATTCCGGGAATTAGGGGCACCGCCACTTCTGCCGTAAGTGGCGCAACGCTCATAAAAAAACGCTAACATACGATCGGGAATTTGCACACCGCGCGACGGCTTCGGCGCTCACAGAGCGCCGCTACAGATCCTAAGAATCCTCTCCTGCGCGGCTTTCATCTTGTGCGCCTCGCTTGGAGTCCGATCGTCGAACCCGTGCAGATGTAAAAGGCCATGGACGATGTACAGCTTCAACTCGCGGAGGAGTGAATTTCCAAATGCGCGTGCGTGGTGTCGTGCAGTCTCAAGGCTGATAAAAATTTCGCCGTGTTGAAAGCTCAGTACGTCGGTCGGCCCCGATTGTCCGAGAAACTGCCGATGCAAAAGCGTCATCCGACGATCCGAAATCAACAAGATGAAAATTTCGCTTAGCCTGTGCAAGTCAGTTCGCTTTCGCTTTTGCAGCTGCAAAGAATGCTGCACGACGTTGCCCGCGAACTTTTCGAGCTCGGTAACGTTGACTGAGATTCTTCGCTGCAAATTTTGCACCGTGATTTTCGGAACTGCCATCTGAGTGATGCGGAGAATCTCTGATGGTTCCTACTGCCGCGAATGAAAACAACAATCAGACGTATTTGCGTTCGCTCAACATGACTCTGCTTTTCACGCCGGCGGCCTGTGTTCCGATTGAAAATTGCGCGTGATCAAACGTGCACCCTTATCGAAGGTCAAATACGCCCACGCCCATTGAAGGAGCACGAGCAAACGATTGCGGAACCCAACAAGGAAGATAATGTGCACGAATAGCCATGTCATCCAGGCGAAAAGCCCGCTGAGATGAAAAAATTTCAAATCTGCAACGGCTTTATTTCGGCCGATCGTGGCCATACTTCCCTTATCGAAATAACGAAATGGCCGTGGCTTTTCGCCGCGGATCATTCGCAAAATGTTGCGAGCTGCCTGGCGTCCCTGTTGCATCGCCACGGGTGAGACTCCCGGCAAAGGCTCTCCAGTCTGATGCGAAAAATTGGCGAGATCGCCAATGACCTGCACTTCCGGATGTCCAGGAATGCTGAGGTCGTCGTTCACAATAACTCGGCCAACGCGGTCAACCGGTACGCTGAGGGTTTTTCCGACGAACGACGCAACATTGCCGGCCGCCCAAATCTTCACGCGGCTCGGAATAAATTCGCCGTCCACTTGCACACCTTCCTCTGTAACGTTCGTCGCGCGTGCGTTCGTGCGCACTTCCACGCCAAGCTCGAGCAATTGCTTTCGTGCGCTCTCGGACAAATCCGGCGGATACGTGACGAGCAGGCACGGCGCGCCTTCGATGAGGATCACGCGTGCTTGCGATGGATCAATATGGCGAAAGTTTTTGGCGAGTGTGTAGCGCGAGATTTCCGCGATCGCACCCGCCATTTCAACACCGGTCGGGCCACCGCCGATAATAACGAACGTCATCGCCGCCCTGCGCGACGCTTCGTCTTCAATTTTTTCCGCGTATTCGAACGCTAAAAGAATCCGCCGCCGTAGCTCAACCGCGTCCTCAAGGCTTTTTAATCCCGGCGCGACTTTTTCCCACTCGTCATGCCCAAAGTAGGAATGCCGTGCGCCGGTGGCGAGGATGAGATAGTCATAATCCAATACTCGGTCATTCGTTTTTACTTTTTTCGCATCTATATCCACGGATTCCGCCTCGGCGAGAATGACTTCGACGTTTTTGCATTTACTCAAAATTGCGCGCACCGGGGCGGCAATGTCGGCGGGCGAGAGCGCCGCTGTCGCGACCTGATAAAGTAGAGGCTGAAACAGATGATAATTTGTGCGGTCGATTACCGTCAGACGCACATCTTCACAGGCAAGCTTCTTTGCTGCCTCGAGCCCGCCAAAGCCTGCACCGATAATGATGACCTGCGGCTGTTTCTGTGCAGTAGATTGCATCCGACAAATTGTACGATGTTTGACTCGCTCGCGCCAGCGAGCCTATAGCGGCGTCTCACACCGACACTCTATAAGAAAGCGTTTGTCATTGCGCCTGACCGAATTAACTTTCACGCCGTATGCCGAAGCCTATTGCACGCAGCAAAACACGCAAAGCAGTGGCGAAACGCTTCAAGGTCACTGCCACTGGCAAGGTCTTAAGGGCGCGTTCCTCGCGACGCCATCTGTTGTCGACAAAAAGCGCAAAGCGCAAACGCCGGTTGGCCAAAGCGGCGCGCGTTGACAACACAGATGTGGCGCGAGTAAAAGCAAATCTTCCATTCGGCTGACGGGACTGCAGCTTAGTAACGAAAGGCCGGCGTCGCGATCTCTCCCGCTGCTCTTTGTGTTCGGATTGTCGTCGTGGTAGTGACGCCGTACCACTGCCGGGCCGCTTCCAACGAATCGGGCGCAGGCTCCGGACTGTAAAGATCACGCCGATTGACAAGCGTTGTGCAGGATGTCGCGGCAACGAAAACAAAAACAAGCAAAAGCAACGCGAGCCATTTCACGCGCCCAATGCAAACAGAAGCGCAACGCGCTGTCAATGAACTGATGCGTTTACTCACACGTGCGCACAATGGCACCAGCCTGGCGCTGCCTTTTCGAGTTGCACATCCGCTGTGGAGCGAGGAAATTCCTCCTCCGTCAGGGGCTATGGATTGAGGACTTACAAACCCCGCCAGGGCAGGAATGCAGCAACGGCAGTATGATCCTCCTTGCCGTAGTTCTCTGGCGGGCTTTTTTTTGGTAAGCCCCCGTCACCCCGTCCGCGCCGGTCCAGCGATTCGCAATGAAACTTATCAAGATCAAAACAGCGCGGTTCTCCCACCTAATCGAAAGCTGCGGTAAGCCGCAGGTCTACACGCTGTGGCAGACGCCGCCCGCTGACCGCCACCTTCAAGGGCAAATCAAGAAAACCCGTGTGATGACAATACTGAAGAGCGAAAGCGGAACCGATTTCGGATTAGTCGGTTTTAAGCAAAGCAGAGAAGCGCGATATCTAATCTTTCCAAAATCGCTAAAGCGCTTTGCGGAAAAGCGCATTACCGGAATCGACTGGGCCCTTGTGCGTGAGTAGACCGTTTTCGAAGCGCTGTAGCCCCGAAAGCGTTCGGGGTTGTCCTCGGCGGATTTAGTTTTAGCTTTTATCCAGGCGGCCACGCCAGTGCGCGTTTGCCGAGCAAATGGACATGCAGATGCGGCACGCTTTCGCCTGCGTCAGGTCCGCAGTTGATCACGACTCGATAACCACTGGACAGCTCCAACTCCTTCGCCACGTTGCGAGCAACCAGAAGCAGTTTGCCGAGCAGCGCGGCATCTTTATCGGTCACATCCGTAAGACGAGAAATGGCTCTTTTCGGCACGATCAGGACATGCACTGGCGCCTGGGGATCAACGTCGTGAAACGCAATCGCATCCTCGTCTTCCCAAACGATTTTCGCCGGAATTTGACGGGCGATGATTTTCTCGAAAATCGTCATTAGGCCTAGCGTTTCATTAGCGCAGCGAACAATCAAGCCGCAGCCGACCGGTAGCGAACGCCAGTTTTTCGCGAACAAAGCAGACAATTTCCTCGCGCAATGCGTCGCAGGCGCGCGTCCATGTCTTCGTGCCGCGGAGATGCTTCACACAAAGTTGCAGCGATGAAAGCCGAAGGTTGTCAGCGCCGGCTTCGATCAAGGCGTCAATTCGCTTTTCCAGCAGACCGAAAAACGCAAGCTCGTACCCCGCACCGGCACAATAAGCGATCTCCACCAACGAAATAGAAATGGGCGGCGGTGCGGGCGTAAAGTGCCGACAAATCTCCTTGTATCCGATCGCCTCTAACACGTCGCGCACCGTTTGCGACAGCTGGTTGAAAGCGACGACATTTTCGTCATTTCGCAGGTGCAGATAAAAAGCAATGCTTTCGGTCACGTGTTCAGTGAGCCACCAGCCGGGGTAACCCGCTTGGTTAGCGGCCCGCGTAAGCGCCGCGTGAAGCCAGTCACGGTTGAACTCGAAAAGTTGTCCGGAGGTTGTCCGAAGATATGGAAATTCTTCCTTAAACGCGACCATGATTTTTGATTGCGCCCTCGCGCGAACGGCGGGCGACGTTCGCGTTCTCTTTCATTGTCTCAGGAGGAAACAATTCCCGTTGAAGCGCATTTGGTTTTATTCGGCGTCCCAAGGTGTGAATGGCATCCACGAATTGGTCGACGTCCTGAAAGCGCTGGTAAACCGATGCGTAACGCAAGTAAGCGACCTCATCAATCCCGCGCAGCTTTTCAAGCACTCTCGCGCCGATCAACGAAGAGGGAACTTCGCGTCCGCCGGTCTCGAGTTCGTGAACGATATCGTTCACCATGTCCTCCAACGTAAGCAGACTGGCGGAACGCTTTTCAAAAGCTTTGGCGATGCTGGCAGCAAGTTTGCGGCGATCGAACGGCTCATGTGTTCTGTTGCTTTTTATCACGCGCAGGTCGGAACGCTCAATCTCCTCGTAAGTTGTGTAACGGTATTTGCACTTTAGACACTGACGGCGACGACGGATGCTGGAGCCGTCGCGCGATTGACGGGAATCGATGACTTTGTCGTCACGCGACCCGCATTTGGGGCAACGCATAGTGTCTGACGCTAATTAGCACACCATAAATTGTGGCGTCAACGTTTCGTTTCAATTTATGACGAAAAAAGCGTCGAACCCTGAATGAATTAGCAACGCCGCGATTCCAATTCGAAGTTGGAGGCGCGATGTCGATGATATAGCGATAGCGCCAGCACGTACACGGAATTCGATGCAAAATCGCAAAACACGCAGTGCAACTTACGGGCCGTGGTTGGTTGGCCTTGGTGCTGCGCTCTGGGGAACAGAAAGCGCGTGGCGTATCCCGCTAAACCAATTATTCGATGCAAAAGTGATCGTTTTTTGGGAACACGTTTTGATCCTGATCATGTTCCTGCCGATTCTGATCTCGCGACTGGACGAAATCCCGAGAGTGCGGACACGCACATGGGGCTTTTTGATTTTCTCGGGGTTTGCCGGTTCCGCGGTGGGCACGGTCTTTTTCACGCTGGCGTTGAAGTACGGCAATCCAACAGTGGTAAACGTGATTCTGAACATTCAGCCGGTGATCTCAACAATCGGAGCGTTCGTCCTTTTCGGTGATCGCCTTGCTCGCCGGTTCTTCCCTTACGCCGGGATCGCAATCGTCTCAGGCGTCTTCGTGTCTGTTGCGTATCCGACGCAGATCGGAGTTTCATTCGAGCGCGCAGGTCTGAATGTGGGCACCGCGTACGCGTTGATTTGTGCGTTGTTTTGGGGTCTTTCTACTGTCGCGGGACGCGGTGTAATGGTTGGCATGTCACTGCAACTCGCCTCCAGCCTGCGCATCGTGATCGGACTCGGTTGCATGACGCTTATTCTTTTGGCCTACGGCAAACTGAACGGCGCGGCGCTCTGGCCCGAGGCCGCGCAAGCACATCCAATAAAGACCATCGTGTTGTTGTTTTTCCTGGCGTCGATCTCAGGCGGCATTCCGCTCCTGATTTATTTTAAAGGGCTGCATCTCACCCGCGCATCCACAGCCGGTTACTTCGAAATGATGCAAACGCTCGCTGCAGTCTGCATCACCTGGGGTTTCTTCCACGCCAGTCTTCACCCGCATCAGGTAATTGCGGCCATCGTTCTGATTGCGGCCGTAGCGATGGTGCACCATATCCAACAACAGGTCGAACCTCACGATTGATCGCGCTCCAAATGAAACTCGTCCGCTACCTCGTGATCATCTGCGTTGTCCTTCTGCTAGTTTACGGCGCGTCGCCTTACTTTTCGTTTTGGCGATTCACAGCCGCCGTGCGATCGCGCGATTCCGCGGCAATAAGTAAGCGCGTTGATTTTCCTGCGGTCCGAGCTTCGCTGAAAAAGCAACTGGTGGCGCGTTTCGCAGACCGGACGAGCAGCCACCGGCGCCGGATTAACCTCGGGCCAACACTGATCGACGCCATCATAGATGCTTACGTCACACCTGAGGGGATCGCGGCGCTGCTCTCAAATCCCGAAGCGCTGAAGAACCTGAAAGCGCCGCGAGAGTTCCATTTCGAACTCGGCAAAAACGAAGACTTGTCCAAAGTGAAATACGCGTTCTTTATGGGGCCGCGCAGTTTTGTCGTCGATCGTGACGGGATCAAGCTTCGGTTCCATTTCACAGGCTCAGGCTGGCAACTTCACGATCTCGACCTCGGTTTAACCGACGAGAAGCGTTAATTTCCGACATGGATCGCAGAACGAGTCGCTCGAACGCGATGCAACTTCTTATACGAGGCTAAACCCGCGGGGCTGCTTTGGACGCACTTCACGTTTCGCGCAGAGATCTGCGAAAGTCTGCAATCCTTGCTTTTCTCGAGTTCCAAAGCCGAATCGAAGGTGCTCGTTGTAGTAACGATCGAGAAATTCCTGCGTGATTTCCTGTTTGTTATCAGCGACGTCTGCCACAGCATCCGACACGATGGCCGGGATGTCGGCAAGATTTTCGTCTCGTAATCCGCGCAGGCGTTGAGCGATCGACTTTGCATCGGGTACTTCGGGCCGGATCAGCCAGAGCGCGTAAACAAACGGAAGCCCGGTAAGTTTCTTCCATTGCTCACCAAGATCCCAGAATCGAAATCCACTGGCGTGGGTTTGCCGGAAGTTAATCGCTTGATCGCCGATGATGAGGCGCGCGCGAGCTAATCCTGGAGTCTCCCAAGTACCGCCGATCAGACGAGGGCTCAATCCCAGCTCGGCGGTAAGACAACGCAAGAGATTGACCGCAGTTTCAGATGCCGGATCAAGTTCGATTTCCTCGATGTTCGAGAACTCGCCGCAGTGCGCAACTACTACGCTGTAAACCGCGCCGTCGGACGAAATGGAAACGTCGTCAACGATTCGATAGATCGGGTTGCGCAGAAATTCGAAGCTGGAAACAAGCGCGACGTCGAGCTGGCCGGTCGCGAGTCGCTGACACAAGGCAGACGGATGGTCGAACTCCACGCTGCCCGGCCAGCCGCGGATGAGCGGACGAGCGTTTAAATATTTTACGCAACCAATGCGCAGCGATTTCAATTTGCGAGGTGATCAAAGTCACCGTCACCCTGAGCGCAGCGAAGCGAAGCCGAAGGATCCAGCGAAATTAGCTGTAACTTTTGCAACGGGATTCCTCGGCTTCGCTCGGAATGACAATAGGGCTTACGCGCAAGCAAGCTCGGCTGGCGCAGAAACCGGATTTGTTGCAGAAGGATGTTGAACAATATGCCGGTAATGACTGTCGCGCTCGACAGGGTCGCGACCACCTTCGCGGATGGCGTGTTCAAGCGCGGCGATAGTTTGCTGCTGCGGCGTGGTGGCGCCGGCCATGTGGAAAATTTTTTCCTCCAGGATTGTTCCGTGGAGATCGTCGACACCGTAGCTCAAGGAGACCTGCGCGAGAGGCAATCCGAGGCTAACCCAATACGCCGTCAGATGATCTATGTTGTCGAGGTAAATACGGCTCACCGCAAGATTGCGCAGTTGCTCAAATGCGGACGCGCGGTTGATGTCGGCAAGGATCCCGTGGGATTGCGTAGGCTCGAATGCAAAAGGAACAAACCCAGTGAACCCGCCGGTCTCATCCTGCAGTTGCCGTATTTGGCGCAAATGATCAGCCCGATGAGCAAGCGTTTCGATGTGTCCGTAGAGCATCGTGCATGTGCTGCGTCCGCCCATCGAATGCCAGGTGCGATGCACGTCGAGCCATTCAGCGGCGGTTTCCTTTCCGCGGCAGATTTGCTCGCGCACGATCGGGTCGAAAATCTCGGCGCCGCCCCCAGTGATCGAACCAAGCCCGGCTTCGCGCAGAACTTCCAGCGTATCGCGAATGGACATCTTAAAGACCCGCTGGGCCAAATGGCGGACTTCAATGGCGGTGAAGGCCTTTACATGCAGCTGCGGATTGAGCGCACGTAGTCTTCTCAAGAGATCGAGATACCAGTCTTTTTTCAAGGTGGGATGCAATCCACCGACCATGTGCACCTCGCTGACGCCGAGGGGGAGCGCATCCGTCACAGCCTGAACAATCTCGTCAATTGCATATTCAAATGCGTGGGCGTCGCGTTTCTTGGCGGCAAACGCGCAGAACTGGCAGGATAAGATGCAGACGTTTGAATAGTTGATGTACCGATTGTGGACATAGGTCGCGTAATTGCCGTTCTTTCGCTCTCGCACTACGTTGGCGATCATTCCAAGGGCGTTAAGATCATTTGTTCCATAAAGCGTCAGAGCGTCCCCTTCAGAAATCCGCTGCTGCGCCTCGACCTTCTCCGCGATCGGTCGGAGTTCTTTCGGAATGAGCTGGTAGTTCATCGGCAGACTCTGGTTAATCGCGCGTGAAGCATGCACAGAGCGTTGGCTGGTTGCAACAAAAACGATGCCCGCGAGGATTGTAGACGACCGAGCTTCATTTTTCTGGCAAGTTTTTGCCGTGTGCGAACGTCTAACTCACAATGTCTCAGAACGATCGGGAAAACCAGGGCAGATCGGAAGAAAATGCCGATGACGTGCGGCTGATGCAGTTGGTCGGCCGGGGCAACACTCAGGCATTCGAGCAGCTCATTGAGAAGCATCAGACATTGGTGGCGGGCACCGTCGCCCGCATGCTCGGCAGCAGTTCTGACGTGGAAGACATCGCGCAGCAGGTATTTATCCGGGTTTGGAAAAGTGCGCGCCGATATGTTCCGCGCGCCAAGTTTACGACCTGGCTGTTGAAAATTACGCGCAACCTGGTGTTTAATGAGATGCGCCGCACCAAGCGGCGCCCTCATTTTCCACTGCACTCAGAGTCAGGCGCGGAAGATCCGCCTTTGAAGGATGAGACGAACCTCGCGCCGGACGCATCCCTTTTGGAGTCGGAACTGCAGCAGGCGATCGAGGAAGCGATTGAGCGGCTCCCGGAAACCCAGCGGATGGCGCTTGTGCTGCGCCGATACCAGCAGTTGAGCTACGAGCAAATTGCCGAGGTTCTCGATCTCTCGGTTCCGGCGGTAAAAAGCGTACTTTTTCGCGCGCGGACTGAACTCCGTTCCCGGCTCAGCAAATATCTCGATTAATCAAGTCTCACTGGCGCTCCTCATCCTCAAGGACTCGACCTCGGACGCGGCGTGTCTCGGTGTGATGGGTCAACACATGCACGCGTCCATCGCTCCCGCGGAAAAATGCGCTCAGAACCCAGCTGACGAAGCTGATCACGATTGCGCCCCAGAATGCGGTCCAAAAGCTGTCTACATGAAATCCGGCAACGACACTGGGTACTAGAAGCAGCAAGAGTCCATTTAAAACCAGAATGAATAGGCCCAGCGTAAGCAGAATGACCGGTGCACTGAGGATCAACAGAAACGGCCGCACAAATGCGTTGAGAATACCCAGCAAAAGTGATGCCCCGATGAGCGCCGCGACTGTGTCGTAACGAATTCCGCGAATGATGGACGAGGCGACCATCACGGCAATCGTCGTCGCGGCCCAGCGGAAAACGAATTGCTTCATGTCTCCCTTAATTTACCCGATCTCGTAAAGAGGGCGAGAAAGCACTTGCGAACGAGCTGATGAACGATAAACGAGTGTGAAGTCATTTAACCACTGAACACTGTGCCAAAAAAAACGAAAACTGCCGAAGATGTAAATCAACGCTCGCCAGAGCCAGACGCGCTGGCTGCAACAAAAAAAACTGGCAAACGCCAGACGCCACGACGTGCAACCGCGGCGAAAAAGCCGCGGAAGCCGAGAGATGCGAGTGAGCGAACTGCAAACATTTCAGCCTCTCCACAGGCAGACGTGAGGCCCATGTCGGGGGAACCTTCAGAGGACGCCGTTCGCCTTCGAGCCTATTTCATTTCCGAACGCCGGCGCAGATTTGCTTTGCCTGGCGACACAGAGTCCGATTGGCTCGAAGCGAAGCGCCAGTTGCTGGCCGAGGCTCGGCACTAAACTCAAAAAGAGCAGTTAGCACACAATGGAAAGTGCTTTGGCCGACCTGACGCAGGCGCTGCGGGAACGGCTCGCAGTCATTCGGGATGAGGAAAGCCGCAGCGATCAGGCAAAACACATCGATCGGTTGCGCGCCGCCTCAGAAAAAATCGATCGGCTGCAAGAGTCCCTTCCGCCGTCAATCGATCCGCGGTTGAAGCACTATCTCGAACGCAAAAGTTACGACAAAGCGCTCGAATTTTTGAATGATATCACGCCGTCGGGCGACGGAAGATAGGCATTTTGCCTGTGGGCCCAGCGGACATTTTGTTCGCTGCCTTTGTAATCGCCGAGAAATCGTGAACGCACGAGCTTCTGTCAATAGTGAGTACTTCTCTGAAAGCGCTGGTCAAGCGTTGGATCGTTATGGCTTTTTTTTCTTGTGTTAAATCGGTTCGCTTCGGGCTGTTTGGGCAAGAATGTGGAGAGGTGTGATCAGTCTTCTCTTCGCATCACGGGTAAAAGACGGGTCGCCGATGCACATGGTAAAATTAGATCCCCGGTCCTCCATTCTGACCCAAGACGCGCCGTGGCTTTCTCAAGCAGCGGCCGTGAGTCTAACTGCGGAGCGACCGGGGAAAGTTTCAATAAAATCTCTCCTTTCTTTGAGTAGAGTCCAGCAAATCTGAGACATCCGCCGGGCGATGATGGTGATGGCAATATTGGCGTTCTTGCCTCGAGCGCGATGCTGGCGGTAAAGACCGCCGAAGTAGGCCGAACAACCAACCGCCACCCAGGCCGCCTCGATAAACGCCCACTGCAACCATTTGTTGCGGCTCTTGAGCAAATGACTCTGGTAAACTTTTCCACCGCTGGCATGGGTCCGCGGAACTAACCCTGCGTAGACGCATAGCTTGGCTGCACTGCTGAAGCGCTCGATCGAATCGATCTCAGCGGCGGCTACTGCGGCCAGGATCTTGCCCATCCCAGGGATGCTTTGCAGTCGAAGCGTCATCTCGTCGTTGCTATTGAACTCGACGATGCGCGCTTCCTGCGCCTTGATTTGACCCTGGATCAGCTCGAGCAACCCGAGTTCTTCCCGCAGCAGCGTCGCGTCCGGCTCGCTCAAGACAAGCTTGTTCAAAGCAGTGAGACCTTTGCGTCCAAATAGATCGCTGCACTGGGGCATCTTTAGTTCTCGTTGCCGATCGATCAGCGCGTGAATGCGATTGCGAATGCGCGTCCGTAGCCGCGCCCAGTACAATCGCTGACGCAACACTTCCTTGCGCTGACGCGTGGGTTTGGCCGGCACATGCGCCCTGGCAATCAAGTCACCCCGCAGGAGCGTGGCCAGAGCGTATGCATCCAAGCCATCGGTTTTGATCTGGGCATCGGCTATCAATCGCGTTTTAAGCGGATGAGCCAACACCACCTCTTCCACTTGCCCAATCTCGCTCAACAGATCGTAAATGCGGCCCCAGTTCCAGCACGCTTCCAACACCACTTTGCTCTTGCCCTCCAGCCCTCCAAAAAATTGAGCGAAACCAAAAGCTGTGTTGCCGTTAATCCGGCTTCGCCCAAGCTCCCGGCCTCGCTCGTCTACTGCAACAAGCACACTGTAGCGCTTGTGAATATCAACTCCAACATAGTTCATGATCAGCAGTCTCCTTTCGGTTTGGCTTTGCCCCACGCCAACACCAAACTCAAACTGCTTTCATGCTACCTGACCCCTTGCTCCTGACGCCTCGCTTCCCCGGGAATCACATGATCACTGCCGCTTTCAACGCATTAGTGTCGCGATTTTCCGCAAAGAAGGACACGAGATCTTCGAGGGAGATGCGCCCCCCGATCAGCAACTCAGTTGGCACTGCTCCATTGCCGAGAAGTTCGATCGCCTGCCGCACGTAACTGGGTCGATGATGAAACACACCGAAGAGCGCGATCTCATTGTAATGAATGCGATGCGTTTCGAGCTCCACTTTTGCTCCGGCCGCGCAACCTCCGAAAAGACATACGCGCCCGCCTTTCCGCACCATCGCAACACTCAGCGACCAGGTCTCTGGTTTACCAACTGCCTCGATTACACCATCGGCGCCGCGATGGCCGGCCGTTCGGCGACGCACCGCCGCGACTGCATCTGGTTCACGGCTAAGATCGATCACGTCGTCCGCACCGGCCGCAGTAGCGAGGCGAAGCCGTTCCGCGTTTCGACCAATCACAAGCACGCGCGCACCCGCCGCTTTGAGCGCGCAAATTAAAAGCCGCGCCATGTTGCCGGCGCCGATCACGGCAATGGTTTCGCTCGGTTTGAGCCGCATCTTATCGACCGCATGCAAAGCGCACGCGAACGGTTCGACCAGCGCGGCCTCAGCGAAACTCAAATGTTCCGGTAACGGATGAACGTTGTGCCGCGTGATCTGCGGCGGGACGCGAATGTATTCGGCATAAGCGCCGTTGAGCAGCTCGAGATTTTCGCACAGTTCCGTGATGCCTTGTTCGCAGAAGAAACAATCGTCGCAGGGCGCTGAGTTCAGCACGACGACTCGCTCTCCTTCCCGCAGCCAGGTCACTCCTGCGCCGACTTCGCTAATGATTCCCGCCATCTCATGTCCGAATGGCGATGGCGTGTGTGCCAGCAAAACCGGGTGACCTTGTCGATAGGCTTTGAAGTCGGTCCCGCAGGTAAGCGCCGTCTTAATCTTCACGACGACTTCGCCGGGGCCGGCTGAAGGAATTGGCGTTTCCATCAAACGCAAGTCGCCAGGTGCGTAGAACATCACCGCTTTCATCAGCGCATTCATCTCGTCACTGGTCACTGCTCACTCGCGATGGAGTCATGATCGCCTTGAGAATCGTGCGGCTTTCGATCGCAGCCAGCGCCTCGGAGAACCACTCCAACGGAAAAGTGTGTCCGGTCATTAGCGATACGCGCACAGAACCATTCGCCAGCAATTGCAGCGCTTCGCGCAGATCATCCGGCGAAGCTGAATACGACGTCACGATATTGATTTCACGGTAATAGAGCTGATTCCAATCGAGTGTGACATCGGAGTCGGGATGGAGACTGGCAAAGACGAGGCACGTCCCGCCTGCGCGTAACCACGACAACGCCGTCGGAACAAGTGGCGGATTTGCCGCAGTTAGCAAGACCGCATCAGCGCCACGACCGTTCGTCATCGAGGCGAGCGATTCTTCGAAATCGGGTTCGGAGCCGGCAAATGTTGCGGTCGAGCGTAACGAGTCTGCTAACTCGCGGCGAGCTGGGTCGAGATCGAGGCCGATACACTTACCACCCGCGTGGCGGATCAATTGCATGAATAGCAGACCGATCGAACCTAAACCAACCACAACGACGACATCCGACGATTGGATTCCAGCGCGCTTCACCGCGCGCACGCAGCAAGCCAACGGCTCCATGAAAGAAGCTTCGTTGTCAGTCAGACTATCCGGAATTGGAAAGGCAACGCTCTCCACATGCTCTACCGGCACACGCACAAACTCCGCGAATCCACCTGGATCGAGATTGGTTTTTTTGAACTCCGCGCACATCGAAATATTTCCATGGCAACAGTAATGACATCGGCCACACGGAACGTGATGCGCTACGACCACGCGATCGCCCACCTTGAATTTCGCAGCGCTCGATTCCACCACCCGGCCGGCTACTTCATGACCCAGGACGACGGGGTCTTCCATTCGTTGAAAACGAATCTTGTGAACATCGGAGAAGCAGACGCCGCAGGCTGTGACTTGGAGGAGCATCTCGCCCTCGCTTAGCAAAGGCCGCGAAATCTCCTGCACGCAGAATCCGTGATCTTGAGAAACCAGCACTTTCATCGTCCGTGGCTTGTCACTGGTCACTTGTCACTAATAACTTCTTCCACGGCTTTGCGAAACAAGCGCCTTCATCGAGAGCGTTCTTCGATTAAGTCCGCCCGTGGTGGGCTTGCCTCTCATCACGCAACGTCACAAGGCCAAACTCAATGCGCCAAGTGAAATTTGTCCGGTGACGCAGGGATGTAAACAGCTGGCGACTCATTTCCGAATGAATTCTCCGCGCCTCTTGGGTCGTCGGACAATCTAGAGGAACGGGACTTCTGCGGCGTGGCGATCAATAGCGAAACGTGGGAGACGCTGAACCCGGACGGAACGAAAACGCATTTCGAATTCGAATTGATCCGGAAGGGTCGCTAGAAATTTTGCGAGAGCGTTCGTTTGACTTCATGCCTGACTGAGAGTTGCGCCGGGCATCGAACAAGGCAACACTGCGCGCTTTCTGCAATGCTGACCGTTTCACAACTTTCAAAATCCTGCAATGAGATCGAGACTGAATTCCTCCCACTGACGAGCTGAGATGAACAATCTGCTGATCGGTTCTGTGGCAATCACCCTGGGAGGCACGAGCGTACTCCTTGGGGCGAACGCACCCACGGAACAATCTCCAGGTGACCCGACACTGCCTGCTATGCTGCACAAGAAGAACGCCGAGGCCGACGGCCGTGCAGGCCCGAATAGTTCGGCGCGCGTGACGGAGCAGAAATCGGTTGGCGGAGTGCCCGTTCTCATCTCAAAACCAGGGATGGTAACTCCGAACACCCGTTTGGTTGTGCTTTATCATGGCTTCGGTCCACCGCAAAACCCACGGGCGCTCGCAGAGGTGCTGCGACTTGAGGAAATGGATGCAATCCTCGCATTTGTGAATCTGCCGATGGTGGCCGATCGAATGCCGGCCGGAGGCAAAAACGAATTGTTGCGCGTGCAGAAGGAGGATTTT
>Ga0209807_1000536_pt1 | contig 17372 bp, 19 predicted proteins | sample GraSoiAngelo_154_FD_186168 | JGI IMG/M metagenome (GOLD analysis project Ga0209807, IMG submission 186168) | Grasslands soil microbial communities from the Angelo Coastal Reserve, California, USA - 14_1009_13_20cm (SPAdes) (version 2) | ecosystem: Environmental > Terrestrial > Soil > Grasslands ... | reverse complement strand
TGCGGCGAGCAACGGCGTGGTATTGAGGATCGGCGATCGCATCGAGACCGGCTTGCCCGGGCGCATCGTCTACGACGGCGTCCCCGCCAACCTGCGCGACCGGCCGACGCTGGTGACCGAGCTGCTGAGCGCGCGCGCCGGCGCGCAGACGCTCGAGCTTTCCTACCTGTCGGGCGGGCTGTCGTGGAAAGCCGATTACGTCGCGGAGCTCAACGGCGCGGACAGCGCGCTCGATCTCAACGGCTGGGTGACGCTCACCAACACGAGCGGCACCGCCTACCCGAGCGCACGGCTGCAGCTGGTCGCCGGCGACGTCAACCGCGTGCGCGACGAATTGCGGCAGGCGGCAGGACTCGCCGGAAGGATGGCCAAAGCCGACGCCCCGGCAAGCGAGATGGCGCAGGAGTCGCTCTTCGAGTACCACCTCTACACGCTGCAGCGCCCGACCACGATCGCCGACAACCAGACCAAGCAGGTCGCGCTGCTCAGCGCGGGCGGCGTGCCGGTGGCGAAGGAGCTTGTGCTGCAGGGCAGCGACTATTACTACCGCTCGAGCGTCGGCGGGATCGGGCAGAAGATGAAGGTCGGGGTGTTCGTGCAGTTCGAGAACCGCGACTCGTCGCGCCTCGGCATGCCGATGCCGAAAGGCGTGGTGCGCGTGTACAAGAAGGACAGCGCCGGCAACGCGCAGTTCGTCGGCGAGGACCGCATCGACCACACCTCCAAGAACGAGAGGGTTCGCCTGAAGCTCGGCGAGGCTTTCGACGTCACCGCCGACAAGAAGCAGACCGATTTCCGCCGCCGCGAGCCTGGCAACAAGGCAAGCTACGTCTTCGAGAGCGCCTACGAGATCGTGCTGCGCAACGCGAAGAAGGAGCCGGCAACGGTGGTCGTGCGCGAGCCGGTGCCGGGCGACTGGACCATGCTCGAGGAATCGAGCCGCCACGCGAAGGTCGCGGCCGGGACCGCCGAGTGGCGCGTTGCAGTACCCGCCGAAGGCAGCTCGACCCTGCGCTACCGGGTGCTGGTGCGCTACTGAAAATCAGGGGAAAACGTGGTCTGTCCCTGATTAGCCTTCCACTGGAAGCACGTGCACGCGGTATTCGTGAGAGAGCTTTCTCTTGAGCACCGGGTCCTCGAGCTCCATCGTGAAGCGCTCGCCGCCGCGGATGCCGCCGAGCGCGGCAAGCGTGCCGCAGAACATCGCGTAACCAGTTTTCAAAGGATAACGACTCATCAAATCCTCGGGGGAGCGGATGGCGGTGACCGGGCCCTCCTGGTAGAGCTTGCCGTCGGTCCAGGAGCGCAGCACCAGGCGCTCCCAGTGCGGCTTGACCTCGTCGTAGCGCCACGATTCACGCGACACGGGCTTGGCGCAGAGCTGCTTGGAGAGCGATACACCGATGGTTTCCGCTTTGCGGTCCGTGTGGTCCGAACCCAGGGCCACGCGCAATTCACTTCCCTGAAGAAGAACGAACTCGACTTCGCCGCTGGTATCGGGACCGGAGACCTGAATCGCGCTTTCATGCGTAAAGAGATTCGCTGAAACGCGGTAGAAGATCGGCGTCGTCTTCGGCGGCTTGACGCCGAGCTCCTCGAGCTCGCGGATGTGCTTGCGCAGCGAGCGCTCGTCGCGGCCGGTCCAGCCGGCGATGACAAGTTCCCTGATTTCCACTACGCAGCCTTGCGGACGTTATCGATTTCAGGAATATCGTAGCCGGCCATCAGGTCGTCGACCACTTTGTGGAACTGCGCCCACGGCGCCTCACGGAAACTGTGGTTGCGCACGATGAACGAGGCGCCGGCGTAGAACTTCTCGTACTGCTGATGCCGCCCGGCAAACTCCGAGCCGATCAGGTCCCAGGCGAGCTTGTAGAGCTTCATGCGCTCCACCGCGGCGAGCTGCGGCGTCTGCCAGTAGGTTTCGAACTGCTGCCTCAGCACCGGATCGTGCATCACCGTGATGTCGGCCGGCATCTGGAAGATGCCGCCGCCGCACAGCTCGCGCAGCGCGTCGATGATCTGCGAGTGGCTCTCGGTGCACCAGTTGAGCGCCGCGTACATGTAGCGCCGGTTGAAGGTCTTGAAGCCTTCGGGCCAGTCCTCGGCGTCCTGGAGCTGCCCGGCGATCATCGCGCCGAGCGCCGCCTCGAGCGCGGCGAAGCGTCCCAGGACCTCGCGCACCGCGGGCACTTCGCTCGCGCCGGAAGCCTGCGCGATCTTGCTCGCCAGCCCGACGATCAGCTCCATCTTCGAGTGGAAGCGCACGTTCGACTGGTGGTTGCCGTAGCAATGCCCCGGCGTCTTGATGTAGATCTCGCGCGCGAGCACCGCGTCCATGTGCACGAACACCTTCTCCCAGGGCACGCTTACGTTCTCGCACATCACCATCGAGTCGGTCTCGTCGAAGCGCCAGGCGAGCGGGTTCTCGAACTCGCACGGCGCGTGGCGCTCGAAGGGCTTTCTCGACCACAGCGCCACCCCGGGCGAGTTCACCGGGATCGCGCAGGTGATCGACTCGGCGAGCTGGTTCGGCGCGAGCGGGATCAGGTTGCCGATCCAGATCTCGTTGGCGAAGACCGCGCCGGTGGCGAGCATCTTCATTCCCGAGATGACGACGCCGGCGTCGTCCTCGCGCACCACGCGCAGCGTCGGGACCGGGAGGTTCTGCTTCTGGTAGAACTCGGGGTTGCGCGCCGCCTGCGGCGGGATGACCGCGTAGACCCCGTAGACATCCTCGCGGCGCATATGCTCATAGTAATTCAATAAATTCTTTTCGAACTCACCGAATACCGCGGCATTCATCGCCATGCCGGTGACGAAGCTCGAGACGTGATCCGGCGAGCGTCCGAGCAGCCCGTGGCTCATGTCGGCGATGGCGCGATGCAGCTGCGTGCGCTTGAGGAGGTCTTCCCGGGTCTTCGCCCGCAGGAAGTAGGCGCTGTACCTCTCCTTGCCCTCCTTGAAGCTGAAACGCGGGTCCGCCGCCTTCATGTCGTAGATCCCGGCGATCGAGCGCGCGCCGTTCCTGAAGGCCGGGTGCGTCGTTACATCGTCTACTTTCTCGGAGCCAATATAGACAACCCGGCCATCGCGAAGAGACTGCAGATGCTCATTTCCGGTCTTTAGCATGGTAGTAGTGGATCTCGTGAAGAATGCACCCGCCTCGGGATGTGAACGGACCGTGATGCACTCCGGGCGGCCTGCAGGCATAGGTGGGTGCGAAGCACTGCTTGCCGCCCTTGCCCTGCCTGTCGTTGCCCACCACGAGGTCGCCCTGCACGACATAGACCTCTTCCCAGTGGTCGTGCACGAACGGCTCGGTGGAAAAAGCGTCGGGCTCGATCTTCAGCAGCCGGGTGCGGCTGCCGAGCTTGTTGACCTCGTCGAGGTCCGAGGCGAGGATCTTCTGGTAGAAGCCCGGCGGGTAGCCCGGCGGCCGTTCCCAGCCGGTGTTGACATCGACCTTCACGAACTCGAGATGCTGTTTGGGTTTCATTTCCCCTTCCTCCAGACTTCTTCGGTTGCCATGGCCTGGTGCGTCACCGTCCCCTCGTACGTCATGAAGCGCTTGAAGTCCTCTCTCGCCGCCGCCCGCTCGGGCGACGCGAAAGCCCGGTTCATCGCCTCCTCGCTGTCGAATTCGAGCTGCGCCATCAGCACCGCCCTGCCCCGGTTCACGGGAAACGGGTCTTTCCAGTCGACCGGCGTGTGGATCACCATGCGCCGCAAGCCGGGCCACGAGGTCACGGCCGGCACGTGGACCTTCCTGTAGCGCTCGAGAAAGCCCTTCAGGTCGGCCACGGCGATGTCATAGCGCACGAAATAGGAAACGCTCACGCGGCCTGCGCCTCGTGCAGCAGGAATTCGAGCATCGCCACCGCGCGATCGCCGCTTGCAACCAGGTCGCGCGCCAGCGCACGCAGCTGGCGAAAGCGCCTGGCATCGAGGCGCTCGAACAGCACGTCATTGATGCGCCGCTGGTGAGGAGCCAGCCTTTCCAAAAGATGCAGACTTCTGGAAGTGTTCTTCAGCAACACCCGGCGGCCATCGGTCGGATCCGAGGCTTTCTGCAGAATCCCGCGCTCCGCAAGCTTGTTCGCCTCGATGGTGATGAATGCGCCCGAGCGGTGCAGCCGCTCAGCGACCTCGCCGATCGACAGGCCGTCGGCACGGCTCACGAGCATCAGGATCTCGTACTGCACCCCCGAGATGCCGACGATGGCGGCGAAGGCGTCGCGGCAGGCGTCGAGCCGGTGGCCGTAGGCGATGAGGTCGTGGATCAGGCCGCGGAACTCGCCGTCCGACCCGTCCACCAGCAGCGCCGGGCGCGAAATGGTGCGCGGCGGGGCGCCGCGCCGTCTGGTTCTGGCCATTGACCGCGGCATTCTCGTCCCCGACAATTACCTTTGTCAATTAGCTTTCTCATTAACCCATAGCATGAAGCTGAAGCCGGCCGAGCTCTCCGCAGCGCTGGGCCTCCTCGAGCAGGGAGACTGGAAGGCGGCGCACGCGATAGTGCAGAAGGACGAGGAGTCTCCCCTCGCCTGCTGGGCGCATGGCATAGTTCACCTCATGGAAGGCGATGTCGCGAATGCTCGCTACTGGTACCGCGAAGCAGGACGCGCTTTCCCGAAAAACATTTCGATCCCGGACGAAATCAAGATCCTGAAGGAAAGCCTGTGACTAAGCCCCTGTTGTTGCTGATTGCTATGCTCACCGCAGCCGCGCCGGCCTGGGGCGAGAAGCATGTCCAGTCGACCCTCGACAGCCAGCTCGTCCTGGCGTTCAGGGCCAACCCGGCGGAGGTGCAGAGGTGGCTGCCCGCGCCCTGGGTGATCGACCCGGTGGCGAGCGGGCCGTCGAAGAACGCCAACGTCATCCTGACCTTCCTCGAGCGCTCGCTCGACCAGGACGCCGAGGGCAAGCCCGCCGAGATCGCGACGTATCGAAACGTCGTCGTGGGGATTCCGGCCCGCAATCCGCAGACCGATGAATCCGGGCCGGTGCTGGTCCGCATCTTTACTACGGCCAGCGCGCCCGGGTTTTACAAGACCGGGGTGCGGGCGGCGATAGAGCGCGAGATCGCCGCGAAGGGCGCGGGTAACGATCCGGGCGTGGCCAGCGAGAGCTGGGAGCTGAAGGACGCCAAAGGCGCGACCTTGACGCTGCAGATCCGTTACGACCGCAGCGTGCCGGTGCGCGCCAAGACCGAGGCCAGGCCGAGGTCGGGCCTCGATCCTGCCCTCTGGCGCATTTACCGCATCGAGCAGAGCGTCGACGTGGTAAAGAGCGTCCCTGAAGGCGTCGACCGGATGAGGAACCTGCGCTTCAGGAACAATGTCGCCGAGCTCGACAAGCTGCTCGACGGGAAAGAGCAGCTGATCAGCGTCATCTCGATCCCCTGGTACGCGAGGCAGACTTTCCTGCCCGACTAGGGGACGATCCCGGGCTCCAGCAGATAGCAGTATGCCGCCACGTCGCGCGCCCGCGTCCACCAGGCGCGGGCAGCCTTCGGGTGCTGCAGGCAGTGCTTGAGCGCGCCGCGCAAACGCCTGAGCCTGAAGGGCTGGCCGAAGACATAGCTGTGCACCGAGACGTTCATCACCAGCGGATGGCGCTCGCACTGCTCGATCATCTCGTCGAACTGGTCGACGACCATGTCGCAGAAGTCGGCGGCGTCCTGCTTGCGATGCACGATCGCCTGCGAGTCGTTGAGCTCGATCGGATACGGCATCGAGAGCAGCGGCCCTGACCGCGTTCGAAGCCACACCGGCTGATCGTCCATCGGCCAGTCCATCAGGTATTTATAGCCGAGCTCCTTCAGGAGATCGGGCGTGTGCGCGGTCTCGTAGGCGCCCGAGCCCATCCACCCGTCGGGCGCCCGGCCCTCGTGCCGCGTGATCGTCTCGGTGACCTCGCGCAGGATGCGCTCCTCGTCGGGCTGCCACAGGCCGCGCAGGTTCTCGGCATTGGTGCGGCCGTGCGCGACGACTTCGTCGCCGCGCTTGCGGATCGCCGCCATGATCTGCGGCGCGTAGTCGTAAAGCAGGCTGTTGGCATTGTGCGCGGCGGGCAGCTTCAGCTCGTCGAGCAGGTCGAACAGGCGCCACACGCCGATGCGGTTGCCGTAGTCGCGCCAGGAGTAATTGCGGTGCGTCTGCGGCTCGCCGGTCTTGGCCGGATCGTGCCCGAGACCGGCGCCATAGGCGAACCACTCGACATTGGTGGTCAGCAGGAACGCGAGCCGCTTGGCGCCGGGCCAGCTGTAATCCCTGCGTTCCGGCAGCGGAACGAAGTCGTAGCGATCGTGCTGCGGCAGCAGCGGCTTCAATCGAGCCTCGCTCCCGAGGCTTTGACGATCGGGGCCAGCTTGGCGATTTCGCGCACCGTCGCGGCCTCGAATTCCTCCGGCGTCATGACGATCGCCTCGGCGCCGAGCTGCTCGTAGACCTTCTGGATCTCGGGCGATTGCACTGTCGCGGCGAAGGCGGAGTTCAGCCGGCGCACGACCGCCCGCTCCATGCCCTTCGGTCCGAGCACTCCCGAGTACAGCACGATGTCGAAGTCCGGCAGCCCGGCCTCGATCATGGTCGGCACCTCGGGCGCCGCGGCGACGCGCTTCGGCGTGGTGACGGCGAGCGCGCGCAGCTTGCCCGCCCTCGCGTTCGAGACGGCCGGCGGCATGGTGGAAAACACGAACGTCACTTCTCCGCCGAGGATCGCCTGCGTCGCCGGGTTGCTGCCCTTGTAGGGCACATGCAGCACGTCCACTCCCGAGGCTTGCTTCAGCATCTCCGCCGACAGGTGGACGATGGTGCCGTTTCCCGAGGAGCCGTAGGAATACCTGCCGGGAGCCGACTTGAGCAGCGCGATCAGCTCGCGCACGTCGTGCGCCGGCGTCGCGGGATGCACGACCAGCATCAGCGGCGTGGAGGCGATCATCGCGACATAGGTGAAGTCCCTGACCGAGTCGTACGGCAGCTTCGCGTACAGCGCCGTGTTGATCGCGTGCGTGGTGATGTCCTGCAGCCAGAGGTTGTAGCCGTCGGGCGGCGACTTGACGATGAAGTCGCCGGCGATGGTGGTGCCGGCGCCGGGCTTGTTCTCGACGATCACCTGCTGGCCGAGCTGCCTGCTCAGGGTGATCGCCACCGCGCGCCCCAGCACGTCCGAAATGCCGCCGGCGGCGAAGCCGACCACCATGCGTACCGGCTTGCTGGGGTAATCGGATTGCGCGAATGCAGGGCCCCCGTACGCGGCGCACGCGACGACGAGCAGCCTTACGATCCACATCTCTTGATCCCCGCAGAGTGTGAAGCAGCGGCCAGGAAATCGTGGTCTGTCCCTGATTTTTTCTGCCCATGAATCACAGGTTCATCTCCAGCACGTACAGGCCGCCGGCGTGGCGGTCGACGGTAAAGACGATGCCGCGGTCATCGACGAACACATCGTTCAGCTGGGCTGCGCCGACCGGCGAGCCGGCCGGCGCCGGCGGGACGAAGTGGGCAATCTCGCGCGGCGAATAGGGGTCGCGGACGTCATAGGCCCGCACGCCGGCATTGAAAAACGTGCCGAGCACTACATCCTCGGAGCGCCAGGCGCCTGGAACCGGCGGGTTCTCGTGCAGGTTGTGCGCGCCGAAGCGCCCGCCCTTTTGCTTGAAGGCATCGACCGGCGGCGCAGGCAGGGTGGCGATGCTGACCAGGTGGCGCTCGTCGCGCGCGTCGAGCAGCCAGACCAGCTTCGGCCAGTCCGCGCCGTGGTCCTGCACCGATTCGTCGCTGACCACGAGCAGGCCGCGCGCGAACAGCGGCAGCGCGGTGTGGGTGAAGCCGTTATAGGGCGGCGAGTTGGCCCAGCGCGAGATCATCGCCGGGCGGCTGCGGTCGGCGATGTCTAGCACCATCATCCCGCCATCCAGGTAGCCGAGGTAGCAGCGGTCGGGGCGCTCCGGGTAGACGTTGGTGTTGTGCGCGCGGAACCCGGCGTCGTGTTTGGGCGCCAGCCGCTCTGGCGGCGGCGCGGCGTCGCCCTGCATGGTGCCCGGAAGGTGCCAGCGCCCGACGGCAACAGGCCTGGCCGGCCTGCGGACGTCGACGATGCGATAGACCTGGTCGTCTTTCGGATTGAGCGGCTTGAGCTCCGGGTCGGCGCAGGCCATGTGCACCGTCTCGCCGTCGACGAACCACAAGGCATGGCAGCCGCGTGAATGCGGGCCCGAGGCATCGAAGGACGAGATCGAGCGCGGCCTCTCCGGCACGCGAATGTCGAACAGCTCGAAACCCGCGGGCTTGAGGCCGAAGCGCGCGACCTGGTAGGCCACCGCCATCAAATCGCCGGAAACCTCGAGCGAGTTGGAGCGCATCTGGGCGTGCGGCAGGTCGGTCTGCACGATGACTTTCGGCGCGCGCGGCTCGCTGACATCGACCGCGGTGAAATTCTTGGGCGCGCTCTCGTGCGCCAGCCACAGCACGCGCCGGCCGTCGCGCGAGCGCTGCAGCGCCATGCCCTCGCCCATGCCGCCGAACCCGTTGAGGCCGTGCTGGGCCAGCAGCTTCATGTTGAGGAACATGGAGCCTAAGATATCATCTGGCCGCCATGAAATTGATTCTCGGCAGTTTGCTTGCGCTGTGCTGTTTCGCTGCAGACGCCGGGCCGTGGCCGGCCAAGCCTGTCCGCATCGTCGTCGCCTATCCGCCCGGCGGCGGCATCGACATCCTCGCCCGGCAGCTCGCCGACAAGCTGGCCGCGCCCTGGGGGCAGCCGTTTGTGGTGGAAAACAAGCCGGGCGCCAACACGATCGTGGCGGCGGACGCGGTCGCCAAGTCATCGCCCGACGGGCATACGATCCTGATGACCAGCGACGCGACCTTCTCGATCAACCCGCATCTCTACGCGAGGCTGCCTTACGACGCGCAGCGCGATTTCATTCCGGTGACGCTGCTGGTGCTGCTGCAGCAGCTGCTCGTGGCCAACCCTTCGCTGCCCGCGAACAACCTTGCCGAGTTGATCGCGGTCGCGAAGGAGCGCCCTGGCAGCATCAATTACGCGTCCTACGGCAGCGGCAGCCAGCCGCACCTCTCAGGCGAGATGCTGAAGTACAAGGCGGGCATCGATCTCGTGCACGTGCCGTACAAGGGCATCTCCCTCGCCGTGCCGGCAGTGATGGCGGGCGAGGTCCAGCTGACGTTTTCCGGCGTCGCGTCGTCGATCGCGCACCTGAAATCGGGACGCCTCAAGCCGATCGCCATCGGCGGCGCCAAGCGCTCGCCGCTGCTGCCCGAGGTCCCGACGTTCAGCGAGCTCGGCTATCCGGAGGTCGAGACTCACGCCTGGTTCGGCCTGTTCCTTCCCGCCGGCGCGCCACGCGAGGCCGTTACGCGCCTCTACCACGACACGAGGAAAATTCTCGACGAGCCGGAGTTCCGGCAGAAGCAGCTGATCGAAAAAGGCTACGAGGTGGTCGGCAGCTCGCCTGAGGAATTTTCCAGTTACCTGAAACAGGATCTGGCGGCACGCGGCATCGCGGTGAAGATTTCAGGCGCAAAGGCGGAGTAGGCGTGGAAACCCTCTTCGTCGAGCCGGCGCCGCGCCTCGCGGTTTCGGTCGAGGGATCGGGTCCGCTGGTGCTGTTCCTGCACGGAATACGCGGCAATCGCCGCAACTGGAATCTGCAGCTGCCGGTGTTCGCCCAGCATTTCCGGGCTGCCGCCTGGGACGCGCGCGGCTACGGCGATTCCGACGACTACGAGGGCCCGCTGCATTTTGAGCATTTCACCGGCGACGTGCTGCGCGTGGCGGAGCGCTTGAAGGCGGACAAGCTGCACCTGGTCGGGCTGTCGATGGGCGGGCGCATCGCGCGCAACGTCGCGCTGCACTATCCTGAGCGGCTGCACTCGCTGACGCTCATCAACTCCACGCCGGGCTTCGATTCGCTTTCCACCGACCAGGTCCGCAGGTTCGTCGTCGAGCGCAAGACGCGCACCGCCGACAGCGTGAGGCAACTGCTCGGCAGCCGCGCCCGGCCCGGCGCCTACGAGGAATTGACCGAGAGCATTTCCCGACTGCACGAAAAGTCCTACCTGAAGACCGTCGAGGCCTCGGTGGCGCAGGATCGCGCCGCTCCGATCGAGGCAATCCGCGTGCCGACGCTCATCATCGGCGGCGACGAGGACACGGTCTACCCGCCGGAGCTGGCGCAGGAGATGGCGCGCCGCATCCCGGGCGCGCAACTGGTCATGATGGAAGGCGCCGGCCACCTCGTCAACCTGGAGCAGCCGGAGCGCTTCGACGCGGCCGTGCTGCCATTTTTGCTGCGCAACCAAAAGGAGCTTCGAACATGACGAACAAGGTCGCGCTGGTCACCGGCGCCGGCACGGGAATCGGCAAGGCGGCTGCCTTGGCGATGCTGAAGGACGGCTATCGCGTCGCGCTGGTCGGCCGCCGCAAGGAGCTGCTCGACAGGACCGCCGCCGACTCGGGAGCCAAGGACCGGGCGATGCCTCTGCCGGCCGACATTACCCAGCCTTCGGAAGTAAAAAAAATCTTTGCAAGGGTAAAGGAAGCGTGGGGACGGCTCGACGTGCTGTTCAACAATGCCGGCATGGGCGCGCCGGCGATCCCGATGGAGGACCTCAGCGTCGAGCAGTGGAAAGCGGTGCTCGACATCAACCTGAGCGCCATGTTCTTCTGCTGCCAGGAGGCGATCCGCATCATGAAGGCGCAGGAGCCGCGCGGCGGGCGCATCATCAACAACGGCTCGATCTCGGCGCACGCGCCGCGGCCCTATTCCGCGCCCTACACCGCCACCAAGCACGCGGTGACCGGTCTCACCAAGTGCATTTCGCTCGACGGCCGCAAGAACGACATCGCCTGCGGGCAGATCGACATCGGCAACGCCGCCACCGAGATGACGGAGCGCATGACCAAGGGCGTGCCGCAGGCGAACGGCACGACGATGGTCGAGCCACGCATGGACGTGGCCCACGTCGGCAGCGCGGTGCTCTACATGGCGAACCTGCCGCTTGAGTCGAACGTGCAGTTCATGACCATCATGGCCACCAAGATGCCTTTCGTCGGTCGGGGATGAAGGCCGCCGTTTTTTTGTTTCTGCCGATGGTTGCCTTTGCCGGCGACCCGGCGAAGGGCAAGGAAATCGTGCTTGGCCGCGGCGACGGGAATTGCCTGCTCTGCCATGCGATTCCTGGCGCCGAGCGCACGGCGGGCAACCTCGGCCCTTCGCTCGCCGGTGTCGGCGCGCGCCTCCGCGCGGAGGAGCTGCGCCTGCGGCTGATCGATGCCTCGCGCTTCAATCCGAACACCGTGATGCCGCCGTACGGCAGGGTCGAGGGCCTGCGCGGCGTCGCGCCGCAATACCGCGGCAGGCCGCTGCTCACCGACCAGGAGATCGAGGACGCGGTCGCTTTCCTGCTGACGTTGAAATGAGGAAATATCTTGTCCTCGCGGCGCTGCTCGCTTGTACAGCGGAAGCGCAGAATCGCTCGGGCCTTGAATTCGCGAGCGAAGAAATCCGCCGCCTGCAGGCGAGCGACGCCGAGAACCCCGGCATGCTGTGGGTGGACCAGGGAGCGAAGCTGTTCGCGCAGAAATGCGCGTCCTGCCACATCTCGATGAAGGGCGTGGCGACGCGCTACCCGGCAGTGGAGAACGGCAGGATCGTCACGCTGGAAGCCAAAGTCAGGCACAAGGAGGCGTTCGCGTACGAGTCGGACGAGCTGCTCGCGCTCACTGCTTATATCGCCAACCAGTCGCGTGGCATGCCGATCAAGGTCAATCCGCCGGCTGAGAAGCTGGACATTGGCAGAAAAGCGTATTACTCGCGCCGCGGGCAGATGAATCTCGCCTGCGCGCATTGCCATGAGCAGAACTGGGGCAAGCACCTGGGCGCCGAGACGCTGAGCCAGGGGCAGCCGAACGGCTACCCGGCTTATCGCCTCGAGTGGCAGAAGATGGGCTCGCTCGAGCGCCGGATCCGGGCGTGCATGTTCGGCCTGCACGCCGAGCTGCCGCCGTATGGCTCCGACACGATGCTGGAGCTCGAGCTGTTCCTCGTCTGGCGCGCCAACGGGCTGCCGATCGAAACGCCCGCCGTGCGGCGCTGACCCGTGGAGTCCTAGACCAAAGCGAAGTCGCGCGCCTTCGCGCCAGGGAAAATCCGCTCGAGCTGCGCGTCCTCGAGCCCGTACATCCGCGCAAAGAGCCCGCCCAGCACGCCGCGGTATTCATTGAGCACGGCGTAGTCGCGGTTCTGGAAAAGCGTCTCCTCCCTTACAGGGACTTGATCGCCAGCGATGCGGCCGCCGCGAATGCCGCCGCCTAGAACCCAGAACACCGTGCCGTGGCCATGATCGGTGCCGCGGTTGCCGTTCTCGCGGAAGGTGCGCCCGAATTCGCTGATGAGCACCACCACCGTGTCCTGCCATGCGGGGCCTTGCTCGTCGGCGAAGGCGGCGAGCCCGCGGCCGAGCTCCTCGAGCCGGGTAGCGAGGAAGCCGCTCGCCCCGCCCTCGCCGACGTGCGTGTCCCAGCCGCCGACGTCGACGAAGCCGACGTTGAACTGCTCCTTCATGAGCTTCGCCACGCGCCGGGCTTCGACCTCAAAACCGCGCGCGCTCACCGCGTTGCGGCCGGCGCCTTCCATCTCTCCCATCATGTCGCGCATGACGTCGTCGCGCATCGTGAAGCCCTCGTTGACCTGCGCGGCGAGCGGCGTGCCGCGGTACATGGCCGCGATGAGCGCGCTCTGGCGGGCGTCCACGGCCGGCTTGCCGACGAACTTGAGGCCCATGTTCGCCACCTGCGCTTCGCCGCGGAACACAAGCGGCAGCTGGTCGGTGAAGGCCATGGCGCGCGGGCGCAAAGCCGCCTCGCTCGCGCCGAGCACCGACGCCAGCCGGTTGAGAAATCCCGACTGGAAGCTGTGCGCGCCCTCGGCGCCCTGGCCCAGCTCAATGGCGTCCTGCGTCTCGAAATGGCTTCGGCTCAGGTCCTCCGTGCCCGCGAACGGTATGAAAGCCGCCTGGCCGCTCTGGTACAAGCGGTAGACGGTGTCGCCGAGCGCCGGATGCAGGCCCCACTCGGAAGTAAGAGGAAGAACGCTTTCCCGCGCCACCGCGATGTTGGGGCGCGACTCGTAATAGAAGCTCGAGACTGGGACGAGGACGTTCGCCGCGTCGTAGCCGCCTCTCAGGAAAACAAGAAGGAAGCGGCTCTTCCCTGCCGCGGGTGCGGCAAGCAGCCGGCCGGCAAGCGGAGCGAGGAAAAGGCCGGCGGCATTCCTGAGAAAGGTTCTTTTGTTCATCGGGCACCCGCTATCGGTTCATGAATTCAGGCGAGGCGAGCAGCAGCATGTTCCACTCCTGCGGCGAGGTGGCGTTGTCGAGCGCCGAGCGCGTCGGCCCGGCCAGCGTCTTCTGCATCGACTCGTAGTAGAGGGCGTTGGCGAGCTGGGGAAACGCCGGGCGCTCCGCCGGCTGCGGCCCCTCCGCCCGGAAAAGTCCCGCGGCGCCGTAGCCGAGTGTACGAGCGATCTCGAAGCGCGTCGCCATCTGCCCGGCGCTCGCCCATTCGGTGCGCGTGAGCGCGAAGCCGTCGGGCGTGGGGCGCGCGTAGAGCGGCTCCCCCATGCGGCCCAGCCAGCTGATCATCGGGCCGGCGTTCAGGATGGCCTTGTCGTCGTACGCGAGGCGCACGGCCGACAAGACGTAGTGCACGGGATCCTTGAACTTCGCCCCGAGAGAGGCCCTGAACTCGGCGGAAGCGAAAAGCTCGCGCAGCACCGCGGCGATGTCGCCGTCGCTCGAGCGGAAGGTCGAAGCGAGCCGCTCCACCAGCACGTCGGACGGGTCGTCGGAGACGAAGAAGAGCGCAAGCTTCCTGCAGATGAAGCGCGCCGTGGCCGGGTGCCGCGCGAGCAGATCGAGCGCCTCGTCCACTTCGGCCGCGCCGCGCCCGCGGATGGTGCGCCCGAGCAGCAGCTTGTCGCCATAGTCATGGCGTCCCGGGATGAACTTCGGCATTTCGCGGTCGAAGTTGACGCTGAAGCCGGTGAGGATGCGTGCGAGCTCCTGCACGTCGCGCTGGGTGTAGCCGCCGTCTACGCCGAGCGTGTGCAGCTCCATCAGCTCGCGGGCGTAGTTCTCGTTGATCCGGTTGGCGGCGTTCTGCGCGTTGTCCAGGTAGATGAGCATCGCCGGGTGCAGCGCCGTCGCGCCGAGCAGATCGCGGAAGCGCCCGAGCGCGTGCGGCCGGATGGCGCGCTCCTCGTAGTCCGCCACCAGCACCCGCAGGTTCGCCTTGTACTGGAAGACGTTGAAGTGGTTCATCCAGAACCAGGTCATCTGCTCGCGCAACTGCCACGGCGAGTAGAGGGCCCGCAGCAGCATGCGCGCGGCCGCCTCGCGTCCGAGGCGCGTGAGCTCCTGCTGGTACGCCTGCTGCGCCGCCTTCTTCTCCTCGTCGCTGCGCAGGAGGTCCAGGCCCTTCCTGCGGCTCTCCATTTCCTTCGCGAGCTCTTCGACCGGGCGCCGGGTGATGGTCATCGCGTCCACCTGTGCCTGAGCCTCCGGCGGCAGCGCTGCCTCCTGGGCGGGCCGGAGCTGCGCTTCCAGGTAGCGCTCAGGCCCCATGCGGGCGAGCTCGCGCGCGGACGAGGGATTCGCGCCCCAGGTCACACGATTGAGAAGAAGAAGATCGTCGGCGTGCGAGCCCGGCACCAGGGCATCGCCCGGCCCTCCTGCGCAAGACGCAACAAGCAAAAGCAAAAACGGGCCGCAGGCCCGATTCACCGCCCTCACCGGATGACTTTCTTTCGCGGTCCCGACCGCCATTCAACGCCGGAGGCGCGGAAGGGTGAACTTTTTTATTGTTTCAACTTGTAAATTACCGCTTGAAGCCGTTCTGCGGCTTTTCCACCTTGGTCTTCTCTGCCGAATTGGATTGAATGGGAAACGTACATGCCGCGACCCACTCGGCTCCCAATTGCGCCGGCGGCGCTACGACCTTCGCGCCGCGCCAGACGAAGTCGCGCAGCACGGATTTGACCTCGTCGGGGTCAGTCCCGCTGAGGACAACCTTTTCGCCCGCACCCAGGACTTTGACGCCTTCCGCCATGGCTCAACCGGCGATGCGCTCGCGCATCCAGCGGGCGGTGCGCACTGCGCCGCCGAAGCTGTAGAGATGCACGCCGATGACGTTGCTCGGCGCGCGGCTGCGCGAGTAGCGCGCCAGGGCAACCACCTGCTCGTGCGGGTCGGTGTGCGTGACGAGCTGGGCGATGCCGGTGCCGAGGTTGCGCAGCGCGCGCAGCGAGGCGCTGACGCCGCAGCGCTGCGCGTAGCGCAGCAGCGCCGCCGGGTCGGTCGGGCCCGCGACGCCGACATAGATGGAGACCGAGGGCGCGGAGCGCGCGAGCGCGGCGCAGCACTCGACGACCCGCGCCGGCGCGAAGCAGAACTGCGTGACCACGTACACGCCCAGCCCCTGCTCCGCGGCGAGGCGCTGCTTGCGGGCGAAGGCTTCCTCCAGCGCCGCCGGCGCGATCCGCGGATGGCCTTCCGGGTAGCCGGCGATGCCGATCTCGCGGATGCCGGTATCGGCGAGCACGCCCTCTTCCAGGACCTGCAGCGCGTCGGAGTAAGGGCCGCTCGCGCGCGGCTGGTCGCCGCCGACGAGGAGAACGCGATGCACGCCGTGCTCGCCCGCGGCGCGCCGCAGGAACTCGCGCAACTGCTCGCGCCCGGCGCTGCGCCGCGCGGCCAGGTGCGGCACCGGGTCGAGGCCGGCCCGGCGGATCGCGGCGACCGTTTCGAGCACGCGCGACACCGGCAGCCCGGGCAGCGAAGGCACGTAGGCGCAAGTGCCGGCGGGAACGAGCGCGGCCACCTCCGCAGCGCGATGCAGCTCGCGCGGCGAGATCTCGATCGATCCCGCCGCGACCAGCTCGGCGACCGAGCCGGCGCGTGCCGACACGTCAATCTCGCTTGCGGGAAACGACATAGGATTCGTCGAGGAACCAGAGGCTGCCATGCTTTTGCAGCACTTCGCGGGTCGAGTCGAGGTAGCGGCTGTCGCGCAGCGCCTCGCCGAGCCGCAGGTCGTCGATCTGCGCCACGTAGATCGCCGCGTTCCAGGCCGCGAACAGCGTCGAGGTGCCGATGCTCTCGGAGATCTCGCTCGGCAGCGTATGCATGTCGTAGCGGAACAGCGAGCGCGCGTCCGAATAGGTGTTGAAGTTGTAGCGCCGCGCATCCTTGCCCAGCTCGCTCTTGGTGGCGCGCAGGACGTCGTGGCGGCTCTGCGTGAACGGGTTCTCTCCCGGCCAGACGCGCTGGATGATCTCCAGCCCGGGGTCATGGCCGTAGGAATGAATGCCGAGCAGCCGGCCGCCCTCGCCCAGCGAGCGCACCAGCGGCGCTATTACTTTCTGCGCCTTGAATTCGAGCCGCGCGCGCGCGCGGTAGGGCTGCGACGCGATCACCATGTCGTAATCGGCGCGCGCGTGGCCGCGCTTCGGGATCACCTCGTCGAGAAGGAAGCGGTAGTCGTCGCGGTAGACCACCAGCGCGACCGGATGGTCGTAGACCGGGTTGCCGGTCTTCGGGCTGTGGCGGGCCTGCCAGTTCTTGGCGAGGAACGGCTCGAGCTGCGCGATCTGCTCGGCGAAATCGTGCGAGGTGCTGCCGGTCAGCGCCGCCTCGTGCCACACCATCGAGGTGGCCGCGGCAACGGCGTGCGGCGTCAGCCACGGCGCCTCGGTGTAGTACATGTTGGTCACGACCAGCACCGTCGCCGGATGCTCGTAGAAGCGGTCGACCATCTTGCGCAGCGACAGGCGCACGTCCTCCAGGCTGATCTCCTTGCCGACGATGTAGAAGGGCACGGTGGGAAAGCGGCGGTGCATCTCGCGCATCACGCGCGCCAGCACGGTGCCGTCGCCCATGCCGGCGTCGAACAGCCGCACCGCGGGCGGCTGGGGATGGATGTGTCCGAGCTCGAGCCCGACGCGGCGCGCCACCACGTCCTTCTCGCTGCAGGTATTCACGAACAGCAGGTACTTCTGCCGGTTGTCGAAGAAGCGGAAGTTCTTCTCCGGCGCCAGCGGCTCGCGCGCCGGCGCCGCGGCGGGCTGCACGGCGCCGGCGCGGATCAGCGCCAGGAGCTCGGGCGGCGAATCGCCCGCGCCGGCGAGCCCGTGCCTGGTGATGAACTGGTTGACCCGCTGCAGGGTCTCGGGGGTGACGCGCGCTCCGTCGCGCAGCCGCGCGACGAACTTGCCGTCGTTCACTGCGCGCCGGCCGAAGGTGGACTCGGCCATGCCGGTGCGCCGGCAGAAATCGGAAATGCTTCCG
>Ga0209807_1000534_pt1 | contig 17386 bp, 16 predicted proteins | sample GraSoiAngelo_154_FD_186168 | JGI IMG/M metagenome (GOLD analysis project Ga0209807, IMG submission 186168) | Grasslands soil microbial communities from the Angelo Coastal Reserve, California, USA - 14_1009_13_20cm (SPAdes) (version 2) | ecosystem: Environmental > Terrestrial > Soil > Grasslands ... | reverse complement strand
GCCAGCGGGATCTTGTTTCTTGAGCCTGAACTTCCCCACGGCTGAACCCGTCGAATCGGTCGCGGCGGTCTGGCTCACCGCGGTGCCGTCCGATCTTGTCACAGTGAACGTCACGCTGGCGTTCGAGACCGGTGATGCCCCGGACCTCGCTCGGGCGGTGACGGAGACGGTCTGATTGCTGATGTAGTTGAGCTTGTCGGTCGACACGGAGACATCGAGAGCGGACCCCGCGATGGTCGAGCCGATGACGTACGCTGCCGAGCCTGTCGCGGCGTAGGAATTGTTCATGCTGTTCGTCGCTATCACCGGGAAGGTGTAGGAGTTACCGGTGACCGAGGGTGGAGAGGTCACGGTGAAGGTGGTGAAGGTGCTGGCGCCAGGACTCAGCGTGAGCGTCGGCGCGCCGAACGCGGCGGTCCAGCCGGTCAGCAGCACCATCGTCCGCAGGCTGAAGGTAGACGCGGCGCAACCCGTGCCGTCGTTGTTCGCGACTGAGACCGTGTAGGTCACGGCAGTACCGGCGAGGACGGCTGGGCCCGGGGACGGCGCGACCGCGACGGTCGGGTTGGCGCGGGCGCAGGTCGGCGTCGTCAGGATCACCGACACGTTGGCCCCGCTGGAGCCCACGGAGGCGATGGTCATCGTCACGCCGGCGTCCGGGTCGGAGAAGCTGTTGCCGAGGGTGAGCGCGGGGTCGTTGGTGTAGAGGTCGACGATGCCGCTGTAGGGGTCCACGCTGCCCGGCGTCATATCCAGGAGGCGGCTGCTGTCGCTGCTCGACTCCGAACCCCAGCGGATCTGCACGCCGTTCAGGATGTTGCTACTGAGGAGCTGGTACGGACCTATGACGGTGGCGAGGTAACTGTCGAACCCCACCGGTTGACGGAATTCCACGTAGTACCATTCGCGAGCCCCCGTCGTGGGATCCGTGCGCTTGAGGAGCTTCAGCGCCTTGGGGTTGGTCCCTGTCGGTTCGTAAGGGTCGAGGTGGTAGGTGCCACTGGCGGTGACCGTGGTGATGGGCGGGGAGACGCCGACGTTCAACCACCCCAGCCGCTCCTTCTGGAAGGCGCTGAAGTGCCCGGAGACCGACCATCCCATGATGTCCAGGCCGTCACCGTATTCGAGCGTCGTACACGTGCCCACCATGGTCGTGCCGTCGCACACCAAGGAGTGCGAGTGCAGGAGGCCGAGATTATGCCCCAGCTCATGGCCAGCGACGGCCAATTCAAGGCTCCCGTTGATCCAGGCGCGTGAGGGATTGCCGCCGACCGTCGCTGACCCTGTCCAGCCACAGGCGTTTGGAGGAAAGACATACACGCGGTGCGTGTAGGCGGATAAATTGATCCCGGCGGCGGTGGCGGCGGATTCTGCGTAGCTGTCGAGGCTCGGGATGTCGCAGACCGTGCTGGCCATCGGGATGGTATACCAGCCAACGACATCGCCGCTCAGCCAGGTCTGCTGGTAGGAGTTCTCCAAGAAGAAGTTGCTTGTCGTGCCGAAGATAACGCTCCGTGCATCAGCGAGCGTGTAGGGCTGAATCGGGTTGTCCTGGAAGTTGACCAGGATGACGACCGTGCGCTGTGCCCCAAGGGTATTCGGAAGGACCGCCGCCGACGTGGTTGGCGCAGCCGGGATGCTCGTGCCGTCCAGGTTGAGCAGCTCGACACCCGCGCCGGGATCCAGAGTGAGGGTCTGACCCACCCGGCGTCCTCTGACGCGGATCCGGTGGCCGGTCAAGACGTGGCTCGGCGGGCCCGCGGCGAAATGAAGTGACAGCCGCTCTCCGCCCATGGTCTTGAGGAAGTAAAGGTTGCGACTTTCTGTGGGCCAGTCCTCGTGCAGATGCTCCAGTACGCCCTCGACCTGAACGGTGGGAATGCGAGCGGGGCCCTGTGCGGACACCGATTCGGTACGCGTGAAGCAGGTCACCGCAAACATAGAACTCGCGACGGCCAGGAGAACCACTGGACGCGCAAGGAACCGAGACCACGCTGAACCCATCGGCTCTTCCTTCCTGGAAAGCCGTCTTTCCGGAAGAGCCGAGAGGCCCTCTCTTCTTCGGCAGCCCGGCTGTCAGGCGCTCACGACGCCTGACCCGTGGCTTTGCGTCCCCGCCTCACGACGGGTTTGCCTTTGTCGGAAAGAGGTCTTTCTGTGACCAACTACCGATCTACGGTGCAACCAGGGTGCCGGTTCGCGCGGCCCAGGGCGGTTCTTTAGAATCAGGAGATTGCACCTCGACACGCTAGGGCTCGCGCGGATGCTGTCATTCGCGTGACGGCTCTCCTCGCCACATTGGCTCGATCGGGGAAGGAGAATTGATCTTCCCCGGTTGTCGATTCGAGCGGTCCATCGGCGTCGTAATGGGAGACAGGCTCGTGACATCCCAGCTCCTCAGGAGGCGTTATGCGTTACTTGCTGCTGATCGGAAGCGACACCAAGACCGGAACTCCGCCCTCGCCGGCCCAGAGTCAGGCGACGTTGCAGGCCTTCATGCGTTTTAGCGAAGAGGCGCAAAAAGCCGGCAAGACCGTCGTGGCCGAACGGCTCCGCCCAGAGGCTGAGGCGCGCCGCGTGCGCGTCAAGGCCGGCCACCCTCTGGTCACCGACGGCCCCTTCGCCGAGACGAAGGAGGCGCTGGGGGGCTTCTACCTGCTGGAGTGCGCTTCGCGTGAGGAGGCGCTGGAGTGGGCGAAGAAGGTGCCCATCTCCGAGGGCGGCTACGTGGACGTGCGGCCCGTCTGGCCGATGTAAGAGCCGGGAGTACGATGTCGGCGTGCACGAGCACGTCGACGAGATCTTCCGCGTCGAGTACGCGCGCGTCGTCGCGTCGGTGCTGCGCCTCGTGCGCGACATCGACATGGCCGAAGAGGTCGTGCAGGAGGCATTCGCGCAGGCGCTCGTGCGCTGGCCCGCGACGGGCGCGCCCGAGCGCCCGGGCGCGTGGCTCCTGACCACGGCGCGGCGGCGCGCGCTCGATCGCCTGCGCCGCGCGCGCCGCGCCGATGCCCGCGCCGGCGCGGTCGCCTACGAGGTCGCGCTCGGCGCGCCGGGGGAGCCCGAGGTGGTCGATCCGCAGACGATTCCCGACGACCGGCTGCGACTGGTCTTCACGTGCTGCCATCCGGCGCTGCCCGCCGAGAGCCGCGTGGCCCTCACGCTGCGGCTGGTAGGCGGGCTGAGCACGGTCGAGATCGCGCGCGCATTCCTCGTGGCCGAGCCCACGATCGCGCAGCGCCTCGTGCGCGCCAAGCGCACGATCCGCGAGCGCGGGCTGACGTACGAGGTGCCCGCGGGCGACGAGCTGGCCGCCCGGCTGCCCGCCGTCCTCTCCGTCGTCTACCTGATCTTCAACGAGGGCTACGCCGCGCATACCGGTGACGCGCTCGTGCGCGACGACCTCTGCACGGAGGCCATTCGCCTGGGCGGCATGCTCGCGGAGCTGATACCCGGCGAGCCGGAGGTGCTGGGCCTGCTCGCGCTGATGGAGCTGCAGGCCTCGCGGGTGGGCGCGCGCGCCGACGCCGACGGCAACCTCGTGCTGCTCGTCGACCAGGACCGCGCGGGCCCTGTCGTGCCTGGACGCGGCGGGGCCGATCGAGCGCGCGGGGCCCTACCAGCTGCAGGCGGCGATCGCCGCGTGTCACGCGCGCGCGGCCGCGTGGGACGCGACGGACTGGCCGCGCATCGTGGGGCTCTACGCGACGCTCGCTGCGGTCGCGCCCTCGCCGGTCGTGGAGCTGAATCGCGCGGCCGCCATCGGCATGGCCGAGGGACCGGCGGCCGGGCTGGCCGCGCTCGATCGGATCGACGCCGAGGCGCTGCGCGCCTATCATCTGCTGCCATCGGCGCGCGCCGACTTCCTGCGCCGGCTCGGCCGGCGCGCGGAGGCGGCCGCCGAGTACCGTGCGGCGCTGCGGCTGGTGGACAACACGCGCGAGCGCGCGTTTCTCGCCACGCGCCTGGCGGAGTGCGAAGCCGCCGACTGAGAGGGAGGACGCATCGTGCTGACCCGCATCGACCACGTCATGATCTGCGTGCCGAATCTGAAGCAGGGGATCGAGGCCTACACGCGCATCGGGTTCGGCATCCAGCCGGGCGGCGATCACACCGGCGGCGGCACGCACAACGCGATCGCGTTCTTCAGGGACGATTACCTCGAGCTGCTCGCCGTGCGCGAGGGCCAGCAGCCGCAGGCCGGCGCCGCCCTCCTGGAGTTCCTCGCCAAGGGCGGCGGGCTGCGCTACGTCGCGCTGCAGAGCGACGATCTCGCGGCGGACGTGGCGGCGATGCGCACGCGCGGCGTCGACGTGAGCGATCCGGAGGAGGGCGGGCGGCGCACGCCGGCCGGGCAGGAGCTGCGCTGGCGGTCAGCGCGGCTCGGCCCGGGCACCCCGCTGCCGATCTTCTTCATCCAGCATCTGTCGCCGCTGGCCGTGCGCCGCCGCGGGCACACCGGCGAGCATCCCAACGGAGTGCTCGGTACGGAGCGCGTCTACATCGGCGTCACCGACGTCGCCAAGGCCGCCGAGAGCTACGCACGCGTGCTCGGCCTGCCGGTGCCGCGCGTGCAGCGCGGCAACGTGATCAAGGCCGACATGGCGGTGTTCGATCTGGGCGAGACGGGCCTCACGGTGGCGCAGCCGGCCGAGCCCGGTCCCGCCGCCGAGGCGCTCGCGCGACGCGGGCCTGGGCCGTTCCAGGTCCTCTACAAGACGCGCAGCATGGACGCGGCGGCGAAGTGGATGGCGGATCACGGAATGCCACCGCCCGCGCGCGGCATCCGCAACACGGGCGAGCAGGCGATGCTGGTCGAGCCAAAAGACGCCTGTGGCGTCTACGTCGGCCTGTTCAGCGCCCCGGCCAAGCCGTGACGCTCCTCTAAATCACGCCTTCCTTGCGAAGCTGCTCCAGCTCTTTGTCGCCGTAGCCGAGCAGCCGGCCGTAGATCTCGGCGTTGTGCTCGCCGAGCAGCGGCGCCCGCACGACCTCGGTGGGCGACGCCGACATCCGCACCGGGTTCGCGGGCATCGGGTACTTGCCGCGCCGCGGGTGCTCCAGCTCGGTGATCATGCCGCGCGCCTTCATGTGCGGGTCGGCCAGCACCTCGTTGGAGTCGAGCACGGCGCCGCACGGAATGCCGGCGCCGGCCAGGATCTCGAGCGCCTCGTGCTTCGTGTGCTTCTCGGTCCACGTCTCGATCATCGCGTCGATCTCGTCGATGAACTGCACGCGGTCGCGGCGGTCGGCGTAGCGCGGGTCGTCGGCCAGCTCGGGCCGGCCGAGGATGGTGACGAGCGACTTCCACATCTCGGCGGTCGCGCAGTGGACGAACACGTAATCGTTCGAGCCGCCGGGGCGGCAGCGATAGATGTTGGACGGCGCGGCCGCCGCCGAGCGGTTGCCCTGGCGCCGCGCCGGCTTGCCGGTGGTGTAGCTCTCGCGCAGGTGGATGCGGAGCAGGTTCACCACCGCTTCCTGCTGGGCGACCTCGACCTGCTGGCCCACGCCCGTCGCGTGGCGCTGGACGATCGCGGCGAGGATGCCGATGGCCGTGTGCAGGCCGGCGCCGGTGTCGGCGAGGCCGCCGATGGCCTTCGTCGGCGGGCCGTCGGGCGAGCCCGTCATGCTCATGGCGCCCGCCATCGCCTGCGCGATCCACTCGAAGGACTTGTAGTCGGCGTAGGGCCCGGTGCTGCCGAAGCCCTTCACGGAGGCGGCGATGAGGCGCGGGTTGAGCTTCTTCAGCGACTCGTAGCCGAGGCCGAGGCGCTCCATCGCGCCGGGGCCCATGTTCTCGACGACGACGTCCGCGGTCTTGACGAGGGCCTCGAACATCGCGCGGCCGCGCGGCGCCTTCAGATTCAGCGTCACGCCCTTCTTGTTGGAGTTCAGCAGCAGGAAGAACCACGCGTCCTCGCCACGCTTGTCGGAGAGCGCGGTGCGGCCGGGCTCGCCTCCGGGCGCTTCGATCTTGATGACGTCGGCGCCCAGCCACGCCAGCATCTGGGTGCAGGAAGGGCCGGCTTCGTACTGGGTCAGGTCGAGGACGCGAATTCCGTCGAGGGCCTTGGGCATGGTGGGGTCTCCCGTGGACGAGAATGTAACAGATTCGTCCATCACGAGCTGCGCTCGGCGGCGGATTACGGCAGCAGGTCGGCGACGCGAATCGAGACGCCCGGCGCGACGAGCGGCCGCACCGCCGCGGGCGGTCGCAACGTCTCGACGCTGCGGTAGCGCCAGCCATAGAGCGCCGCCGGCGACACTTCGGGCTCGCGGTGGATCTCGACGCAGTTGTTGACGACGTCGATGAGCCAGCACTCGGCGATCGCGCCGCGCGCGTAAAGGCTGAACTTGTACTCGCGGTCGGTGCGATACGAGGTCTCCGCGATCTCGACCACCAGCACGGCACGCGACGGGTGCGCGTCGCGGTAGGCGTGCGGATCGCGCGGCACCAGGGAGACGTCGGGCTCGGGCTGCGAGGCATCGTCGAGGGCGAGGGGCAGCTGCGAGTCGATCTGCCAGGCGGCGCCAAAAGCAGCGCGGAAGGCGTCCAGCACCTTGCGGATGGCCGCGGCGTGCCGGCTGCCCTGCGGCTCACGAACGACGAGTGCGCCGTCGAGCAGCTCGAGCCGCTCGCCGGGTTGGAACACGCCCAGGTCGATCAAACGTTCGTACTCGACGCGGGTCCAGCGGCGGGCGCGTGGAGCGGGCTCTATCGTCGAGGCCACCTGATCGAGCTACGCGCCGTAAAGGATGGCGGGGATCAGACGCCGCTGCACAGGGTCGATCCCGAGCCCGAACCCTTCCAGCGTGTATGCGCCCAGGACCTCGAGGTCGCCTGGCTCACCGAACAGGCAAAGGGTGTGGAGGGTCCGGCCCTCGAGCGTGATCAGGATTTCGGTGAGTCCACGCTCGGTCGTGCGTCCTTCAATCGTGAGGACGCGTCGACGCTCTGTGGGCTGCAAGCCGAGGTCCCGGAGCGAGCTCCCCGACACCCACGTATACATCGAGCCGCTGTCGACGAGCAGCTTGACCGCCTCGCGTCGATCGGGGCAAGTGGGCGCTGCGAGCTGCGCTTCGGTGAAGAACGTGCCCATGCGAGGACCCTCGCCTCGACGTTAGCACGAGCGCAACCGCTCACCACTGTATGAGTCTGTGCACGCCCATCGAGCTGTCAGCGGACGACCAGCCGCTCCTTCGCGCCCTCCACCCACGGCGTCTCCTTTGCGAGGAGCACGGAGGCCGGACGCACGCGGTAGCCCGCGGGATCGAGTCCGGGCGGGGCCACGCGCTGTGTGCGCAGCGCCATGGCCGCGTCGAGCAGACGCTTGCGCACACGGATGATGCCGAGGTCGGCGCGGCCCAGACGCTCGAGCGAGCGATCGAACACGCCCTGGCTCTCGGTGATCGCCTTGTCCTGCGCGCCGACGCCCGGCACGCCGAAGAACTTGCGCGTGCGCTGCGCCTCCCAGTCGGCGAGGTAGTCGTTGGCGCGGTGGGCGGCGGGACGGATGTCGCCATAGGCGTCGCTGCTCGCCGGCGCGTACGCCGTGACGTGGATGCTGGACCCGGCGTGGAACTCGGCGATCTCCTCGCGTGTGATGGCGCGGGTGGGATGCCACGAGATGCACCAGTTCACCAGCTGGTCGTCGTCCATCGGGATCCACACGTGCGCGTGCATGAGCGGATCGTCTCCGACTTCCGGCGGCGGCATCGTGTGGAACGGCAGCAGGTACTGCGTGATGCGCCAGTAGTACTGCCCCGCCGGCGCTTCGCGCCGCGCGCCGAGGAGCAGGCCCGTCGGCGTGTCGGCCACCTCGATGTGCGGCGCGCGCTCGAGCTGCGATGCGAACCCGAACCCGGCGGCGGCGCTGTCCAGGATGCGCCGGGCCTCTTCGTCACGCGCGTTCAGCACGCCGTGCAGGAACGAGATGTGCGCGGGATCGACGCCGCCCTCGAGCGCCTGCAGATAGTTGCAGCCCTGCCAGAACTTCGACACGAAGCGCTGAGCCTCGGGCACCAGGGCCCACTCGAGATCGGGAAGTCCGGGCGGCGGGCTGGCCGGCCCCATGTAGGTCCAGACCGCGCCGCCGCGCTCGGCACAGGGGTAGGTCGGCAGGGTGACCTTGTCCTGGAAGGAGGACTCCGGCCGCTCGTTCGGCATGTCGATGCAGCCGCCGTCCACGCCGTACTGCCAGCCGTGATAGACGCAGCGCAGGCCGCGCTCCTCGTTGCGGGCGAAATAGAGCGACGCGCGCCGGTGGGCGCAGAACTCGCTGCATACTGCGGTGCGCCCGCCCGGGTTGCGATAGGCGATCAGGTCCTCACCGAGGATCCGCACGCGCTTGGGCCGGCCGCCGGCCGCGAGCTCGGAGGACTGCACGACGGGGATCCAGTACTGGCGCATCAGCTCGCCCATGAGCGTTCCGGGCCCGACGCGCGTCAACTGGGCGTTCTCTTCGGCGGTCAGCATCGCGGGACCTCCTCCGGCGCAAGCCGTGGCCTATAGTACCGCGCGCGAACGGGGGTAGAATCCCAGGCCATGACGACCCAGGCGACCGAGCCGCGGCTGGAGCTCGAGCAGCACCTGCACATGTACCGCCAGATGGCGAAGATTCGCGCCTTCGAGGAGCAGGTGAACGAGCTGTACAAGGGCGCGAAGATGCCGGGGCTGGCCCACCTCTATATAGGCGAGGAGGGCGTGGCGGTCGGGGTCTGCGAGGCCCTGCGCCGCGACGACTTCATCACCAGCACCCACCGCGGCCACGGCCACTGCCTGGCCAAGGGCGCCTCGGTCAACCGGATGTTCGCCGAGCTGCTCGGCAAGGAGGCGGGCTACTGCCGCGGCAAGGGCGGCTCGATGCACATCGCGGATCCGGAGACGGGCAACCTCGGCGCCAACGCCATCGTCGGCGGTTCCGCCGGCATCGCCACCGGCGCCGCGCTCTCGGCCAAGATGCGGGGCAGCGGTCAGGTCGCCGCGTGCTTCTTCGGCGACGGCGCGCTGGGGCAGGGCCTGCTCTACGAGACGATGAACATGGCCGCGCTGTGGAAATTGCCCGTCATCTATGTCTGCGAGAACAACCTCTACGGTGAATACACGCCGTGCGGGGAGACCATCGCCGGCGAGATCCTGGCGCGTGCGAAGGCCTTCGGCATCCACGCCGAGACCGTCGACGGCCAGGACGTGCAGGCCGTGAACGCGACGATGAAGCGGCTGGTCGAGCGCGCGCGGCGCGGCGAGGGCCCGGCCTTCCTCGAGTGCAAGACGTACCGCTACTACGGCCATCACGTCGGCGACGTCAACCGCGATTACCGCACGCGCGAGGAAGAGAAGGAGTGGATGACCATGCACGATCCGCTCCTGACGCTGGCCGGCCGGCTCAAGGGCCTCGTCGACGACGGCACCCTCGAGCGCATCCAGAGCGACGTGAAGACGGAGGTCGAGCACGGCGTGCAGTACGCCCTGGCCGCGCCGTACCCCGCCCTCAGCCAGGTCGACGAAGACGTCTACGCCTGAGTCCTATTTCTTGAGGCGCAGCTCCTCGTAGGGCGCGGCGTAGGGAAAGGCGGGGATCAGGGTGAGCGCCGGCTCCTCGACCCGCGGACCGACGCCGCGGATGAAGCCGTTCTCCCAGATCGGCGCGAATACCACGCGGTCGTGCAGGATGCGCTGGATCTGGTGCAGCATCTCCTCGCGCTTCTTCCGGTCGAGCTCGCCGGCCTGACGCTGGAAGAGATCTTCCACCTCCGGCAGCACGCCGTAGGCGTACGTGCCGTTCCTCGTCGCGAGCCCCTCGATCCGCGTGGCCGCGTTGCCGCCGGCGCCCTGAGCTCCCAGCACGATCCCACGCAGCTTCTTCTCTCCCCACGTCGTGAGGAACGCGGCACGCTCGAGCGTCCGCACCCGGGTCCGGATCCCGACCGCGCCGAGGTAGTTGGCGGTCGCCTCCGCCAGTCCGAAGTAGGGTGGGTTCGGCGTGAGGTCTCCGCCGTCGAACCCGTTCGCGTAGCCGGCCTCGGCGAGGAGCTGTTTCGCGCGGCGGGGGTCGTACGGATGCGCGTCGATGGGCAGCGCGAACTCCATGTGACGGGGCACGATGTTGCCGGTGAGGCCCGAGAACCCGAGCGACTCGGCTTCGTTGATGGCCTTCCGGTCGATGGCCAGGCTGGCGGCGAGGCGCACGCGGCGATCGTGCCAGGGCGACTTCGGATCCCACTGATCGACGAAGTCGAGGAAGAAGACGGTGTTGGTCCGCGCGGCCGTGAGCCTGAGCCCCGGTGTGCGGCGCACGTGCTCCGCGATCGGGCCGTTCAGGAAATAGGCGACGTCGACCTCACCGCGCTGCAGGGCCGCGGCGCGGGTCGTCTCGTCCGGGACGCTCCTGAGCACCACGCGCTTCACGGCCGGCACCTTGCGCCAGTAGCCCTCGAACGCCTCGAGCGTCATCTCGATCCCCGGCGTCACGCTGACGAACCGGTACGGGCCCGCGCCGATGGGCGCCTTCTTGAAGCCCTCGTCACCGACCTTCTCGACGTATTTGCGCGGAACGACCCAGCCCGCCCCGGTCGCGGTGGTCCCGTAGAACGTCAGGAAATCCGGCCACGCCTGTCTGAGGACGAAGCGAACCCGCCGCGCGTCGACGACGCGGACCTCCTGCACGCGGTCCTTGAGGAGCCTGGCCGCGCCGCCGCGATAGCGCTCGAACGAGAACTTCACGTCGTCCGCGGTGACGGGGTCCCCGTTGTGGAACTTGACGCCGTTCCGCACGACGAAGTCGTACATGAGGCCATCCTTGGAGACGCTCCACGACTCGGCGAGGCTCGGTGTGATGAGGCCGCCCGGCATCGGCTTGCACATCGCGTCGTGGATCGCGTAGAGCACCAGGAACGGCGAGATGGCCGACTCGGTCTCCGCGGGGTCGAGCCAGCGCGGCGCCAGGGTGACGTGCGCGGCGAAGGTGATCTGGCCCTCGGGCGCGGCCTCGACGGGGCTCGACAGCCCCCAGAAGACCAGGAGGAGGACGAGGGCCAGGGTCACGGCGTTCGCTCGTACAGATGCTCGCGCGTGCGCGGTGCTGCACCGATCGCCGGGTCGCGATGCTTGCGGGTCAGCACCTGATAGAGGCCGATGGAGCCGTCCTCGAACGCGACCGCCGAGCAGGTCAGGTACAGCAGCCAGGTTCGATACGTGCGCTCGCCGGCCACGGCGCGGGCCTCGTCCGCCCGCTCGCGCAATCGTGCGACCCACTGCCGGCAGGTCCGTGCGTAATGCAGCCGCAGACCCTCGACGTCGACGATCTCGAAGCCTGCGCGCTCGATCTCCGTCAGTGTCTGGCTGAGTCCCGCGAGATCGCCGTTCGGGAAGACGTGACGGTACAGGAACTCGGTCTGGCTGGTGCGCTTCCAGTGAAAGTCGTGGACGATCCCGTGGTTCAGGTAGAGACCGCCGTCCTCGAGCCGGGCGCGCACGCCGGCGAAGAAGGCCGGATAGTTCGTTATGCCGACGTGCTCGATCACGCCGATAGCGGCGATCTTCTGGTAGCGGGCGGTCGCCGGCAAGTCCCGGTAATCGAGATACTCGACGCGGCAGCGGTCCTCGAGCCCTTCCCTCCGGATGCGCTCGGTGGCGTAGGCGGCCTGCGCCCGCGACAGGGTCACCCCGTGCGCACGCACGCCGTAGTGCTGCGCCGCCCAGAGCGACAGGCTGCCCCACCCGCACCCGATGTCGAGCAGGCTCTCGCCCGGCGTGAGCTCGAGCTTGCGACACACGAGGTCGAGCTTGTCGCGCTGGGCCTGCTCCAGCTTGCCGTCGGGATCCCGGTAGTATGCGCAGGTGTAGACCATCAGCGGATCGAGGAACAGCGCGTAGAACTCGTTGGACACGTCGTAGTGATGGGCGATCGCCTTCGCGTCCGCCTCGCGGCTGCGCCGTCTCACGACGCCGCCTCCCGCATTCCGAAGATGCGCCCCAGGACCACGTGACGCCGCGTCGCGCCCGTCCGCAGCGCGGCGCGCACCAGGATGCGCGCGCATGCGTCGGGCAGCTTCGCGAGCTGGCGGCCGAGCCAGCCGGCTTCGCCCGAGCCGTAGCGGCGGACGATCTCGGTCCCGTAGGACGCGAGGTTCGTGCCGCGCCGCAGGTGCGCCTCGACGGCCTCCGCCGCGAGGAGGCCGCTCCGGATCGCGGGCCCGATCCCTTCACCGCTGAGATCTCGCGCCAGGCCCGCGGCATCGCCGACCAGACAGAACCGGTCCCCCGCGAGGCGTCGCGGCGCCCGGCGCCGCACGACGTAGGCGTGGCCGCGAAACGGCTCGAGCGGGAAGTCGGCGGGCAGGCGACCCGACGCGCGCAGGGCCTGGACGAGGGCGTCCCGCCGCCCGGGCAGGTCCGCGTTCGGTCCGGCCACGCATCCGATGCCGATATTGAGGACGTCGGCCTTGGGGAAATACCAGCCATAGCCGGCGAGGTCGTGCTCGACGTAGAGCTCCGGCGCCTCGAAGAGCGCGCCGAGCGCCTCCACCCGGTCGGATGGAAGACGCGTCTCGCTCTCCTGGGCGACCACGACCTCTTCGCGCCCGGAGACCTCGCCGAACGCTCGAGCCACCGGACAGCGGTGGCCGCCGGCCCCGATGACGACGGCGGCCTCGAAGACGCCGCGCTCGCTCACGACGCGGACCCCCTGCGCCTCGCGGCTCACCGCCGTCACGCGGGCGCCCTCGCGCACGTCGGTGCCGGCGGCCCGCGCGCGGTCCAGGAGGTAGTGATCGAACTCCCGCCGGACGATGCCGTAGCTGGCCGGCGTCCGCCAGCGGGTTTCGTGGCGTGCCCCTTCGAACTCGAACCGGCAGGCGGAGAAGGCCTGGATGGTGAGCGGGTACTTCGCCGGATCGACGTCGACGTCGGCCATCGCCTCGGGCGTGACCCAGCCCGCGCACACCTTCACGCGCGGAAAGACGGCGGCATCCAGGAGCAGCGGCCGCAGGCCCGCCCGGGCGAGCTGCCACGCCGCGGTGCTGCCGCCGGGTCCGCCGCCGACGACGATGACGTCGTGTCCAGCCACGTCAGCCTCGCACGAGGGTGACGACGAGCCGCAGCCGATCCAGGGCCGAGACGCGAAGGTCCTCGATCGAGTTCGCGATCCTCATGGCTGCGAACAGGTCGCCCTCGATGTCGATGGCGCCCTCGACATAGGCCTCGGCAAAATTGAGGGGAGAAGGATCGCGCACGAGGCGGATGAAGGTCTCCTGGCGATGCAGGACCACCGTGCACACCGGGGCGCCCCCGAGCATCACCATCGTTCCGTCCCAGAGCCGGAAGGCGACCCCGCGCTCGATGTGGCCGAAGAGCCGATGCAGGATCGTCGCCGCGCTCGAGGCGCCGATCTTCCGCCACATCATCGAGACCAGAGACCGCCGGCCAGATAGCCGCCGTCCACGGCGAGCGTGTGGCCGGTGATATAGCCGGCGTCGTCGGAGGCGAGGAAGAGCGCCGCGCGGGCCACCTCGTCGGCCTCGCCGAAGCGTCCCATCGGGATCCGCTCGACGCGCCGCTGCCGCGCCTCCTCGGGCAAGCTCCGCGTGAGCCGCGTGTCGATCTGGGCCGGCGCGATCGCGTTCACCGCGATGTGATGCCTGGCCAGCTCCACGGCCATCGTCTTCGTCAGCTCGATCACCCCGGCCTTGGCCGCGTTGTAGCCGACGAGGTTCTCGACGCCGCGAAAGCCGTTGATCGACGCGGTGGTGATGATGCGCCCGCCGCCCTGCTTGACCATCTGCCGCGCGGCGGCCTGGCAGCAGAGGAAGACGCCGGTGAGGTTGACGCGCAGCACGCGGTGCCACTGGGCCTCGGGATGCTCGAGAAACGGCGCCGAGTGCGCGATGCCGGCGTTGGCGAACATGATGTCGAGGCGGCCCAGCTCGGCGACCACGCGATCCACGAAGGCCTGCACCTGACCGGCGTCGCCGACGTCCACTGAGACGGCGATGGCGCGGCCCCCGCCGTTCACGATCTCCTTGGCGACCGTCTCGGCGGCACCGACCTCCACGTCGCCGACGGCGACCGCGGCGCCCTCCGCCGCGAACAGACGGGCCGTCGCGCGCCCGATGCCGAGCGCGCCGCCCGTGATCGCTGCCACCCGTCCCGGAAGGCGCATCGCGCCGCCAGTATGCACCGTAGCGCGTCGCCCTGCTTCGCGCGTATGCTGACCTGCCCGAGGGAGGGATCCAGGATGAAGGCGATCGTCTTCGCGCAGACCGGAGGTCCCGAGGTGCTGGCGCTCGCGGAGGTGCCCCGGCCCGACGTGCGGCCGGGCATGGTGCTCGTCAAGGCGCACGCGATCGGCGTGAACTTCGCCGACACGCGCTTCCGCCAGGGCACCTATGTGGCGAAGCCGAAGCTGCCCGACACGCCGGGCATGGAGGCGGCGGGCGTCGTCGAGGCCGTCGGCGAGGGCGTGACGGATCTGAAGGTGGGCGCGCGCGTGGCGGCGTTCACCGTCAAGTCGTATGCGGAGTACTGCCAGGCCCCGGCGTCGATGGTCATCCCTCTCCCGGACTCCGTGAGCTTCGTCGAGGGCGCCGCGTTCCCGATCCAGGTGCTCACCGCCTATCACATGCTGCACACGGCGGACTCGACGGGACCGGGCCGCACCGTCCTCGTGCACTCGGCGGCCGGCGGCGTGGGGCTGGCGGCGGTGCAGCTGGCCAAGGCCGCGGGCGCTCGCGTGTTCGGCACGGTGTCGAGCGACGCCAAGGCGCGCCTGGTCCGGGAGCACGGCGCGGATGCCGTGATCAACTACGCCACGGAGAAGTTCGCCGACGAGGTGCTGCGGCTGACCGACGGCCGGGGCGTGGATCTGGTCCTCGACGCGGTGGGCAAGCCGACGTTCGAGGAGGGGCTGCGCTGCCTCGCGCCCTTCGGCCACCTCATTCTCTACGGGCGCGCCGGCGGACCGACGGACCCCCTCAACGTCGCCGCGCTGTCGCCGAAGTCCCAGAAGGTCAGCGGCTTCATGGTGCCGACGGTGACGCGGAACTTCCCCGACAAGACCCGCGAGAGCGCCGAGCGCTGCTTCGCCCTCATGCGGGAGGGCAAGCTGCGGCTCCACATCGGCAAGACCTTCCCGCTCGCCGAGGCCGCCGACGCGCATCGCTATCTCGAGTCGCGGCAGTCGACGGGCAAGCTGGTCCTGATTCCGTGACGGCCGACGTGATGGAGTCGACGCCATGATCAGCGTCTACGCGCTCTGCACCGGCTATATCGAGCTGGACCGTGCGAGCATGCTCTCCGACCTGGAGCCGGGCCAGCCGTGGACCGTGCCCGTCACGAGCTTTCTCGTCGACCACCCGCGCGGGCGCCTGCTCTTCGACACCGGCGTGCACTGCCGGGCGCGTCTCGATCCGGTGGGCCGCCTGGGCGCCGAGCGGGTCAAGCGCCTGACGGTGAAGTCGAACGAAGGCGACGACGTGGTGCCGCAGCTCACTCGGCTCGGTCTGACGCCCGACGACGTGCGCTACGTCGCCAACTCGCATCTGCACTTCGACCACTGCGGCGGCAACGAGTTCTTCCCGCGCGCGACCTTCCTGGTGCAGCGGCCCGAGCTGCAGGCGGCGCGGCGCCCGGGGTTCGTGCCGTCCTACAGCCCGAGCCCGATCGACTTCGATCACGCGCTCGACTACCGGATGCTCGACGGCGAGCACGACGTCTTCGGCGACGGCGCCGTCGTCCTGATCCCGACCTACGGCCACACGCCGGGCCACCAGTCGCTGCTGGTCCGCGCCGGCAAGCACGCGCAGATGGTCTGCGCCTCCGACGCCTGCTACACGCGCGACAACATGGACCGCGACGTGCTGCCGAAGATCCTCTGGGATGCGTCGGTCATGCGCGACTCGCTGGCGACGCTGCGCAAGCTGCGCGATCAGGCCGGGGCCACGATGCTCTACGGCCACGACCCCGCGCAGTGGGCGACCATGCCGCGCGCCCCGGCCCCGCTCCTCTGAGGGCGCGGGCTCACCGAGACTTGAGCCGTGCGTCCTCCAGCGGCGCCGACCACGGGTACGGGTCGATGAGCATCAGCGCCGGCTCCGCCACGCGTGGCCCGATCCCGCTCGGCCAGATGAATTCATAGAGGGGACCGAAGCGCGCGCGGTCGTAGAGCAGCTGCTGAATCTGGTGGAGCAGCGCCTCGCGCTTTCGCCGATCCGTCTCGCGCGCCTGCTGCTTGTAGAGCGCGTCGACGTCGGGATCGGCGCCGCGCGCGTACGCGCCGTCGCTCTGCACCGCGTCGGCCAGCCGCGTGGCCGCGTTGCCGAAGTTCGCCATCGTGCACATGCAGATCCCGTGGAGCTTCTTGCCGGCCCACGCCGTCTGGAAGGCCGCGCGCTCCATCGTGCGCAGCTTCATCCTGATTCCCACCGCGCCGAGATACCCGACGATCGTCTCGCCCGCCGAGAAGTAGGGCGGATAGGGATAGAAGTCGCCGCCGTCGAAGCCGTTGGGATAGCCCGCCTCGGACAGGAGCTGCTTCGCCTTCGCGGGGTCGTAAGCATACGGTGCAAGCGGCAGCGCGAAGTCGAACGTGCGCGGCACCATGCTGCCCGTCGGGCGGGAGGCGCCGAGCGTCTCGGCCTCGCTGAGCCCCCGCCGATCGACGGCGTGGTTCGCGGCCAGCCGTACGCGGCGGTCGTGCCAGGGGGACTTCGGATCCCACTGGTCGAAGAAGTCCAGGTAGTGCACGCCGATCGCGCCCGAGAACCCCAGCCGGATCGCGGGATCGCGCTTGAGCTCCAGCGCCGCCGGCGCGTCGAGCATGTAGGCGACGTCGACCTCGCCGTTCTTCAGCATGGCCGCCCGCGTGGTGGGATCGGGGACCGTCTTGAACACCAGCCGCTTCACGGACGGCACCTTGCGCCAGTGCCCCTCGAAGGCCTCCATCACCAGCTCCACGCCGGGCGTGTGGCTCACGAACTTGTACGGCCCGAGGCCGACGGGCTGTTTCTTGAAGCCCTCGTCGCCGACCTTCTCGACGTACCGCCTGGGCACGATCCAGCCCGCGCCGGTGGCCAGCGTTCCGTAGAACGCCATGAAGTCGGGGAAGGGCTCGTGCAGATGGAAGCGCACGCGGGAAGCGCCCACGACCTCGACGTCCCGCACGCGGTCCTTGAGCACTTTGCCGACCTTGGAGCGCGCCCAGCTGAACTTCACGTCGTCGGCGGTGAAGGGATCGCCGTTGTGAAACGTCAGGCCCTCGCGCAGCTTGAACTCGTACACGCGCTGGTCCGCGCTCACCGTCCAGGACGCAGCCAGGCTCGGCGCCATGAGATTGCCCGGCATCGGCTTCACGAGCGCGTCGTGCAGCGCGTAGAGCACCCAGAACGG
>Ga0209807_1000531_pt1 | contig 17457 bp, 10 predicted proteins | sample GraSoiAngelo_154_FD_186168 | JGI IMG/M metagenome (GOLD analysis project Ga0209807, IMG submission 186168) | Grasslands soil microbial communities from the Angelo Coastal Reserve, California, USA - 14_1009_13_20cm (SPAdes) (version 2) | ecosystem: Environmental > Terrestrial > Soil > Grasslands ... | reverse complement strand
CGTTAGCCGCTAACGCTTCCCGCAGATCAGGATTGAAATCCGTAAGCCCTGAGCTGTTGATGATCAAATCAAGATTGTTTCGCAACGATTCACGAATATCAGCATCCAGGCCGAAACCTGGCTGCGTAACATCTCCTTCCACCACTTCCACTCGCTCGCGCAAAAACTGAGGCAAGGCTCCGCGATAACGCGAGTACAGCGGATCGAATACGGGTGAGTCTTCAACCAGCTTCTCAAATCTCTTGCGCGCAGGATTTGATTTTTGACGCCGAATCAGCACATAGATTTTCCCAACCTCGGGCAAATCCATCAGCGTGTTTACCAGCCACACTTTGCCGATAAATCCGGTAACACCGATCAGCATGACTTGCTTTCCTGCTAGCGCCTTTCGCACCGAAAGCCGATCCTTAGGCGGAATTCCATAGAAATGCACAATCGGCTTCTCTAAAACAGGGATCGCGCGGATCGCAGGAAACGCCGCACGAGATAGAACGTCCTCGGATTCACACTGGGCGGGCCCGGCTTCAGCCGTGCTGTCCTGCTGTATTTCGTGTTCCTCCAACGCGCGTTTCAGGGCGCGAGGAATGTTCCTCTCCAATCCCAAATCGTTCATCAACCGCTCTGTTGGGCGTCGTCCATCCGGCCCGCCGCCAGTGATTCGCGCAAATACTCCGCGCGGACGAATCACCGGTTCAAGAAGCCTCCCGGTCGCGATCCCATCGCGAAACTCCAGGCGATTCGCAATCAGCCATCTCACGCCCAGGCTCTGCGCCAGCGGACGCATCACCTGCTCCAGCCCCTGGCTCACCAGCACAACTTCTGCGCCGGAATCGAGTGCAGCACGAAGCTGCTGCACCCCATCACTTTTCAATTCCGGCTGCAACTTGTATTTGAAGTACTCCTCGCCTAGTAAATCGAGCCTGTCACGGCTTACCCCACGCAAAACTGTATGCACAACTCGTGTTGCAAATACTCGATTCGCGGCATAAAGAAAAGGACGCATCACCGCCATCGCAAACACCAGTCCCCGCCGCGCCCAGCGCTCGGTAAACGTCTGCGCATTCCACGTGAAGAACGCAATCGGCCTGACCGTGGTCAGCTCAAGCAGACTGCCTTCCACGCGCCAATAAACAGGAGAAGAAGGCCTTAAGTTTTGTTCTGGTTGTTCCAAATTGTTACGCTCGCCAAGCAGAACCGCCCAATGCACCGCAGAAAGGCGAAGTCTTTATTCTAAACAAAACAATCGTCCTACAAACACATCCATGTGACGATAAAAAACTGCGTCGGGACAGCCGAGCGAAGCTCGGCTCTACTGCGTGACTGCTTCTCTTAAACGCTTCCTGGCCGGCTTCACTCCTCCGACTACAATCGCGAGACCCCCACTTAGCGCCATCATCGCTCCCACTGCCAACAAGCCGCCCTTAAACTCTCCTGTCGCATTTCGCAACAGACCAATGATGTAAGGGCCAAGGAATCCGCCAAGGTTCCCAAATGAATTGATCAAGGCAATTCCAGCCGCAGCCGCAGTTCCACCCAGCAGCGCGTTTGCAACGGCCCAAAACGGACCCATCATGGAAAATGCCGATAATAACGCCAAGCTGAGGAAAGCAATCTGCGCTGCCATCGATGTCGCAAATCCCACTCCCCACAGACCAACAGCCCCTCCAACTGCCGGCAACGCCAAATGCCACCGCCGCTCTCCCGTGCGATCCGAATGCATTCCGACAAGAACCATGGCAACCGCAGTGGCCACATACGGAATTGCCGAGAGCAGCCCAATACCAAAGTTATCCGCCTTTGACACATTGCGAATCAAATTCGGCAGCCACAGGCTCAAACCGTAAGAGCAAGTAGTCGCCCCGAAGTAGACAATAATGAGGACCCATATCTTCCAATTGGTAAAAGCGGAAAAAATCTCGCGCTGCCCTGCCTCGAGATGCGAGTCGCGATCTCTTTTTAATGCTGCGATCAGTCGCCCACGTTCTCCCCCATTAAGCCAATTTGCAGATTCCGGATGGTCAGTAAGAAATGCAAATACTACGACTCCAAGCAATACGGCCGGCGTTCCTTCGATCAAAAATAGCCACTGCCATCCGCTCACATGCTGCGAATGCAATCCCAATAGCGCGCCGGAGATGGGGCTGCCGACGACTCCTGCAATCGGCCCCGCCGTCATGAAAAGCGCCACCGCTTCCGCTCGCGCACGCGCAGGAAACCAATTCCTTAGGTACAAAATCATGCCCGGAAAGAATCCTGCTTCGGCCGCCCCTAATAGAAAACGCAAAGCGTAGAAACTTCGGGGACCATTAATAAATACCATCGCCGACGAAACCATTCCCCAGACCACCATGAGCGCTGCAATCCATCGCCGTGGTCCGACCCGTGATAGCGCCAGATTGCTCGGCACCTGGAAGAAAAAGTAACCGGCAAAGAACATGCCAGCGCCAAGCCCGTAAACCGCATCGCTGAAGCCAAACTGCTTCTGCATTTGCAGCGCAGCAAAACCTACATTGATTCGATCCAGATAGGCGACGATATACAGAAGAAATAGAAATGGCAGGAGCCGCCGGGTAAGCTTTCCAATTACGGCGAGCTCAAGATCAGCCTCGTTGGTAGCTTTCATAAAGTAGCGCCGCCGTAGCACCGGCGTCTCGCTGGCTGTCTGGCGGGCGTCCTCGCCCGCCAATTCAACCACGTCACTTCAACTTCGCTCGTATCTCCGCCACAACCTCCTCCGGCGTCCCACTTACATCAACTGAAACCGCATCCTGCGGCTCCTCTAACGTCTCAATCTGGCTCGCCAATAATCTCTCGGTCGCAAAATGTCCATGGCGCGCCCGCAACCGGGAAAGAATCAAGTCACGGCTTCCCTTCAAATAGACGAGCTTCACCGCCGGACCCACCACCAACTCCTCACGATAACTCTTCTTCAACGCCGAGCAAGCCAGCACGACATCCTTGCGTTCCGCAATCCATTTCAAAATCGCATCCCGGATCGCTCGCAACCAGGGAGCCCGATCAGCATCGCTTAGCGCAATTCCCTGCCGAATTTTCTCCACGTTCTCCGCTGAATGAAAACTGTCCGCATCCACAAACTCCCATCCCAACTGCTGCGCCAGCAAGCTCCCTATCGTCGTCTTGCCCGCCCCAACCACTCCCATCACCAGAATGATCATCCCTGCCGTTGAACCTATCGTCCGCCACTCAAGGCTTTGTACTCCTTCTTGAACTTATTTTCCGAATTTTCCACCGTAAACGTTCCATCCGGCTCTGCGACAACTTTAATGTAATTCCCATCTTTATCGCCGGTGTTTGCGATGAACTTCTCGCCGGTATTGTGTTCTTTTCCCGCATCCTCCGCATAGTGCAACTGCCACAAATCTTCCAGTCCCGGAGAATCGTGCACCGTCTGCCACGCCTCCGGGCTGCCTCCCTTATGCGCGCCGTTATTCATGATTGCCACGCGCGGATGCAGCGCCCACACGATCGCCTTCGCGTTCGACTGATCAAAGCCATGGTGCGTGACCAAATACAAATCCACCCTCCCAACCAAATTATCAACGCAGGCTAGTTCCAACTCTTTCCGTTTGGTCAAGTCCCCCAGGTCAATAAAGCGAAATTTCCCATACGTAATCAGTACTCCTAGCGATCGCGCATTCTCGGTCGCATCAACTGGCGGCTCAGGCTCCGAATCACAATAAGGGTTAGCCTCACCTGCCCCAGGCAAAGGATCGCTGATGTGCTCCCCCGCAGCAGTGAGCACGCGCACAGTTAAGCCCTTAATTGGAATTCCGTCTCCCGCCCTGACGCTGATATGCCGCGTCTTGGCGATCACCTTCTCGTAAGCCGCGTAATCTTGCCGCGTCACATCCGAATCCTCCAGATTCGGCCCGTGGTCGACGAATTCACCAATTTTCATTCGTTCCGCAAGCTGCGTTACGCCGCCGACGTGATCGCGGTGATAATGCGTGATCAAGACATAATCAATTTGCCTAATCTTCGCCATCTTCGCAGCGCGGACAATCCGTTCCGCGTCCCGGCCCTTAAATCCCGGCCATCCTGTATCGATCAGGAGAGACTCACGCGATGGCCCGACGACCAGCGTGGCCTGCCCTCCCTCGACGTCGATGAAGTAGATCTGCAGCGGTCTGGGAGCTTTGGCTAACGCGCCGCCTCCGAGCGCAAGCGCCGCGACGGTGGTCGATAAGACGTAATGAATCCAATTCATCCACGTTCCTCTTCCTTTTTCGAAGCCCGCCTTCACTCAAACTGGCAGACCTGCCCGGGGATGCAGCAAAGTGTACACGGTAAAGTTTGTCTCGTGGTTCGCGGTTCCAAAGTGAGCCTAAGAAAGTACCTGAGGCTCAAACAAACTGCCTTATGATGTGTCTCTTGGATTCCTTAAAATTCCGGGGAATCGGAGAGCTTAGTTTCTTATGACCTGGTCCGGGTGTGGCGTCGAACTGGATCAAACCCAGGAACCGGCCAACTCCGTTGCCGACCAATTCCCCGATTCCAGTTTGCATAGCGCACCAGAGATTGGCGCAGTATGTCCCCTCTGCGGCCGTTTGAAAACCTCGACTTATGCGCGGCGAAAAAGAATTTTAATCGGATTTTTAAAGGCCTTGCTGCTGGTCGGCACGGCTGTTGAAATCGCTTTTTACATTTCCCGCTCCACGGAGCGTGCATCCGTAATGCATGCTGCTTTGGAACGCATGAATGCAGACCCTGCAGTTGTTGAGTTACTAGGCAAACCCGTAAAGCTTGAGTCAGGGGTTCAAGGACAAGTTAGGCATGACGAGACCGGCTGGAGAGAAGCACGGCTTATCCTTCCTGTTAAGGGTCCGAAGGGAAGCGCCATTGCGCGTGTTGTTGCGGGCAGGGGCACAGGCCCATGGACGTTTACTACTTTCGAACTTGTAATCGAACAACAGCGTAAGAAGCTGGATCTCGTCTCTGGCAGAGTGGTGGAATACGACCCGTTAGACTACATAGAAATTCACACGCATGCGGTAATTTCACCGGAATACCGTAATTCGCCAATAGCCAAGGCGCGGCTTGACGGACAGCATCCATGCGTATTCGCCAATGTGCAGCAAGGGACTGCTGTCGTTCCGGAATTAGGTAAGTGCAGCACGCCAACAGAGCACAAGGGGCTCGTTGACCGCTTTGAAATTGACCTCCGTTACGGGAGTTTCGTCCTTCGTCAGACTGATTTGTACCTAAACGATGTCTTCGAAGTGCCTCTGACCAGGTCGTACAGCTCAAGCGACTGGGCACACACCAACCCCGTACACGCATTTGGACGGAACAGCAATCATCCGTATGACATCGTGCCGCTTGGCACGCGAAATCCCTACACATACCTAATGATTTTGTTCGAAGATGGTGATTTTCTCTATTTTGACCGCATCTCCAAAGGGACGGGGTACCCAGATGCGGTTTATCAGCACACTGAAACCTCTACTCGATTCTACAAGGCCACGCAAAGTTGGAACGGCGACGGCTGGACGGCCAAGCTCGCGGACGGCTCCGAGATTCGCTTCCCGGAGTCGTACAACGCCAAGAACGCGGCGCAAGGCGCTCCAACTGAGATGCGAAACGCCGCAGGAGACGTTCTCGAGCTGCATCGTGACGGGCGCCGAAACTTACAACAGATTAAAACTCCACACGGCCATTGGATCAGGTTCAAATACGATGACCTCTCTCGGATCATGCGTGCCGAAGACGATGCAGGACACTGGGTTCGCTACTCGTACAATCCTGATGGCATGCTGTCCGATGTGATCTCATTTTCCGGGCGGGAACGCCATTACCAGTACGAGGGGATTCGGATGACTCGCGTCGCCGACGAGAAGGGCCGCATACTGCTCCGGAATTGGTATCTGCCTTGGGGGGCACTAGCAAAACAGCAGTTCAGCGACACGCTAATTGTTTCCTATCAGTACGACTGGCCATTCGGTAGGTATAACTCAGAGAGTGTGACCGTATCACTCCCTAATGGAACTACAAGGAACATTCGAGTTGCTGATTCCGTTCCGGAATTATACGGAACCTTTCATTGAAAAGGAGGTTAACTCACGCCGCGTGTTTCTGCTCCGTTGCCTTGCGCAAAATCTCTAACGCTCCTTCCGGTCCGCGCCTGCCTAGAATCCTCAACTCGACATTTCTCAGTTTTTGGTAATTTACGAAAAACGCCTCAATCTGCTTGAGGACGGTATCGTTCAGATCGCGAACGTGCTTTACGTCTGCGTAGCGCAAGGATTGCGTGGCAACGGCGATCAACCGGTCATTCCGCACCATCTTTCCTTCTTCTTCCTGCTCCGCTTCCATCACGCCAATTAGACCGCAATCAAGCATGCATCCTGGAAATGTCGGTTCGTCCATGAGCACGAGTACGTCCAGCGGATCACCATCGGCGGCCTTGGTCGAAGGAACAAACCCAAAATCGTAGGGAAACATCATGCCTTCCGCCAGCACCTTCGAGAGCTTGAACGCCTTCTTCGTGGGATCGTAGGCGTATTTATTTCTGCTCCCCTTGGGCGTCTCGATTACCACTTCTACGATGGCGGCCGCGGAGGCTTGCTTTTTTCTGTTCATCTCGCGCTCCTTTGCCATCACGCTGCCATCGCCGACGTCGCCGTCAGCACTGGCCGTGCCAACTCCCTCGATTTCTTTCCACGAGGCGCTCGTGATCCCTTGACATATTTGGCCCTAAGCTCATTCGTCAGCTGCAGGGCGCGCTGGTATTTCTGCTCGCTGATGGCTTTCAGCTCGCGCAGCAACCCGCAGCCTGGTCGATGGTCGAGAACGTCTCCCGCAATCGCGATCAGTTCCTCCCAATCGTGCCATTCGCCAATTGCGTCTTTAGCTTCGCCCAGCTGCTCCACAAACTTAGCTTGATCGGCGTCCTGCGCCATTTCCAGCACATATCGCAATTGCTTCACTTTCAATCGATACGGATGCAAATTCCGGCGGTCCAGCCGGGGCGGATCTGCTAACTCCGAAGAAAGCCTCAACGCCTCAGCCATGGCAGTTGACGCCGTTCCGTCCCCGTTCCGCTCAGCTCGCTGCAGCAGTTTCTGAATGCGTGTGGAACTTCGCTTTAAACGCTTAAGAAGCGGACTGCCATCTTTTCTAAGGAGGCCACGCATTTTTTTCGCGTGTTTCGAGCGCTGCGTCCCCAGATGCTCCAGCAGTTGGACTTTGCAATCGGCCTCACCGTCCACCTGTAGCTGGGATGTAAATGCCGTCAGCACGTCCATATCGCGCACTTTCCCGGCACGTTTCCGCAACTTACGTAGATCTTGCAGCATGCGACGCTCGTTCGACCGCCGGTCCAGGCCGAGTGCCTCCAGTACCGCCTGCGTGCGCCGTGACCGCGTTCGAAAATCGTGAACCTCTTCGGGAGAGGTCACTTTAGACAGGCTCTTGAGCGACTTCTGCAATTTACGTATAGGCTTGTAAGTTCGTTTCGTATCCAACGCCATAATCGTCCTCTAGATTTCATTTAGATGTATTGGAGACAAATCAGGGACGGGTCCGAAATCAACATTTTCTAAAGAGCTAGGCTTGCGATGTGTCTAAACTCTTAAGCGGATTGATCTGCGGAGCTCAGCCCGAATTCCGCAGCTTCTCGTCTCGTCGCGTCGGAGTCGAAAATGAACACCAGAAAAGGATAAATGCCACGATCAGATAGCTGTAAACGAGAACCCCCTCGGTAGCGGCACGGCAGAATTCCGAGACTCGGCTGGAAACTTGCCGAGGTCGTCCAACCGGACTGTGAGCTTCCGTACCCAAGTTCCCAAACAGCAGGTCGAATATTGGCAAAAATACATTGAAGCGCGCATCAGGCCTATCGTGATGGGCTAAGTGATAGTCGCGCGCCGCTGAGAGCGCCGCGGGCAACCATCCGCCCAGGTGAATGCGCCAGTGCACCTCTTCGGTGATGATGAAGTACACAGCGAACCCAATCAGCATCCCAGCCGCTATGCGCAGGTTAAACGCGCGATCCAGCAAAATCACCGGAATACCGTTAACAACGAAAATCATCGCGACTGCGAATGGGGAAGAACCAAACGTCACGTGTTCCGGCTCGTAAGGAGTGTTTAGGGTCGCGTGATGGAGCAGGTGTCCTTTGCCCAGCGTGCCTTTCGGCCAATGCAAAATCCAGCGATGATATGCGTATTCAAATCCGTTTGACCAGACAAGCCCGATCAGAAAACCAGCGACCAACAATCGCCAGCGCGCGGGATAAGCTCGAATCAGTACTAAACCCGGCAAGACCCCGCAAAAAGCCGCAGTCACCGCATTCCACAATCGCACTCGCTGCGCCCCGTTCAGCGAGATCCCAAACGTTTCTGCTGCAGTCCCCATGTATCCACCTACATACATTTGAGAGCAGAAGCGCCGTTTACGTTGCCCCAAATCCGGTGCAACCCGCGCCATTTGGCCAGCCGCCAAGGCTGGAGCTGCCAGCCAACGTTCGTCTAAGGAATCGATTCAGCGCAAGGTGTAGTATGAGAACACTGCCCGGCAACTTCGGATTACTGTCTGATGCGAATCGGTCATCGGCCGCTTGTTATTTTGCTGATCGCTTGCGCACCCGCGGTTTGGGGGCAAGTACGAGTCTGGCAAGGCACGCTCACGCTGCCCATCTACGAAGAAGGGCTACCTGATCCGAATCCGCCCTTCGATCAGTTCGCCAGCACTCGCTTCAACTATCCTTATACCCTGCGCAACACCTTGACGAATCGCCGGGCAGACCATAACTGGCGCGCCATCTATCTCGAAAATGAATACCTGAAGTGTTCTGTGCTGCCCGATATCGGCGGACATCTTTATACCTGCGTAGACAAAATCTCTGGCAAGCCGATGTTCTACGCCAATCCGTCGATTAAGAAAGCAGATATTGGTTATCGCGGCGCGTGGGCAGCATTCGGGATCGAATTCAATTTTCCGGTCTCTCACAATTGGGTTTCCATGTCGCCAGTGGATTTCGCGTTCGGGAAACACGCCGACGGCAGCGCGTCCGTCACAGTTGGCAACATCGATCGCGTCTACGGAATGCAGTGGTCCGTCGAACTTGTGCTGCGCCCGAATTCCACCGTGCTTGAAGAGCGGGTGGCACTTAGTAATCGCAGCGATGTAAGACACCGCTTCTATTGGTGGAACAATGCTGGCGTTGAAGTGTGGGACGACTCACACATTGAGTATCCAATGCGTTTCGCTGCCAGCCACGGTTTTACGGAGGTTCAGCCCTGGCCTGTGGATCCAGATGGCACGGACCTGAGTGTTATCCACAATCAGACCAAAGGCCCAGTGTCGCTGTTCGTGCACGGAAGCCGGGAACCTTTTATGGGCGTATGGAATCCGAAGACCAATACTGGTACGGTCCACTTCGCCGATTACGCTGAGCTTCCGGCAAAGAAGGTATGGTCGTGGGGCGTCGACGCCGATGGCTTGGATTGGCGTAAGGCACTCTCGGATAACAATAGCGCCTATGTCGAAGTGCAGGCAGGGCTCTTTCGCAACCAGGAGACGTACGCGTTTCTTGAACCGCGCCAGACGATTCGTTTTTCTGAGTACTGGATGCCGGTGCGACAAATCGGTGGAATCTCACGGGCCAACCTTGCAGGCGTACTCAGCCTCACTCGCCGCGCCAACACGTTGGTAATCGGTTTCAACGCAAATCGGCCCATCCCGCGGGCTTCTGTTGCCATCATCGATGGAGACAAGCGTCTGTTAGATGAGAGGACCGATCTTCGACCGGAGCAGACGTGGTCACGCGAATTGCCAATTCCGAACCAGGGACAAAAATATGCCTTCGAACTTCGAGACTCTAAAGGCGCGACCCTGCTGCGGCAGAGCGAAGGCGAATATGATTGGACGCCCAAATCTGAAATTTCCGTCGGGCTGCAGTCCTCGTATCGCATACCACCTGCAGAAAAACGGACTGAAGATGACTGGCTGCAATTGGGCAAGGAGCAAGAACTAAACGGCGAGATTCTCCTGGCCCTTGGAACGTATAAGGAAGCACTTTCAAAGTTTCCCGGCAGCTTTGCTGCGCAGAAATCGGCTGGGCGTCTGGCAGCGAGCCTGCTCCGCTTCGATGAAGCAGAGAGTTTTCTCGAACCAGTCCATCGCAGGGATACATCGGACACCGAGAATTCTTATTATCTCGGCCTTGCGTATGACGGTCTCGGCGACGTCCGCCACGCACAAGCCGCCTACGAAGAGGCGCTGCGATTACCGCAATTTCGTGCTGCCGCAGGACTGCGCCTGGCTGAGTTGCTGGCACGCGAAGGCAACTTAAAGGATGCAGCACGTTATCTTGTGCAGGAGTTAGACACCTCTTCCGACGATGTTCGTGCCGCTGAAGAACTGGTTGCGATCCAAAGTGCACTTGGTAACGTTAAGCAGGCGCGAGCGCTCGCGCAGGAATGGCTGGCGCGTTTTCCGCTAAGTTATTTCCTACGGGAAGAAGTTGGCGATGCGGACTTGCTACATCTCGCCAACGACGCCAACCGGATATTAAACATTGCCGCGCAGTACATGCGCCTGGGTCTCTATCAGCGAGCATTAGGCGTTCTCTCTCGCGAATATTCCGCCCCGATGCCCGACGAAAGTGAGCCGGGCGCCATCGCCCCGCAGAATCACCCCATGGTCGCCTACTTCCGTGGTTATTGCAGAGAGAAACTGGGGCAGTCGGGTTCTGCTGATTACAGCACTGCATCAAGGCTTTTGACAGCCTACGTTTTCCCGAACGGCGCTGAGGAACTGACTGTGCTAAGAGCGGCACTGCGCGCGAATTCCGAAGATGCCACTGCGCACTATCTGTTAGGGACGTTTTATTTTTCTCGCGGATTGACCGACGCTGCGCTCGGCGAATGGGCTGAGGCTCGCAGATTCAATACGCAGATTCCCGTCCTCGATGCTAGTACCGGTTTGGCTCTCCTCCACGTGAAGAACGATCCGGAGCGCGCTCTCGCACCTTTTCGTGACGGGCTTCACAGCGATCCAAACAACGCGGCGGTCTACCTAGGTCTCGACCAGACGCTCAGCTTTTTAGGCCGTCCTCCGCGCGAGCGTGTCGATGCCCTGGAGAAATATCCGGACCTCGCAAACATGCCTTCGGAGCTTATTTTTGAGCTCATTTTGAACCTTGTAGAAGCGGGAAATTACGAGCAGGCTACGGCTCTATTCCACAACCGCTTTTTCCCTCGCGAAGAGGGCGGCACGAACGTCCGTCAGGTTTGGGTTGAGACACAATTGCAGCGCTCGCTCGCGCTGGCGAAGCAGGACCAGTGCGCCGAGGCGCTGGACGTGGCAGAGCACCTAGGCTCGGAAGTCGCAGGACTGGCGTTTACGCGTGATGGCTTGCAGCCGATTCTCAAGTCGGCCAGAACGAACTATCTGCTCGGCTCGGTTTATTTACGTTGCGGCAAATCTGCTGAAGCCCAGGCACGTTTCGCGACTGCTTCGTCCTCGGATTCCGCTCCAGAGCAGCTGCGGTGGGCTTGGCTCGCTGCACAGAAATTGCCCCGCTTCGATCAGGAGCGATGGCAAAAGCGGCTCGATTCCGCTCTCATACAAGCTGAAAATACCAGCGGGACTAGTTCCTTGTCAGCGTGGTGGTTTTATACCGTAGGCTCGCTTCAGCAGGCACTGGACAGGACGACAGACGCCGATGCCAATTTACAGAAGGTTTTCCTGTCGCCCGATCAGATGCTCGTGTACCACTTTACTCGTCTGGCTCGTTCCCAGGCCCTGGAGTAATGGCGGATAGTAGCGAGCAAATATCCCCCCGCTACCGGTATCGACGTATCAAGAGCGTGTGCCGCTCAGAGCGATAAAGGCCGAGCGCATAGATGGCGGGTTTTCCTTCTGTTGAGAAGATGACCTGGCGGATTCGCAGCAACGGTTGTCCGCGTGAAATGCCAAGGAGGCCTGCGGTTCGAGGATCTGCAGCCGTGGCGTCGATTTGTTCATCAGCGTGGGCGAGCGAGAGTCCGTGATCGCGTTCCAGAATCGAGAACAGCGAGCCGCGTTCCAGAGGCGCTTTGGCCAGGTCGCCAAACTCATCAGCGGACAAATAGCAGGTTTCCAATGCAAACGGTTCGTTGGCACCCTGTCGGACTCGCTCTATTTTTACCAAGCGGCTTTCTGATGGGAGTGCCAGCCGTGCGGCTATCTCCTGTTCCCCATCAATGATGCCGCAAGACAACACTTTGGAGCGCGCCGGAAGGCTGCGGCTGGCCATTTGCTCGCTGAAGCTCATCAGCTTGTTGAAGTGAATTTTCGGCGCGGCGACAAAGGTCCCAGCCCCGGGCCTGCGATCAACCAGACCGTCGCGCGTGAGCACGGCAAGCGCATGGCGTGCTGTCATCAAGCTAACCCGGTGAATTTTCGCCAGCTGCCGCTCTGAGTCCACGGCATCGCCCGGTCTGAGTTGCCCCGATTCGATGCGTTTCAGAATTGCGGCCTGAATCCTCTGATATGCTGGCGTCCCGTTTCGACTCTCTGGCATGGCAACCTCGCGCAAGCCGCCCGGCAAGATAGAACGACTCCACGCCGATTTGGTCCGCTATAGCGCTTCAACAGCACCGCCCGCCGACAAGGCACGCCAAAACCATGCCTCGGGGAGGCCCCGATGCGCTATATATCTCTTCCGACTGGATACGGTAATCGCGCTGGGCAGGGTTTGTAAAGCGAAAAGTCTTAGAAATCGCAGGAACGCAATAGCCTCGATGGAGACTGCAACGGAGTTCGGGTTTTCAGTCAGCGGCCATTCGGGCCAAATGAGTCTCAAAAAAGAAGAACTTCAAGCCATCCCGGCCTGCTATATAGTGCGGCTTGGCACGTCTCGAAAGAAATTTTTAGGAAATTACAATTTTTTTCTTGACGGTATTCGGTGCTTTGCTATATAGCATGATCGCACTTGGCTCTGTGACTTCTGTCCTGTCGTTGGGGGAATGGTTCACAAGCGCCTTCCAGGAGGTTCTGAGATGCAACGTTTGATCAGCTTTGCTTTAGTCCTTCTGCTCTTCGTCGGAGTCCTAGGCAGCCTCCCGCTGTCAGCCCAGGAAATTACCGCCGCGATTGTTGGTACTGTCACTGATCCTAGTGGCGCGCCGATCAGCGGTGCCAGCGTAATCGCTACCGATACCGAGCGCGGAACCGTCTGGAGCACTAAAACAAATGACGCTGGCGCGTACAACCTGCCACGTGTGCCAGTTGGCAATTACACGGTGAAAGTTTCGGCGCCAGGGTTCCAGACCGCTGTGCACCCGCCGTTCACGCTTGTGCTGAATCAGACGGCTCCTATTGACGTACAGATGAAGATGGGCAGGGTAACGGAAACGGTCGAAGTTACGGGCACAGCTCCCGTTCTGCAGACCGAAACTACTCAGGTCAGCAACGTTATTGATTCCCAAACCAATGAGCGTTTGCCGCTGGCTACCCGCAACTACGTGCAATTGACTTTGCTCGCGCCCGGTTCGGTCTCGCCTGACCCCAACAACTTCAACAACGGCAATAACACTTCCCTCCAGGGAGCTAGGCCCTATATCAACGGGAACCGTGAACAAGCCAATAACTTTATCCTGGATGGCATGGACAACAATCAGGTGTCGGACAACCTTTTGGGTTTTACGCCAACACCAGACGCCATTCAGGAGTTTAACCTTATCACGCAGAATGCCTCGGCTGAGTTCGGCAACTTCCAGGGTGGCATCATCAGTACCAGCATTAAGTCGGGCACCAACAGTTTCCACGGGGACCTATGGGAGTTTTTCCGCAATGACAAGCTGAACTCCAACTCCTGGGAAAATAGATTTACCGCGCAACCGAGAAACTTGTTGCGCTGGAACATGTTCGGTGGCACCATCGGCGGTCCCATTGTCAAAAAGAAGCTGTTCTTCTTCTTTGACTATCAAGGGCAGCGATTTAACCACCCCTCCTCGTCGAAGTTCCTTAACGTCTTCACCGCGTCGGAACGTCAGGGCAACTTTGGGGATATTTGCGCTACCGGGTTCACTGCTGGCCTCTGCAACGACACGGTTACAGTCAACAATGTGACTTACAAAACCCACCAGCTCTATGATCCGCAGAACAGCAACATGCCGTTTCTCAATAACGTCATTACCCAACCGATCGATGCAGTGGCGCAAAGTTTGTTTAGTTCCCCCTTCTATCCCGCCCCGACCAGTAGTGGCCTCGAGAACAATCTGAGCTACATTCAGACTCAGGCTTTCAATGCCAACCAGTTTGACATAAAAATCGATTTCAACCCCACCGCGCAGGACCATCTCTTCGGCCGTTATTCCCATGCCAAGCAGCGCAATCCCACCACCAATTCATTGGCGTTGCTGGGCGACGGCTTTGCGGAGGCGCCGATTGACAATGAAGTCATTGACTGGTCCCATAACTTCGGCGCCAGCCTCTTGAACGATGTGCGGTTTGGCATCAACTACGTTAAAACGGACAGCGGCACCCACTTCTCGAGTTCCGTGGGCAATCTGGCTGAACAACTTGGTATCGCAAACGGCAATAAAGGTGGCCCGGGTATGCTCTTGGTGGGATTCAATGGTGGGACTCCCAGCAATCCCGGAAGCGGAGTCCTAAGCGGCATCGGAAACAATTCGCAGACGGCGCGCTTCCATGACGCGGTCATCCAGTTCTCGGATGCGCTTGTGTGGACGCGCAACCGCCACGTCTTCCACACCGGTTTTGAGTACTGGCGATACCGCGTTAATTCCTTCTATAGCGGCAACAGCGGGTCGTTGGGTGCCATTCTCTTTAGTGGCGCTTTTACCTCGGAGGCTCCGATCAGTCCGGGGCCCGGCGCGAACGGCTACGGTGGCGCCGACTTCTACCTGGGACTTCCCTCAGCCTACGGCTCAGGCCTCACGTGCTGCGTTTGGGGACACCGTTCCAATACCATTGCCGGCTATATTCAGGATGACTGGCGGGCCACCAATAGCCTTACACTTAACCTGGGCCTGCGCTACGAAACCTTCACTCCGTTGGTGGAGAAGAACGACCACCAGGTTAACTTCGATCTGATTACCGGGCAGGTACTCGCGCCGAATTGCTCGAAGGTGAACTTGGGAACGGCCCCGACCACCTGCAAGAACAGCAGTCGCGGCCTCTACAATGGAGTGTACGGTGGAAAGGCTTTTCAACCGCGGATCGGTTTTGCGTGGACACCGGCAGCCCTGGGCGGCAAGACTGTGTTGCGCAGCGCGTTCACCATATCGTCTTATTTAGAGGGCACTGGCACCAACCTACGCCTGCCTGTCAATCCTCCTTTCCAGGCAGCTGAGACCCTCGTGCAGTACAAGGGAGTAGCACACCCAACAACCACCACCGACCAGGGCTTGGCTCCCGTGGGTTCGCCTAGCGATCCGTTTTCCGGGTCGCTCGTACGGGTGTGGGACAAGAATGTGCAGCCTGCGCTAACAAACCAGTGGAACTTGACCGTACAGCAACAGCTGGGGGGCGCGGCCACGTTGCAAGTTGGCTACGTTGGCCAGCATGGGACGCACTTGATGGTTCCCATGCCATACTTGCAGCGGCAGTTGCTCCCGAACAGCGCTTGTGCAACGCCGCCGTGTACGGCACCCAGCGTCTTCTTCTCCGGCAATCCCGCTTTCCAGTCCGACATCTCCCAGATCTCGGGCACCGCCTCGGTGGGAAGCATGAACTACAACGCTCTACAGTCCGTCTTCCAGAAGCGCTTCTCGCACGGTCTGGAATACCAGGTCGCCTATACTTTCTCTAAGTGCATGACCGATAACAGCGGGTACTACGGCACTGGTTCATGGCTCTCTGCGCAGGGAACGTCGTCTAGCCCTTACTACCAGAACCTCTACAACCCGCATGGCGACTATGCCCTGTGTTACTTCGACTCAAAGCATATTCTTAGCTCCTACGCGGTTTATGAGATCCCTTTTGGCCGCGGTAAGAGATGGGGTAACAACGCCAACCCTGTGGTCAACCAGGTCGCAGGCGGGTGGTCGATCAACCCGATTGTCTCTGTGCATACTGGCTTCCCATTGGCTCTGTCCGATTCCGGCTCTGCTCCCAATGACGTGAATTCCCGAGGCCAGCGTCCCAATTGTGGACCGGGAGCGGGGCGTACCCTTGGCCGGAAAGCAGCGTTCGACCCCGCCAGCGGTCAGTACATCGGCTACCAATGGTTTGACAATGGGCCGTACACCGCAACTGGCCCCGAGCAGTTCGGAAGCTGTCCCGCCCAAGGACCGGTCCGCGGTCCGGGCTATGCGGATACCGATCTGAGCGTGCAGAAGAACTTCCCCATTTCCGAGAGAATGAGGATTCAGTTCCGCGCTGATTTCCTCAACGCTTTCAACCGGGTGAATCTGAACGTTCCAGCTACGACGTGTTGCGGCGGAACCATGGGGCTAATCAACACCTCACAGGATCCCCGCAACATCCAATTCGCTCTGAAGCTCTACTATTGATGGCGGTATCATGGGGCAGGGGTTCGGACTCTGCCCCATTTTCTATGTCTCGATCTTTTTATCCGGCCGTTCTCTGGGTTCTGCTCTGCTTTGCCCCCGCATTCGGCCAAACTGCAAAGCAAACATCCGTGGGCGACGTGCAATCCAGTGTGCAGGAGGCGGTAAGGCTTGCCCAGACCGGCCATTGCCATCAAGCTCTTCCCGGCCTGAGGAAAGCCTCGCTGCGCCTTTCCGATAAAGAGTTGAAACGAACCGTGGGTTTCGCCGGAGTGCGCTGCGCTACGGTTCTAGATCAATGGGATGTGGCGCTAGACTTTTTACGCATCCTCAATCGCGACTTTCCCCGCGATCCAGAAGTTCTGTATATTTCAGTTCACACGCACTCCGATATTTCGACCCGATTAGCTCAGAAGCTAGCCAGCTTCGCCCCGAATTCCGTGCAGGCTCACGAGCTCAATGCTGAGTCGCTCGAAGTACGGGGCAAGTGGGATCTTGCCCAAAAAGAGTATCAGGCGGTTGTGCAGCAAAATCCGACGCTTCCGGGAATCCACTTCCGGCTCGGGCGGCTGTTGCTTTCGAAACCCGACCCGGGACCCACGGCTCCGGAGGATGCCAAGAAGGAATTCCAGGAAGAGCTGAAGATCGATCCCAACAATGCTGGTGCGGAGTATGTTTTGGGGGAATTGGCCCGCCAGGCGCAGCAATTGGATGAGGCCATCCAGCATTTTTCGCGCGCCGCCAAACTCGACGCCGGCTTCGGAGACGCCTTCCTTGGGCTCGGCTCATCGCTGATGTCTCAGAAGAAGTTTTCGGAAGCCGTGCCGCCGCTCGAAACGGCGGTCAAACTTGAACCGATGAATCCTGGGGCACATTACAATCTGGCAATGGCTTATGCTCGGAGTGGCCGTAAGCAGGATGCCGACAAGGAATTCGCCATTCATCGTGAGATGATGCAGAAGAATGGCGGCGC
>Ga0209807_1000528_pt1 | contig 17490 bp, 12 predicted proteins | sample GraSoiAngelo_154_FD_186168 | JGI IMG/M metagenome (GOLD analysis project Ga0209807, IMG submission 186168) | Grasslands soil microbial communities from the Angelo Coastal Reserve, California, USA - 14_1009_13_20cm (SPAdes) (version 2) | ecosystem: Environmental > Terrestrial > Soil > Grasslands ... | reverse complement strand
TTTCTGCCGTTCCATCCAGATGCGCTGCAGCTCGAGGTTCATGTGCTCGCGCGTCATGGCGTCGAGGGCACCGAAGGGCTCGTCCATCAGCAGCATGGCCGGATCGTGCACGAGCGCGCGCGTGATGGCCACGCGCTGCTGCATGCCGCCCGAGAGCTCCCACGGGTATTTGCCCTCGAAGCCTTTGAGGCCGACGAGGGTGAGGAGATCCACGCCCACCTGTTCGTGCCTGGCACGCCCGAGGCGCTGCACGTCGACGGGCAGCAGCACGTTGTCGAGCACGGTGCGCCACGGGAAGAGGACGGGCGACTGGAAGACGACACCGATGTCCTTGCGCGGGCCGGCGATGAGGGTGCCGCGCAGCAATGCCTCGCCGCTCGAGGAGGTCAGGATTCCCGCGAGGATCTTCAGCAGCGTCGACTTGCCGCAACCAGAGGGCCCGACGACGGCGACGAACTCACCCTCGCCCACGGAAAACGTCGCGCGTTCGAGCGCCGCGACGGCCCCGCTGCGCGTGGCATACGTCTTCGACAGGTTGCGAACGGTGATTGCTTGGGTGCCGACGGCCATGCAAAAACGGAGTGTACACCCGGTCAGCGCGGGGTCAGCGCGCGGGTCGCCTTCCCATCCACACGAGCGTGACGCCGACGGGCAGGATACGACCGATACGGAGGCGGTGCTCCCAGACGATCTGCCAGCGGAGCATCGTGTTCAGCCATGACGGGATGTCGAAGAAATCGTCGCCGCCCGGGGCGTCCCCCTTGCGCGCGCGGTCGAGCCTGGCGCGCACGAGCAGGGGGAAGTAGAAGAGGCACTTGGTGAACTCGCAGCGCTCGGTCTCGAAGCCCGCGGCGCGCACGGCGGCCAGCAGCGCGGCCTTCGAGTAGCGCCGGTAATGGCCGTAGAGCTCGTCATGGGAGCGCCACAGCGACATGAACGCGGGCACGGTCAGGACCAGCACGCCGCCGGGGCGGAGCAGCCGGTGCGCCTCGCGCAGAGCCGCGATGTCGTCCTTGACGTGCTCGATGACGTCGAGGGCGAGCACGCAGTCCATGGTCTCCGCCGAAAACGGCAGGCGCAGGCTGTCGGCGGCGACCAGGCGGGTCAGGCCCCGGCGCCGCGCCACCGAGAGCCCGACCTCGGAGTACTCCGCGCCGAACGTCTGTCCCCACGGCTGCAGGCGGCGCAGGGTGTTGCCGGGCCCGCACCCGACATCGAGCACGCGCAGAGGGCGCCGCGCCGTCGTCATCGCGCGCAGTGCGGGAGTCAGCACGGCCATGACGACGTCGTCGCTCGCGGTGTTCCAGAAATACTCCTCGCTGCGCTCGCCATACCGCTCCTGGATGACGACGTCGTCCCTCACGGCGTCATCCGGCGCCGCAGGCCCGCGACGACGAAGCAGCCGCCCACCGCCGCAAGCCCGGCCAGGCTCACCGCCGCGGCCGCGATGTAGGAGGCCGGCATGAACGTGAAGACGATCTCGTGCGCGCCGGGTGCCAGGTGCACCGCGCGAAAGAGGTAGTCCGCCTGGTAGATGGGCGTTTCCGCGCCGTCGACGCGCGCGCGCCAGCCGGGGTAATTGGCCTCCGACAGGACGAGGTAGGCCGGCCGCGCCGGCGCCGCGCGCACGACGACGCGATTGGCGGACAGCGACGTGACCTCCGCCGTCCCCGGCGAGGGGCCCGGGGCGGCAGACAGCGCGGGGGCGCGCGGATCCTCGAGCAGCACACCCGCGCGCGGGTCGAAGTCGCGGGCGACGATCGTGGCGAGCGCCTCGTCCTCGGCGACGACGCGCGCGCGGTTCACGAGGAAGGCGCGCGGCAGCGTGTCCAGGTTCTCGTAGATGCGGATGTCGCGATCGTATACGGAGCGGTACCACGGCAGCGTCGCGTACGGGTCGGGGATCGCGAGCGCCGCCGGCGGGGGCATGAGCACGTACTTGATGTTCATGAGGCTCATGAGGCCGCGGTGCGTCGCGGGGTCGCGAAAGAGGAAGGCGCGGATCGTCTCGTAGCGGTCGAAGGCGCGCCCGTTGATCGCCTGCTGCAGCCGCGTGTGACGGCGCAGGCTCAGGACGTCGAAGATGTCCACGTCGTAGAGCCGGTAGGGCAGCTTGGCGTCGGCGGTGAGCACGCGCACGACGGCGCCGGACGACACGCGGAAGAGCGACGGATCGGATTTCAGGAAGCGCACCGCCGGCGTCTCGGGAAACACGTGGGCGGTGGGCAGCGGCGGGTTGAAGTCGCCGAGGTGCCACCAGGGATCGAGGACGGCGAGGGCCACCACGCCGACGGCGAGCGCCTGCGGGCGCAGGGCGCCGCGCGCGACGAGAGCGACGAGCGCGGCCAGCGCGGCCAGCGCGACGGCCACGCCGAGCTCGCGCCAGAGCATCAGCGAGATCGCGGGCGGCCGCGCCGGTCCCCAGCGCGCAATGGCGGGGTAGGCGAGGGCGGGCACGAGCGCGGCGACGGCCGCGAAGCCGAGGACAAAGCGCAGCCGGCCCGGCCGCCGCTCCCCGAGGTCGGCGAGGAAGCGATCGAAGCCGAGCGCGGCGGCCACGATCAGCGCGAAGCGGAAGGCGAGCCGGAGGCGGCCGTTGTTGGCGAGCCCGAGCACGGGCAGGTAGTTGACGACGTTGAAGAGCGGTAGCGCGTAGGCGGCGCCGAGCGAGCCGAGGGCGATGCCGAGCCACACGAGCGCGCCGGGCGTCTGGCGCCGCCGGGCGGCGGCGTAGGCGGCGAAGAGGAGCGGGAGCACGCCCGCGTAGACCATCATCTCCATCATGTTGTAGCCGCGCCACCAGAAGCTGGCGTCGGCCTCGGTGCCGAAGAAGAGCGGCGCGATCATCATCACCGCCGTCGGCAGGTCGCGGCGGATGGTCGTCCAGTCGCCTGTGAGCGAGTACCATGCGGCGGAGACGATCCCGGTGGCGGCGCGCGCCGACGACCGGCCGCCCGGCGGGACCTCGGCCCGCGCGATCAGCTCGGCCATCGGCAGCAGCTGCACGAGGGCGATGGCCACGCCCACGACGACGGCGGCCGCCACCAGCGCGACCCGGCCGGCGCGCGCGCGCGCGGGCACCTGCACGCTCCCCACGCGCACGGCGACGTAGGCGGCGAGGACGGCGAGGATCTGCATGCCGGTCTGCGGGTGGCTCGACAGACAGGCGAAGCCGGTGAACAGCGCGAGCGCGCCCACCGAGGCGGCGCCGGCGCCGCGGAGCACACGCTCGGCCGCCCAGAACATCCACGGCATCCAGATCTCGGCCATGATGTTCGTGCGGCCGAGCCACGCCAGCGTCCAGCCGCTGAAGGCGAAGGCGACGGCGGCGAAGACGGCGGCCGCGCGCGAGGTGCCGAGCGTGGCGACGAGCAGGAACATGCCGTAGCCGGCGATGACCGTGGAGAGCACCACCTTGAGGTTCGAGACCATCGGCACCGAGACCGCGCGGGCGAGCAGCAGCGTCACGGGCTCGAACGTCGCCGAGCCGGTGCCGACGCCGGGCAGTCCCATGGCGAGGTAGGGGTTCCACCAGGGGATCTCGCCGGCGGAGAGGGTGGTCTGCACGTAGTGCAGCCGTGGATAGCCGTTCAGCGCGTTGTCGGTGTGCGTCAGGAAGTTGCGCGGCCTGGTGACGTAAGTGCCGGGCGGCAGGATGGCGCGGAACGACGGGTCCACGTAGTACGAGCCGTCGCCGATCAGCAGCGTCTGGTCGACGTAGATCCGCGGCCCGAAGAAGAGCGACGCGAGCACGACGAGGCCCAGCACGATCGCGACGTGCAGCGAGAGGCGCAGGGGCGGTGTCACGCGTCTTTCTTTATAACATAGAGTAAAGTTGGGACGCATGACGACCGGACGCGTGCGCGGCGGCTTCAACCAGTACGGGTTCAGCGTCGGCATCCTCATGCTCGACACGCGCTTTCCGCGGATCGTGGGCGACATGGGCAACGCGCAGACGTTCCCGTTTCCCGTGCGCTACCAGCGGGTGACGGGCGCCGATCCCGACCTCGTCGTGCGGCGCGGCGCCGAGGGCCTGCTGCCCGCCTTCGTCGAGGGCGCCCAGGCGCTGGAGCGTGAGGGCGTGGGCGCCATCACGACGAACTGCGGCTTCCTCATCAAGTACCAGGCCCCGCTCGCCCGCTCCGTGCGCGTGCCCGTGTTCACCTCGAGCCTGCTGCTGGTGCCGCTCGTCCACCGCATGCTTGCCCCCGGCGGGCGCGTGGGCGTCATGACCGTCAACGCCGGCAGCCTGACGCCCGAGCACCTGACGGGCGCCGGCATCGGGCCCGAGGTGCCGCTGGCCGTGGTGGGCATGGAGACGGAGAAGGAGTTCACGCGCGCGCTGCTCGACAACGAGCTGGAGCTGGACGTCGACCTCGCGCGCGAGGAGCACGTGCGCGTCGCGCGGCGGCTCGTGAGCGAGCACCCCGACGTCGGCGCCATCGTGCTGGAGTGCACCAACATGCCGCCGTACACCGCGGACATCCAGCGCGAGACCGGACGCCCGGTCTTCGACATCGTCACCCTCGTGACGATGGTCCACGACGCGCTCGTCGCGGGCCAGCCGCCGCGGCGCGCCTGACGACGGCCGCGTGAGGCCCCTCGTCGCCGGCGTCGACGGCTGTCGCGCGGGCTGGGTGATCGCCCGGAGCGATGGCGCCACGCTCGTCGCGCCGACCTTCGCCGACGTCCTCGCCGCCGCTCGCGACGCGGCGGTGATCGGGCTCGACATGCCGATCGGCCTCCTCGACCGCGCGGTGCCCGGTGGCCGCGACTGCGACCGGCTGGCGCGCCGGCTGCTTGGCCGGCGCGGCTGCTGCGTGTTCACGCCCCCCGTGCGGGCCGCGCTGTCGGTGCGGGCCTACCGGACCGCGCTCGCCGCCAATCGCGCCTCCTCGGCCGCGCGACTCGGCATCTCGATCGAGTGCTTCGGGCTCTTCGCCAAGCTCCGTGAGGTCGACGAGGTGCTCGCGGCTGCGCCCACGCTGGCCGAGCGTGTGAGCGAGGTCCACCCGGAGCTGGCGTTTCGGGAGATGGCCGGCGCGCCGGAGGGCCTGCCGCCCAAGCGTTCGCCGGCCGGCCGCGCCCGGCGGCTGGCGCTGCTGGCGCGGCGATTTCCGCACGTGCGCGCGGCCGCCGCCCGCCCGCCGCGCGGCGCGCGCGCCGACGACGTCATCGACGCCCACGCCGTCTGCTGGTCCGCGGCGCGCATCGCGCGCCGGCGCGCCGTCTGCCTGCCCGCGCGTCCGTCACACGACGCGCGCGGGCTGCCCATGGCCATCTGGTACTGAACCGCACCGAGACAAGGAGAGCCGTGATGCCGATCAAGAGCCGCTATCTCTTCACCGCCGCCATGGACGTCGAGCCGGACAAGGACGCGATCTTCAACGAGGTCTACGACAAGGAGCACGTGCCCTCGCTGCTCGAGGTGCCCGGCGTCATCGCCGTCGCGCGCTTCAAGCGGCGCGAGCTGGAGATGTTCATCGGCGGCGAGCGCCGGAAGATCGTGATCGAGGGCGAGCCGACCTACACGGCGATTTACGAGGTCGAGAGCCCGAGCGTGCTCGTGACCCCGCAGTGGGCGGCCGCGGTGGAGAAGGGCCGCTGGCCCGGCCAGGTGCGACCGTACACGAAGAACCGGCGGCACGTCATGTGGGAGAAGGTTTAGATAAACCCCTCGATAACCGGACAGGCTCTGACTAGCGGCGGGCGGCGAGGCGCTCGATCAGCGCGCGATCGGCGGGCGGGAAGTCGTAGGCGGCCAGCCGCTCGGTCTCGACCCACGCCATGGCCTGGCCCTCGCGCGGCTCGATCGCGCCCGACTCCACGCGGCAGTCGTGGAAGTGGAGCACGACGGTGCGGTCGGGATACTCCCAGCGCACCGTCTCCACGAGCTTGCCCACATGGAAGGTGGCGCCCAGCTCTTCCGTCAGCTCGCGCCGCAGCGCGATGGCCGGCGATTCGCCCGCTTCCAGCTTGCCGCCGGGAAACTCCCAGAGACCGGCGAGGTGGCTGCCCCGCCGGCGCTGCGTGATGAGATAGCGGCCGGCCGTGTCCCGGATGAGCGCCGCCGCGACCTCGATGACGAGCGGCATCGCTACGCTCGGTCGGCGGCGGCGAGCGTGGGGAATGTCGCGCACAAGCGGCGCATCGGGCACGGCGCGCAGCGCGGCCGGCGCGGCGTGCACCACGTCGCGCCGAAGTCCATGAGCGCCTGGTTGAAGTCGTAGCCGCGCCCGGCGGGCACGAGCGACTCCGCGAGGTCCCACAGGCGCGCCTCGCCGCGCAGGCGTCCGAGCCGGCGGGGACCGAAGAACACGCGCCCCAGCACGCGGCGCACGTTGGTGTCCAGCACGGCCGCGTCGCGGCCGAAGGCGAAGGACAGCACGGCGCCCGCGGTGTAGCGGCCGACGCCGGGCAGCGCCCGCAACGCCTCGCCGTCGTCCGGCAGCCGGCCGTTGTAGCGCGCAACCGTCTCGCGCGCGATGGCGTGCAGCCGCACCGGGCGGATGTTGTAACCGAGCGGGTACCAGAGCTTGCGCACCTCGTCGACGTCGGCGGCGGCGAGCGCGCGCAGCGACGGGTAGGCCCGCAAGAACTGGCGATATTTCGGGATCACCCGCTCCACCTGCGTCTGCTGCAGCATGATCTCGGAAACGAGCACGCGGTAGGGCACGCGCGTGCGGCGCCACGGCAGGTCGCGGCCGTGGCGCGCGTACCAGGCGAGCAGGCGACGCTGGAACGCGCGGACGGCGGACTGCGGCGGCGACACGGCGCGCAGTCTAGCACGCGGCGGGTACAATGGACGGCGTGCCCGACCACGACGCGCTCGCCGAGTATCATGCCGCGCGGGACGCCGTCGGCATCGCCGACCGCACCGACCTGGGCGTGGTCGAGGTGACCGGACGCGACCGCGCGAAGTTCCTGCACGCATTGCTGAGCAACGACATCGCGGCGCTCGCCGTGGGGCAGGGCTGCGCGGCCACGCTGCTCGACGTGCACGGCAAGGTGCAGGTCACGCTCGTCGTGCTGGCGCTCGACGACCGCGTGCTGCTGCTCACGCCGCCGGGCATGGGCGAGTCCACCGTCGCCGCGCTCGACCACTACCTGTTCGCCGAGAAGGCGGCGCTCGAGGACGTCACCGCTCAGCGCGCGGTGTTCATGCTGGTGGGGCCGGCCGCGGTGGAGACAGCCAAGCGCCTGACGGGCGCCGCCGCCCCCGAGGCGCCGTGGTCGCACGTGGCGGCGTCGCTCGACGGGCTCGAGATCCGCGTCGTCCGCGGCGGCAGCGAGACGGGCCAGCCAGAGGTATGGCTGCTCGTGCCGGCCGGGGCGCGCGAGAGCGCGTGGAAGGCCGCGCTCGCGGCGGGGGCCCGGCCGCTGGGCGCGGCGGCGCTCGAGTCGCTGCGCATCGAGGCCGGCACGCCGCGCTTCGGCGAGGACGTGGACGCCACCGTGCTCCTGCCGGAGATTCCGTCGGCGCACCTGATCTCGCACACGAAGGGCTGCTATCCCGGCCAGGAGGTCGTCGTCCGCATCCGCGACCGCGGGCACGTCAACCGCCACCTGCGGGGCCTGCTGCTGGAGAGTGACGTCGTGCCGCCGCGCGGGGCCGAGGTCGTCGCCGGCGGCGCCGTCGTCGGGCAGGTGACGAGCGCCACGCTCTCGCTGGGACTGCGACGCCCGATCGCGCTGGCGTTCATCAAGCGTCAACAGGAGCCCGGCGCTCGCGTGGACGTACGCGCGGGCGCCGACACGCTGCCCGCGACGGTCAGCGACTTGCCGTTCGCGCGCTGAGTCCCCCGTGAGCGACACGCCCGTCGGCGAAAATCGCCTGGCCCGCGAGACGAGTCCGTACCTGCTGCAGCACGCGCACAATCCGGTCGACTGGTATCCGTGGGGCGAGGAGGCGTTCGCCCGCGCGAAGGCGGAGGACAAGCCGATCTTGCTCTCCGTCGGCTACTCCGCCTGCCACTGGTGTCATGTGATGGAGCGCGAGTCGTTCGAGAACGCCGACACCGCCGCCGTGATGAACCGCCACTTCGTGAGCATCAAGGTCGATCGCGAGGAGCGCCCCGACGTCGACCACATCTATATGCAGGCCGTGCAGACGATGACGGGGCAGGGCGGCTGGCCGATGACCGTCTTCCTCACGCCCGACGGCACGCCGTTCTACGGCGGGACGTATTTCCCGCCGGCGGACCGTCACGGCCTGCCCGGCTTTCCGCGCCTGCTGCAGGCGCTGGCCGAGGCGTGGACGAACCGCCGCGCCGACGTCCTCGACAACGGCCGCCAGCTCGTCGGCTCGCTCGGGCAGGAGTCGCGGCTGCGCGCGGCGGGCACGCCGCTCGGCGACGAGATCCTCTTCTCGGCGTTCCAGGGCGTGTCGGCGCAGTTCGACGAGGAGCATGGGGGGCTCGGCGGGGCGCCGAAGTTTCCGCAGCCGATGATCTGGGAGTTCGTCCTGCGCTTCGCGCGCCGCAGCGACAACCCGTACGCGCGGCGCATGGTGCACACGACGCTCGTGAAGATGGCGCGCGGCGGGATGTACGACCAGCTCGGCGGCGGTTTCGCGCGCTACTCCGTGGACCCGTTCTGGCTGGTGCCGCACTTCGAGAAGATGCTCTACGACAACGCGCAGCTTGCCTCGCTCTACCTGCACGCCTGGCAGGCCTTCGCCGACCCGGAGTGCCGGCGCATCGCCGAGGAGACCCTCGACTACGTGCTGCGCGAGATGACCGATCCCGCCGGCGGCTTCTACTCCGCGCAGGACGCCGACTCCGAGGGTCACGAGGGCAAGTTCTTCGTGTGGACGGCGGACGAGATCCGCGCCGTCCTCGGCGCGGACGCCGACGCGGCGATGGCGTACTGGGGCGTCGACCGCGGCTCCAACTTCGAGGGCAAGAGTATCCTCTGGCTGCCCGGCGAGCCGGATGCCGCGCGCGCGGCCGGGTGGCGCCGCACGCTGTTCGAGGCGCGGGAACGCCGCGTGAAGCCGGGCCGCGACGACAAGGTGCTGGCGGCGTGGAACGGGCTCATGGCGCGTGCGTTCGCGGAGGCGGGACGCGCGCTCGGCCGCGCCGACTACCTCGCGGCCGCGCGGCGCAACGCGGAGTTCGTGCTGGACAGCATGCGCGTGAACGGCCGCCTGCTGCGCACGTGGAAGGCGGGCCAGGCCAAGCTCAAGGGCTACCTCGAGGACTACGCGATGGTGGCCGCCGCCCTGCTCGAGCTGTACGCCGCCACGTTCGACCGGCTCTGGCTCGACGAGGCGCGCGGCCTCGCCGACGACATCCTGCGCCTGTTCTGGGACGAGGGCATCGGCGGCTTCTTCGACACCGGCGCCGACCACGAGCGTCTGATCGTCCGCCCGCGTAACCTCTACGACAATGCGGTGCCCTGCGGCTCGTCGGTCGCCGTCGAGGTGCTGTTGCGTCTGGCCGCGCTGACCGGCGAGGAGCGTTACGAGCGCCACGCGCTCTCCGCGCTGCGTCCCATCGCAGATCTGATGTCACGCCACCCGACGGCCTTCGGGCGCTTCCTCTGCGCGCTCGACTTCCACCTCGGCCCGCGCGTGGAGATCGCGCTGGTGGCGCCGACGAAGGTCGAGGAGACGGCGCCGCTCGCCGAGGAGGTGTTCGGACGCTGGCTGCCGAACCTCGTCGCGGCCGGGATGGTGAGCGGCCATCGTGAGGGCGCGGCCGGCGTGCCCCTGCTCGAGGGGCGCGCGGCGATCGACGGCAAGGCGACGGCCTACGTCTGCCGCAACTACGCCTGCGAGCTGCCCGTCACCGACCGCGCCGCCCTCGCCAAGCAGCTCGACGCGCTGCCCAGCCGCTGAGGCGATGAGACATCCTGTTGTCGATCGACGCGCCCCGGCGGAGCCGTGGCGCGCCTCGGGATCGATGATCGCGACGCGCCGGGCGTTCCTGGCCGCACTCGCCATCGCGCTCGCCCCGGCGCGCGCCGCGGCCCAGCTCGACGAGCTGCTCAAGCAGCTGCCGCAGCTTCCGAGCGGGACCCGGCTGCCGATCCCGCAGGGCGGCGGGCTCGGCGAGGTAAAGATCGGTCAGGCCCTCAAGCAGGCGCTCCAGATCGGCACCGAGAACGCCGTCAAGCTGACGGGACGTACCGACGGCTATTTCAAGAACCAGGCGATCAAGATCCTCATGCCGGAAAAGCTCAAGACGTTCGAGCGCGGCCTGCGCGCCGTCGGCTACGACCGGCAGCTGGACGACCTGGTCTTGAAGATGAACCGCGCGGCCGAGCGCGCGGCGCCGGCGGCGAAGCAGATCTTCTGGGACGCCATCGGCGAGATGACCATCGACGACGGCCGGAAGATCCTCGACGGGCCGCAGACGGCGGCCACCGACTACTTCAAGTCGAAGACGACGGGCCGCCTCACCACCGCGTTCTCACCCGTCGTGCATCGCACGATGGGCGAGGTCGGCGTCACCAAGCAGTACGAGGACCTGTTCGGCCGCGCCCAGCACATTCCCTTCCTGAACCTCGAGGCCTTCGACCTCGACCACTACGTCGTCGGCGGCGCCCTCGACGGCCTCTTCCACGTGGTCGGCGACGAGGAGAAGAAGATCCGCGCCAACCCCTCGGCGCGGGTCACCGACCTGCTCCGCGAGGTGTTCGGCCAGCGCTGAGCGCCTGTCCCGGAGGGGTCGCCAGTACCCAAAGGGGCGAAAAGCCTTCCAGCCGCGGCCGTGGCCGGCGCGTCCCGGCCAGCGTGGACGAGCCCCGGCGGGCCGGGCACGATCGTTGCTGAATGATTCTCGGAAGATCCTGCCCGCCGGAGGAACGTCATGATCGTGCCGCGTGGTTTCCGCGTTGTCTCCCTGGTCGCACTGACCCTCACCGCGGGCTGCGTGAAGTCCATGGAGGTGCGCCGCTTCGAGGCCAGTGTCCCCGTGACCGCGCCGGCGAAGTCGCGGACGATTCTCTTCGCGAAGGTCGCCAGCAAGGTGCGGCCGGGGCATCACATCGGCACCCTCGCGCTCGGCTACCTGTGCGAGAACAACGCGGCGATCCGCTGGAACCAGGCGACGTTCTCGGAGACGGCGACGATGGTCGCGCGGGCGTTCGAGACGGAAGCGGCGAAGGCCGGCTACCGGGTACTGCAGCACGAGAGCGACTCGCTGTTCGAGGGGCCGATGGCGGGCCAGGCCGACGTGCTCGTGGCCGCCGTCGTCAAGGACTTCGCGTTCAATATCTGCCGCGTCGGATTCGGAGGGTACGTGGCGAGCTCGGGCGAATCGTCGCTGGAGATCGAGTGGCAGGTGTTCGACCAACGCTCACGACGCGTCGTCGCCACCGTGACCACGGGAGGCAGCGCGAAAGCGTCGCGCCAGGCCAACGGCGGGGCGAAGGCGATCTACGAGGCGGCGGCGGCCGCGGTCCGCAACGTGCTGGCGCGCGAGCAGTTCGCCGCCGTGCTCGCCGGGGAGGAGCGGCGCGCGGCCACGGAACCGGTGCTCGAGCCGCTCGTGCTCGACGTCCAGACGTTCGACACCGACGGGTCGTCGGCGCCCGACGTGATCGAAGGCGTGCAGAAGAGCGTGGTGACCGTCCAGACCGAGTCGGGCTTCGGCAGCGGCTTCATCGTCTCGCCCGCGGGCTTCGTCGTGACCAGCGCCCACGTCGTGGATCGCGCGTCCAGCGTGAAGGTGAAGCTGGCGACGGGACAGGAGATCGCCGGCACCGTCCTGCGCCGCAACGCCGCCACCGACGTGGCGCTCGTTCAGCTGGAAACGGGAACGTACCCGGTCGCGCCGCTCGGCGTCTCCACCACGCTGCGGCCCGGCTCGTCCGTGTACGCCATCGGCTCGCCGCTGGGCCAGCAGGGGACGGTGACCCGAGGCATCGTCAGCGCAGTGCGCGTCGAAGAGGGCCGCCGGCTCATCCAGAGCGACGTGACCATCCACGCGGGCAGCAGCGGCGGGCCGCTGCTCGACGAACGCGGGCGCGTGGTCGCGATCACCCGGGCCGGAGTATTGCTCGGCAACTTCGGCGTTGGGATCAACGCGTTTGTCCCGATCGAGGAGGCCTGGGCCGGACTGCAGGTGCAGCCACAGGTCGTCGACTCGGCGCCGTTGGCGCCGCGACGCTAGACCCGAGCATGAAGCGGTAGCTCCAACGCCGCGCCAGACCCGCCAGTCGATCGGCACCTCGACCGGCTCGTCGATACGGCGCTATGCACGCTCGTCTACGCCGACACCGGCAGCTACCAGGAGACCGGGCGTCGGTTGGGTCTCGTTCGCGGTGAGCCGGTGATTCCGATCGTCCCGACTGACGATTCCCGTCAGCGGTGACAGATTGGACGACGAAGCTGGCAAACGCAAGACGGGCCAGCGCCCCCCAACTCATTGTTCTGGCAGCCCATAGTGGCTGTGGCATCCGCCCTGCACTTTCACGCCGCTCGCAGCGGCTGCTGTCTGCCACATGCTTCAAAGGGTCGCTGCCGACGCGGGCGCCCTCCGCGTGCTGGAACGGCTAGGTGACGCCGTGATTCGCGTGCGCGTCGATGCGCCGCGGAGGCTGCAATGAACCCTTACACCCGACCTTTCGTCGTGGTTGCGCTGCTCGTCCTTTCGCTGATCCCGTCCGCTGCGCCGCTGCGTGCGGCGGACTCGTCGATCATCACGGTGTCACCCAAGGTCCGGAAGGACGTTGCAAGCGGGGAACGCGCGCGTGTGCTCGTCCAGCTACGGCTCCCCGGCCGGGGTCACGTTCCCGAAGGCCGTCTCACGCACGCGGCGGCCTCTCTCCAGCGCGCCGACATCGCGAAGGTCCGCGGCTATGTGCTGGGAAGGCTGCACAAGTACAACTATCGAGTGGTGCACCAGTACGATTACGTGCCGCTCGTCGCGCTGGAGATAGACGCGAGCGCGCTGGCCGAGCTCGAAGGGGCGCCGATCTGGGTAGACGCTGTCTTCGAGGACGGGATCAAGACGCCTCTCCTCCCGGAGAGCGTGCCTCTCATCGGCGGCGACGTCGCGTGGGGACGCGGCTTCGATGGCAGCGGCGTGGTCGTGGCCGTGCTGGACACGGGCGTGGACTCGACGCATCCGTTCCTTGCCGGCAAGGTCGTCGAGGAAGCCTGCTACTCGAGCACGCTGGCCAAGCACAGCAAGACGTTCTGCCCCAACGGGGCTGAGGAGCAGGTCGGGCCGGGGTCGGCGGTGCCGTGTCCGCTCGACGCGCAAGGCTGCTTCCACGGCACGCACGTGGCGGGTATCGCGACAGGCAGCGGGGCCAGCGCCGGCCAGACGTTCTCGGGGGTGGCCCCGGGAGCGCAGATCATGGCCGTGCAGGTGTTCTCAAAGTTCACCTCGGTCGCGGACTGCGGCCTGTTCAACACGCCATGCGTGGGCGCGTATACCTCCGACCTCATCGCGGGCCTCGAGCGTGTCTACACCGTGCACACCACCCGCAACATCGCGTCCGTCAACTTGAGCCTTGGTGGCGGCTCGTTCAGCGCCGCCTGCGACGGCGAGCCGGAAAAGCCGATCATCGACATGCTGCGCTCCGTGGGTATCGCCACCGTCGTCGCGGCCGGTAACGACGGCTCGCCCACCGCGCTGGCATCCCCGGCCTGCATCTCGTCCGCCGTCAGCGTCGGGTCCACCACGAAGACGGACGCGGTCTCGTCGTTCTCGAACGTCACGCCGTTCATGTCGCTCTTCGCCCCGGGCGAGGCGATCCTGTCGTCGGTCACGGGCGGAGGCTACGCCGTGCTGAGCGGGACGTCCATGGCGACGCCACACGTGGCTGGCTCGTGGGCCGTGCTCAAGCAGGCGGCGCCGAATGCCACGGTCGATCAGATGCTCGGCGCGCTGCAGTCGACCGGTGTGCCCATCACCGACACGCGGAGCGGTACGCCGGTCACCAGGCCGCGCATCCGGGTGGACCTCGCGCTGGATCAGTTGGCTCCTCCGGCGGTCACGTTGACGGCGGTGATGCCCAACAACGGCAAGGTCGGGTTCGCGGCGCCGGTGACAATCACCGGCACCGGGTTCGTGGCCGGAGCGACGGTCAACGCCGGGGCGGGCATCACCGTGAGCAACGTCGTCTTCGTGTCGCCGACGCAGTTGACGGCGACGTTCAGGATCGACGGCGCCGCGACCCTCGGGACGCGCAACGTGAGGGTCACGCTTCCGACCGGCGAGATGGCGACGCTGAGCCAGGCGTTTACCGTGAACCCGGCGGTGACGGTGACGCTGGCCTTTAACGGCAAGCTGCGGGACAAGGTCGGCGGCGGCGACACCGCTCGGACGGGCGATGGAGCGCTCGATGGCACGCTGACGATGACCATGAGCGCGACCGGCGGCCGGACGGTGACGGCGCTGCGGCTTTCGAACGGGATCGGCGGCGTGTGGGACACCGTCTCGCCGAACGGCTCCTGGTTGCTGGGCGTCGCGACCTCGCTGGACGGCCCGCTGCTGAACGACGTCACGACCATGGCGGTGAACACGATGGTGGCCGATGGCGGCAGCCTGCGCCTGTTCGCCTCCGACTACGGCGGCGGGCTGGGCTTCGCCACGGGCGGGACGCTCACGATCGTCGCGACGCTGGCGGATGGGACCTCGGTGCAAGCATCGACGAAGGTGACCAGCACCGCCCCGACCGTGAGCGCGGTGACACCCAACCAGGGGACGTCGGGCACGGCGGTGCCGGTGACGATCGATGGCACCACGTTCGTGAACGGAGCGACGGTGAGCGCCGGGACGGGCATCACGGTCGGCAACGTCGCGTTCGTGTCGTCGACGAGGCTGACGGCAACGTTCACGATCGCCGCCGACGCGACGGGCGGAGCGCGGGATGTGACGGTGACGAACCCCAACGGCACCGGCGGGACGCTGGCTAACGCGTTCACGGTGACGGTACCGCAGACAGTCACGCTGTCGCTCGTCTACAACGGCAAGCTGCGGGACAGGGTGGGCGGCGGTGATACGTCCCGGACCGGTGATGGCCTGGCCGATGGCACGCTGACGCTGACGCTCAACGCGATCGGTGGACGGACAGTGACGGCGCTGCAGCTTTCGAACGGGATCGGCGGCTCGTGGGACACCACTTCGCCGAATAGTGCCTGGCTCCTCGGCGTGGCGCTCTCGCTGGACGGGGCGCTCCTGAACGATCCGACGACGATGGCCGTGAACCAGATGGTGTTCGATGGCGGCAGCCTGCGGCTGTTCGCGTCGGATTACGGCGGCGGGCTGGGCTTTGCTCCCGGCACGACACTGACGGTCACCGCGACGCTCTCGGACGGCACGTCCGCGCAGGCGGTGACGACGACGAGCGCTGCCATGACGGTGAGCGCGGTGACGCCCAACCAAGGGACGACGGGCGCAACGGTGCCCGTGACGATCGACGGCAGCGGGTTCGTGAGTGGGGCGACCGTGAGCGCGGGCGCGGGCATCACGGTGAGCAACGTCGCGTTCGTATCCTCGGCCCGACTCACGGCATCGTTCGCGATCGATAGTGCAGCGACGGCGGGGCCGCGCGATGTCACCGTGACCAACCCGAACGGCACCGGAGGTTCCCTGAGCAGCGGATTCACGGTGAGCGTGCCCGCCCCGGTGACGCTGACGCTCGTCTACAACGGCAAGCTGCGCGACGTGGTCGGCGGCGGGGACACCGCCCTCGCTGCCGATGGCGCGGCCGACGCGACGATGACCCTGACGCTGAGTGCAGCCCGGACGGTGACGGCGCTGCAGCTCTCGAACGGGATCGGCGGGGTCTGGGACACGACGGCACCGAACGCTGCCTGGCTCCTGGGCGTGGCGTCCTCGCTGAATGGGGCGATGCTGAACAACGCGACGACGATGGCGGTGAACAACATGGTGCCCGCTGCAGGCAGCCTGACGCTGTTCGCGTCTGACTACGGCGGCGGCCTGGGATTCGGCACGGGCAGGACACTGACCGTGACCGTGACGTTTGCGGATGGGTCGTCGGCCCAGGCGGTGACGACGGTGACCAGCGCCGCGGTGACGGTGAGCGCGGTGACGCCCAACCAGGGGATCTCGGGTGCAACGGTGCCCGTGACGATCGACGGCAGCGGGTTCGCGAACGGCGCGACCGTGAGCGCGGGGGCGGGCATCAGTGTGAGCAACGTCGCATTCGTGTCCTCGGCCCGCCTGACGGCGTCGTTCGTGATCGACGGTAGTACGACGGCCGGACCGCGGGACGTGATAGTCACGAACCCGGGTGACGGCGCTGGAACGCTGACCAATGGATTCACCGTGAACGTCCCGGCGCCGGCGACGCTGACGCTGGCCTACAACGGCAGGGTGCGCGACAAGGTCGGCGGGGGGGATACGGCCCTGGCGCCGGATGGCGCAGTCGATGGGACGATCACGCTGATGCTGAGCGCGACCGGGGGCCGCACCGTGACGGCGCTCCAACTGCAAAACGGGATCGGCGGGGTCTGGGACACGAGCGCGCCCAACGGCTACTGGCTGCTGGGCGTGGCGCGCTCGCTGGATGAGCCGCTGCTGAACGACGTGATGACGATGGCGGTGAACGTAGCGGTGGCCGACGGCGGCCTCCTGACGCTGTTCGCGTCGGACTACCTCGGGGGCATGGGTTTCGCGTCGGGCCGGATCCTGACGGTCACCGCCACGTTCTCCGACGGCACCTCGGCGGTGGGGATGGTCGTCACTCAATAGCCGGGTTCACCGATACGCGCACGGCGGGACCGGCGTCCGATACGGCGCCTGTGTGAGGTGACCGCCCGGCGCGAAGAGGCGCAGCTGCTCGGCAGGCGGTGCCGGCGCCAGCCGACGGCCGCGCAGCGTCAAGTAATAGCCCGCGCGCACCACGTCCACGCCCGCGGCGCGGAGATCCTCCCGGCCGCGCAGCGTCGTCGTCCGCCGCGACTCGACCAGCGCGCGCGCCGTGGCCGGGCCCACACCCGGCACGCGCAGCAGCGCCTCGTAGGCTGCGCGCGTCACCTCGAGCGGAAAGAGCGCGGGGTTGGCGCGCGCCCACGCCGTCTTGGGATCGCGCTCGAGATCGAGGTTGCCGTCGTGGTCGAACGCCAGCTCGTGCAGGACGAAGCCGTACTGGCGCAGCAGGTGCTCGGCCTGGTAGAGGCGCAGCTCGCGCGCCGCGGGTGTCGCGGGGAGATTTTCGAGGGGCGTGCCCGCGACCGGCTGAAAGGCGCTGAAGTGCGCGTGATGGAGCAGCCGGCGGCGCTCGAGCCGGTCGACGACGCCGAGGATCTCGCGATCGCGCTCGCCGGCGGCCCCGACGACGAACTGGGTCGTTGCGCCGGACACCGGCAGCGCGCCCGGCAGGCCTCGCCGCGCGGCCAGCAGCCGCCCCGCGTACTCGAGCTTGGGCAGCAGATCGCCGGAGAAACTCTTGTCGCGCGTGAGGCGCTGGACGTGCTCGTCGCTGGGCGCCTCCAGATTGACCGAGATGCGGTTGGCGAGGCGGGCGGCTTCCTCCACCTGCGCCGGCTCCGCGCCGGGCAGCAGC
>Ga0209807_1000526_pt1 | contig 17500 bp, 21 predicted proteins | sample GraSoiAngelo_154_FD_186168 | JGI IMG/M metagenome (GOLD analysis project Ga0209807, IMG submission 186168) | Grasslands soil microbial communities from the Angelo Coastal Reserve, California, USA - 14_1009_13_20cm (SPAdes) (version 2) | ecosystem: Environmental > Terrestrial > Soil > Grasslands ... | reverse complement strand
GTACCCCGAGCCCTACAAGGCGCTCGGCGATCTGTTCCTGGCCGCGCCGCGCCGGCTGTTCGACCAGGCCGTCGAAGCCTACAACAAAGCGATCGAGCTGCGGCCGTTCTACGCCGACGCCCACGTGGGGCTGGGCGACGCGCGCGCCGCGAAGGGCGAGATCGACGGCGCTATCGGCGCCTATCAGAAGGCGCTCAGCTACAACGCGCTCAACCCGAAGGTCCACATGAGCCTCGGCAAGATCTACTATGCCGAGAAGGGCCTCTATTACGAGTCAGTGCAGTCCTACAAGCGGGCGATCGACCTCGATCCGCAGTCGGTCGAAGCCCGCATGGGCCTCGGCGAGGTCTACGAGGACAAGGGCCTCTACAAGGAGGCGGTCGAGGAGTATCGCAAGGTCATCGAGCTCGATGACAAGAACACCGGCGCGCTGTACAACCTCGCACTCGTCTACGAGAAAACCGATCCCAAAGAGGCGGTCGTGCAGTGGGAGAAGTACATCGCGCTGGCCTCGCAGCTCCCATCGGAAAAGGACTGGGTGGACGTGGCCCGCCAGCACCTGCGCAAGCTCAAGGGCCAGATCAAGGAGTGATCGCGAGTCGGTGGCCGAGCTGAGAAAAGACCCCACGCGCGGGCAATGGGTGCTCATCCGACCGAAAGGCACGTGGGCGCCCGATGCGCCGTGCCGTTACTGCCCCGGCGCTGAGCACCTGACCGGCGCCGAGATCTCCGCCTACCGTAAGGACGGCTCGCTCGCGAATGGTCCCGGCTGGACCGTACGCGTAGTCCCCGAGGCCGACGCATACTTCCGCATCGAATGGGAGCTCGTGCGCGAGGGCGTGGGGATGTTCGACATGATCACGCCGCGGGGCGCCAGCGAGCTCATCGTCGAGTCGCCGAACCACGACGACACGCTGGCCACCATGGATCCCGACCAGATCGAGGCGGTGCTGTGGATGTACCGCGACCGCCTGCTCGACCTCAAGCGAGACGGCCAGATCCGCGACATCCTCATCAATCGCCACCACAAGAAGCCCGGCGTCCCGCTGCACCATCCCTACTCGCGCGTGACCGCGATCCCGATCGTGTTCGACGAGACGCGGCGCGAGCTTTACCAGGCGCGGGAGTACTACCAGTACAAGCGCCGCTGTCTGTACTGCGACATGCTGCGACAGGAGATCGCCGCCGAGGAGCGCGTGGCGAAGCTGACGCCGACCTTTGCGGCGCTGGTGCCATACGCCTCGCGCACGCCGCTGGAGACGTGGATTCTGCCGCGCCAGCACGGTTGCTCGTTCGAAGACGCGCTGACCGCCGACACCGGCCGCGATCTGGCGCGTACGCTCTCCGCGTATTTCCGGACGCTCGCCCGTGCCTTCGGGGATCCCGGCTACGAGATGGTCTTGCACACGGCGCCGAACCTCAAATCACGCATCCTGCAGGGCGACTGGGCGACCATCCGCGACGACTACCACTGGCACATCGAGGTTGTCGTCCATCCCGAGCGCGCCAATCCCGTGGGCGGGATCTACGTCAACGAGACGCCGCCCGAACAGGTCGCCGCGGAGCTGCGCCGCGCGCTCGAGGAGCGCTGAGGCGCACTGCGCTTCGCGCGGCTCAGGGATAGAGCCCGCGAACCCGATAGCCCTCCGCGACGCGGCGGATGCCTTCCATGAGCGCCGCGGTTCTGAGATCGGTGCTTTCCTTCGTCGCCAGTGCCCACACGCGGTTGAACGCGCGGGTCATGACCTCTTGCAGCCGCGCGGTGATCTCGCTTTCGCGCCAGAAATAATACTGTAGCCCCTGCACCCATTCGAAGTACGAGACGACGACGCCGCCCGCGTTGGCCAGGATGTCGGGAATCACCGTCACGCCGCGCTCACGGAGAATGACATCGGCTTCCGGGGTCGTCGGGCCGTTGGCACCCTCGGCGATGATCGCCGCCTTGACGCGATCGGCGTTGCCTTGGTGGATCTGACCACCGACGGCGGCGGGGATGAGGACGTCGCACGGCTGCGTGATGAGATCGACGTTGCTGATCGGCTCCGAGCCGGCGAAGCCGACGACGGAGCCGGTCTCCGCCACGTGCGCCTCGAGCTGCCGGATGTCCATGCCGTCCGGCTTCCAGATGCCGCCCTTGACGTCGCTGATCCCGACGATCGTGCAGCCCTCTCGCCAGAGCAGTCGCGCGGCGACGCCGCCGACGTTGCCGAAGCCCTGCACCACTACCTTGCGGCCGCGTAGCTCCTGGCCGAGGTGGCGGGCAGCCTGGTAGAGCGTATACACGATGCCCCGTCCCGTGGCCTCGCGGCGACCGGCCGAGCCCCCCACGATCAGCGGCTTGCCGGTGACGACGCCCGGCACGCTCTTGCCCTGCGTCATCGAATACGTGTCCATCATCCAGGCCATCGTCTGCTCGTCGGTGCCGAGGTCCGGCGCCGGGATATCGAGGTCGGGCCCGATCATGAGGATGATCTCCACGGTGTAGCGCCGAGTGAGATTTTCCTTCTCGGTGTTCGACAGTTTGCGGGGGTCGCACCGGACGCCGCCCTTGGCGCCGCCGTATGGCAACCCCATCAGCGCGCACTTCCAGGACATGAGCATGGCCAGCGCGCTGACCTCGCCAAGATCGACATCGGGGGCGTATCGGAGGCCGCCCTTCGTTGGTCCAAGTACAGTATTATGGTGCACCCTATAACCTACGAATACTTCGGTCTTTCCAGAATCCATCCGAACGGGGATCGAGACGACGAGGGCGCGGCGCGGATAGCGCAGGCGCTCATGGACGTCGGGGTCGAGTCCGAGCCGGCCGGCGACCCGGTCCAGCTGCGCGATCGCCGTGCGGTGCAGCTCCGAGTCGAACTCGGAATTCGCGTTCGATTTCCCACTCATGCGGAGCCCTTTCCGTTGACAACGCGCTGGTCAGGTGGCAGAATCCGACTGAAATAGTCGCCGATCAAAACCGTCGGCGATACACTGAAGTCGAAAGGCAAGGACGACACGAGATGCTTCGCTTCACCAAGCGCGCCGATTACGGGTTGATGGCGATTCATTATATCGCCATCACCGACGGCCTCGGCGCGGTGAGCGCCAAGCGGATCGCCGAGGAGTTCACGATCCCGCCCGAGCTGATGGCCAAGATCCTCCAGCGGCTCGCCAAGCAGGGTCTCATCGTGAGCACCAATGGACCGAAGGGGGGCTACGCGCTGGCGCGCCGGCCCACCGAAATCACGGTCGGCCAGGTGATCCGCGCGCTGGAGGGGCCGATCAACATCGTGTCGTGCCTCGAGGACGCCGACTGCCCGCAGATGGAGAAATGCAACCTGCGGCGGCCGGTTCAGAAGATCCAGGCGGCGATCAGTCACGTGCTGGACACGATGAGCCTCGCGGAGCTGACGAGCGCCGATGTGCCGGAGCTGTTGTCGATCAGGGGCTGACGTGCGGACCTCTGGAGTTCGTGGGGCTGAGGCCCCACCGTCCGAGGCGAGCCTAGGAACGTGAGGGAGAGCGAGCGAATGGGGCTGAAGTTTCCGATCTTCATGGACGCGCAGTCGACGACGCCGAGCGACCCGCGGGTCGTCGAGGCGATGTTGCCGTACTTCACCGAGAAGTTCGGTCATCCGGCCAGCCGCAACCATCCATTCGGATGGGAGGCCGAGGGGGCCGTCGACGCCGCGCGCGCCAAGCTCGCCGCGCTGATCGGCGCGCGTGATCCCAAGGAGTTGGTCTTCACCTCCGGCGGCACGGAGGCGATCAACCTCGCCCTCAAGGGCGTGGCCGAGATGTATCGCGAGAAGGGCACGCACATCGTCAGCACCGTCATCGAGCAGCGCGCGAGCCTGGACTCGTTCAAGCGGCTCGAGCGGCAGGGCGTCTCGGTCACGTACGTGCCGGTGCAGCCCGATGGCCTGGTCGATGTCGAGGAGATCCGCAAGGCGATCACAGACAAGACCATTCTCATCTCTGTGATGTTCGCCAACAACGAAATTGGAACGATCCAGGACATCCCGGCGATCGGACGCCTCGCCAAAGAGAAGGGGATCATCTTCCACACCGACGCCACCCAGGCCGTCGGCAAGATCCCGGTCGACGTCGAGGCCATGGGCATCGACCTGCTGTCCTGCACGGCGCATCTCATGTACGGGCCGAAAGGCGTGGGAGCCCTCTATGTGCGGCGCAAGGGACCGCGCGTGCGGATCGCGCCGATGATCGACGGCGGCGGCCACGAGCGGGGCATGCGCTCGGGGACCCTGCCGGTGCCGCTGATCGTGGGGTTCGGCCGCGCCGCGGAGATCGCCAAGGCGGAGATGGCCGCCGAGGGCGAGCGGCTGGGGAAGCTGCGCGATCGGCTCCAGGACATGATCCTGTCGAGCGTGGAGGAAGCGTTTCTCAACGGCCGGCCAGACCGGCGGCTGCCGCACAACCTCAACATCTCGTTCGCGTACGTCGAGGGCGAGTCGGTGTTGATGGGCCTCAACAAGGAAACGGCGCTCTCGTCGGGATCGGCGTGCACCTCCTCGACGCTGGAGCCCTCGTACGTGATTGCGGCGCTGGGCGCGTCGGCCGAGCTGGCGCACTCGTCGATCCGCTTCAGCCTCCATCGGTTCACCACGGCCGAGGAGGTGGAGTACGTCGGGCAGCGGACGATCGAGGTGATCAAGCGGCTGCGGGAGATGTCGCCGCTCTATGAGCTGGCCAAGGAAGGCGTGGACCTCAAGACGATCAAGTGGAAGGCCGAGTAAGGGGGAGAGCGCGATGGCGTACAGCGACAAGGTCGTCGATCACTACAACAACCCGCGCAACGTCGGGTCCTTCACGAAGGACACGCCCGGCGTGGGCACAGGCCTCGTCGGCGCGCCGGAGTGTGGCGACGTGATGAAGCTGCAGATCAGGGTCAACCTCGAGACCGGCGTCATCGAGGACGCGAAGTTCAAGACCTTCGGCTGCGGCAGCGCCATCGCGTCGTCGAGCCTGGCCACCGAGTGGCTGAAGGGCAAGACGATCGACGAGGCGGCCAAGATCAAGAACACCGACATCGTCAACGAGCTGAAGCTGCCGCCGGTGAAGATCCATTGCTCGGTGCTGGCCGAGGACGCTATCAAGGCCGCGCTGGCCGACTACAAGGATAAGCAGGCATCGGTGACGACCGGCGCCGCATCGAAATAGAGGGAGGGACCCGGCATGGCAGTGGCGCTGTCAGAAGCGGCGACGAAGCAGGTGAAGGAGCTCAAGCAGGCGCAGAACCTGCCGGAGACGGCATTCCTGCGCATGGGTGTGAAGGGCGGCGGCTGCTCCGGCATGTCGTACCTGCTGGAGTTCGACACCGAGAAGGGGCCGCATGACAAGGAATTCGACATCGACGGCGTGAAGGTCGTGATCGACAAGAAGAGCTACATCTATCTGAACGGCACGACTCTCGACTACGTCACGCAGGGGCTGACGGGCGGCTTTACCTTCGTCAACCCGCAAGCGAAGTCGTCCTGTGGGTGCGGCACCTCGTTCAGCGCCTGACCGAGGGGAATGCGGGGGAGCTTGAAAGGCCCCGGGCCCGTTCGACGGGCCCGTTGGTGTTTTAGGGGGGCGAGCTGAAGACGGATTTCTTCGAAGTGTTCGGACTGCCGCGCAAGCTCGCGGTCGATAGCGCCGAGCTGCAGCGGCGGTTCTATGCCCTGGCGCGCGAGCATCACCCGGACTTCCATCAGGCGGCGCCCGCGGAGGAGCGGGCGCGCATCGAGGCGACGTCTGCGCTGGTGAACGCGGCGTATCGCACGCTGCGCGATCCGATCGCGCGCGTGGAGTACCTGGTGCGCCTGGAAGCGGGGCGCGAGACGAAGGAAGGCGACATCGACAAGCCGAAGGCGCCGCCCGCGCTTCTGCAGGAGATGTTCGAGATCCAGGAGGCGCTGGCCGAGGCGCGCAGCGAGGCCGCCAAGGGAGCGCTCGACGAGACGACGCGGGCAACTCTCGCGGAACAGCGGGAGAGCCTGCGTGCGCGGCTCAAGGACGAAGAGACGCGCCTGGCCGGGCCCCTCAGCGCCCGCTGGGACAGCGCGGCGCCCGCCGAACGCCCCGCGATCCTCGCCGCGTTCAAGGAGGCGCTCGCCACCCGCGCATATCTGCGCACGGTGATCGCTGACCTCACCGAAACGCTCGACAGCGACACCGAGACGCTCAGCGGCGAAACAGACAGCGGAATAGAGGGGCGCCACGGCTCCGCCGAGGCGCCCCGAACGCGGGGGGGTATGGGGGGCCATATCGGGGCCCCCCATCAATAAATGTCATCGCGCATCATCGGCATTGACCTGGGGACGACGAACAGCCTGGTCGCCTACGTGGACGAGGCGACGGGGTTGCCGCGCGTCATTCCGGACGCCGACGGCCGACCGCTGCTGCCGTCCGTCGTCGCGTTCACGCCCGACGGCATCGTGGTGGGCGAGCCCGCCCGGCGCCAGCTCGCCCGCCGACCGGCCGACACCGTTTACTCCGTCAAGCGCCTCATGGGCCGCGGTTTCGAGGACGTCAAGGATGAGGCTCGCTATCTGCCGTTCCGCATCCTGGCCGGCGAGGGCCTCGTCAGGCTCGCCGTCGGCGGCCGCGAAGTCACACCGCCGGAAGTCTCGGCGGTGGTGCTGAAGGCGCTCAAGGAACGCGCCGAGCGGCACTTCGGCGAGAGCGTCGAAAAGGCGGTCGTCACCGTACCCGCCTATTTCAACGACGCGCAGCGACAGGCGACCAAGGACGCCGGCCGCATCGCAGGACTCGACGTCGTGCGTATCGTGAACGAGCCCACCGCGGCCTCGCTCGCCTACGGCCTGCACCGCCTCTCAGAGGGCGTCGTCGCGGTCTACGACCTGGGCGGCGGCACATTCGACGTGTCGATCCTCCGCGTCAAGGACGGTGTGTTCGAGGTGCTCGCGACCAACGGCGACACACATCTCGGCGGCGACGACTTCGACCGGGTGCTTGCGCTGTGGCTGCTCGAGGACATCGCCGCGCGCCATCACACCGAGCTCGACCGCGACTGCGTCGATCTCGCGCGCGATCCGGAGGCGATGCAGGAGCTCCGGCTGGCTGCCGAGGCGGCGAAGATCCGCCTGTCGAGCGAGGAGCGCACGACGCTGACGCTGCCGTTCGCCGGCTTCACGTACCGCCGCGAGATGACGCGCGCCGACCTCGAGCGGCTCGTCGAACCTTTGGTGGGGCGCACGCTCGGGCCCTGCCGCCGCGCACTCGCCGACGCGGGGCTGAGCGCGGCCGACATCGACGAGGTCGTCCTGGTCGGCGGCTCCACACGCGTGCCGCTCGTGCGCCGGCGCGTACAGGAGCTGTTCGGCAAGACGCCGCACAGCCAGCTCAATCCCGACGAGGTTGTCGCGCTCGGGGCCGCCGTGCAGGCCCACATCCTCGCCGGCGGCATTACGAACATGCTCCTCCTCGACGTGACGCCGCTGTCCCTGGGGATCGAGTCGCTCGGCGGCATCGTCAACGTGCTGATCCCGCGCAACACGACGATCCCGACGAGCGCACGCGAGATGTTCACGACGTCCGCCGACGGCCAAACGCTCGTCGATCTGCACGTGCTGCAGGGCGAGCGGGAGCTGGCGAAGGACTGCCGCTCGCTCGGCCGCTTCGAGCTTCGGATCGACCCGATGCCGGCCGGGATGCCGAAAATCGAGGTGACGTTCCTCATCGACGCCAACGGCATCCTCCAGGTGCAGGCGAAGGAGCAACGCAGCGACAAGGCGGCCTCGATCGAGGTCAAGCCGACGTACGGCCTCAACGAGGCCGAGGTCGGGCGGATGATCGAGGACTCGTTCACCTACGCCGAGGCCGATGTCGAGACGCGCATGCTGATCGAGGCGCGCAACGAGGCGGATACCGTGCTCGTCCACGCCGGGCGCGCGCTCAAGCAGGGCGCCCACCTCGTCGACGTCGCCGAGCGCGCGGCGATCGAGACGGCGGTGGCCGCGCTGCGCGCCGCGCGCGCGGGTGACGACCGCGACCGGATTCACGAGGCGACGACGGCCGTCAACCGCGCCACCGAACACCTCGCCGAGGTGCTCATGGACGCCGCGCTCAAGGGCGCGCTCGGCTCCCGGCGCGCGACGGAAATTCTCGGAGAGCGGTGATGGGGACGTACAAGGTGACTTTCCTGCCGCTGAACAAGACGGTCGAGGTCGACGACGAGAAGTACCCGCTCGCCGATCACGGCAAGCCGGGCTCGCTCCTCGACATCGCGCTCGCACACGGCATCGAGCTCGAGCACAACTGCGGCGGCTCCTGCGCGTGCACGACCTGCCACGTCATCGTGAAGGACGGCGAAGAGAACCTGTCCGAGATGGCCGAGGACGAGGAGGATCGGCTCGATACCGCCGAAGGCCTCACGATCCACTCGCGTCTCGGCTGCCAGGCGGTCGTGCGCGGCGACGTCGTGGTGGAGATCCCAAAATGATCACATGGCGCGACGCGGAAGACATCGGCATCGCGCTCAGCGAGAAGTTCCCTGAGACGGACCCGCTGACGGTGCGGTTCACCGACCTGCACCGCTATGTGACGGAGCTGCCTGAGTTCGGCGACGACCCCAAGGGCAGCAACGAGAAGCTCCTCGAGGCGATCCAGATGGCGTGGCTCGATGAATATCGGAACCGCTAGGACGCTACCAGGCCGTCACGTGATCGGCATCGAAGACGGCCTCCAGCAGCCGCTCGTACGACCACTCGTCGGGGACGCGATGGACGGCGACACCGGCGGGCAGGGCGGCCGCCGCCGCGCCGGCAAGCAGCGCGACGGTCACGTGGTCGCCGGCGCCGAGCTGTCGCTCGATGGTGGCGAGCGCGAGCGTGCTGTCGCCGCCCTTGAGCACGTGGAGGGCGCGCGCCATCAGAACGCGATGACGCGACGGGCGGCGCGCACGAGATCAGCGATTTTTTCCCGCGTCACGCGCACGATCTCGTGCCCGTCGGCGTTCCAATCCGCGTCTTCGGGCACGGTGCCCGCCTCGACGTGGAATGGCACCCCGAGCCGCTTGAGATTGGCACGGAACTTTGCGACGTCGTCGCCGTCCACGAGGTCGTCGGTGTCCGCGTCCAGCAGATGCACGGCGGGGCCGGAGAGCACGAAGGTGACGTCGTTCTCGCCGGCCACGATACCGACGCCGATGCGCATGGCCTCGAAGGCGCGGCCCGTCGCGCGCGGATCCTGGCTGATGAGGACCACGACCGGCTCGTCGGCCACGACCGTGCGCTCAGTTGAGCGCGATGAAGCGCTCGGTGGCGTTGATCAAGTCGGTGAGCACCACGAGGCCGCAGTACGTCACCAGATCCGCATGGTCGAGGGGGACGCGGCGCTTCTGACAGCCGTACGCGCACACGAACAGCTTCGCGCCGCGCTCGGGCAGCGCGCGCACGCGCGCGTCGTCGAGCGCGCGCACGCCGTCATCGATCAGATAGAGGTAGAGGTTGGCGCCGCGTGCGAGTGCGGCCTGCGACAGGCCGACGGCGGCGTCGAGATTCGTCGCGTCCTCGGGGCCGGTGGAGAGCAGCATGCCGAACTTTTTTCCGGACAAATCCATCGCGGGCGCAGCGTAGCATCGCGTATGGGGGAGAGCAAGGAATGACCCGTCGTGTATACCTCGATCACAACGCGTCGACGCCGGTCCATCCCGAGGTGGTGGTGGCGATGCTGCCATACTTCAGCGAGATCTACGGCAATCCCTCGAGCGTGCACGGCTTCGGCCGCGACGCGCGCAGCGCCGTCGACGCCGCGCGCGAGCGCGTCGCGGGCTTTCTGCGCGTGCGCGCGGACGAGCTCGTGTTCACCTCGGGCGGGACCGAGTCCGACAACTTCGGCCTCAAGGGCTTGGCCCTCGCGCGCGGCCGTGGCCACGTGATCACCTCGACGATCGAGCACCACGCGGTGCTGCGCTCGGCCCAGGCGCTCGAGGCGCAGGGGTTCGCCGTGACCTATCTGCCCGTGGACCAGTACGGGATGGTGGATCCCGACGCCGTGCGGCGCGCGCTGCGCCCCGACACGATCGCGATCTCGATCATGCACGCCAACAGCGAGGTCGGCACCGTGCAGCCGGTGCGCGCCATCGGCGCGATCGCGCGGGAGGCCGGCGTGCCGTTCCACGTCGACGCCGTGCAGACGTTCGGCAAGGTCGACATCGACGTGGACGCGATGGGCATCGACGCGCTGTCGTTCTCGAGCCACAAGGTCTACGGGCCCAAGGGCATCGCCGGGCTCTACATCCGCCGCGGCACGAAGATGGTGTCCATCCAGCACGGCGGCGAGCACGAGCGACGGCGCCGCGCCGGCACCGAGAACGTGCCGGGGATCGTCGGGCTCGGCGCGGCCGTCGAGGTCCGTGCGCGCGACATGAAGGCCGAGGCCGAGCGCGTGAGCGCGCTGCGCGATCGCATGTGGGAGGGCATTCGCGCGCGCGTGCCCGACGTCCGCCTCAATGGCCATCCGACCGAGCGGCTGCCGGGCACCGCCAACCTCTCCTATCGCAACGTGGAGTCGGAATCGATCGTGCTCGGCCTGGATCTCAAGGGCATCGCCGTCTCGGCGGGCTCCGCGTGCACGGCGGGCAGCGTCGAGCCCTCGCACGTGCTGGTGGCGATGGGCGTGCCGCTCGACTGGGCGATGGGCGCCGTGCGCTCGTCGCTCGGCCGCTCGACGACCGCCGATGACGTGGACTACGTGGTGGCGTCGGTGGCGGAGGTCGTGGCCAAAGTGCGCAAGGCGATGCCGGTTCCGGCCGCATGAGATACAGCGCGACGCTGGTCGAGCACTTCCTCAATCCGAGGAACGCCGGCCTGATGCGCAATGCCGACGGCACCGGCAGCGAGGAGTACGACGGCTGCGGCGATCTCACGCGCTTCTACCTGCGCGTGCACGGGGGCTGCCTCGCCGAGGCGCGGTTTCAGGCGTACGGCTGCGGGCCGACGATCGCCGCCGCCAGTGTGGCCACCGAGCTCGCCGCGGGGCGCACGGTGGAGGAGCTGACGCTGCTCAAGGCCCAGGAAATCGAGGACGCGCTCGACGGACTTCCGGACGATCGCAAGCACGCGGCCGAGGTGGCGGCGGGCGCGATGCGCGCGGCCGCGCTGGACGCGTTGGGGCGGCTCCGCGGGGAACGAGCCGAGTAAGGGGAGGCGTGTGATGTTCGACCGGCTGCGCGACGACATCCGGACCGTGATGGAACGTGACCCGGCGGCGCGCTCTTCGTGGGAAGTGATTCTCTGCTACCCGGGCGTGCACGCGCTCGCCTTCCATCGAGTCGCGCACCGCCTGTGGCGCGCGGGCTGGACCACGAGCGCGCGCTGGGTGTCGCACCTCTCCCGCTTCTTCACGGGCATCGAGATCCATCCTGCCGCACGACTCGGCCGCGGGCTCTTCATCGATCACGGGATGGGTGTGGTGATCGGCGAGACCTCCGAGGTCGGCGAGAACGTGACGCTCTACCAGGGTGTGAGCCTCGCCGGCACCAGCCTCAAGAAGGAGAAGCGCCACCCGACGCTCGGCAACAATGTCACCGTCGGCGCCGGCGCCAAGGTCATCGGCGGCTTCACAATCGGCGACAGCAGCCGCATCGGCGCGGGCTCGGTCGTCGTGCGCGAGGTGCCACCGAACTGCGTTGTCGTCGGCGTGCCGGGCCGAGTAACATACAAGGATGGACAGCGGGTCGACGGCGTCGATCTCAACCAGACCGACCTTCCCGACCCGGTGACGAAGGCGCTCGAACAGCTCGTCGAGCGGATCCGCACGCTCGAAGCGGAGGTCGAGACGCTGCGCAAGACGGTCGACAAGGAGGAACGCGCGTGACCCCGAAGGACGTGCTGAGCCTGGAAGAGGCCTCGCGGTACCTGGCCATGGACCAGTCCACGCTGAGCGTCATGGCCGCAGAGCGTCGGATCCCGTGCCTGGAGCTCAACGGCGGGTGGGTGTTCTCCAAGAAGTCCATCGACAAGTGGCGGAGCCAGCAAACAGTCCGCCGAGCCTGACCGCCGTCCGGAGGCCGTGACATCGTCAGCCGCGATCTCGCCTGGTCGATCCTGACCGAGTTCACGAAAGGCGAGAGCCTCCGCAAGCACGCCCGCGCCGTCGAAGCCTCTATGCGCGCCTACGCCCGTCGCTACGGCGCGGATGAAGAGAACTGGGGCATCGCCGGCATGCTCCACGACTTCGACTACGAGATGCACCCTCACGCGCCTCAGCATCCCGTGAAGGGCGGCGAGATCCTGATCGCACGCGGTGTCGACCCCGCCATCGTCCACGCGATCCTCGCCCACGCGGATTATTCGGGCATGCCGCGTGTCGGCCTGCTGGACCGGGCCCTCTATGCGTGCGACGAGCTGACCGGGTTCGTGCACGCGTGCGCGCTCGTACGGCCCGGCAAGGTGATCGACGGGCTCGAGCCGGCGTCCGTGCGCAGGAAACTCAAGGACAAAGGCTTCGCGCGCACCGTGAATCGCGACGATGTCTATCGCGGCGCCGCCGAGCTCGGCGTGGAGCTCGACACGCACATCGCGTTCGTCGTGGACGCGCTCGCCTCCGTCGCTTCCGAGGTCGGTCTGGCCCGGGCCTGACCCGTGGCCGCGCCTCGCGCCATCGCTCACATCGACATGGACGCGTTCTACGCGTCCGTCGAGCAGCGCGACCGCCCCGAGCTGCGCGGCCGTCCGGTCATCGTCGGCGCCGACCCCAAGGGACGCGGTGTCGTCTCGGCGTGCTCGTACGAAGCGCGCGTCTTCGGAGTGAGCTCCGCCATGCCGATCTCCAGGGCGGCCCGACTCTGTCCCGACGCCGTGTTCCTGCCGGTCGACATGGACAAGTACGTCGCCGCCTCACGCCAGATCATGGCGATCCTCGGCGACTTCTCACCGCTCGTGGAGCCGGTCTCGGTGGACGAGGCCTTCGTCGATCTCACGGGGACGGCCTCGCTGTTCGGTCCGGCGCCCGAGGCGGTGCGCGGCATCAAGCGGCGGATCCGCGCTGAGACGGGGCTGACGGCGTCCGCCGGACTCGCCGCGAACAAGTTCATCGCGAAGGTCGCCTCCGATCTGCGCAAGCCGGATGGGCTCGTCGTTGTGGAAGCCGGCCGCGAGGCCGAATTCCTGGCGCCGTTGCCGATCGAGCGGTTGTGGGGCGTGGGCAGGGCGACCGCGAAGGACCTCGCCGCGCTTGGAATCGCGTCGATCGGCCAGCTGCAGCGGCTGCCGCGCGCGACCCTCGTCGCGCGCCTTGGCGATCACGGCGCGGGCCTGTACGCGCTCGCGTTCGGCCGCGACGAGCGTCCGGTCGAGCCGTGGACGCCGCCGAAGTCGATGGGCGCGGAGACGACGTTCGAGCGCGACACGACTGACCGCGCGCAGCTGGACGCCACGCTGCGCGGTCACGCCGAGCGCGTGGCCCGCGAGCTGCGCGCCGAGCGGCTGTCCGCCGCGCGGGTGACGCTGAAGCTGCGTTACGCCGACTTCCGCACGCTCACACGCAGCCACACCGGTGATCCGACGCAGGACGGGCTCGAGCTCTACCGTCGCGCGGCGATGTTGCTGGCGCGCGAGAGGCTGGTGCAGCCCGTGCGGCTCATCGGCGTCTCGGCGTCCGCCCTCGCCGCGGAGGCGACCGGTCAGCTCGGATTGCTCGAGGCCGACGCCGTCCGCCGCGAGCGGCTGGCGCGCGCGGTCGACCGCATCACCGGCCGCTTCGGCGAGGGCACCATCGTGCCGGCCACGCTCCTGGGCCGCGCGCAGCGGCGGCCGCGCGGATCGTGAGCGACACGTCGCCGGATCAGAACGCCAACGGGTCCGTCAGTCGCACCCAGCGGCCGCCCTTGACGACCGCCAGGAAGGAGGAGTTCGCGCCCTGGTGCTTGTCGGGCCCGAAGTTCACCTCCGGTCCGTTGAAGATGTCGCGGTAGCCCCTGATCGACTCCATCGCACGGACGAAGGTGTCGAGCGTCAGCTCGGGACCCGCCTTCTCGAGCGCCACCGCCGTGAGGTCCGCGGCCACGTGGCCGTAGATGGCGCCGATGTTCGGATCGACCTTGTAGCGCTCCTTGTAGCGATCGAACCACGCCTGCGCGCTGGGGCCGAGCGTATCGCGGTAGGGCATGTCGGTGAGGCCCATCGCGTAGAGTCCCTCCGTCACGCCACCCTGCGCGGCCGCAACGAACAGATCATAGGTGGCCGCGGAACCGAGGAAGTCGACGTCCGTCCAGCCGATCTTCCGCGCGGTGGCGTACGGCACGATGGAGTCACGCACGATCGTCCCGAGCACCACCAGATCGCATCCCGCCGACTTCAGCTTGGTGATCGGCGCCGTGAAGTCCTGGTCGGTCGGCTTGTGGGTCACGGTCTCGACGAGCTTGAGCTTCAGCTTGTCGATCTGGGCCTGGACACCGTCGACCACCTCCTTACCGAAGTCCGTGTCCTGGTACATGGCGCAGACGGCCTTCTTGCCCTTCTTGGTCGCGAAGTAGTTGATACCCGCCCTGACCTGATCGACGTAGGTGGCCGCGCCGTAGAACTTCAGCTTGTGGAACGGCTCGAACATCGAGCGCGCCGCCGACAGCGGAAACAGGTTGGGCACGCCGGCGTCGAGCTGGTCCTTGAACAGCGCGTTGTTCATCGGCGTGCCGAGGCCGGCCACCATGGCGAAGATGCGGTCGCGGGTGATGAGCTTCGTGCCCGCCTGGACGGCACGCGGCACCTGATACTGCGTGTCCTCGACCACGAGCCGGATCTTCCGCCCGTGGATGCCACCCTTGTCGTTGGCCTCGTCGAAGCGCATCTTGACGGCGTTCGACGACGAGACGCCGTACGTCGCGGCCGGTCCCGACAGGTCGGTGTGCATGCCGAGCACGATCTCCGTCCGGGTGACGCCGCGCGTGTCCTTCTGCGCCGACGCCCCCGCTGCCACGGCCACGATGCCGAGCACCGCTCCCACGATCACGCGCGTGTTCATCGCTGGCTCCCTCCGGCCGTCGGCGGTGTGCGCGACGCCGCTAGCGTTCTGCGTACATACTCTCGATCACGTCCTTGTACTTGACGTTGACGAGCGCGCGCTTGAGCTTCATCGTCGGCGTCAGCTCGTCGTCTTCTGGCGTGAGGATCTGCTCGATGAGCCGGAATGTCTTGACCGACTCCACGCGGGCCAGCTGCGTGTTCACCCGCTCGATCTCGCCCCAGATGAGGTCCTGCACCTCCTTGGCGCGGCACAGCGAGGTGAAGTTGGTGAACGGCACGTTGCGCTCCTGCGCGAACTGGGCGACCGTCTCGTGGTCGATCATCACGAGGCAGGAGAGGAACTTGCGGCGATCGCCGATGACGACCGCGTCCGCGATGTAGGGCGAGAACTTCAGCTGATTTTCGATCTCCGAGGGCGTGATGTTCTTGCCGCCGGCCGTGATGATGATGTCCTTCATCCGGTCGGTGATCGCCAGGAAGCCGTCCGCGTCGAGCGTGCCGACGTCGCCCGTGTGCAGCCAGCCGTCGACGATGGTCTCGGCCGTCTTGTCGGACTTGCCGTAGTAGCCCATGAAGACGTGCGGGCCCTTCAAGAGGATTTCGCCTTCCGGCGAGATCCGCACCTCGGTGTCCGGCCGCGCGATGCCGACCGTGCCGAGCTTGATCCGATCGGTCGGCATGGCGGTGGCCAGCCCGGTGTTCTCCGTCTGCCCGTACACCTCGCGCAGGTCGATGCCGAGCGCCATGTACCAGCGGATCAGCTCCGGCGCGATCGGCGCCGCCCCGGTGGCCGCGCCGCGCGCCCGGTGCAGGCCGAGCGAGCGCTTGATGTTGTCCAGCGCGACGAAATCCGCGACACGGAAGGCCAGCCGCAGCCCGAGCGAGGGACGGCGGCCGGCGATCCGGCGCTCCGCCATCTTCGCGCCGATCCCGATCGCCCAGCCATACGCGACGCGGGCCGGCCACGTCGCCTCGCGCATGCGCAGGGCGATCGCCGAGTAGAACTTCTCCCAGATGCGCGGGACGGCGAAGAAGAGCGCCGGGGCGACCTCGCGGATATCAGAGGGCACCGTATCGAGGCTCTCGGCGAAGTTCACGGTGGCGCCCGTTCTCAGCGGATTGAACACGCTGAAGGTCCGCTCGGCGACGTGGCAGAGCGGCAGGAACGACAGCTGCTGATCGCCCGGGTGCAGATCGACGATGAAGTCGGAGTACCCGAGCTGGAACAGGATGTTGCGATGGCTGAGCATCGCGCCCTTGGGCGGTCCCGTGGTGCCCGACGTGTAGACGAGGATCGCCAGGTCCTCCGGTCGTGCGATGTCGACCATCGGATCCCAGGCGCCGGAATGCTCGCGGTCGTAGCGGGCGCCGAGCTCGAGCAGCGCCTCGAACGGCATGACCTGCGCGTCGGCAAAGCCGTGCAAGCCGTCCATATCGTAGACGAAGATCTTCACGAGCCCGGGGCACCGCGCGCGCACCTCGAGGATCTTGTCGAGCTGCTCTTCGTTGCCGGCGAAGAAGAAGCGCGTGCCGCTGTCGTTGACGATGTACTCGACCTGCCGCGGCGAGTCGGTCGTGTAAATGCCGTTGGGAATGCCGCCCACCGACATGGTGGCGAGGTCCGTGTAGAGCCACTCCGGGCCGTTGTCGGCGATGATCGACACGACGTCGCGCGGCCGCAACCCGAGCGCCACCAGACCCAGGCCGACCTGTCGCGCCTTCGCCCCATACTCGGCCCACGAGACCGAGCGCCAGATGCCGAGGTGCTTTTCGCGCATGGCCACCGCGGACCCGCGCTCGCGCACGACATGGCGGAACAATCGCGGCAGCGTGTCCTGCCCGTGCACCGTGAAGGCGCGCCGGTCGCCGGCGGCGGGCCTTCGAGGCTCGGCCGTCAGCGCCACGTCTTCTTCCGTTTCCAGCGTCGCGTGCCGCGCACGCTCGACGACTTCATGCCGAGGTAGAACTCCTTGATGTCCTCCTTGTCCAGGAGGCGGGCACACGTATCTTCCATCACAATGCGGCCGATCTCCAGCACGTAGCCGTAGTCGGCGACGTGGAGCGCCATGTTGGCGTTCTGCTCCACGAGCAGGATGGTGACGCCACGATCGCGGTTGATCCGCACGATGATCTCGAAGATCTCCTTCACGAGCCTGGGCGCCAGCCCGAGCGAGGGCTCGTCCAGGAGCATCATCGTCGGTCTCGCCATCAACGCGCGGGCGATGGTCAGCATCTGCTGCTCGCCGCCCGAGAGTTGGCCGGCTCGCTGATCGGCGCGACTGCGGAGTACGGGGAAGTAGTCGTAGACCATCTCCAGGTCGCGCGCGACGCCGGCGGCGTCCCGGCGTGTGTAGGCGCCCATGCGCAGATTCTCGGCGGCGGACAGGAAGGGAAAGACCTCGCGGCCTTCGGGCACGTGGCTGATGCCGAGCCGCATCACCTTGTCGGGATCCTGGCGCTGGATCTCGCGGCCCTCGAACACGACGTTGCCCTTCTGCGGATCCATGACGCCGCTGACCGTCTTCAGC
>Ga0209807_1000525_pt1 | contig 17507 bp, 17 predicted proteins | sample GraSoiAngelo_154_FD_186168 | JGI IMG/M metagenome (GOLD analysis project Ga0209807, IMG submission 186168) | Grasslands soil microbial communities from the Angelo Coastal Reserve, California, USA - 14_1009_13_20cm (SPAdes) (version 2) | ecosystem: Environmental > Terrestrial > Soil > Grasslands ... | reverse complement strand
GGGGCAGGTCGTCCCTTGCGGCGGCGTCACCGGAGGCGGCGGGACTTTGCAGTCGTTGACGAGCGCCGCCGCTGTCGTGGAGCTCGTTCCGGTGCATTGGCGCGTGAAGTACAAGACCGAGTTCCCCGGGGCGGCGTGGTCGTCGCTGTAGGCGATGTCGGCCGCGCCGTTCGTCGGGTCGATCGAGACCTGGAAGAAGTCCAGCAGCGTGCGGTCTCGCGCCGGTGTGCTGAGGTTGCAGCCAAGACCGTCGATGCAGATGGGGCCCGTGTGGATCGTGTGGTCGCTCGCTTTGAAGACGCCCCAGGTCGATCCCCCATCGATGGTCTGTGCCATGTAGACGTTCCATTGGTTGTTCGGGTCGTCCTGGGGGTTGGGTTGCGCGCCGCTTCCGCCTGCCGCGCCGTAGAAGACGACGTCGGCGATGCCGCCCGCCCCCGCCGCAGCCCACGGCATGATCGCCGTGTTCACGCCGGTGGGATTTGCGATGAGAGCCGGAGCCGTCGCCGGGTTCCAGCCGGTACCCGTGGCGTCGGTCTTCACCATGATCTGATTGCCATCGGTCCAGATCGCGTAGACCTTTCCGGCGGCATCGACCACGGTGATCGGGAAGATCCGGTCGTACCGCGAGCCGATCGGCCCGTGGTAGACCTCGTAATTCCGCCAGCTGATGATCGCCGCGCCGGGTGCCGGCACGTCAGTGACGGTGCCCACGGCCTCATACACGCGGTTGAAGTTTCCGGTGGCCGCAAGTCCCTGGTTGATGTTGTCCTGAGCGCTGTCCGGCGTTACGAAGATCGAGTACAGGGTGAGCGAACCACCTGCGGGTCTGCGAGCGACGATATTGCCGAGTCCGTTGCCGGCCGGTCCCGGTGGCGAATTGAGTGAACCCTGCCACTGCGTCTGCGGGACGTCAGCGGGGTTGATGATCGGAACGTTCTGAACGTAGGTCTGTCCGCCGTCTCTCGACACCCCGAGCTGGATGTCGACGATGCTGATGTCGTGATAGGTCATGTAGACGTCGTTGAAGCCGAGGCTGTTGAGCTTCGGGTCCGCCGCCATCCACATACGGTCATCACCCGCGACCTGCTGTGAGTAGGCGTTCGGCGGGCCGAAGGTGGCGCCGCCGTCGTTGGACTTACCTGTCGTGATGTTGGCGAGAGTCAGGCTCGAGTACGCGAGACCATCGTCGGTCGGCGTGCCGAACCCGGGCAGGGTCGCGGTCTCCTGCGGTCCGATGGCCCAATCGCAGTCACCACCTCCGGCGGTGTGATCGGGGAACCCGATGAAGGTCGACGCCGATCCATCGTGAGTCACGCGAAAAGCCTTGCAGCCGGCGGGTACACCGGTCGGTCCGATGACGAAGGACCGTCCGAATCGGTCCGTGCGGATGCTTGGCTCCCCGGCGCTGCTGCTGCCCGCGAGCAGGAGGTTCGTGTTGAACGTGGCCGCCGAGGGCAGTGCCGTCACGAGGGGTGCGCCGCCAAGAAGACGGGTCGCGGCGGCGACAGTGCCTGCGCCAAGAGATGAGCTCAGCGACGCGGTGAAGAGGACCACCATGAGCGAAGAAAGGGCGCGCGCTCCATGAGCGCTGCGTGGCATGCGTGTACCTCCCGCTAAGGATCGGACTCTCAATGGAATGTCCGACGGCCTCGCAGCACGAGCGGTGCCAGAACAAGTGCGCGCTCGCTTCACCGCTCGGCGGGATTGGTCAATGGTCGGTGAATGAAAACGGCTACAGGTGACTCCCACGAGTTCTCAATGTCGCTGATGTTCGATATCGGCCATGGCGCGCGCGCTCAAGCGATCGATGCTCCCCGTGATCCTCATAACTTTGGTCTCCGCGTTGATGCCGACGGTCCACGCGGACGCGGCGACCACGAAGCTTGTCATGACCGCCTCAACGATGACGCCCACTGCCGGGGAGCCATTCTCGCTAACGGTCACGGCCGTGGATGAGAGCGGGAGCGTCGATCCGACGTACACGGGGATCGTGCACTTCGCGACCAATGACACCTCGCCCGATGCGGTGATGCCACCCGATTCCCAGTTGACGAATGGAGAAGGCACCTTCTCGGCAACGCTCATTCAAGCGGGGTCATGGCCGACGATCACCGTGTCAGACGCCCCGGCTTCGCTCAGCGCAACCTTGACGTTCACAGTGAATGGTGCCGCGGCGGACCACTTCGCGCTCTCGCTCCGGACCGGTCCGACGGCCGGGTACCCCTTCAGTTTCTTTCTGATCGTCGTTGATCGTTACGGCAACCGGACGCGCTCATATCCAGGTACCGTTCACTTCACGACGAGCGATACCTCGCCTGGCGTGGCGTTGCCGCCCGACCAGGGAGTCTGCTGCGCTCAGGTCTTTTTGAGTGCCACGCTCGATCAGGCCGGCCCGCAGACGGTAACCGCAACGGATACGGCAACGCCGAGCATCACCGGAACGCTCAACGTGACGATCCGTCCAGGGCCTGCGGCGAGCATCAGGCTTGACGTTCCGGCCACCGCGACGATGGGTCAGTCCTTTGATTTCACGCTGACGCTTTTGGACCGAGTCGGGAACGTCGCTACCGGCGCGGCCGTCCCATACACGGGCACGATCCACTTTACGAGTACCGATGCACTTGCGACCCTTCCTCCGGACTACACATTCCAGCAGTCCTATTACGCTGCCGACACCGGGATGCGAAGCTTTAGCGCGACCCTCGTGACGCCCGGCGACCAGACCGTCACGGCGACCGACACTGCAAACGCGAGCATCACCGGGACGAGCCCGACGATCCAAGTGCTGTCGCCGTCTATCGGCGTGGGCCTACCCCGTCCTTAAGGCGATCTACAAGAAGCCTTTCCGCTAAAGCCCCATCTCACACCGGCGGGTCTCGGCTCGTTAGATTTAGGTGACGCTCCAGCTCACAACCGAGACGCTCGCCGAAGGCGTCGCCGAGCTCGCCCGCCGGGACCCGCACCTTGCCGCGGTCGTCGCTCGCCACGGAGCGCCGCCGCTGTGGGATCGGCCGCCCGGCTTCCAGACTCTCGTTCAGATCATCCTCGAGCAGCAGGTCTCGCTCGCCTCGGGCCGCGCGGCGTACGGCCGACTCGAGAAGGTCGCCGGCACCGTGAATCCCGAGCAGATCGTGGAGCTCGACGATGCGGCGCTTCAAAGCGCCGGTCTCACACGACAGAAGGCTTCGTACATCCGCGGCCTCGCCCAGGCCATCGTCGCAGGCGACTTCGATCCCGGCACGCTCGCGGACCTCGACGACGAGGGTGCTCGCGCCTCGCTCACCGCACTTCGGGGGGTCGGTTCGTGGACCGCGGACATCTATCTCTTGATGGCCCTCGGCCGCGCGGACATCTGGCCGGCGGGCGACCTCGCGCTTGTGGCGGCGATCCGCGAGGTGAAGCGGATGCGTTCGCTACCGAGCGTCGATCGGGTCGCACGCATCACGCGCGGGTGGAGCCCCTGGCGCGCGGTCGCGGCGCGCGTGCTCTGGCATCACTACCTCAGCACGCCGCGCACCCGCGGGACCGTTAGCGCCGCGAAGCCGTCCTCGCGTCGAACGCCTGCCCCGTCTCGACGTCCGGCCCCGAAAGGTCCGCGCTCGGTACGCCGGTCGACAAAGCCTTCGCGAGCCAAAGCTGCAGCCGCTTCGTCCAGGTCAATGGCTCGTACGCCTCGAGGTGGTCGTACACGCGTTTGAGCATCGCGCGGTCTGCGTCGGTGAACATGTCGTCCTCCTGCAAAGCTTCGCGAACGATCCGGTCGAGGTCGAGCGTCCCGGGACATTCCGTCGGCACGATGGCGTGATGCGGGAGCACCGTCGTGCCGACTGCGAGATCGAGCCCGTAGCGCCGCGCAATATCGGCATGTAGTCCGGCGGACGCGGCGTAGAGCGCGTCGGTCGGCGGCATCGCTGGACCGGCCTCGTGCTCGATGCCGATGGAACGCTGGTTTACGGAGAACACACCCGCGTGATACGCGGTGTCGTCCTCGCTCACCATTTGCGCGATGCGTCCGTCCGAACCGATGACGTAGTGCGCTGACAGGATGCTCGCCGGGTTCAGGAACCGGCCGATCGCGCCTTCGAACATCACCACGGTCCAGTGGTCGACGATGAGCTCGACGGAGTTACCGCCGCGCCCGACCGTGTAGTTGCTTGCTGGCACCGGCCCTCGCCACTGGATCGCCATCTCATAAAGCAAACGCCGTGAGACCCTAGGGCGTGATGGTCCGGCTCTTGCTCGTTGCGTTTGTGTTACTCGCCGCGTGCGGACAGCCCGCGGTCGGTTCGCCGACCCCGAGCGCGACCGCCTCGGTCGCCGCCGCGTCGCCCTCGCCGGACCCGACGCCGTCCCCTTCCCCCACGCCCTCCCCCACTCCGAGCATGCTGCCGATCTTCGACGCGCACATGCACTACAGCCGCGAGTCGTGGGTCGCGTACCCGCCCGAGAAGATCCAGGCGCTCCTCGATTCGCTCAGCGTCACCGCCGCCCTTGTGTCCAGCGCGCCGGACGAGGGCACCTTCCGCCTCAAGGCGGTCCTGGGCGACCGTGTCATTCCCATGCTTGGCCCGTACCGCAATGGCTCGGATGTGTTCTCGTGGGCGCGGGACGGGACGATCGTGCCGTATGTCGAGTCCGCGTATCGCGCCGGGCAGCATCGCGGGTTCGGCGAGTTCCACCTGAACGTCGGGCAGATCACGCTCCCGGTTGTGAAGAGCGTGATCGCCTTTGCGCAGTCGAAGAATCTCTTCCTGCAGGCGCACGCCGACGCGCGCGCGGTCGCCGAGCTCTTGAACTATGTCGGCCCCGACCAGATCGTCCTCTGGGCGCACGCCGGCGTGACCGCGACGCCCGAGCAGATCGATGCGCTCATGGCCAAGTGGCCGAAGCTATCGGTCGAGCTCTCGCTCCGCGATGATGTCGCGCCGCAGGGTCAAGTCGATCCGAAGTGGCGCGATCTTCTTCTCAAGTACAGCGATCGCTTCATGGTCGGCACCGATACGTGGACCGTCGGCGGCTCGTACACCGGCAACGAGCGCTGGGACGCCTACGCCGACATCGTGAATCGGATCCGCGGTTGGCTGATGCAGCTGCCGGATGACGCGCGCGCGGCGATCGCCTACAGGAACGCGGAGCGGTTCCTGGCGCAGCTGCCCCGCTAGGCCTGGGGCGAGGTCGCGGGCGGCGTGGGCTCGGCGACCACGCGGCGCGATGATCGCGAGCGGAAGACGATCCCGCTGCCGAGCAAAATGAACAGCACGAGAAGCACGACGAGGCGCGGCACGTCGGGGTAGATGCTCTCGGCGGTGAGCGCGCGCTCGGAGGTGCCGGTCAGATCGAGATGCCACACCAGACGTGAGTTATCGCCGGGCACCCCGTTCGTCGCTGTCACCACGCCGGGCAGGCTGACGAAGTAGTCGTACGTGATGCCCGCGAGGATTGCCTGCGCGAGCTGCTGCGAGGTCGCATCGGTGGCCGTCGGCGTTCCCGTCGGAGTCGTGGGCGCGCTTGGCGATACGACCACTCGGACCGTGTAGTGCCGTGCGATAAGCCAATCGTCGGCGTGAACGCTGATCGTGCCGACATCGAATCCGCCGGTCGATGTCTTCGCCACAGCGGTCTGGGCTTCGGCGAGGCTCACCGAGCGGCTCATGCGGAGGTGTACGGCCGCGCCTTCGGAGTTATCGCGGATCTGCCACTGCGTTCCGGTCTGCCCCTGCGCTTGGCTCTTTGTCGCGGCGTCGGTCATCGCCTGCTTCACCGCGCTCCCGAGGAGGCCGTCGGCGTCGACGTTCACCTCCTGCTTGACGGAGGCGCCGGGCAGAATCGGGTTCGGCTCGACCGTCTGCGTCACGCCGAGCGCGAACTTGCCGAAGCATGCGGTCGCGAGAAGGCCCGCTGCGGCGAGCATCGGAAGGCGGCGATACACCGGGCGGAATTGTCGCCTGCCTGGGAAGGGGGCCGGTCTAGAACCTGTCTCGCTTTGGGTCAGTCGGGCCAGCCAGGAGCCGGTTCGGACCGGCTCGCGGCCGTTTGGCATCCGTGCTGCAGCCGTTTCTGTGAGGAGGTGCGAGCAATGGCGAATGAAGAATGTGCCCACTGCGGCGTGCTCATCACCGAATGGTCCACGGTCGCCAAGCGCGACAACAAGGTCTTCTGCTGCCCGAACTGCGCTAATGCGCACGTGACCTCAGAGCGCGCATCAGCGGAGACCACGACCGGCTAGTCGCGGTCAGGCGGCCTCGGCCTCCGGGGCGATCTCTTCGAGCGATCGCCCCCGGGTCTCCTCGCCGAGCAGCGCAACCGCCGCGGCGGTGATCAGAAGCAGCGCCATGAAGAGCGCGAAGGTTCCGTTCACCGCGATCGCGGGAACGAGGACCGGCGTCAGGTACGGTCCGATGATCCCGCCGATGCGTCCGACCGCCGCGGCGACGCCCGAGCCGGTCGCACGCACGGAGGTTGGATAGAGCTCGGGCGTGTACGAATACACGACCCCCCATGCGCCGAGGTTGAAGAACGAGAGCAGCGCGGCCCAGATGAACGCATCGGTCCCCGTGCCGGCGTTGCCGAACATGAACGCGGACGCCGCGGTCCCGAGCAGGTACGCGACGAGCGTGGGCTTACGGCCGAACCGCTCGACGAACCAGGCGGCGCTGAAGTAGCCCGGCACCTGCGCGAGCGTCGACAGGAAGAAGAACTCGTTGCTGTGCACCTCCGAGAGGCCGCGCGTGGCCAGGATCGAGGGGATCCAGAGGAAGATCCCGTAATAGGTCAGGACGACGCCGAACCAGAGGATCCACAGCATCGCGGTGCGTCGCGCGTAGCGGCCGCTCCACAGCTCCGCGATCCGGGTGCGACCCGCGCGTATCGGTGCGATCGCCGGAGCGAGCGTGAGGAGGGCTCCCCCACCCGCGCGCTCGACCCGACGAACGACCGCGTCGGCCTCGGGCGCTCGTCCCTTCTCCGCGAGGAAGCGCGGTGATTCTGGCAGCGCGCGGCGGAGGTACGCGACGTACAAGGCGGGGACCGCGCCGACCGCGAAGCCCCACCGCCAGCCGTAGTTCGCGACGACGGTGATCGCGACGATCCCCGCGAGGATCGTCCCGTACGCCCAGAAGGACTCGAGCAGCACGATCATCCGGCCGCGCTGCGCGCGGGGTGAGAGCTCGCTCACGAGGGTCGCGGCCACGGGAAGCTCGCCGCCGAGACCCAGGCCCGCGATGATCCGCGCGGCGAGCAACGTCTCGAACGTCGGCGCGAGCGCCGACAGCAGACTTCCGATGGAGAAGATGACGAGCGTCGTCGTGAAGACCGTCCGCCGGCCGTAACGATCGGCGAGGCGGCCCGCCGCCGCCGCGCCGATGAACATTCCGACGAACGTCGCGCTCGCGACGAGTCCGACCCCCGTGGCGTCCAACTTGAACTCGGCACGGATCGGGGTCAGCAGGAAGCTGAGCATGAGGACATCCATCGCGTCGAACATCCACCCGAGGCCAGACAGGATCAGCAGCCGCCAGTGGAAACGGTTGAGCGGCACGCGATCGAGGCGCGCCACGAACGTCTCCGCCGCAACGCTCAATTCCCGAGACATCCCTCGGCGGCGAGCAGCTCCGCGTTCAGGATCGAGGCTCCGGCCGCACCGCGAATGGTGTTGTGCGTCAGCACGACGTACTTGATGCCCATCGCCGGATCCTCGCGGACGCGGCCGACGACCGCGGCCATGCCGCGCTCGGTATCGCGGTCGAGGATCGGCTGCGGCCGGTCGCGTCCATCCCTTACGTGGATCGGGTGCGCCGGAGCGGTCGGCAGCTTGAGCTCCTGCGGCCGGCCGCGAAAATCGCGCATCGCGCTCTTCACCGCGTCCGGCGACGGTGCGCCGCGCAGCGTGAGGCTCACCGCCTCCGTGTGCCCGTCGCGGACGGAGACACGATTGCAGTGCGCGGAGAACGCGAAGGTCGCGTCGACGAAGCGCTTCCCGTCCCAGGTCCCGAGGAACTTCTTCGTTTCCTGCTGCATCTTCTCCTCTTCCTCGGCGATGAAGGGCACGACGTTGTCGAGCGCATCGAGCGAGGCCACACCCGGATATCCGGCGCCGGAGAGCGCCTGCATCGTCGTGACGACCGCGCGCTCGATCCCGAACGTCTTGTGCAGCGGCGCCGCGGCGAGAGCGAATCCGATCGCGGAGCAGTTCCCGTTCGTCACGATCGACCCGGACCAGCCACGTTTGCGCCGCTGCACCTCGAGGGCGTGCATGTGCTCGGCGTTCACCTCGGCGATGAGGAGCGGGACGTCATCGTCCATGCGGTGGGTCTTGACGTTCGAGAACACGTGGTGACCGGTCTTCGCGAGGGCGGCCTCCCACTGCTCCGCCGCGTCGGCAGGCAGCGCCGAGAAGCAGATCTCGGCGTCGAGGTCCGCGCTCGTCGGCTGCAGCGCCATGCCCGCGGCGCTGGCGGGCATCTCGCCGGACCAGTGCCACGGCGTGACGTCGCCGTAGCGCTTGCCCGCCTTCGCATCGCTCGTGGTGAGCGCGCTTATCTCGAACCACGGATGACCCTGCAGAAGGCCGATGAACCGCTGGCCGACCGTTCCTGTCGCGCCGAGGACCGCGACCTTGCGCTTACGCATCACGCCTAGTCTCGCAGACTGAAGATCCCAAACGGCGGATCGACCAGCACAGCGACGGACTCCGTGCCGTAGCGGGCTACGATCGCCGCCGCGACCTCGTCCGTCAGCCGCTGGACGCCGATGATCACGCGATTGCGCTCAGTGTCGCCGGTGGTAAAGCGGATGTCCTCGGAGCCCCGAAGTCGCAGCCGCGCGATGTCGATCAGTCCGTCTTTGATCCCCTCGAGCTCGGCGAATGACCGGGTCACCGTCCGAACGCGGATGGGGACCTCCCAGCCCAAGCCGCTCCATTGCTGCGCGAGCAGTTGGCCACGGGGCGTCGCCGCGGACACGACGAGCGTGAAGTTGCCGCGGTCGTCCCACGGATAGCCGAGGTCATTCCCGTGCTCCTCGGCGAAGCGGTAAGCACGGTCGTAGGCGAGGCCGAGGCGGTCGTCGATCGACGCGTGACACGGCCGCGGTCCAGGAGCAAGTGCGAGACCGCTGGAGTGCCGCGCATCGCTCTCTGGCGGCCGCGGCTGGCAGGCCGGCTCAGCAGGGCCGACCGCGAGCAGGGCCACCGCCACCACTGCGACGACGAAGAAGCGCGCCAGCATTCAACGACGATGGCACGGGCGCCGTGCGGTCGATGTATCAGACGAGTGCCGCGGCGAGCCACCGGTGACGTTCGTCGATCCAGCGCAGGAGGCGCAGGCCGGTCGCGGCCAGATCGGCCAGCATTTCGTCGTCCGTCACGACGTACCGTCCGTCCAGTCGGATGCGCCAGTTCCCGTGTGTCCCCGCGTCGTACTCGACCGTCTGATAGAGGAGATGCCCCCGGCGCGCGATGTCCGACACGCGGATCGTGACCGCGCCGTTGTGGCGCTCGGTCGGCGTCGGATCGTTGCCGATCTCGGGATCGTAGCGCTCGATTAGCGCGACGCCGGCCGGCGCGAGGTGGCGACGGATGGACCGAAGCAGCTCGAGACGCATCTCTTCAGGCGCGTTGATGAGCGTGCTCATGAGGAGCACTCCGCCGAATGTGCGGCCGAGGTCCAAATCCTCGATGCGCGAGAGCACGGTTTCGGCGCCCTCGATGAGCTCGAGCATCTCGGGATTGAAGTCGACCGCGACGATGCGCCGCCCGAGCGCGATCAATGGATGCGTGATGCGGCCGCAGCCGCAGCCGAGCTCGAGGATCTCAGCGTTTTCGGGGATCTCCCGGTCGATGAGCTCCGGCTCGTCGGCAGCCTCGAGCAGACGGTAGAGATCGACTGGCGCGCCGGGATCCCGCACGGATCGAGTGTGAGGTAAGCCGAGCAAGCGACTAGCGGCGGGCGCGCTCCCGCTGGTTCTTATCCCCCGAGCGGGACCAGCTCTTGTCGCTCTTGCTTTCGGCCTTGCTGCTAGACCCGCCCGTCTTCGACGAGATCTTGGGCGCCCCGCGTGGCGTCGGAGCGCCGGCCGCCCTGCGCCGTTGCTCTGCCTGCACCGACTTGGTCGGGTCGGTTGCCCGTCCTTCTTCCGATATGACTTCGGCGGCGGCGTGCCCGGACGCGCCGTGCCGCCCGTCCGTGCGGTGCGGTCCCGTGCGACGTTCGCCTCGCTGCTCCCGGATGCCTCGTTCACTTCCTTCGCTGTGATCGGCATGCGCGCCTCCCCGGTCGTTCTACCGCCGCTTCTGCAATGACACTGCCAAATCAGCTGGTGAAGCGCACGAGATCGACGAGGAGCTCCGGGGTCACTCGCGGCACCCGGGTCACGACCGCGCCGGTCTCGTCGAGGACGCGGTAGCCGTTGGCGATCGGCGTGACGTTGTCGGGGATGATCGTGCGAGCGAGATCGCCGTGTTCGTCGAAGACAAGGTAGCTCGGCGTGTAGCGGCACTTATAGACGTCGCCGATCACCGCACCCGCGGCCGTCGGAAGCTCCACCCGCACGAATCGGCACTGCCCGCTCAGGGTCGTCGCCGCGATCTTGATGGTCTGCCGGTTCGCCATGCAGATGAGGCAGAAGTTCGAGTACATCTCGACGACGACGGGCTTGCCGCCCTGGACCAAGCGCGCGAGCTGCTCCGGGGTGGTGATGTCGGCAGAGCCCGGGCGCATCGAGAGCCAGATCGTGCCGAAGACGACGAGATTGATGGCCACCGTTGTTCCGAGCGCCGGAAGGGCGAGCGAGCCGACCGGGGCGAGGACAAGCGCAACTCCCACGACCGTCGGGATCGTGACCGCGAGTACCAGGAGCAGGAAGCTGAAGTGGTTGAGCGTCGTCAGCGGTGGAACTCTTCGTGGATAAGGCGGACGGCCTTCTCGCGGTCCTTCTCCAACACCACGAGCGAAATGTTCAGCTCGCTCGATCCCTGGGCGATCGCCACGACGTTCACGCTGGCCTTCCCGAGCGCGGTGAACACGCGCGCCGCGACTCCCGGCGTCCCCCGCATCCCCTCCCCCACCGCGGCGACGATGGCCACTGGGCGCTCGACGTCGATCTTCTCGACATCGTGGCGCTGCAGCTCGGCGTTAAACATTTTCTCGAGCGCGCCCTTCAGGCGGTCGGTCGCGTCGTCCGGGACGACGAGGCATATCGAGTTTTCGCTCGACGACTGGCTGATCATCATGACCGACACGCGCTCGGCGGCGGCGGTGTCGAATACACGCGCCGCGAACCCGGGGACACCGCTCATGCCGGCGCCCTGCACCGTGATCATGCCGAGTCCACCGAGCGACGTCGTCGCCTTCACGACGGTGCCGTCCTTGTCGGTGTTGTTCGTGATCGTCGTGCCGCGGTCCGACGGGGCGAACGTGTTGAGGATGCGCACCGGTATTCCGGCCTCGACCGCCGGGAGCACCGTGCGCGGGTGGATCACCTTTGCCCCGAAATAGCTCAGCTCGGCAGCCTCCGCGTAGGACATCGAGTCGAGCGGCTTCGCGCCCTTCACGACGCGCGGATCGGCGCTCATGACGCCGCTGACGTCGGTGTAGATCCGGAGCTCGTCGGCCTTCGTCGTCGCCGCGAGGACGGCGGCCGAGTAATCGGATCCGCCGCGACCAAGCGTGGTCGTGACGCCGTCGGCCGTGGATCCGATGAAGCCGGTGACGACCGGCACGACGCCGTAGCCGAGCCGCGAGTCGATCTCCTTCGTGACGCGCGCGCGAGTTTCGTCGACGATCGGGTTGGCGTGCCCGAAGGCATCGTCGGTGATGAGCAGCCCTTCCGCGGAGAGGGCCTCGGCCTTCGTGCCGGTGTGGTTCAGGACCGCCGCGACGATCGGCGCGGAGATCCGTTCGCCGTACGAGACGATCGCGTCGAGCGTTCGCGCGGTGCACTCGCGCAGGATCGCGACGCTCTGGAGAAGCGCGGTGGTGCGTTCGGTGAGGTCGGCGATCTCCTTGAGCACATCCGCCGATTCGAAGCCGAGCGCGTCTGCGATGAGATTCCGATGCTCCCCCGACAATCTGAGGATCGTGTCCTGCGCGGTCTGTGCATCGCCTCCTTCGGCGGCGCGAGCAGCGCCGATGAGCGCATCGGTGGTCCCTGCGGTTGCCGAGACCACGACGATCCGGTGGCCTCTCGTGTTCTTCACGATCTCGGCCACACGCTGCAGCGCCGCGGGCGACGCCACCGAGGTGCCACCGAACTTCAGGACGGTTCTCGTCATGCGCTTCGCTGCGCGATCTGGATCACGTCCCCGAGTATCGCGGACGCGGTCGCGTCGCCGCCCGCGCCTGGGCCGCTCCAGACCAAACGTGGAACGAGATCGCTCTCGAGGGTGATCACGTTCGTCGGCCCGGTGGCCTGGCCCTCGAGCGAATCGGCCGGGACTTCCTCCGGACCGACGCGAGCCTTGGTCGCTTTCTCGCCGAAGTCGGCCACCGCGAGGTAGCGAACCCGCGCGCCGCGGGCGGCCGCGCCGCTCACGTCGGATGCGGCGATACCGCGGAGAGTGGTGCGCCGGACGTTGTCGGGATGGAAGTGGCGTCCCTCGAGGATCGACACGAGGATGGCGAGCTTATACGCGGCATCGGGCCCGTCGACGTCGTTCGTCGGGTCGGCCTCGGCGTATCCCGCGGCCATGGCTTCGGCGAGCGCTTCGTCGAACGATTTCCCCGTCTCCATCCGCGAGCAGATGTACGTGGTCGTGCCGTTGAGCAAGCCGCGCAAGGTGCGTGGGCGCACCGCGCCGAGCCCCCGCATGCCCGCGATCACCGGAACGGCCGCGGCGACCGCCGCCTCGAACCGCAGCTCCCGCTTCGCGAGCCGGGCGGCCTCATGAAGGGCCTTCCACTCCTTCGCCACGAGCTCCTTGTTCGCGGTGACCAGATGCTTCCCCCGCTCGAACGCACCGAGGTCGAGGTCTCGCGTCGGATCTGTCCCGCCGATGACCTCGATGACGATCGCGACCTCGGGGTCGTCGAGGATCGCGTGCGGGTCGGCCGTCACCGGGACATCGCCCGCGTCGCGCGCCTTCTGCGGGTCGCGCACGGCGGCTGCGACGAGCCTCAGCGGCCGGCCTGCGGCCGCGTCGATGCGGCGGGAGCGATCGGCGAACGCGCGCGCCACGGCAGAGCCGACGGTGCCGAGGCCGAGCAGACCAACGCCGATCGGCCGGGCGCTCACTGCGGTCGCCCCCAGGCGACGCCGCAGATCACGTCCGCGCGGACCGTGGTCATGCCGCGGCGGGCGAAGATGGCCCGCGCCTCTCGCTCGAAGTCGTCGGCACGAGCCCCGAGCGTTGTCCGCGAAAGCGAGCTCGTGCTCGCGAGCATGGCCAGGTAGTCGTCGACCGACTGCTCGACAGTGACCGGCGGTGCGGCCGTCTCGCCTTCGCGAACGAAGTGACCCGAGGTCTCGAGCGCGCGCACGACCTCGGTTTCCGATTTGTAGTGAGTGAGCGGAGAGAACGCGCGGATGAGTGTCAAGAAATCGCGGCGCCACTCCTGCTCGCCGTAGGTGCTGTCCATGTCGACGATGGCAAGACGCCCTTCTGGAGCGAGCGCCGCGCCGAACCGAGGCATAACGATGTCGGGGTCCATCCAATGGATGCTGACGCCCGCCGTCACGAGGCCGTACGGCGGCTCGAGAGGACCTGTCTCGGCGGTTCCTTGGATCCAGCGAATGCGAGGGTCGTCGGCGCCGGGCATCTGGCGTGCCTCGCGGAGCATCGCTTCGGACGGGTCGACGGCGTCCACACGTGCGGCGAAGCGAGCGAGGCCGATCGTGAGCGCTCCCGTCCCGCAGCCCGCATCGAGGATCGTGCGCGGCTCGACCACCAGTCGTCTCAGAATTTCGAAGATCTCGGCCGGGTACGGCTGGCGGTGCCGATAGTTGCGAGCGACGTCGGCGTCCTCGAACGCGCGACCGAGCTCGCGCGGGCTGGCGGTACTCACTCGATGGCTTTCTCGAGGAGGTCGAGCGCTGCGCCGACCGACGCGAGACGATTGCCTTCGCGGTCGTAGGGCCAGTCGTACTTCTTCACTGCGGAGTACGCGTCGCTATCGACGGCGACATACGTGAGTCCGACCGCCTTCCCCGGCGTCGCGCCTCCTGGTCCCGCGATACCGGTGATGCCGAGGCCGATCTTCGCACGGAGGCGCTCTCTGGCTCCGCGCGCCAGCGCGCCCGCGACCACCGAGGAGACCGCGCCGTGCCCGTGAATCAGGTCGGGCGGAACGTCGGCGAAGATGGTCTTCGCCTCGTTCGAGTAGACGACCGCGCCGCCTCTGAAGTACTCGCTCGAGCCGCCGTGCGCGGTGAGGACCGCGGCGAGGAGCCCACCGGTGCAGGACTCGGCGGCAGCGACGGACAGCTTCCGGCGGCGTAGCCGCGAGTGAAGCGCGCCCATGCGCTCCTCGAGCTCAGGCAGGGTGGGCGGTCGTCTGGCGGGCACGCAGGAGGAGTCTGACGCCAGAGAGAAGGGTCAGTGCTGCCGCCCCAGCGATCAGGGCGCCGGCTGCCGGCGCGAGCCCGGCCGGCGGCCAGGCGGCGGACGCGAGCAACGCGAGGCTCGCCGCGACTTGGAGGACTGTCTTGACCTTGCCGTCGAGGCCCGCGCCCAAGATCTGTGGCGAGCGCGCGCGGAGGTCCACGGCGACGAGCTCGCGGGCGAGGATCAGGACGACCGCCCAGGTCGGCGCGATCCCACGGAGCGCGAGCGCGGCGAGCGTGCCGACCACGAGGACCTTGTCCGCGAGCGGGTCAAGCGCGGCCCCGAGCGGCGTCGGGCCGCCGCGGCGCCGAGCCAACGGCCCGTCAATGGCATCGGTCGCGGCGGCAGCTAGGAACACGAGAAGCGCAGCGGAAAAGTCGCCGATCGCGATGAGACCGATGACGGGGATGACCAGAAGCGCGCGCGCCGAGGTCAGTGCGTTCGGGAGCGTCACTGCGCGACGAAGACACGCTCCACGACTTCGCCCTGCTTGCCCAGCCCGGCGATGAGCTGGCCGTTGTAGATGACCTGCGCGGCGGCAGCGTTGCCGGCTTTGATCCGGACTTCCTTCCCGATGAACGCCGCGGTCTCGCCGTCCTTGTAGATGCGGCCGCTCCCCGGGACATCGGCGCCGTCGACGGTCGCGAGCATCCAGGTGTCGCCGCCACGGACGAACACGTTCACCACCGCGGCCGTGTAGACGACCACGACGTTTCGTGTCTCCTCGACCGTGCCGCCGGACGACGTCTGCGCCGTCACGCGGAAGGACTGGGGCCCGGCCGGCATGTAGTACCGGCTCTGGAACGTGCCGTCGGAGGTGACCGGAACCGCGATGTTGTTGATCAGGAGCCGCGACACCGAGCGGTCAACGTGGCCGCTCACCAGAACGGAGACGTTCGTGAGGGTCGATCCCGCGGCCGGCTGGTCGACGACGAGCTGCGGCGCGGGCCCGATGGCCGTTGCCGGGGCCTGGTACTGAATGGTCCGGCTGACGTGATTGGTCTTCCCCGCGGCGTCGAGAACTTCCACGACGAGGTGATTGGACCCGGGATTGAGGTTTACGGAGACGCCGAAGTTGCCGTCGTCGCCCGACCGCAGATCGAGCACCTCCGGCCCGGGGTACACGGTGACCGTGACGCGGCCGCCCGGAACGGTGACTCCGCGAACGAAAAGGTCTCCGCTTGCCGAGAGCCCATCGGTCGATGGGTCGGTGATCTCGAGCTTGGGCAGCGTCGCGAACGTCGTGAACTGGTAATACATGTACCCGAGGAACAACCCGACGAACGCGATGATCAGCACCGGCACGAACACGACGGGCCGAAAGATGAAGCTCTGATGGACGACCGGGCGATAGGGCTTGAAGGTGCGCTTCGGCGTCGGCTCCGGCGGCGCCCCGCCGCGCTCCTGCTGGAACAGCGCGACGAGCTCGTCCGTCTCGAGATCGAGGTACTCGGCGTAGTTGCGTAGGAAGCCGCGCGTGTAGACCGCTCCGGGAAGCGTGGGATAGTCCCCCGCCTCGAGCGCGATCAGGAACTTCTCGCGGATGCGCGTGTCGGCAGCGGCCTGTTCGAGCGTGATGCCCTTGCGCTCGCGCTGCGCGCGCAGCTGCTCGCCGAGGCTAGGCATCTCCTAATCTCGCGGCTTCGCCGCGGAGACGCGCTCAGGGCTGATGGTCTCGCTCCTCACGGCAAAGCCGCTCGTCGCTCGTCTACGCATCGTCCTTCGCCATCCCATAGACCTCGCGCATCTTGCCCGGGCCCTGCGACGGACCGATGACGCCGTTCTGTTCCATGATGTCGATGAGGCGGCCCGCGCGGGCGAACCCGATCGTCATCTTGCGCTGAAGCATCGACACCGAGGCCTGACCCGCGCGCTGGACGATCTCGACGGCCTCCTCGTAGCGGTCGTCGTCGATCTCGTCTCCACCATCGTCGCGAATGCGGGCGCGCTCCTTGTCCTCGATGATCGAGAGGTCGTAGTGGGCCTCGCGCTGCTGCCTCCAGTGACGGATGACCTGCTCGATCTCCGCGTCGGAGACGAACGCCCCCTGCGCGCGGACGGGCTTCGCCGCGTCCGGAGCGAGCCAAAGCATGTCGCCGCGACCGAGGAGCTTTTCCGCGCCGGTCATATCGATGATCGTGCGGGAATCGACGGACGAAGCGGTAGCAAACGCGATACGAGCCGGCACGTTCGCCTTGATGAGGCCGGTGATCACGTCGACCGACGGGCGCTGGGTACCCAGCACCAGGTGGATGCCGGTCGCGCGCGCCAGCTGTGCGACTCGCGTGATCTGCTTCTCGACCTGGATCGGCGCCTGGAGCATCAGGTCGGCGAGCTCGTCGATGATGAACACGACGTACGGCACCCGGTCGGTGCCGGTGTGCTTTTCGTTGTATGAGGCGATGTTGCGGGCGTTCGCGCGCGCGAACAGTCGGTACCGGCGGTCCATCTCGCTCGTCGTCCAGTAGAGGGCGTTCAGGATCTGAGGCGAGTCGTGCATGACCGGCACGACGAGGTGCGGAACCCCGTTGAAGCCCGGGAAGTCCACCCGTTTCAGGTCCCCGATCAGGATCCGGACATCGTCGGGTGTGGACTGCAGGAGGAGGCTCGTCAGGATCGCGCCGATGCAGACGCTTTTTCCTGACCCGGTCTGCCCGGCGATCAGGAGGTGCGGCAGCTTCGCGAGGTCCGTGACGATCGCCCCGCCGGCGACGTCCTTCCCGAGCGCGACGGTGAGCTTCGAGGCCGAGCCCTTGAACTCCGCGCTCTCGGCGACATCGCGGACTGAGACGAGGCCGATCGCGAGGTTGGGGATCTCGATCCCGACGACGCTCTTGCCGGGAATTGGCGCCTCGATCCGCAGCGTCCGCGCGGCGAGGGCGAGCGAGAGGTCGTCGGCGAGCGCCTCGATCCGCGAGAGCTTGACTCCGGCCGCGGGCTTGAGCTCGTAGCGCGTGACGACCGGCCC
>Ga0209807_1000522_pt1 | contig 17523 bp, 9 predicted proteins | sample GraSoiAngelo_154_FD_186168 | JGI IMG/M metagenome (GOLD analysis project Ga0209807, IMG submission 186168) | Grasslands soil microbial communities from the Angelo Coastal Reserve, California, USA - 14_1009_13_20cm (SPAdes) (version 2) | ecosystem: Environmental > Terrestrial > Soil > Grasslands ... | reverse complement strand
AAGGGCGATACCAACGCGCTTTGGGCCGGCGACGCACACCTGCGGACAAAGGCTCCGAAGATCGCGGCGCGATTTGTCGATGATCGCAATGTGAAATGGGTTCCGCGGATCGAAGCAGAACTGAAAACCGGCAAGCCTACGGCCATTATTGCAGGCGCCCTTCACTTCTCCGGGCCGCACAGTGTGATTGCGTTATTGCAACAACGCGGATACGTGATCGAACAGTTGTAGTGCCGGGTAGCGCACGTGTCTCGCGTGCTGGTGTCGGCGTTCCGCCGAAACAATCTTTTCTGAAAACGCTGGCCTACGGGCAATGGCCCGCCTCTGGGTAAGTTGGTGATCGCGAGGACGCGCTCGCCAACACGCGAGACGCGCGCGCTACCCGGATTTAACGTCGCTGCTTCAACGGAAGTGCGTGTGTAAGGTCTAATCCCCATTGAACGATTCGGAAGCTGTTTTTTCTTTAAAATTATGAAGTCATTCATCCCCATTATTATTTCCCTTGCCTGTGCGGTTGGGTTGCGTGCCAGCGTGCAGCCCCAAAGCGCGCAAAATGCGCCGCCACTTGATCCGAAGAACGTCGATCCGTCGGTAAAACCGGGTGACGATTTCTTCAGCTATGCCAACGGTGCATGGATCAAGCGCACCGAAATCCCGCCCGAATATTCGCGATGGGGCGCCTTCAACGAGCTGATTGAGCGCAACAACGACTCACTGCACACGATCGCCGCGAAGACATCGCAAACGCCAGTCGATCCGAAGCTGGCACCGGAAACACAGAAAGTCGGCGATTACTACGCAAGCGGAATGGACGACAAGGCGATCGAAGCTGCGCGCACACAACCGTTGGCCGAGGAGTTCCAGAAAATCGATTCGATCAAAGATCGACAGGATGTGCTGAAGCAGATCGCGCATCTGCACAGCATAGGCATCAACGCGTTTTTCAATTTTGGCGCGGGGCCCGATGCAAAAGACAGCACGCACGATATTGCGCAGGCGGTGCAAGGCGGACTTGGCATGCCCGATCGCGACTATTACACGAAGCAGGACGCGGACATGAAACAAAAGCGCGAGAAGTACGTCGCGCACGTAACGAAGATGCTGACCTTGTTAGGCGAACCGGCCGACAAAGCGGCGGAAGACGCAAAGAAGATTATGGCGTTGGAAACAAAACTGGCTGAAGCGAGCCGCACTCGCGTGGCGTTGCGCGACCCGATCAAGAATTACAATAAGATGGGGGTGCGCCAGTTTCAGGACCTCACGCCGGATTGGAACTGGAGCGCTTATTTCAACTCCATCAATTTGCCCGAGTCGGGCGACATCAACGTGCATCAGCCGGAGTTTTTCAAAGCGGCAAACGCCCTTTTTAAAACGACGCCACTCGACGATTGGAAGGCGTATCTGCGCTGGCACCTGATCAACGCAACCGCACCCTATCTTTCCAAAGATTTTGTGGACGAAAATTTCGATTTCAACGAACGAATCCTGCGCGGTACTCAACAGGACAAGCCCCGCTGGAAACGGGTGGTGATTTCGGAGGACGGCGACATTGGCGAAGCGCTCGGCAAGCTGTATGTCGGCTTTTATTTTCCACCCGCAGCAAAGGAGCGCGCGCTCGAGCTGGTCAACAATTTGAAGGAAGCGCTGGCCGATCGAATCAAAACGCTCGACTGGATGGACGAGGCGACCAAACAGGAAGCGCTCAAGAAACTCGCGGCCATGAACGTCAAGATCGGTTATCCCGATAAGTGGCTCGATTATTCGTTGCTGCCGATCGACCGCGGCCCGTACGTTTTAAACGCGTTGCGCGCCGCGAAGTTTGAATCCGACCGCGACGTGCAGAAGATCGGCAAGCCAGTTGATCGCACCGACTGGGGAATGACGCCGCCTACTGTGAACGCGTATTATCAGCCGAACATGAATGAAATCGTGTTTCCAGCAGGCATTTTGCAACCGCCGTTCTTTTATGCGCATGCCGACGACGCTGTGAACTATGGCGCGATTGGCGCGGTGATCGGCCACGAAATGACGCATGGCTTCGACGATCAGGGACGGCAGTTCGATGCGGCAGGTAACCTGCGCGACTGGTGGTCCAAGAAATCGGCGGACGAATACGACAAGCGACGCAAAGCAGTGGTCGATCAATATTCCGCTTACGAACCGCTGCCGGGCATGCACGTGAACGGCGAGCTAACGCAAGGCGAAAATATCGCCGACATCGGCGGACTCAAACTCGCCTACGCCGCATTACAAAAGGCGCTCGACAAGCATCCCGAAGAACGTGGCAAAAAAATTGACGGCCTTACGCCGGAGCAACGTTTCTTCCTTTCTTTTGCAGCGATCTGGCGATCAAAGATTCGCGACGAAGACCAGAAGTTGCGACTTACTACAGACCCGCATTCCCCGGCACAGTTTCGCGTGAACGGTCCGCTTGCGAACATGCCTGAATTTCAAAAAGCGTTTAATGTGCCCGACGGTTCGGCGATGGTGCGGCCGCCGGACAAACGCGCGAATATTTGGTAGCGTAGCGCATGCGTCTCGCTTGCGATTCTGGCAAGCCGGGAGGCTCGCCCTACTTTATCTTACCGCCCCAACTGAGAATTTTGGCTTTCGTGCCCGCGGCTTCGGCTTCCTTGATGTTGCCCACGCGATTGTAAAACAATGAAAGACTTGTCCAACCGATCTGGTCGTTAGGCCGCAATTCGACTGCGCGTTTGCCGGCTTCGATTGCTTCTTCAAATCGGCCTAGTTTCATCAACGCCATGCCGAGCGCGTGCCAACCATCGAAAAAATCGGGATCAAGCTGGATGCAGCGCCGGTACTTCTCCACCGCGCTATCCAGGTCGCCAATCGCGATATCGCCGCTGGCGTCGTCGAAAATCTCGTCGGCTGTTGCCATTGATTTGTTCTGGCGCAAATACCGCAACAGTCACAAAGAAGTCCCGACAGCAACCTTCAAACCGACGACTGCTTCGTGGACTCTGTGTAAACCCTACCCTTTCTTGAACTCCAAGCCGGCCGCCTCCTGCCGATTGCGCAACCATTCGACAAGTACAATACGCTCCTTGTTCTCAAGGATTCTCTTTTCGAATGCGACTTTCTTGTCTCCAGCATTCGCGTCGGCAAGCGGTTCTCGTTTTTCCAAAATCGCTATGAATCCGTCGGTACCGGAAGGCACAAAGTCGGTGACGTCGCCGGGGTTCAGCAACACCACAGAATCTTTTACAGCAAGCAGCTCAGGAGACTGATTCTTCGGTTCCTTGACATCAGGTTTTTGTTGTTCTTCTTCGATTAACGAAAACGCCGGGAGCTTCTCAGGTTTCGCGCCGGCTTGTTGGATCGCTGTTTCAAGCGGCTGACCAGAGTTTTTGGCTTCGCGGAGCTGTTGCACCAGCTCAGCGCCTTTGGTCGACAATAACTCGCGACCACGGGTCTTCTTCAGCGCGTCCACAATTTTCGGTTTCGCTTCTTCCAGCGTGAGTGGTTGCGTCTCGGTCTTCCCGGTGAGACGCAAAATATAAAATCCATCGGCAACCTGGACAGGATCGCTGTTCGGCTCCTGAACCGACAGCTTGAAAGCTGTGGCGCCAAGTTTGGGATCGACTTTCAATTGCGGATCGGGCTCGGCTGCGGTGAACTCGCCGGTCTCATGCACTGGTAATTGAGATTTCGCAGCAGCCTCTTTAAAGTCTGCGCCTTTTTCCAGCAGCGCCTGCGTGAAGTCTGTTGCGCGATCGGCAAGCTTCTGTAGCGCCTCGATGCGTTCTTTGCCCGCCAACTTCTTTTCCTCCTCAGTCAGAGTCAGCTGAACAAATTCGACTTTGCGTTTCTCCTCCGTTTTCAGCTCGGCTTTATGCGCGTCGTAGTACTTCTGAATATCATCGTCGCTGATCTTGATGTCCTTATCGAAATCGGTGGCCCGAAAGCGAATCACGCTGACGTACAATTTGTCGTAGCCTCGGTGAAAATTTTCATCCAATTCGTTTTTGGGAAATGAAACGCCTGCGGCGAGAAGCTTTTGGATTTCGGTCAAGCAAATCTGGTCGCGCACGAGTTGTTCGATGTGCTCTTCAGCAAGACCGAGCGGTGCCAACCCGTTCTGCACAACTTCATTGAACTTGTTAATATCGAATCCCGATTCGCTCTGAAAGGCCGGTAACTTGCGCACGACCTCGGCAACCTCCGACGCACTCGGGCGGAGTCCTAGTCGTTCCGCCTCGTGCCGAAGGACCAGCAGACTAATGATGAATTGGACTGCGGCCTGATTCTGGTTCATCCCGGCCCCGGCGGTCATTGTTCCCACAAAATCAGACATGCCGAGGGTCTGCGCCAGACTGAGGAGCCGCGCCATTTGCTGCGCCTCCAAGATCGAAACGTTGCGATCGTAGATGTGTGCAAATTGGTCCCTGCCTATCGCGCCGTAATCCGGGCGTTGCACGAAATAGAAAACGAACGGTATCGCCAGGATGGCGATCACGATCATAAGCCAGTCCCGGTGTCTGCGCAGTAACTTCATCATAGCGGATGAAGATTAGCGGCTGCGAATGCCGCCCGCAAATGCGGTGGAACATAGACTCTCAGTCTGTGTGCCCAGCGGAGTTATAATCCGCTGGATTGTAAAGAGCGGGCAAAATGCCCGCTTGGCGCACAGGCAATATGCCTATGTTCCAACATCGTCTGGTGCTTCCCGAATCAGTTCCCAAGCTTTGCGCAGGTGCTCTTCCGTCGTCAGGATATTTCCGAGGCCAATTCGCATTACTGTTTGTCCGCACAATTTGGTTTGTGTGAGATACGCGCGTCCCGAAGCGTTGATTCGCTCAACAATGTCGCTGTTTGATTGGTCGACCTTGTCCGCTGTAGCCGGGGTCGGTGACCCCGGCCCGGCATCATCGATGCCGGCTACAAACCGAAAACAGACCACACCCATGCTAACCGGCGCGGCCAGCTCGAAGCGATCGTCCTTATTGATCCAATCGGCGAGCAGATTTGCCAAACGAATTTGTTCGCGCAGGCGCGCAACGATTCCGTCCCGACCTAACGAGCGCCAGATCACCCATGCTTTAAGTGCGCGGAATCTTCGGCCGAGCTGGATGCCATAGTCCATGTAGTTCTTCTCCCCTTCGATGGTGTCGCCGCGCAGAACCTCGGGCACAAGCGTAAAGACGCGACGCAACCGTTCGAGATCACGCACGTAAAGCACACTGAAATCGAGCGGCACAAACACCGTTTTGTGCGGATTGATAACAACCGAATCAGCCAAGTCCCATCCGTCTCTCAGCCATTCGTACTCCGGGACCATGGCGAATCCGCCGCCGTACGCAGCGTCGATGTGCAGCCACATTTTCTCTTTCTTGCAAATCTTTGCGATGTCAGGAATGGGGTCGACGCTCGCCGTCGCAGTTGTTCCGACGGTTGCGACCACCGCCGTGGGATGAAAACCTTTCTGCCGATCTTGAGCGACACTGCGGCCTAACGAGTTTACGTCCATTCGGAATTGATTGTCGCTTGGGATACGGACCACGTTTTCCTCACCGATACCGAGGGCGATCGCCGCTTTTTCGGCGGCACTGTGCGCCTGGTCGGAGGTGTAAATGCGAAAGCGCGGCAGATTGCGATCGGTAAGGCCCAGTTCTCTGGTCGCTGGCGCGGCTTCCTCACGGGCCACCGCAAGCGCATGCATGATCCCAACCGACGCTGTGTCGTAAACCACGCCGCCAAATTGTTCAGGCAAACCGACCCATTGCCGGAGCCAGTCCACAACAATTGTTTCGAGCTCTGTCGCAGCGGGGCAGGTGCGCCACGTCATTGCGTTGACGTTCAGCGGCGCGCTGAGAACTTCGGCCAGAATCCCCGGCGCGGTGCTAGTCCAACCGAAGTAACCGAGAAACATCGGGTGGCTCCAGTGCACCATCCCGGGAAGGATGATGCCGTCTATGTCGCCGAGTATTCTCTCGAACGATTCATCTTCGTCGGGTCCTCGCTTGGGGAGCTGCGCGCGAATAGCGCCAGGCTTGTCGTTAGGCGCAACACGCATTTGTTCGATGTGTTCGCGAAAATCTGCAATCCAGTCCGCGAGTTCATGCAATTGTTTGCGGAATTCCTCGGGCGGCGTGTCACCGAGCGGCCGTGAACTCATTGGGGAAATCTCCGATACCAGTGAACCTTCATTTCCGGGGAGCACAGGCCGCTGGCCTGTAGTTCGCGGCAGCTTGCCGCGAACATGGTTCGTCCCCTCGGGTGTTTGCATTGCCCAGTGCCTTTGGCCAGCGGCCGAATGCTGCAGGCCGGCAGCCTGCGCTTCCCAGAAAGAAAGGCCGCATTCAAAACGCAAAACCGAAACTGAAATGGAACGCGCCGAAATCTTCGAACTCGTGCGGATCAGGATTCACTCCGTAGTCGAGCCGAATCGGACCCACCGGCAACTTGTACCGCAAACCCGCCCCGATCGCGTAGCGCATATCATTGAGCCCAATGTCTTCGGAGGTCGGCAAAAGATTTCCCGCGTCGGTGAACACTGCGCCCTGTAGTTCGCCGAAAATCGGAAATGTGTATTCGACATTGAAGACGGTGAAAAATTCTCCGCCAACTGGGTGACCGTGATTATCGTGCGGGCCGAGATCGCGCTCAGCGAAGCTACGCACGGTCGTGGCACCGCCATTGAAAAAACGTTCGTCGATGGGAATGGCGGTTGCCTCGTCGGATCCGCTGTCGGTAAGCGAATGGATAATGCCAGCACGCGCACCAAACGCGACTGAAGATTGTTGGAACCAATGCTGCAAAGGAGTGCCGGTGGGTTGATCTTCAACGACCCCGGGCGTGAGCGGTTTGGGTCCAAATGGAAGATAGTAACCAACTCGCATTGTGCCGCGGATAAATTCGATATCGCTTCCCAACGCGCTCGAAGCGACGTCAAGCGTGTTACCGACGAGAAATCCGCGCGGGTTCACATATGGGCTCTCACGCAGATCAAGCGTATTAGTGACCCCGATGGTATCTACCTGGTAATCCTCTGGTCCAAGAAGAAAAGTCGGCTTTATCTCTGAGTCGGTGATCTTCACATGGCGCGCCGAAAAAGTCAGCGAGGCCTCGTCGTATTTCGTAATCTTGCGGCTGAGCTCGAATCGTCCGCCCAGTTCAAATTTTGAGTACCCATCATAATCAAACGTCAGAGCGAATGCTCGTGCTGTGAAGACAAAATCCGTATCAAAGAAGAACGGGTCCTCATACAAAATTTCACCTCGATAGCTGCGTTGGGAGACCTCAATGGTTGCGGTGAGCGGCCGCCCGTAGCCGAACAAATCGCGATCGCCGACTTGCACGCCGGCGAGTGCGCCTTCGTAAGTGTCGAACCCAACCCAAAAACCAAGTTCTTTGCTTTTCGCCTCTTCTGCCGAGATGTCGAGCCGCAACAGATGTCCATCGACGGGAACGGGTTTGATCTGCAGCACGTTGAACTGGCCAGTCTTCATGAGCGTCCGAAATCGCTCGTCCAGAGCATCAGGGCTGTACGTTTTGCCTTCTAACCTGGTGAACCGTTTCGTCACAAAACCGGGATGCAGCCGACGCAACCCGGTAACAGTCACACCGTCGAAGTGATAAACGGCTCCAGGTGAAACGACGATGTGCACCGGAACGCGACCATTTACTGCCTCGTCCGGAGCGCCGTCGGCCACTACTTTGACATCGTAATAACCGCGCGCCTTGAAATATGCTTCGAGACGGCGCGGAATGTCGTCGACCCGAACATCAGTGTAAGGGCGTTGGAGGAGATCGGATATTTGGCCGCGGAGCGCCTCCCCACCATAAATCGTCTGACCGCTGAACGTGATGCTCCCAAAAAAATACTGTCGGCCTTCGTGAATCGGAACCACGACATCGACATCACTGCTGTCGGTCAGAAATTTGTCACTCGGAGGATCGACTACCGCGTTCAGAAAACCCTCGGCAACATAGAACCGCTGTACTAGATGCGTCCCCTCCTCCAAATCTGCAGCCACAAAGGGCAGCCTCTTTTCCGCGCGTGAATATCGCTCGCGTGTTGGACCTACCATGTATTCAAAGAGTTTATCCGCCGGCTCGTGTGCGTTTCCATCGAAGATTACCTGGCTTAGCAGGAAACGCGGACCTTCGTTGATGTCCAAACGCAACCGGCCGCCCGATTCAATCACATAGTGCACGTCCACTTTTGCGTAGCCGTGCTTTCGATAAAAGACTTCGAGGAAGAACGCGAGATCGTCCGCGCGTGCAGGGCTCAATCCAAAATCTTCTACTGTAGTGATCTCCTCTTTGAGAGCGACGCGCAGTTCCTTTTCGTTGAACGCCTGCTGGCCGCGAAATTCAATGATGCTGGTCTGCTTGGCGCGTTTTTCCTGTTGTTTCACAACCGCTCGCCGCGCCTTCTGTTGATCTTCTGGCCGCACAACATCGACGCTCTGCGCTGCGACATGGGCTGCAGAAATGATTGCGCTGAGAACTGAAATGAATCGCGCGGTCATTCTGAGCGAAGCGAAGCAAAGTCGAAGAACCCCGTCGAAATATCACTCGGTATAGCTACGGGATGTCTCGACTGCGCTCGACATGACATTAATGACGGCATTTCAGCGAAAACGAATCAGATATTTTAGCTTCCCTCGAAAATCGCCGTGAACACCGACGTCACCAGTGAGCACAATCTGATCCGTGACCTTGAACCGCACGGTTGCTTGCTGTTGACCAGTGCGCGGATCGACCGTTCCCAAATTTAGATCGAGTCGATTGAAAACCGTGTTGCTATCGGTTGGCTCCCCTTTTTTCACGATTTTGCGGTACAGCTGTTGCACCAACAGCATGGCGGCCCGGCCGGCCAGAACGTTTCCAGTCGAGAGTTCCTGTCGCGTCGCACCGGTAGCGATTAACGAGATGATTTCCTCCTGCGGCAGAGGCGGTTCACTGGTGAAAATCGTCTGTGGTAAAAGCAGCGTTCCGTAAACATAAACGCGCACGGTGTAATCGCGGATCACGGATGCGCCTTGCAGGTCGATTGTCGGATTCGTCGAGTCGTTCGGATTGAACGTAAGCGACCCTCGGGAAACGTCGAGCCGACTGAAAGGCAACGTCGCTTCGACACCTTCCATCTGCACCACACCTTGCAGACCCGGCTTGAGTCCCGTCCCAATTAATTTCAGATCAGTCGTTGCTTCGCCGGTGGCGAGATTACCGCGAATGAGCACCGGATCTTTGGTTTTGATAGTGACATCAAATTTCCAGTCGCGAAACGGCGGGCCGGGCAAGGAAAAAAATTCAGGACGTTCAGCAGGCGCCTGCGGCGCCGGTCTGCCCGGCAGGCCAATGGGGATAAGATCAATGTTCTTCAGAAACCGGGTGTTTGTCAGTGCGACATTGCCGTTGACTGTCGCCGCCGCAAACGGTCCCGTCACCCTGACATCAGCATCGGCGCGCGCGGTGAGCGTATCGTTTCGCGCAACCAGCACGCTTTGTGCTCTCACTTGCAAATCGAGAGTTGGTTCGGTCAGTTTAACGAACGTAACTCGGCCGCTCATCGTAAACGGCCCACCAGCCAAATCGCCTCCGAAGCGATCGAGAGTGAGCGCGTTGTCACGAAAAGTTATCCGCGCATTAAAACCTCTCAGCGCGGGAAGAGTCGCGTTCGTGAAGCGGGCGACGTTCACCGACATATCCCCTGCTCCACTCAAGACCGGATGACCAAACGTTCCGCTCACATCAACATCGAGTCCGAGATCGCCATCCAATTGCTGGAGGTCCGGGACGAATTGACGGACAAAATTCACCGAACTGCGCGGCAGCCGAGCTTTGGCGGTAATTGGCGTGTCGTCGGGAAATCCTCGACTCTGGACAATTTTCGCCACGTCGAACGGCATGCTGGCGTTTATTTCCAAGGGCTGAATTCGCGGCTGTTGCAGCTTGCCTGAAGCCGTCAGCCGATTCTGCGCGGTCTGCGCGCTCAACTCGAACGTCGCCGGTTCCATTTTCTGCCACTGTTCGTCTCGCAAATCCCGCACCTGCACGTCGAGCCGCGTTTTCAAATCTGCGATTGTGCCGTCACCGTCGAGCCTCGCATTTACCACGCCCGAAATTGTCGATTGGATTCCGAGATCTTGCGCCAGCCGTTTTAGGTCAAGGTTTTCAGATTGCACGATCGCCGAGACCTTGCCGGAAGAGGGAATTATTGCGGACTTTGTTCCGAGATTTCGCCATACAAATGGAATTGAGACATAGCCGTACGCGTAGTTCGTGCGTTGTTGCGGTAGGGCCGCTTCTCCGGGCGTGCCACGGCGGCCGGCCCGCTGCGGTTGCGGGGCGACAACTTGGTTCAGCTGGATCCTGTCTATCTCCAATGTGTCCCCCTTCGTCCGAGCGATTGCATTAAAATCCATGTTGGTTGTGGCGAAAAAAATGGTGGGTATATCAAGACCGTCCGGCGAGTACGACGCGTCGATGTTCGCCTGCAGCCTCTGCAAATTTCCGTAGCGCGCTTTTTCAAGAACGAGCTTGAGGTTGCCCGTGTTTTTAACTGCTTTCGCATCGCCGCTCCCCTCCCAATCCAATTTGAACGAGCCAGCCAGTTGGCTTTGGTTGCCGAACGCGCGCAAAAGGGGCTCCATCACGGCCAAGTTCAAGACGCTCGCGGACGCCTTGCCAGTGTAGTGCTGAGGCGGCTGTAAATTGAGTGTCCCACTTGCGTTGACGTAATCGGTGTTGTTCAAAGTTGCGCTGCACTCATCGAGGTGGATCACATTGTTTGCGATCGACGACTGAGCGCTCAGCCGTTGCACGATCAGATCTCGCATTTTCAGGTTCGAGCCGGTAAGCGACACCTGCCCATCAATGGCCGCCTGCTTTCGTTCAATGTGCCCTGTCATTTGCAGCGGACCGCTGACCTTGTTCGGAGAATCAGCGACGAAAAAATCGCCGGCTTCCGTCGCATTCAAGGCAACATCGAATTGCACAGGCTGTGAAGCTACTTTGCCAATCTGTTCCGGGAGACGGTAGCGACCACGAACGCTTAGCTCGTTTTGATTCCGGCGCAGAATCAATCGGTCGACTCCGAGAAGATCGTCGCTGCCGTTAATCGATCCTTCCACTGAATCGGCGATGTAATCTCGATAACGTATGCCTGTCAGGGTGAATTCAATTGCTGTCCGAAGATCGGCAAACCACGGTCTCCATGCTGTAGCCGGCGGCGCTGACGCTGGCTGGGGCTTTGACGGAGGAATCACTTTGGACGCGCGCAGCGTAGCAGTCAGTTTATCAATGATTCCATCCGAAAAGCCCACAGCGTCTCCGGTGATGCCGAGCGTTGCCTGCACATTTGTATCGGCAATATCAATTTTGCCATTGAATTGAACTAAGCCAGTCAGGCCAACAGGGATTCCCGCCGTCAGTTGCTCGAGATCGGGAGCCTTGCCCGCGATTTGCAGACTCGCTGGTGTCCGGCCAAAGTCGCCTACGGTTGGGGGCAAATCCATTGCTCCGTGAAGGTGAAACTCGTTTTGATCTTGAACAATGTCGGCTGACCGTAGCATCGCTCTCCCTTGCCCTGCGGAAACTTCAACCGCACCCCTCTCGAAATTCATCGCCGGAAGATGCGCATCGCTGACTCGCAGTGACAAAGTGCCACTCCATGTACGGGGCGAGTCGATCACGCCTGTGCCATCGAGAGCGAGGCGCTCAATTTCGCCCGAAAGACAATTCTCCGGAAGCAACAGGAATTTATTCAGCGATTCGGCAGCAATTTTCTCTGCAGTTACATTAATCTTGGCGTTCAGAGAAGATTCGGTCTCGTTCAATGCAGTCGAGACAGATAACTGGCCGCCGCCGATGGCGGCATCGAGTTTGACCGCGAGAGCTTTGAAATCGATACGTGACGCATCAATACTTAAAAGCCGGATCTGTTCCTGATCGCTCAGAGCGAGATCGCGCAGAATGAACTCCTTGTGCGTGTAAGAAGTCTGTCCCGAAATTCTGGACCAACTGTCGCCTGAGGGTAGCTGCAGTGTTCCAATCCGCAGCTCGCCTGGAGCACGCGGATTCAAATCAAAGTCAGCATGTTCGACGACAAAATCATTTGGGCTCTCTCGGATGATGAGCGTCGCATCTGCCAATCGAATCCGCTCGGGAAAGGTGTCAGGCAGCGTTGGTTTTTGCTTGGGGCGCGGTCTGGGCGGCGGAGCCATAGCCGGATTCAGCACCACCTGAGCACCGCGCAGCTCGATGTCTTGCAAGAGATGCGACATGCCATGCCGCACGAGTCCGAACAAGCTGTAATCGACGTTCAATGAATCGATCTCGATCGATTCGATCGCGGAAGGCCCGGTGGGGATCGCGTGAAGATTTCGTATCGTCAAATAGCTGAAAGGATTTCCTTCCAGGCGAAAATCCATCTTAAGGTTCGCTTTGCTGGCATACCGCAGGGCGACCTCCCGAAAGATGGCCAGCAAAACTGGCCGATGAAAAATGATCAGGAGCCCCACGCTAATCGCGAAGCCAATGATCACGCGGCGCCGGATCTGCCGGCGGCGCCGGCCCTTTGACTGATCGTCATCGGCCACAAAGCGATTCTATTGCCGCTCCATAGCACAGCCAAGAGCAAATGACACTCGTTAATTCGCTTCCGCCGAGCCCGATTCTGACTTCAATTGTGTTTTCGCGGTCGCCAGATACTCGTTGCATTTTCGAGCCCGCTCGAACAGTCCAGTGATCCCATCCTCTTGCGCACAAAATGAGATTGAAGCCGCGACAGGTAACGGTTGTGTTACGATCCAACGCTTGGGGGTTCGAGCGTTCCAAGGGAAATATCCGGGATGAAATCGCTCTCTCACTCTGGCAATATCCTAACGAAACACTCTATTTCGACCGCGCTGATCGCGCTGTTCCTTTGCTCGGCATCGCTCAGCCACGCCTCCGATCAGTCCGGATTCCAAGTGAATCCAGGCGACCAGGCAGGTGACGTGATCGTTCACGGCCAGCTCGGCGGCTTGATCTTTGGTTTCGAGGTTGACCCCGACGGCACGGAAGGTCTGCTCTGCGAAGCTCTCTCACACCCCGACGGCACCTGGTCGGCCAGAGTTGAGACCTTCAATCAGGCTACGGGTAGAATCATAAGGGTCCTGGGCGGGTCGGAATCGCAGGATGATTTTATCGCGCTGGGCGTAGCGGGATCGGTCGGCCTGATCGAGCATGAAAAGGTCAGAGGCCTGTTCAATATCAAGCGAACCTTTTCCACCATCAATCCGCTCGCTGGCAACATGATCAATGGCGACTGGACGCCGCCGATCAATTCCAAACAAATCGTCAACCAAGTGAAACCGGCCCTGGACGGCACGCCGAATGTGGCGGTCTACGCCCTCAGCGTTAGCACGAGCGTGAATCCGGTCGTCTTCAGCTCCAATCTCGCGGATAACACTTTTGGACCGGTCATCGACATTACCGACCCGGATTTCACACAGGAAGCGCCACCCGTTATTGTCTTCGATCCAATAGGAAATCAAGCCATTCTCGGGCATGACAAGCCGTCCCCCTTTATCCTTCCGCCGCTTATTGCTTTTGTCGATTTGACTACCGGCTCATTTGTGAAAAAAACGGGCCTGGGTCTGGGAGTCATCAACGGCATCGCGGTCGATTCGGAAGATGGCATTCTTTGCACTGATACTTCTTTCGACTCCGCTGTGCAGTTCTACACCCTGAGCGATTTCACCGGTATCAGCGTATTTCTGCCCGGACACGATCCGCAAACTTCAACCGCAAGCGGCGGAGACATCGAGTTTGATCCGATCAACAAGCTATTCCTCGTCGCGCAGGCCTTTTCCGACGGACAGCTTAATAACGGTAGCAGTATCCACGTTTTCGATCTTACCGGAAACTTGGTAGAGTCGATCGACGGGCTGAATTTCCAGGGCGGCGATAATGTCTTTCCTGTCCATATTACTTTGAATCCGAGCCACAGGATCGGTTTCGTGAACGGTCCTGACCTAACGACTAAGATTCAGTCGTTCAGGTATTAAAGACTCAGCAGTGGCGCACGACACAGGGCGAACGCGGGAAGTCCAACCCTTTGCTGAAAGTTCTCGCGGCCTTATCCGGATGGGTAACAAGCCCGTAAGACCACTCTCCAGTTCTTGAGAGAATTAGCTCGTAGCCGATTCATTTCGGCATTTGCGTGTCGACGCGTCCCGCGTCACGCTTTTGCGGTCGCCACTAATGAATCCAGACAAACTATTCGATTACCTGGATGGAAGATTGCCCGCGGCAGAACGAGCCGCGTTGGAGGAGCGACTGATTTCCGACAAGCAATTGCAACGGGAGTTCGGTGTGGCCCGGCAGATCCACGCCGGTATCCGTGGCGATTCCCGCGAAATCATTTTACCTCCATCGCCTGACGTTTCCGAGCAGGGCCACAAAATGGCTATCCGGATCGGCGTGGCGTTTATGGTTCTCATGTTTGTGAACGTAGGCATCGGTCTCTGGTTTATCTTCAAGCACGAGAGTAGCAATCCGAATCGGCCCCTGCTGGAAGCCCAGATGCGGGAGCAGATCGCAAAATCGATCGAGCGTGCAGCCACGCTCACGCCTGCACCAAATGCCCTGGGCGTCAGCGAAATCACCGTGCCAACTGGAAACGGAAGACTTGATGCTGTCGCGGACGAAGTAGTCGCGATCGTTTCTCGATTTGGTGGGACCGCAACGAAAGGTGTTCCGGATCGAGGCCGCGTCAGTGTTCTCGTTGATGTGCCGACAAGTCGGGAGTTGGATTTTCGCAACGCGCTTGCGTCTATTGGTGGCGAAATATCGGCGCCGCCGGCGGCCAGTTCGCCGGAACGGGGATCACCGACCCCGGCTACAATTGAGAAAAAGAACTTCATTGTGCAGATCGTCGAGAAGTAGCGCATGCGTCTCGCTTGCGATCTCCCGTGCAAGCCGGAGGCTCGCGTTACATTTCATCCGATGATTGCGGTTACGTTCGCCTTGCCGGCCGAGAGTTCGGAATTTTTGCGTCGGCTCAGGAACAAATCTTGTACTGATCGGAATGGCAACAGAATCGTTTGCGGCACGATTCATGATCACAAAATTGAAGTCCTTCACACGGGCGTGGGCGGAAACGTTTGCAAGGAACGGATCGGGAAATTTCTCGAAGGTGCTCAGTTCCGTATTTTGATCAGCGCCGGTTTCGCAGGCGCGCTTAACGATAAATTGCGCGCCGGTGATCTTTTGCTGGCAGAGAATTTCTCGACCGTCCAACTAGACGAGATGCGTCGGGGCGCCGGCGGTTCTCCCATCCATCGAGCGAATCTTTTGACGGTGCCGTCGATAATCCATTCCACTGAGGAGCGAAAAAAAATCGGACAAACCACGGGCGCTGCTGCCGCTGATATGGAGACAGAATTCATTGCACGTGCCTGCGCCGAGCACGGTGTTCCGCTCCTCTCGATTCGCATCATTACCGATACGCCGCATCAACCGTTCCCCGCTCCGCCGAAGATCTTATTCGACCCCGAACAACAACGAACCCGGATGACCGCGCTGGCGAAGTTTTTTCTTGCCCATCCGAATCGCGTCCTGCGCCTGGTACAGTTCGCCAAAAGAATCACGCGGGCACGAAAAACTCTGTCGAATGCACTAATTCAGGTCGTGCGCGAGCTGTAGCGAGCGACGACGCGATCCGCGCTCGCAGCTAAGGCTGTGCAGGTTCGATATGCACGAGCACATCTGCGACGCGCGAGTTGCTTTGCTGGATTGCCGCCTTCACCCGATGGGCAATTTCGTGCCCTTCATGCACGGAAATATTGCCGTCCACTCCGACGTGAAGATCGACATAAAAGTCCAAACCCATTTTTCGGGCGCGGCAGTTTTCAACATCTATGACACCAGGGACTGAGCTAGCAACCGAGCAAACTGACTTAACGATTTTCCGCGGCGCGGTGTCCATGATTTCGTAAAACGCCGGCCGCAAAAGCCTGATGCCATTTGTGGCGATGACTGCGCAGGCAAAAATAGCTGCCCAATCATCTGCGCTTTGCCAACGCCTGCCGCCGATCAAGGCCACGGAAATGCCGATGAACGCTGCGGCAGACGTGAGCGCGTCGCTGCGATGATGCCATGCATCGGTTTGCACAGCCGTGCTATCGATATCGCGTCCGATCCGATTGACGTAGCGGAACAAAGTTTCTTTTATCATGATTACAACAACCAATATCACCAGCGTGTAAGGCGCCGGCGCGTGATGAGGCAGAAAAATTTCGCGCACGCTTTGAATGGCAAGACCCACAGCGGCAGCCACGACTCCAACTGCAACAATCATCGCTGCGATCGGCTCGGCTTTTCCGTGACCATAGGGATGCGAAGCATCTGGCGGCCGCGCCGCGACTTTCAGCCCACTCCAGATCACAAACGAACCTGCGACATCGAGCCCAGACTCGATGCCATCGGCGATGAGCACATACGCATGACCGAAGAATCCGCCAAGAATCTTCGCGATCGCGAAAATTGAGTTCACGATCATACCGAAGAGCGCCATACGCGCACCGGTCTGCCACGCAGACGAAGTCATCCCGCCAGGCGGTCGGCGAGTTTGCAGATTGTCTGAGGAAGCCTGAGGATGCGGGGACGAAGACATCGATGAACGAAAGTATAAACGCAGCCGTTTACGAAACGCACGGAAATCCGGCGGATGTTTTGCACATCGAAAAGCAGCCGTGGCCGACACCAGCCGCAGACGAAGTAGTGGTGAAAATGCGCGCCGCGCCAATCAACCCAGCGGATCTAAATCAGATCGAAGGAAAATATCCGGTGCGCCCGCAGCTCCCTGCGACGCCCGGCTTTGAAGGCGCAGGTGTTGTTATTGAATTGGGTGCAAACGTGAAAGGCCTAACGACCGGGGCGCTCGTGATTCTGCCGCACAACATAGGGACATGGCGCGATGCGGTCGCGGTGAAAGCCGACGAACTGGTCGTTGTGCCTGACGGAATCGAGCCTGTTCAGGCGGCAATGTTAAAAATCAATCCGCTAACCGCGTGGCGATTGCTGCATGACTATGTCGATTTGCAGAAAGGAGATTGGCTGATTCAAAACGCAGCGAATTCGGCGGCGGGCCGCGGCGTAATTCAAATCGCGCACGAGCTCGGTTATAAAACCGTGAACGTCATTCGCCGAGCGGAGCTGATTGATGAATTGCGCGCAGAAGGCGGTGATACCGTGCTGGTCGATGGCGAAAATCTTCGCGAAGAAGTGAAGAGCGCGACCGGCGGCGCGTCCATTCGTCTGGGGCTAAACTCCGTCGGCGGCGACAGCGCGCTGCGTCTCGCTAATTGTCTCGCGCCTAACGGCACGCTAGTGAGCTTTGGCGCGATGAGCTTGCAGCCGCTGAAAATTCCGACCGGTCTTCTCATTTTCAAAGACCTGCGATTTCGCGGCATCTGGATCAATAAATGGTACGACAACGCCACTCCGTCTGAGCGCATGGACACGTTTCGACCGCTTTTCGATATGGCCAGACGCGGTCTGCTCAAA